>Ga0247803_1000838_pt1 | contig 16326 bp, 9 predicted proteins | sample UWRJL014104B1_FD_180928 | JGI IMG/M metagenome (GOLD analysis project Ga0247803, IMG submission 180928) | Plant litter microbial communities from Arlington Agricultural Research Station in Wisconsin, United States - UWRJ-L014-104B-1 | ecosystem: Environmental > Terrestrial > Plant litter >...
CGCTGGACGACCTTAATTATGCCGACGGTACTAATAAGCAAAACTGGTACGTGCGTTTCCAGATAGAAATGGGCATATAAAGGTACTGCTTTAAGCTTATTTTGATACATTTGCACTAACAATACACTACCACTATGTTGCAGGAAGCGAATACCGTAATAAAGAGCAGTCTTGAAGACTACTTTACTACGTTCAGGAATAACATCATTGGTGTAAACCAGGAATTTGAGTCGCCGTATGGCACTAAGAAGATGGTATATACCGACTGGACCGCCAGCGGCCGCCTGTACCGCCCCATAGAGGAGAAGATAACCAACGAATTTGGCCCTTTTGTAGCCAACACCCATACCGAAACTACCATAAGCGGCACAGCCATGACCAATGCCTACCACCAGGCACGCCATATAATAAAGAGCCACGTTAACGCCGGCGCGGATGATATACTGATTACCGATGGCACGGGCATGACAGGCGTGGTAAATAAATTCCAGAGGATACTGGGGCTTAAGGTGCCTGAGAACATGAGGCCGCATACCATAGTGCCAGCCGAAAAAAAGCCTGTAGTTTTCATTTCGCACATGGAGCACCACAGTAACCAGACCTCATGGCTCGAAACTATTGCTAAGGTAGTGGTAATACCCGCCTGTCCCCAGGGGCTAATTTGCCTGGACAGTTTTAAGGAGTTACTGGAAGAACACAAGGATTTTGCCCTCAAAATAGCGTCAATAACAGGATGCAGTAACGTAACAGGCATTAAAACGCCGTACTATGAAGTGGCTAAACTTATCCATGAATATAACGGCGTGTGCTTTGTAGACTTTGCCTGTAGCGCACCATACGTAAAAATTGACATGCATCCCGAAGAGGATGGTGCGTATCTTGACGCTATTTTCTTTTCACCGCACAAATTTTTAGGAGGCCCGGGAACTTCGGGAGTGCTGATATTCAATAAAAAACTGTACAAGAACATGGTGCCTGACCACCCAGGCGGAGGGACGGTAAGCTGGACCAACCCGTGGGGCGAGCACAAATACCTTGATAATATAGAGGAGCGTGAAGACGGTGGTACGCCGGGTTTCCTCCAGGTCATAAAAACCGCGCTTGCAGTAAAGCTTAAGGAGCAAATGGGTATTGACAATATACTGCAACGCGAGCATGAAATTACCCAATATGTGTTTAATGCACTGGGCAATGTACCCGGCATTAATATTCTCGCGCCCCAGCATCAGGACAGGCTGGGTGTTATTTCGTTTTATATAGATGGGCTGCACTATAACCTTGGCGTAAAGCTGCTTAACGACAAGTTTGGTATACAAACCCGCGGCGGATGCAGCTGTGCCGGTACCTACGGCCACTACCTCCTGCACGTAGACCAGGAACAATCTAACCTTTTAACAGACAAAATAACGGCGGGCGACCTGATACAAAAACCGGGCTGGATTCGCATGTCCATCCACCCTACAACTACCAATGCCGAGATACAATTTGTATGTGATAGTGTAAAGGCAATGGCTGAAAACCATGAACTTTGGGCAACTGATTACAATTATATAAGGGGCACTAACGAGTTTACCCATAAAAACGATAACAACCCTACCGAAGCGTTGCTGAAGGAGTGGTTTACGCTTTAGGCGTTAGATTTAAAGATTGAAAAATTTCAGGATTTAAAATTGAGTACCGTTATCCTTTGTAACCAGTAGAATCATTTCTCCTGTGCTTAAATCGCTTGTGCGTCCAGAGGTAATAAGCGGGTTCCTGTTTTATCTGCTCTTCAAGCATGTGCATAAAACGGTCAGATACTTCATAATTTGGTATGTCTTTTACATTTCCTTCCACTTTAATAAAGGTGCATTGGTAATAGCCACGTTTTATTTTTTCTGTTTTGGCGAATGCCATATTCAGGCCTATTTTTTTAGACAGCATTTCGCCGCCCACGTGTATGGGCACTTCCATCCCAAAGAAATCGCCCCAGTGTATCGCCGAATTTTTAAGCGGGCTTTGGTCGGTTATAAAGCCGTAAAAGCCCTTAATACCGTTGCGTGCATTTTGGCGCATCAGGGGTATTACTTCGCGTATGCCTACAAGTTCCGCATTAAACCTGCCACGCATTTTGCGTACCAGGCCATCAAAATATTTGTTGCGTATGGGCTTATAAATGCCGTAGCCCGTGTGGGTTGTAAGGTATTTGTGCATAAGCAGCAGCCATTCATAACTGGCATAGTGGCCTATAAGCACGGCTACGCTTTTGCCCTCTTTTTCAAGCTCGTGTATTACTTCAAAATTAGTAAACACAAAGCGTTTTTTAATTTCGGCATCCGTTATGGTAAGCGATTTGGCCATTTCGAGAAAGCTGTCACAAAAATGGTGGTAAAACCTTTTCTCAATTTTTTTGGTCTCGGCGGGCGTTAGGTAGGGCAGGGCAAGCGCCAGGTTTTTACGCACGGTTTTTTTCCGGTAGCCTATTATGTAATAGACTATTACATAAACACCGTCCGACAGCAAATATAATAGCCTGAAGGGCAGTATTGATATAAACCATATTATGGGGTATGCCAGTAAATAGGCGAGGAGCTGCATCAAAAAAAAGTTTTTACAAAGATACTGTATTATTTAATTTTAAATTTACTTGCCCTATTTTTACACGATTAATAATTTACCTTACTTATCACTCAAATATACATTATACTATGCCACTTGATTTAGTTGTTATTATCCTCATCGCTATTAACGCGGTTGTAAGTTTTAAAGCCTTTAACGATATGTCGTTTTTCCACAAGTACGAGTTTCATGTGGGCAGCATAAGGGCGGGCGAGCACTACCGCATGTTTACCAGTGCTTTTTTGCATGTAGATATGCAGCACCTGTTGTTTAACATGCTTACGCTGTTTCTGTTTGGCCCTACCGTGGCACTGTATTTAGGCACTATAGGTTTTTTACTGGTATATATTTGCAGCCTTATCTGCGGTAGCCTCCTTTCGCTATATTTTCATAAAAACGATTACAATTACCGTGCTGTAGGTGCTTCGGGCGCTGTAGTAGGGGTAATCTTTTCGGCCATACTGCTTAACCCGGATATGGAGGTAAACTTTTTGCCGGGCTACCTCTTTGGCATTATCTACCTGCTGTTTTCTATTTATGGCATGAAGGCCAAAAGGGATAACATAGGCCACACGGCACACTTTGGCGGGGCTATAGGCGGGTTTGCCATTACACTTGCGCGGATGCCGGAGTTATTTTACACGCAAACTAATACAATTTTACTTTTGGCAATACCCATTGTACTACTATTTGTGATGCAAAAATTAGGTAAGCTGTAAAGCTGGCACGCATTTTGAAATTCTGTAAGAAAACAAATAAAAATTAAGCATCATGAAAAAGATTTTCCTAACCGCATTATTAGCCACAGGCCTGCTTGCAACCGCACAGGTACAGCAAAACACCCCTCCGCAAATTAATGTTTCCGGCGAAGGCAAAGTACTGGTACTGCCCGACCTTGCAGACATAAGCATAGGCGTAACCAATACCGGTGCCGATGCCGCTACCGTAAAAAAAGCAAACGACCAGGCTATTGACGCCGCCATTAAATACCTTAAAAGCCAGAAGCTTGACCCTAAAGATTACCAAACGCAGCGTGTAAGCCTGAATAAAACGTATGACTATGACAAAAAGAAATACAACTTTATAGCCCAGCAAACTATAATGATACACCTTAAAGACATTACTAAATATGACGCGCTGATGCTGGGCCTTACCGATGCCGGGATAAATACCATAAACGGTGTTACTTTTAAAACAAGCAAAGAGGAGCAGTATGAAACCGAAGCCCGTATAAAAGCCATAGCCGATGCCCGCAAAAAAGCGGAAGACTATACTAAAGCACTTGGCCAGCCCCTGGGCAAAGCCTTAATGGTTACCGATAACAGCCAAACCTACTACCCGGTAATGCAGATGTCTGCTATGAGAAATAAGGAAATGCTTGCAGATGTTGCCCAGGAAACCCTTGCACCCGGTGAAATAACCATTACCGCAAATGTGCAGATTAGTTATGCGTTAGGCAACTAAAAAATATTTTGACATAGTAAATGCCCGTAAGTGATGATTTTACGGGCATTTTTTTTACATGTTTGGTTAAATAAAAAACCTGCAAATCATTTGATTGCAGGTTTATAATATTTCATGTTTTTAAAAATTTTGAAAAGCTTGATTCCATTTAACCCATTTCTGTGGGCTGTCAGGGATTACAGTCGAACACCTTGTACCAATTCTAAAAACATTGAATAAAGTCGCGGGTTTACTGCTTGACTATTTTAAATTCTTTTACCAAACTGCCAGATGAAGCTCTAATTAAATAAATGGATTTGGGTAAATTATTCAACTCAACCGAAATAGAAACAGTGTCGTCAAAGCGTTGCTCAAGTACTTTTTGTCCCTGAAGATTATAAACCGCGACGTGCTCTATGGCAGTTTTACTTACAATAGTCAGGACTGAACTCACCGGGTTGGGATAATATTCAAGTTTAGCAAGATCATTGCTGCCAATACCCAGGTTTGTAAAAACTGTTACAGGAAAATATTGGCTTCGGCATTCGCCATTATCATTTACGGCATAGTATGTCATACCCTCTTCTAATAAGGTGTCTGATGACAAAGGACTGATATCATTTAATGCATCTTCCGCTGATGCATACCATAAGACTGAAGCAGGACTTATTACTATATCTGATAATGTACTGTTGGCTACAAATGATTGCGGCGAAACGCCTGTGGGCACCGCAAGCGGGCCTATAGTAAGTGTAACTGTAGTAGTATTGGCACATTCGCCCGCCTCAGGTACAAAGGTATACGTTGTTGTTTGAGTGGAATTTATTGCCGGAGACCAGGTTCCCGCAATGCCTTCCTGGGAAACAGTGGGAAGTGCCGGGATTACTGATCCTTCACAAAAAGTAGTATTCAAATCAAATTGGGGCGTAACAGATAAAAAATCATGCCCGGAGAAACCCCATCCTTTATTTATTATCATATTGTTTATCGCCGGCTGCGCTTCAGGGCCATATTCCATAAATGTTGCCCCTAAAACTTTATTATTAGGCGTTGTGGCATTATTGTTCCATCCGATGATTGTTTGCGAATAGTTTTTACAATCCAGGCCTGAGCGGTCTAACATCTCGGTTAAAATAACATTCTGGTTGAGTGTCCAGCTTGCTAAATTATAATTAAAATTTTCTGCCCTGAAAAACATTCTGGACATGTCGGTTACATTAGCCGTATTCCAGCTTTCAATTGAATCGCTTCCGCCATTATCAAATTGACTGATCGTAGTGAATGGATAGACGAAGTACACAAAATCACTAGCAAACATTCCGGCCATGTTAGTGACGTTTGAAGTTTGCCAATTCCCAAGATTCTGATTGAAAGCAAATGCCTGGCTGAACATGTTAGACATATCAGTAACATTTGAAGTATTCCAGCCGCCAATATTTTTATTAAACTGTACCGCCCCTTTAAACATGCCCGACATATTGGTGACGCCCGAGGTATTCCAATTTCCAATATCCTGATTAAAGGAATATACAAAGCCAGAGCCAATCTCTCCATTAAACATTTCGGACATATTCGTCACGTTTGAAGTATTCCAGTTACTAATGTTGCGATTAAAGGCAGATGCATCTTTAAATAATTTAGACATATCAGTGACATTTGATGTGTTCCAGTTACCAATGTTCTGGTTAAATTGCCTTGCACCCTCAAACAGGCTCGACATGTCGGTAATATTAGATGTGTCCCATAAACTTAAAGCCTGATTGAAGCTTCCGCAACCTCTGAACATTGACGAAATATTGTCTATATTAGAAACGTTCCAATTGTTAATGTTGAACGGAGAATTCAAACTACCGCACCCGTCAAACATACCTTTCAGACTGGTAACATTTGACAGATCCGGAAAATCAGTCGCGGTTACCTGAAGAGATCCGTAACCTTGAAAGGCATTCTCCATACTAATCCACTCCACGCTGCCCCACTGGTTAATAACCTCCATGGTAAAAGCAAACGCACCCGAAACATTGGTGGATATCCGTTTAAAATTTTGCGGTTGAATGAATAACTTGATACTGCCATTTGACGGCAAGCCGGATATGGTAACCGTGGGGCCAACAAACGTGCCGGATCCTGAGGCTGGTGCTGCCGGGGGCAGCGACTGCCACGTATAAGCTACTGGGCCGGTGGTTACAGCATCAAAAGTGATAAAAGTGGCGCTGTATATCGTCGTCCAGGTGGTGATAAATTCCTGCGCTGTACCATTGTAAACAAATGCCAGGAAAACGAAAATGGAAAGTAAATATTTTTTCATTTTTTATTCAAAAATAAATAGTCTTACAAATAGATAATAAAATTTAACTAAATATTATAACTTGTTTATCTTTATTTAATTATGAATTGAATGTGCTATAGACATCCTTAGTCAAATAATTTGTTAGCATCTTTAATGGCAATCAGATATCTCAACGAAGCAGAAATTTCAGGGTACTCTGCGCTTGTTTTTAAGCAAAAACCTAAGTTTTCGAAGGCTGAGAATGACGTTGACGTGGATAAGCTATATTCAAAATCGGCGAGTTGCAAATTGAGAAAGACTTTTTAAAAAAAGTTTAGCCAACTTAGGTCTATTATTAATTCAAAGTTTTTTATTGATAAACACCTTGATTTTAGTATCCGTAAACAATGAAAATAAAAAACCTGCAAATCGTTGATTGCAGGTTTTCTGTGATTTAACTTACTTTATAGTGATATAAAGCTTATTGTGGTGGGGAGAGAAGGATTCGAACCTTCGAAGATTTCTCAACGGATTTACAGTCCGTCCTCGTTGGCCGCTTGAGTATCTCCCCATTATGGCCAGCCTTTTCAGGCACTTTGTTTTCGCTATTGCGGTTGCAAATATAGGGTTGTTTTTTTAGTACGCAAGCATAATTTTAATTAAATCGATATTGCTTCTTTATCCGATGTACCTTAAAAACACCAAGTCATTATTTATCAAAACATTGTAATGAAATTTTGCTTCAATATTTATTTTAGTTGAGAGCCAATGTTACATTGTAATGTATCAATAAAATAATTATGCCACGAAACATAACCGTACAACAGGCATATTAGTTGTAGTGCGGCTCCAGGTTAAGCATGTAAATTAGCAGAAAAATTGTATCTTGGCAACCAGTAAAACCATTCTTATTTAAATACTCATACATTTATGAAAATAGTAGTACAATCGCTGGCGTTTATCTTTTTAATAGCGCTATCGGCTTCGTGCGGGTCAGGAAAAAAGGCAGCTTCAGGCACAGGCGCCGCCGCTACAGGCAAATATAATAACAAGTTAATAGAGGTGGGCTACAGCCAAAAGGATATTGACGCCAAATTAGCAAAAACGTATTACGACCTTTTTGAAGGGCCTAACAAGATATATTTTGAAGTAGGCGACTCAATGGGCTATTTATCGGATATTAAAAATCATGATGCACGCACCGAAGGGCTGTCGTATGGTATGATGATCGCCGTGCAGCTTGATAAAAAAGATGTTTTTGACAGGGTGTGGCGCTGGTCTAAAAAAAACCTGCAACACCAGGAAGGCCCCCGCAAGGGCTATTTTGGCTGGAGCTATAGCACAGATAAAATGAAACTAAACTCACCGGGTTCTGCATCAGATGGCGAATTGTACTACATTACCAGCCTGCTTTTTGCTTCAAACCAATGGGGTAACGATACAGGTATTGACTATTATAAGGAAGCCCGTTTTATATTAGACGAAATGTGGAAGAAAAACGGAGAGGGAAATATTTATAACCTGATAAATACCGAATACAAGCAAATAACATTTGTACCTGAAGGCGGCTCTTATAACTGGACAGACCCGTCTTACCATGTACCTGCTTTTTATGAGGCATGGGCCCTATATGCAAAGGATGGGCACGAAGAGTTTTACAGGCAATGTGCAGAGAGCTCGCGGGCGTTTCTTCATTTAGCGTGCAAGGCACCTACGGCGCTAAACTATGATTATACCGAGTTTAATGGCGATGCCCATGCAACACCCTGGATGCCCCCGGCTTTTAGGTACGACTCCTGGAGGGTGCCCATGAACATAGCAATGGATTATACCTGGTATGGTAAAGACGGCCAGTGGCAGGAGGATTATGCTAAGCGTTTCCAGAATTTCCTGCGTTCAAAAGGCATCAAGACGTATGTAGACCAATATAACCTGGATGGTACTACGCCTGAGTTTATCCTTCCGGCCGGAGATGTTAAAAAGCTAAGGCACTCAATAGGCCTGGTTGCTACAGCAGCTACCGCATCCCTTGTAAATACAGACCCTAACAGTGTTGATTTTATACATGAATTATGGGACGCCAAATTAGAGCCGTATGACGATGGCTATTTTGACCCCTACTATGATGGCTTAATGTATATGTTTAGCCTTATGCACTTAAGCGGTAATTATAAATTGATTACCCCAAAATAAGAAATACCTCACATTATAGCATTCTGCTTTTTGGAAATTTCCGGCTTTCGGTTAATCAATGCAATATGGGGTGTATAATACTGATTTAAGATTTTGCTGCTTGGGATTCCCTATAATTACCGGATACCTATATGAAATAAAACAAAAGGGGGCGCCTCCCCGCCCACGCACCTGCCCTCGCCGGGGGCCGGGCTGTACGCTGTAGCCCTGCGCTGCGCTGCGGGGCTGCCGCTGCCATCCCTGGCGCGGGCTTCACTCGGATGTTACATAATGTTCCATAAGTTAATACGTGAAGAAACCACCCCGCCCGCCGCGGCGGGCGGGGTGGATAAAAACAATTTTACGCAAAGCGTTCTTCACCTGCCCGAGTGAAGCTCCTCAGCCACTCGGAAAACAAAAAAAGCCCCACGCGTTAGCGTAGGGCTTTTTCTATGGAATGGAATTGTGTAGCGGTAAATTACTGCTTCACGATAAGGAATTCGCTCCTTCGGTTTTGCGCGTGCTCGGCATCGGTGCACTCGGTGCAGGCCACTTTAGGCTCGCTTTCGCCATAGCCCTGGCCGCTGATGCGTTCCTTGGCCGTTCCTTTAGAGATAATGTACTGTACCGTACTTTTTGCCCTGCGGTTAGAAAGGCCCATATTATACTGGTCAGTGCCACGGTTATCCGTGTGCGATTTTACCATTACAACAATATCAGGGTACTGCTTCATCGTCTCTACTATCTTGTCCAGTTCAAAGGCCGCTTCTTTAGTGATGTTGCTCTTGTCGTACTCAAAGTAGATGTTCTCCAGTGTAATTACCGGCGGGTTAGGTATTTCTACCGGTGCCAGGTCGGCATTTATGGTCAGCTCTCCACCTGCCGTCTTGTTCAGCGGGAAGGTGTTGTTTATGTAGCCCTCGGCGCTTGCCTGTATGGTATAGGCCCTGTCGCAGTCTACACGGTAGCTTACCGCGCCTTTTGAGTCGGCTGTGCGGGTTTCTATCACGTTGCCCTTATCGTCTACAATGGCCACTTTAGCCGCCGCGATTGCTTTTCCTGTTTTAACGTCGCGCACCATTACTATGGCCTCTACACCGCATACCGGGGTGGCAAGGTAAATCTTGTCAAACCCATCACGGTTACTTGAGAAGAAACCTATTTTCCTGGTGTCGTTAAAGGTAAAGGCAAAGTCGTCCTTGCCTGAGTTTACCGGAAGGCCTACGTTTTGTGCCTCGGTGCCTTTTTTAAGGTCGATTACAAATACGTCAAGCGAGCCAAAGCCTTTCCTTCCGTCTGATGAGAAGTACAGTTTTTCGTCGTCGGTTATGTAGGGGAAGGTCTCCCTGCCTTCGGTGTTTACCTTAGGGCCCAGGTTTACCGGCTCGCCGTAGCTGTTGCCGCCTTTTACCTCTACCTTCCAGATGTCGTTGCTGCCGCCCATTGAGCCTTCGCGGTCTGAAGCGAAGTACAGCCATTTGCCGTCTTTGCTCAGCGCGGGGTTGCCGGTGCTCCAGGTTTTGCCGTTAAAGGGCAGTTCCTCGATGTTTTCCCACTTGCCGCCGTTCTTTATGGCTTTGTACAGGTATACCTGCCCCAGCTTGCTGTTGTTTGCCTTGTCTTTTACAAACTGTTTTTTTTCTTTAAAGCTCTCGCTTGAAAAGTACATGGTGTTGCCATCGGCAGTTACTGCCGCGGGGCCGTCGTGCCATTTGCTGTTCACATCGCTTACCGGTACGGGCTCGCTTATGGTGCCGTCGGCATTATAGGTGGCCTGGTACAGGTCCAGGAACGGCTCGTCGTTAGCACCGTAGGTTTTACGGGCGGTGTTGCGCGCGCTGGTAAAGTACAATGTGTTATCGTTGCCCAGCACCGCCCCAAAGGAGCCGTACTTTTTATCGTTAATGTCCAGCACTTTTTCATCAAACAGCTTTGCCTGGTTGCGCAGCTTTGGCAGGTAGTTAGGGTCCTGCTTAAAGGTTATGGCCCTCTGGTCGTTTGGCGCCAGCTTTGCAAACTCCTGCAGCTGTGCGTTGGCCTCCTCATACCTGCCTTCCGCCTTTAGCATCTGGGCATATTTGTAGTAGGTCTCGGCATCCTGCGGGGTTTTAATGGCCTCGGCATACCATTTTGCGGCTTCCTTGCTGTTAAACATATTGTAGTAGCTCTCGGCAAGCTGCTTTGCTACATAGCTGTCTTTGTTTTTTACCTTAAGGTAGGCTTCGGCCGCGTCTACATACTCGTAGCGGGCATAGAGCTTGTCGGCTGCCTTGGTATCGTTGCTTTGCGCCATTACTGAACCGGCTGCAAGCATAAAGCCAAGGGTGATATATAAATTCTTCATGGTCTTGTCTTGTTTGTTGCTTTAGGTTAGAAATAACGTGGTGAACGTGATACTTTTTTCGGGAAGTTCAAATCAAAAAGCAGCATGATTTCGTGCGATGCCGGTGTGGTTACCTTAAGGTCGCTCACAATGTGGTCGTAGGCATAGCCTATCCTCAGGTTAGGGGTTATGGCATAGTTTACCATACCGCCCCACGAGTCATCAAGCCTGTAGGTAGCGCCTATCTCAAACTTCTCGAAGAACAGCGCGTTCAGCGAGCCGTCGATGCTCGGGTCTACGCCAAAGGCCGATTTTAACATGAACGAGGGCTTCAGCTTAAAGTTGTCGTTTACCTGGAAGACATACCCACCCGTTAAGAAGTAGTGCGATACCTCTGAACCAAACTGCTGCTGGCCATTCACATCCCTGAAGTCAAGGTGCTTGCTCTTTAGCATGTTGGGTACCGAAAACGCCACGTAGTAGTTGTTTGTATAGTAGAACACGCCACTGCCGATGTTAAAATAGGTATTGTTGATGTTCTGGCTAAAGGCAGGGTCGCCCGCATCCGGTACATAGCCGTTGCCGATGTCGTCAAAAAGGCCCACTTTGTGGAAGGTGGCCCCCGCTTTTAAGCCCAGGGCAAGCCTGTGCTCGCCACCAAGGTTGAGCGTATAGCTAAAGTCGGCATACACATTGGTCTCGTTCACAGGGCCTATCCGGTCTGTAATGGCCGATAAGCCAAGCCCTACATTCTTGCCCACCGGGCTGTGCCCGCTAAAGGTGCCCGTTTCCGGGGCCCCGTCCACATCAACCCACTGCTTGCGGTATAAAAGGCCAAAAGCCAGGTTTTCTTTACTGCCCGCATACGCCGGGTTGATTACGTTCATGTTATACATGTACTGCGTGTAGTGCGGATCCTGCTGGGCCATCGCGTCACTTAGCCCTGCTAATGCCAATATTGCCGCCAGGTATAGTTTTTTTGTCATTTTATCTGTTATAGCTTCTGTTGCTATTATGTTTAGTCAATGTTAATTTTGCCTGTTAATGTATATCCAGCCTGTTTTAGCCTCTCCGGTGTTACGCTGGAACATATAGAAATAGGTCCCGGTAGGCAAATCCTGCCCGTTATCGGTTTGGCCACCCCACTGGTTTGTGTAGTTACCATTAAAGCTAAAAACTTCTTTTCCATAGCGGTTATAAATCATAAGCTTTGTTACATCAAGGTTGCTCAGGTCAAAAGTATCGTTCTGGCCTATTGAACCACCCGGTGAAATACCGCGCTGAATAAAACAGTCGCCCGGGCTGATGTGCAGTTGTGCTACCGTATAGCAGCCATCGGCATTTTCGGCCCTTACATACAGATGGGCAGCAGTATCATTAGTGGTATATTCAGCCGGGTTTGCTATCGCGTTTATGGCTTGTTCAGCATTCGCTTCAGAAGTGTAATAACTGATTTCTAAGCCGCTGTCAAGCCCGGTTTCAATTTCGGTAAGGTTAAAGGGGGAGCAGCCGGTTACTTCGAGCATTAATGCAAGTACCGGGGCGTCGTTAACCTGTAATGTAAATGAGCCAACGGCGTAACAGCTGCCGTTATCTATACGTACATAAACAGTTTGCGTATCCTGTGTATTTGTATATGCCGCGGGAGTGGCAATAGCATTGGCATTTGCTTCGGCATCCGCTTCTGTAATAAAATAATCTACTGTAACGCCCGGCTGCCCCTGCTGGTACACGGCATCCTGGGTGGTAAGGTTAAATTCGGCAGTACCGTTAGTACCGCTATCGCAAAGGAATAAATCAGGAGCCTGGGCAACCACCGGCAACGCAATTACATTTACCTGGAATGAGGTATAGCTGCTGCATCCCGCGGTATTTGTAACAGCCGCGTAAATGGTTTGTGGGTTTACAGTATTGGTAAAGGCTGAAGGCGACGGAATAACATTAGTTCCCGCCTCGGCATCGGCCTGGCTGGTGTAGTAGGCAACGGCAACACCGGGCTGGCCGGCCTGTAAAAGCGCGTCCTGCTGGGCAAGGTTAAATGTTGTAAATCCATCCGCGGTAGCATCATCACACAATGAAATGTTTGGTAATGCTACAACAGTAGGTGCAGGGATGACATTTAGAGCAAATGATGTGTAAATGATACAACCGCCGGCATTTTCAAGCGCAGCAACTAAAGTTTGCGGATTTGCGGTATTTGTATAGGTGGCCGGTGTTGTAATAGCATTTGTACCATTTTCGGCATCCGTTTGGGTAGGGTAGTAGGTAACTGTAATACCGGTTTGGGCGCCTATTAGTGTAGCGTCTTGCTGTGTCAGGTCGAATACGACAGTATTGGGTTGGGCTGTTGTACCACATTCAGACAGCGCTGTTACCGGGTTAGCAACGGGAGGCACTACAATTTGTAATTCAAAATTTACCACGCTAAAACAGGTATTATTCGCATTTGCAGCCCTCGCCCAAATGGTTTGCCCAGTTGATGTAAAGGTGCCCGGCGTTGTAATAGCGTTGGTGCCATCCTGCGCATTGGTTTCCGTTGTATAGTAGGTTACCGTATAGGTGGTACCCAACTGGCTTATTATTGTAGCGGTTTGAGTGGTAAGGTCAAATATACCACTACCATCGCACACGGTAAGGCCATCCGGTGCTACTGCTACAGCGCCCGCATCGGGAACCGTAATGGTTATACTGGCCGATTGTACTCCGCCGTTGCTGGTTATTTGTGCGGTAACGGTATACGTACCGCCCGCGCTAAACGTATGCGATGCAATGGCAGATGTATTGGCAGCACCGCTTGCAGGGTCGCCAAAATCCCATGATACAGAAGTTACATCAGGTATGCGCAGTAAAGAAAAAGTAACATCGGCACCGGGGCAGCCCAGTTCATGCAGTATACCCGATTCGAGGTAGGTTTGGTTAAAGGTAGGCATGGCAATACCATTGCTCATGGGCAATGCGCCGGCCTGGTATCCTGATGCCACGCCCGCGTTATTAGGGTTCCTGATTGCGTTTGTGGTTTCGCCGCCTACGTCTTTAATATAAATACGGCCGTCTGCGCCCAGTACCATTCCGCCGTTTCCTCCCCATGGGCTGGTTACCGTAAAAATAACCTCCTTAGAGGCCGCAATCTGGTCTGCGGGCAGTGTAACGTCATACTGCTCTACACTTCCTCCGTCACTGTATCCAGCATTAGGGTTTGCAGTATATAAAAAGTGGCTGTTTGGCGAAAATTCTATACCATAAGGCCAGCCGTTATAGCCGGTTAAGTGTATAAAATTGCTAAGCGTGCCGGTAGTGTTATCAAAATCAAAAACTGACACGCCCTTAAAAGGCCCATCCAGGATTGTAGATGCTATCTTACTGCCATCGGGTGCCGCCTTCATTTGGCCACCCGCGCCCCAGTAGTACACTATGCCTGCATCAGCGGGGTCTATATCAGGTGAAATGTTACCTATACTGCTTATTACCGGTGTTGTAGATACGCCGGCAGAAGTTACCAGGTAAGCCACAAACTCGTTGCTGCCTATCCGGTGGCTTATTACCCAGATGCTTTCGCCGTCTGAATGGTATACCGCGGTTATTTTCTCGGTTTTAGCATCTGCATCTAAAACTATATTCTTATTTGCCGTAACACCGCCAAGTCCGCCGTCCAGGGTTAAGTCTATCTCTGAGTAAGTTAAACCCGGAGAGAGTGTGGTTGGAGTGTCTACATTAAATAGATAGTAAATATTAGCATCACCAGGCTTAGGTACAAATAAACCAAACTGGGTAGAGCTGTCGCTACCACCTGTAAGGCCGTCTCCATTTTGCATTACAGCATTGGTGCTGTTCCAGATAGTATTATTGCCTGCGAAAAAAAGCAGGTTGCCCGCACTGTCAGATAGTGTTGTAGAGCCTTCAGATACCGACATAGGGTAACCAAATGAGGGTACCGCGTTTCCGGAGTTAAAGTCAGTCCGTATGCCGGAGTCAATCATGTTGTATGCCTGCCTGCCCACCCACAACCCATCCTGCCACTGGGCCATTAGCGCCGGTGCCGAGAGCAACAGCAGCCAGTTGAAAAAGTGTTTAAATTGTAATCGTTTTTTCATAATAGTTTTGTTAATAAATTATGCGCTGTACTAAATTATTTTCGTTTATGCCCGAATATGATTATCAACAGGCAGAAAAAATAATTAGTAACTTAATACAATGTTTACCGCAACATTAAACAAAATTTGTATGCAGCGATTTTATTAACTATAAATAGTGTAGGAATAAAAAGAGACAAAGGCTATAAAACAGGCGACATTGCAAACTTATAGCGCTGATATGTAGTCGAATAAGTCTAAATCTTTAGGGATATCCATTTTAGCAGCCAGCCGTTCTTTCCTTTTTTTGCAGGCTACAATGGTAATATTTAAAATAGAAGCCATTTCTTTAATAGTCAGGTTCATATAAATATATGCAATAAAACGTATGTCGTTAGCGGTAAGCGTAGGGTGCAGCTCTTTAAGACGCATCAGGAAGCCATGGTTTACCTCTTCAAAGTGGGTAATAAAATTATTCCATTCATTGTCGGTACGCAGGTTGTTTTTTAATGAGCGTACATATTCTGATAACGTCTTATCTGTAGAATATTTTGGTTTTTTTGAAAGATAGGTTACAATTTCTTCTATCATTTCATTCCTGTCCGATAAGTACAGTGCTTTGGCCGATAGCTTCCTGTTCCTGTTTTCTATTTCGTTTTTAAGCCGTTCCTGTTCCAGCAGCGCATCGGTTATTTGCTTCTCTAAAATAAGGCGGTGGTTTTTTTCTTTTTCAAGATTTAGCGCCGCCGCGTTCCTGTTGCGTTCGGCAATAATGTTTTTTTGCCTAAAGACAAGCAATACTATCGTTATAAAAGCCAGCAGGATGCCTAAAGATGACATAAAAACTATGCGTTCTGTATGTATTTTATCCTCTTTATCCTTAATGTCGTTTCGGTAATTTTGGATTTCAAACCTTACACGGTTGTTTTCAAAAACACGCCCGTTTTTTAGCTCATTAATCTGTTTATTTACAGCGATAATAGAATCTTTTATATCCAGGGCTTTTTCATACTTTCTGCTGTTGCTGTATGTAGCTTCTAAAAGTTCAAATACATCCCTTTTTATATCAGGCTCAAGGTTTTTTTTGAGTACCTGCATGGCATATTTTTCGGCCAGGGCATAATTTCCTTCGGTAATATACCCCTGGGCAATTATTTGCCACAAATATACATCAATGTTATTTTCATTAGCGCCGGGGGTCGACTTATAAAGGCTTAGTGCGTCAGCACGTGATTTTTTTACATTACCTAAAAGCATATCATTTTCTATAAGGGCTATTTTAGCCCCAAGAAGATGTTGGTCTTCAAGATATGGCATACATTTTATAAGGTAAGGCCTGCCTTGTTCGGGCTGGTTCATCTTGTTATAGATGTAACCGATATTCATAAGCGGGAGCCCCTTGCGCGAATCTATATTTTTTTCATTCGCGGTTGCATAGGCTTTAGAGTAGT
>Ga0247803_1000839_pt1 | contig 16315 bp, 20 predicted proteins | sample UWRJL014104B1_FD_180928 | JGI IMG/M metagenome (GOLD analysis project Ga0247803, IMG submission 180928) | Plant litter microbial communities from Arlington Agricultural Research Station in Wisconsin, United States - UWRJ-L014-104B-1 | ecosystem: Environmental > Terrestrial > Plant litter >...
GCCTCACCCTAACCATTTCGTCCCTTTACTATACCAATCTATGACAGTGTCTGACAACAAGTATCGTCTAGTTAGCGTAAGAAAGATACGGGCTAAGGATTAGTGACGTCCTTTTTACCCTTGCCTCCTGAGATTACCGTTCCGCTCTGTACCGCCCATAGATGCAAAATTCCTAGCACTAAGGTCAAGACAATTATAGGCAGTTGGATTCTACTCTAACCTCTTTCACGCCTCTTAAGCTGGCATTTCTACAAAAGGTGGCTCGTCAAAACTCGCTACCTCCCCTCTTTTATGGCTCTTTACAGTCTCGCTATGCAAAATCTTGCACCCATCACTCATAACCACCCGAATAACCTGCACCAGCCTTTGCACCGAAAAGCAATTCCCATAATTGACCGCGCCCTCTACCATCCGATGTATACTCTCCCGAATCCCAGAGCTCTTATACAAATCCAGCTCCCGCCTCAGATCGCCAAAGCTCAGTTTCTGCCTTCGCGGTGTCGCCCAAAAGAGCTGCTGGAACATCATGATGAGGTCGCATGCAACCTGGATGCCGAGTTTGACGAAGCGAGGGGCGTCGAGGAATCCGAAGGGGTCGATGGCTGCGACGGCTCGGTTCAACCGTCGGTATGATTGCGAGGCTTCGTGGAACATGTTTTGGACGTAGTCCTGCGTAAAGAGTACGGTTTGTCCAGGTAGATTCCAGACGGTCAGACAGTGATGGAATGTGCTCTCGAAGAAGTCGCTTAGCTTTTCGCCGCGGAACAGATTGAAAGGAAGCGAGGAGGATACGACTAGGCCTTGCAGGACCTTTTTGGGAAAGTACTCGACACATGCTGTAGTTCTTAGCAACGGTTCGAGAGAAATAGCAATTCATTGATATACCGACGCGTTTCTGCTGAGCGAGTACGCCTTGAGCGCGGAACCAAACGATGCGGAGATTTGGTTTTACGATGGCGGTGGTTTCTACGACGAGTTTCTGTACCAATGCTTGATCTGAGCGTCTCCGTTAGCCAAAGCCGGAGCAGAAAGTGGTCGGTAATCGCACCTTTTGCGGCTTTGGATACCTCTTGCACCTTAACACCATACCCCATGGTGCTCTCCAGATATCCTCGTAGATCTGCAATATGCTCCTGTGCTGCTATTCGCGCATTCCTCCAGTCTTCTGGTGTAGCTAGCTCCATGTCTTCTACCGCCTCCATCACTTTCCCCCCAACAAAGGCATCATACTTGGTAAGTACGAAAACCAACGGTATGTCCTTCTCTCGTAAGAATCGAAAAAGCTCGCGCTCGGCTTCGTGGAGCTGTCGTGGGTCGACTAGAGAAATGCAGTACCTAAGCAGACTTAGCATGTCGAGTGTATACTCTGATGCATACGTTCTCACCAGATGCAGTGGAGTTGCTCCTGAAGTGAGGGTTTGGCGCCGCGATAATCAATGAAGCCTTTGACAAGAGCTAGATTGTTGTCCTCGCCTGTCTCAAATCCACACGAGTCGTGGATGACGAGCGCAGAATTACGGTTCTCGTCGACGATAGCATCGTAGATATGGTGTCGTCCACCGCCCTGCCGCACAGCGTCTCGTTGTCGCACCACGCCGGCCTGTCGACTTTGTCAAAACACCTCAAACTTCATCGGTATGCTAACTCACCTCGTCCTCATTGATACCGAAGACCTTGCTGAGTAAAGTAGTTTTGCCTACCCCAGCCTTGCCTATAATACAAATACGGAATTTTCTGCATTCCTGTTCGTAAGATTCGCGATCCTGGTCTTCACTCCGGTTTCTACGAGTATGCGAAGCGTGCGATGAAGTCATAGTTGGTGGCCAGATCCAACAGGTGGGCGACGAAGACGTGTAGCGCTGGAGTCCCGAAATGTGGGAACTCCGCCATGCTGGACTAAGAAAGACGCGAGGGCGAAACCAGTGAACAAGGCAGACGTCAAGAAGCTCATGAGCCCCAAACCAGGCAAACGAGGCTGCAAAGATAAAACAGGCTGCAAGCCCTCGAAGTCCTTTGATAAGGACTCGCATCGTGAGTGGTCGCCATGGAAAGCAGACGCGAGATTAAAAGTGTACAGCAGCCACGAACATTGGCGGGGCGACCGCAGCACGAGTGTGGCAGTGTGCCCATTTGGGCCCCTGCATGCATGAATAGCAGTGTGGCGGTTCGCTGTTTACTTTGAGGAACGCCTTGGCGTGTATCCCAGCTGATTGTCCAAATTCGAAATCATGCATCGCTTCCGCTTATCTCAGGTGTCCAAATCTGGTGAAATTAGGATATTCACCCTTCGGGCGAATCCTGGCCCACGGAACAAGTGTATAGCACAACATGTTAAGTCATGGAAACTAAGTTTTTCGCCATTATTTCAAAGCTGAAACTATGTTTGTCAGGTTATTCATGGATTTGGACGGTGATTCGGCACGGATGACGAGACGGATATCTGAGCGAGTTGTTGAAAATTCCAAAATTAATCCAGCACGAGAATCGGCTCGCTCAAGCGCGACTTGAACCATGTGCGAATATCCAAGATGCACAAAATAAGAAAAGTAATGCAGAATGAGTAAGCCATCGCAGCAATAGCGTCAACGAGTTGCGTTCTATAGAAGCAGCATTAGCGAATGAGACGTATGATCATATAACGAGCGGAAGCTCACTCACCTGATTTGTACCCAATGATGATTAATAAAGCCGCCTGAAATGCTATTATATCCATCGAGAGCGACAATTTCTGAGCTGTTTGATCCTGTCAGTTTTCAGAACAAGTGTGGGGAGACAGAAGAATGTACTCAGCGAAAAATGCAGTTAAGACCATGCCGACTAAACCGCTGACAGCATGCATGGCAAAGATGTCGAGTGAATCGAACAAGTATTTGCTGAGCCGGATAGCGTACAACGAGGAGACCGCTCCGAGAACACCAAAAAGAGGTGCAAAGTACGGTGAGACGAAACCAGCAGCAGGTGTAATCGCTACCATCCCCGCCACTGCTCCGTTACAAAACGAGAGTACCATCCTCTTGAAGAACCTGTGCCGGTAGCTGTCGAGCTCTCCCGCCGTCAGGGGTGGCTGCGCATTGTTGATGCGGATCTGCTTAATTTCGTATAGCCTGGCATGGTTGTAGATACCATTGAGTACCGACGCCGAAATTCCACCAGCGCAGGCGGCTAAATGTGTACTGAAAATAGCAGACACTGCCCGCATGTTAGCACCGAGCGCGCTACCCCCATTGAACCCAAACCAGCCAATCCAAAGAAGGATAGTCCCGATGGCTACGGTCGGAACGTGTTCTTGGTCTTCTCTCTGGATCCAATTCGACGGTGGTTTTTCAGTTCCGTTTGCCAATTTCTGCCTTCGATTGTATCGGTGGAGCTGAAGCCGATGAAACAAGGCGTAGGCAAGCGCAGAAGTTCCAGCTGTGATGTGTACTGGAGTGCCACCAGCGAAGTCGAGGGCACCAGATTTGTTGGCCCAGCCCTTAGGGCTCCAGGAGGAGTGTGCAATCGGGCAATATACCAAAGTGACCCAGAAGATTATGAAGATCAGCCAGCTGAAAGTCCGCTCTTTATAGATCGTGGCACCGCTCACGATAGCGGCTCTGCAGACTGTAAGTGAGACGCATGTATGCAGTAAATGCACAAGACTTACGTGAAGCATGCAAACATACCCTGAAATAGAGCGTAGAGCAGCTCCGGAATTCGAGGGCCATGAGAATTGCCAAAAGGTTGGACTAGCACTCGATGGAGAACTATACCACTAGAGCCGCCCCAGAATCCGGAGTCGGATGGAGAGAACGCTATGGAATATCCCCATAGAAACCACTATCGAAACATCAGCTTTAGTACAAAAGTATAACTCTCTGAAGCTTACCACGAGGCCGACCGTGCTTGCTGTGATCGTGGGCATCCATAACATGTAGATGTTTGATCTCCTTGAGGTGCCGCTATAATGTAAACCAATCCCTGGCACCATCAAGAATACTAAAGCACTGCAAACCATCATCCACGCTATGTCTGCGCCCTGCGCTTGTTAAGAGAAGGCGAGGTGGATGAACGCATTTATACGTACATCATAGTACAATGTTGGCCGTTGCTGGATTTGTTCTTCTGTTGCTGTCAGGTTGAAGCCCCTTTGCGGTACGACTTCGAAGGCGTATGTCTCTGTATCCATGGAGTATGCGAATTGTCGCAAAATCCGGACATGAAGTAAGTCTTGAACGATTCTGAGGGAGATTGGGCAAAGGGTCTGGATGCGTTATGACCCATGATCCAAGGCTTCGCCTCGCCATAGCCTGGCAAGCCATGACAGGGGTTCGATACGTTAGTGGTTCTGCCCAATGGTTGGCGCCACCAATATTGGCGTCCGCGGCAATCGCCACCAGCGCTAGGCAGCACCCGCAGGGCGGAATCTGCTTGGTTGGGGTGAGGCTCCGTATCGGCAGGAGGTGTCGCGGGGGTGTCATTTCCCCTCGCTCCCAACGTTCTCCACGTTTTGCAATGATTTGCGCATGCCGTCATGAGCACCGCACAACACACCATCGTTGTCGAAGGGAGTAACAGTCGCTGGACGCAACGCGTAACCCGAAGACGTTTTCTCCAATATTCGCGTGGGATACATGACCTCATTGAGGCTGACGTCGCGCAAGGTCGAACAGAGACTCGTATCCAAGCTCCAGCGGACCTAACAAGCGGGACCGTAGAACGACTCGTGGAATGGATCGAACAAAGTGTCCCTGGCCAGCACACTTTAACGTTCGACCAGCTTTTAGGACTCAGTATCGCAATATGGCGATATGGCTGCGATCCCATCATCTTCAGGAGGCTGGCAGCATCAAGTCCTGAGCAGCTCATGTCCGGAGCCGGAGCAGCGGGATGGACATTCATGGCGCTTGTTTTCGACTGGGAACGGGATTTTCGGGACGCGTCAAAGATGCTCGTTTGCGATTTCAACTCCTCTCTAGGAGTGATCGAAGGAGCCCATTACTTCCCGACTGTCCTGAGAGGTGAGTTAGCTATATTTATTCCGCGGGGTACGGTGGAATAATCGCTGACGACTTGCAGATGCTATAGTTACTGCGCGACGGCGTCTTCTGAGGGCCACATTCGGATTCGTTCGAGATGATGTGATGCGATACGCAAGAACTCCCGGTCCGACGTTTAGTCACATCAACCATAGCCTGTACGCACAGGGCATAGATATAGTTCTGCCGGGTAACGAATACGTCCGAGCTTGTACGAGGACCAACACTCAGCCAGTCAATGGAATAATAAGTTCCCCGGAGAAGTTACTCGACGGACTAGATGATATACTGCGGGTACCACCACAGGAGGGTCAGCCAACACATCTTCAGTCGAACGAGCCGATTGATCAACAGCTACCAGAAGGCACTGTGGCGGAATCCTCGTCTTCTGGATCGGCCCAAGGAACGGCCTCAGGCGGGAATGCACCCCTCTCTATACATTCCGAAACAGGTGAAGGCCAGAGAATTTCTACACTGAGAGACACAGGGGTGGGCGAGGGATCGATACGACGTCTTGTATCTGTCTACCTTGCGAAGAACAAGAAACAACGAAATGAACGAGCACGAGTGCCACCTTGGAGTCGAGACGACGTTCTCCGTTTCCAGATCGTGGCTGGCGAGATCCGGGGGCGGATCATGTCGCGGAGGATAGAACTTTTCGATGGATGCGGCCTAAATCTCAAGGATTTCCAGAGTACGAGGAGAGCGCAACTGATTCTCCCTGGGGAGTAGCCGGGGAAGTAGCCAAGGATATGGTCACCAAATCCGTCTAGTGAATGCCTCGTCGGCGATAGATCTCTCGCGCTTCATTGAGGCTGAGACGAAACATGGCAGCTCGACATATTTGCATAGGAGGCAGCATCGGACGTGGTCCGGTGCGGCTGACGGAATGTAGCGATGGAGCGGACGCTGAGCCGAATAGCAGCACAGCTGGGTCCATGTGCGGGGATTGCGAGCGCATCACAACGACTGCATTCCACTCGTGACTGCCACTTCTTGGCTGATAATCCCCCTAGGAAAGCTCCGATGCTGTGAGCGGTGGGTGGTGGGTGGTGGGTGGGAATGCTCGCTGTCACAATCCGGGGCCTGTCTCCCACCGCTTCGTGTGTGCGGCGTCGCTCGGAAAGGCAAACTTATAGTTTGGCGGTATTGGGGAGCAGGTGCTGGGCACGAGTAGCTTATTAACGTGTGCGTACTGCAACCTACGATGCGAGACGTGCAATGCTTCTATCAAGCATCCAATGGCTATGTATACATAACCCTTCTCCGAGTCCTCTGTCTGGATGCTGGGCGTAGGAGTTCCCTACCGGTGAGGTCGCTCGGGAGTCACTACCCTCTTCTTTAGAAATTTCGGACATGAGACAACGGGGAGGTTGTATCGGAGAGTTGGTGTATATGTGTCTTGGATGTTGAGATTACCTCCCCGGTGTCGCAGACTGGCGCGCGTCCGATCCCCGATATGAGTTGGCGGCCTAGCGCCTTTGATCTCCCATGCGCGACCACGTTCCTACTGTACCTGCCGCACCTAGCACAACGCATTACAGCGACGCCGAAGCGAACGATATGCCCTCTGAGAAATATTCAAGCTCACACGAACCGCGCATACAGCCGCAGGCCGCAGGTCGCTGCATCGAAAAATCCCGCCACCTCTCCCCAACGGCTTCTGTAGTGTCCTCATCCGACCTAGGCGCTCAACTTCTCTGCACGCTCAAGACCATCTGTCGTCGCTATTGCCGCACCAGACGAGCATCCTTCGCACCGTCCTCACGTCAGTCTCGGAACTGTGACTCCTCCGAGTACTCGACTCTAAAATAGGAGTTGTTTCCGCAGATCCTGCAGCTGCGTAGTGGACTACCTTGTCTATTCGTAAAGAGGGATTGCGCATACGTCGGGATACCATTGGTCAGTTTGATCACTACCTGCAGGGGCAGCAGCCGATGGGCGATATGGAGGTTTTGTCGCTCCAAACGATACGTTGACGGTGGAGTACCCCGGCCGATCAGAGCGCCCACCTCAACGCCGAGCTCGGATCTGAATCGAAGTCACATCACCTCGAGAACTTCGCTTGCGCCCCTCTGCGGTCTTGTGAAGCTCGACGTTACACACCGCGACATTACGTACCAATCCCGCCACAGCCTTCTTCGGTCCACACACCCCTTGCCCGTCACACCAGACACCTACAAAAGGATTCATCACAACTCTCCGCCGTATCCTGGCACCTCAAAATATTACATACATTCCCAACTCCGAACGAATAATTCCCCCGAGTTGCCGGACACTAGACGGACATGGACAGGACAGCACCACGTCGCTCTCTTTTCAGTGTGCGTGCAGCATTCCTTCAACAGATTGCTCATGGTCAACATGGTTTGGCAAGCTTTAAGGCGGAAGAAGCAACTCCGAGTGAGCGAACGCACATTGCAGATGCAATGCGCAGCTTTGACCCTCGTCGCATCTCATCAGTCGCAAAGGTACAAACAACTTACAGTCCCACGCAACGCCGCAGCCCCAGAGATCCACAAGCAGTATCAGGTTCTGGTGATGCAAAGCCATCCCGATCGTATTACTAACCTGCTACCTGCGGAAAGAGAGACGAGCTCCAGTTCCATCAAGCTGCATGCCGACGCAACCTGCACAAACGCAGAAAGCGAGACGCGGGTGATGGCGTGTGGGAGGACTGCAACGGCGAGTCCCATGAAGATAATGACTCCTGCACCCACGTCAGCACCAACAGCGACGGCAACTCTAGCAGCTTCTACACAGAGTCTAACACGGATTACGACGGCAATACCGCTTCAGTCAACGAAATGAGAAATCTAACAGCGATGGCATCCCCAATCCTCATAATGAAGATGACGACGTTCATGCGCGCTTCCTCCAAAATGGGCCAGATGCGACGTCGGTTACGAAGCCCCGCCGGCAGCTGCATGGTGTGGTTTTTTGGATGTTCTGTACCTCTAGTCACTGCCGCGAGTCGGCGGGCGAGCTGATGCCAACCCCATTCCCCACTTCGTGCCTTGTCCTCCGCCATTCGCATGTCTATGTCCCACAGCCACGGTATGGCCTGAGGGCTGAACAGCTCACATTTCGAAGTGACTCCACCCTGCTGTGATTGGAGGTGATCGAGAACACAGCTGGTCAATCGCTCTATCGCCCCTGGGTTTGATTCGTGGAGTTCCGCAGCTTGTGTGTTGAGTTCCATCTCCCAATCGTATTCCCGCCCGCCGTAGTAGTCGTGCGGCTCGTGCAGCTGCCGAATATCGTAACTACAGGGCATACGTCGACGCAGAACTTCTCACAGATCGTCAAGCGAAACGACGGAAGCGGGTGGGTGCGCCGTGATGGTCACACGGCTCCCGATGAACCGATCGGCGATTTCAAGACAGATGCGGTGCACGGGGAGGAAAAGTGGATGGCCGTGACCTGGCACACTTTCTACAAAAAGCGGTTCGACATACTCGCCAGAAGGAATGTGAAGGCTCCACCGTCAAAGTGTTCTGCGTTCAGACGCAGCACAACTCGCGGGGCCGGAGACGCCGGTTCACATAGAACTGGAGACCATGCACAAATATCCTCAGGTAGAGTGTACTCGTCGATTTGTGGTCCATTCGCTGTCGAGGTAGCTGTCGTCAAGAGGACAGTGTCCAGAAGCCATTTCGTCTTCCATTGATTGTCGGCGCCCAGCAAATGGCACAGTAGATTTGGTCCCGCATTCTTGGGTTGATTGGGGCAAATTTTAACCTGTGGTTGTGAGCGGCAATCTAACGAAGCAAGGCCGAATCTTTGGCAGGGGGTTTACGTTACAGTAAGTGCTGATAAAGGCGTGCCCGCTTGGTGAAGGACTCGGGTTCCGTCACCAGTCCGCTTCCACGTTAGTGTGGCTAGATATACGTTATATGGCCAGTTTGCGGATGTGCTTTTATACTTTGCAGTCCACGTTTGTACACGTTCAGTTGCTGTGAGTCCAAAGTGTCTGGTGATCCTGCTAACGTCCACTGTACTCCCGAACTTTATCCCGCCTGTGGTGCATTGCCTCCTACCCGATGTACCCTGCCACTTACCCTTGTACCCTGCCACTTGCCCGTGGTACCCGCGGGCGACTACAGTTACGGGTACTCCAATTCACCTACTATCGAATAGTGTGACATTTCCCGCGTTACGAACTACAAGTCCAATTACCCGCTGCAAACATCGATCACATGCGAATATCGTTAGCCTATACAGGGCAGAGACTGTAGAACAGTTGCAGACTCACGTGAATATAAAGACCGAAAATTGTTTGGCCACGTCCACAAAATAGCTCGAAGATCTGCGGTCGAGTTTGCCCGTAAACATGCACCTACTCACGGTACTCGTCTTTTTGTTATATCAGCTGATTCTCTCACATGGTTTCTACTTGAACACAACTCCACCCTTGACCGTGCCTACATATCCCAACGCTTTCACTGATATGCTGGCTCACGAAAGTACAAAAAACAGGAAGAGTATGATGAAGACAGAGTACAGCAAGATACCAAGATATGGCCGGGCTACAACGGTCCAAGTGGGTGCCTGTCAGTCCTACTACTTCACGACCACAAGAGTTAACGCCGCCGACTTCGCGAACGCTCCCACATGGCTAAATTACGGTGGCAATGAGATCAGAGGGAATAACGAAGTTTCTTTAGATCGCGCTTGTGAGTAGATAGTTTTCCGTCGTCATGGCTCAAGCTCACTCTTTGGGTCCAAATGAGATCCAATGGCTTAATGGATTTCTCAACTACATACAGGATACGGCGGGTGGTCTCGTCATCCCTTGCGCAGATGTGAACACCTACTTCTTCAACGACCCTTGCCAACTTTCCCTGATCCAGGTAACTGTCGACCAACTCTGAAGCAAAACCAACCTACGATTGGTGGCCATGTCGCTTTACCTGAATAGAGACGGAAAGGGGGCGTTCTTTGGCAGACCACAAGGCAGACTCTTGGATGACTCGAGTTACGACCCTGAGAGCCATGACTAGGGCTTCATGAATCCGTGGGGGGAGGTGTGGCCAGTGGTAAAGCCAAAGATTGATAGGATGCTCGACATCTTCAAGGTTAGCCTTTACGGCGTCCTTGAGCTTAATGGCATGTCTAAGCTAATCTAAGAAACAAATAGAGCCATCTACACCGCTTTCTAAGTAGCCGGTTTCTCCATGGCTCTGCGGGTATGATTGGAAACTAACTTCGCTAGCCTGGCTTTTGATGCTCATAGTGCACACAAAGAAGCCGATCAGTTCCTTCGGCAGTTTCCTGGCGGTCCAGCCGCTGCGTACAGGCACTATGTGGAGACCGAGATCTTGTCCGACATTGTCCGACCACCCAACTATCTAACCACACTTTGGCTTCGCATAAAAGCTGCACTCGAAACCTCTAAAGATTATTCGATGGTATCCGCAACATGGCAACGGGACTGGGGAGCTTGCGACACCTTGCGCAGAACAATCGAAGATCATTAGAAGAGGGGGCAGGAATACTCATGGGACTACATGTTCGGTAATTTCGAGTGGAATAATGCATCGTCCTGCGTCACTGTCTGTCTTTGGAAATTTCTACATGTCCAATGGCTTATTTCCATACGCTGCGAACGAACTTGTTAAGCAGTCATGCCATACCTACCGCTAATAGTCACGGTGAGAATTCTGGTGTTGACGGGGATGCGTACTGAGACTCGAGCCATTGTAATGTCACTCTGCTTGGTCTCTTATATCGCATTAATGATACCGTCCAAGCACATAGATTACCAGTTCATTCGTGATAAATCTAGCTAGTAGAGTACCGACTGTCAATCCCCTAGCAGGCACTCAAGACGTCGAATGGTCCGCCATTCTTGCTCAGACCGACAAGACGTGACTTGGAAGAGGGGGGAACAGACTCGGTCCATCTACAACTAAACAGCTATGGTAAGAATGCTGGCAGCGCTGCTGATCAGGACCATAAATCCGAAACGCAGACTAGCAAAACAGCCATGGGCTCTGCTTGATGGCGTGGCCGTGGATGATGGCGTCTGCGTGGGTGATGGCGTCTGCGTGGGTGATGGCGTCTGCGTGTATGATGGCGTCTGCGTAGGTGAAGAGGAATTACCTGATAGAGTGTCAGTCATCAAGAGTAGCGCTGTTACCAGCCAGGGCCTCGTACCACTTGTTCCCCATGTCGATGCAACGTTGGAAGTTGAAGATGGCATGCTGGAGGGATCCACTACGCCGCGTACCGCCGACGTGACGATGTTGACCGTGTCCATATCGTCCATTGTACTGAACAGGCCCGACCATGATTCCGTCGAAGCGGAGAGTTCAGCGAGAAGCCCGTTGATGGAATAGGTGCATGTGCCTGTCCCTTGGGGTGGAGGACCGCCGGATACGTCGCAGGATGCATGAGCAGTGCCCCACCATGCGGGACCCGCATTGTACTCCCACGTCGACGGGCCTTGGGTGAGGGAAAAATCGAAGCAGGTTGCCACTGATGATGGCGGCTCCGTCAGCGAGGGGGTGCACTTGTTCTCTAATACGGTAGCACTTGGCCCTACTGTCTTGACCGTCAAGGCGGTAGCCCGGGGTGCTAGCGGATTGTAGATGACGAGCGTCTCCTCGGGCGGCTCAGCGAGTACGAGCGGCAGGAGCGCAAGCACTAGCCCTAGGATGCAGACCATGGCGAGAGGATGGAGACTGAACTTCATTTCGATACGCGGGGAGCAAGAGCTGAGTGCGGCAGCCAGGTGATTCGAGGGATTCGGAGTGGGGGTTCTGTCCTTGGAGGCTACGGTGATGGTTGACTCTGTCCCTGCACGCGCTCAGAACATATACCCCCAAGTACGAGAAAACGCCAAGGAAGCTGATCGACGCTAATATCCTCGGGTACGTGTCACAGTCCGAGTACGTCACCAGTCTAGGTCCACGAAGCATATCATGCCTCATGAGTGCAATTGTCTGCGTAGGTGATACATGGCTATGTGCAGGTTCGGATGCGGTTGTTCATGGGTGCGCTTACGCGTACTTTATCGAAAGCTGCGGGTGCATCCTATATGCAGGTGCTGCAGCCTATGGAGAGTAGGTGAGCCGGCGGTTTGCGGCTGCTTCGCGGGTGTTACACGGTACGTACCACGTCTATTCCATGAGCATTCTATACGTCTTCGTCGGCAAAATACGCATCAGGGCTCTTGATCCCTTCCCAGTTGACCTTGTCTGACCAAGCACTTTGTTTTTAATTTGATAACACGGTCGGGAGTTAATAACAACCACCAGGAAGTTTGAATTACAAGCGGCTTGTTAAACATTGGATTTGAAGCAACATGCAGCACCTAAATTACCGCAGTATATATACTTAAATCATTTCAAGATGTGTTTATCAACCTTCGTCGTTACCCACCTCGCTATCTTCTAGTGATCACTGCTACGCTTCGCTCGGAGACCTCCAATCGTTTGACACACCCTCCTTCGCGATCCGCGTCATGCGTTCTCTCCATTACCTGACGTCCTCCTTCTTGCCTCTATGTGGAGCCATCCACCTCGCACCGCTGCCAAATGCCAACGTATATACTACGAGCGCAGGTCAAGAAGCCGAAGTTTTCCAGTTGCTCAATTAGAGTAGCCTCCTATGGGGGAGCAACAGTAAGCAATACTACCATAATCCTGCACGTTGACTGATGCTCTACCTAGTCAACGGCGGCGGCTCCTATGTGGCCAACTTGACCGTCTCGCACCTTTCCGACAACGCTAAGATCCGCGCACTGGATGATGCGTCCAGCCGTTTCGAAGAGATCGCGTGCGAACCCGGTCGCATGGCTTTGCGGTTTCAAGATGCGCGCAGCTTTCATCATGCTTCGCTGGAGTGGCAGTGGGTGAACGCTCACTTGAGCCGTACAATAACCCTCGTCGCCACAGACGCTTGCGCCTCAGCCGCAGGACGCGTTCCAGTGCTCGTCCACGCTGCTCACACTAGCCTTTCTGCTCTAAGCATTACCCTTGTGACTTCGGAGACCAGCTGGGTTGCTATCACCCAGGATGCTGAGCTTCAGCTTGGGTTCCAGGAGTTCCAGGTGGACATGCTTCGGACTGGAGCTAACAAAGACTTATCAGTCACACTCGATACATCCCTCCACGGAAACCTTTTTGACTTTGGACGAGACGACTCCCGGACTGCAGGCCTTGCACTTAAGGCTGATGCAGTACTCGATCTCCGTGGAAACCTCCTCTTTGGTCTGTACTATCGAATTCGCCATGGAAAAAGGGACGAGGCGACCCTTACAGTTCGCCCGAAAGATGCGAACGTCTTGTTTAGCCTCGCTCTCACTGCCAATGGACGACTTGGGAAAGAGTTGGAGTTCGACCGCCTTGTGATTGACGTCCCGATCGCCCCGTTTAGCATACCAAGTGTTCTCGACTTTGGGCCTTTCGTCCATGTCGGTTTGCATTTTCAGGCGAGTGCGCTGGAGGGCATAGCAACAGCGTCGTTCGGCGCAAAGGCAACAATCAACAACTCCGCCTCAGTTAAGATCGACCCTAACAGTCAGGACCGCGTGCATTCCGAAGGCTGGGGCTTCGACGCCGAGAGAATTGATCCACAGTTCAGTGCTGAGATTGGTGCGTCGCTACGGGCATGGATGGAGTTTGGCTTTGGAGTGAAGATTAAGCTTTTTAAATGTATGTATGAGTGATGTTTCTCCCACGTCTATAGCTAATCATCCAACAGCGGGAGTTGAAGCTGTCTTGTCCGCTCAGGTTCCGTACTTAGAAGCCAACATCAATGTAGAGACCAATTCACTCGGGGTATGTGATGGGAACCAATCACGAATTCAATCTCTACGTTGAGTATTTGTACCAATCTGTGACAGTGTTTGACATCCACATCTTACTCATCAAAGTACGGGTTCGTGACGCTCTCAAAGATACTGTTCTCCAAAGACGTCCACCCATCCATGCCTGTCCACTTTTTCAGAAGTGCGATAGCGTCAGATTGGTCGAGCGACACTTTGATGTGATAAGAGACAGGGTAGTCGTCGACAAAATTCTTCTGCGGATGAATTTTGCGTAGAATAGCCAGAACCTCGTTCCAATGGGCGGAGTGGCCCCAGACCTGTAGTCGTGAGTTTTTAACCTCCGGGTCCAGGACGGCTGCGACATGAACGGCGGCCACATTTTTGACATCCAGGTAAAAAGCTGCATAGAGAACTCCAAGTTAGATCACCGCTCTACCAGGCCTGGGGTCTGATACGGAGTGCTTACAAGCTGGCAATGCATCCATCATCGCCTTATTACCCCTGCAGGCATGCGTTACCCAATTGGCCTGTCCTTCGACATGCTTCTTGTTGAGAGGCTCGCCGATCAGGCCCGCGGGAGACACGACGTTAACCGTAAAGTGTAGCTTCTCCTCTTTGACGGACCTCCAGACTTCCTTCTCAGCAGCGACCTTGCTCGCGGGATAATTGGCGATGGCGTGGGATATGCCATACGGCGGCGGGGCCCAAGCAGCCCGGAGGGCGGCGTCGTTCCAAGAATATCGTCCCACCGTGCCATTGTCTTCTTTCTGTATCAATGGCGAGGCGGACAGGGCGGAGCTAGTAAAGACCACCTCTCTCACTGAGGGTTCCCTGATAGCCGCGTTGATAACAGCCTTGATGCCGTTTACAGACGGGGTGATGACCTCGTTCGGATCAGGGACGATCTTAGTGACATATGCAATGTGCAAGATGGCCGAAACACCCTTGACGGCCTCGTCGTAGGCGCCCTTGGCGCCGAGATCGGGTACGGCTACGAGCTCGAGAGCGCCACTTTCTGCGTACGGCTTCAGAGAACCTTCAAGCAGCCACGAAGACTGGCTTAGGTCACGGACGGTGCCTCGAACTTTGAAGCCGCGATCCAGGAATTGGGTGGTGACATGGGAAGCGAGGAATCCCGTGGCACCGGTCACGAGAACCCAGGAGCCAGCAGGAATAGACGTAGCCAAAGGAGACATGATGTTGAGAGGGCCTGTATGATTGACGGACGAATGGATGTAATTGATAAATAAGGATGGATGAGATAAAATAGTATTGTGTTATGAATCCTGATAAACGGCATGAGATCAGACTTTATATACCTTTCTGAACGTTGCTTGACGACCACTCCAGTCTATCGGGAACCAGCTCTACCTAAAACCCGATTCGACTACCAAAAGCAAACCTGTTCCTTGATTTAAACCCTATTACCAAGAAGAATCGAAAGGATACCCCTGAAAACCCCTTCAAGGTCGAGTCATAAGAGGCATGAGAAGGACTAATGCTCTCAAGTCCATGCCCAATTAGGAAACAATAGGTCTTGGCATGGTGACTCGAAAACAAATCACTGTTCTTCCCACATATACATTTTCAACGGCCAGATATTGAGCAGAGCCTTCGGTTTCATCCGGCACTACTGGTCCGAAGCAACAAGATCGATTTTCATGAGATACTTACTCTTCTCTGACTCGCCGACGCCTTGTTGCACATTAAATCTACTTCCGCGTCTTTGAGCCATAGCGCTTTCAAAAACGCGTGGTACATCCGCTCCAATAACCCTGTGAGATGAATTGATTCTGGACCGCCGCCGAGCTGCACCATGATGAGCACGCCTTGTAGATGCTTCCGTGCTACACTGTGTTCACCGGTGTTCACCTGAGAAGCACTTCATTAGTCGCCAGTTCCTGGACCTAAGTGTGCATTGCACGTTGTTCTGAGGGATAGAGTAGTCTCACATCATCAATCGCAAGGGCTAGTGCCTTGGCGACAGTCATGACGGTGACGGGCGACGATATGCCATCAACTTCCCGGCGTAGCGTACGGAGGCATATCTGCTTATACTGCAGAGCCATCCGGATGAAGATCGGATCGTCTGGTCGGTCTCGTAGGATGTAGCGGCAAGTACTAAGGAGGACGGCGGCACTCATTAGTGCATCGTCGGTGATGGCGAGACCGACCCATTCTCGCAGCATTTGCACCTTGGGGTCTCTCGAGGATTCGAACAAGCCGCAGTGCCCGATGGAGTATGGGACTATGACGTGAATGTCTGCGATCGAATGAGACGTCGGAACGCAGGGGAGTACGAGGATGTGCACCGCTTGGGGATAATACCCTTCCTAAGGCTTAGGAGTGAGGCCCGGATAGCAGCAGGCGTGGCCAGAAATAAACCTACAGTGGTTGAGCAGGAAGTACTCCTCCGAGGAGAGCGGTCTTGCCAGAGATGAAAAGGGATCCTTGCTATTGCCAGGCATTAGTCTCAGGGGGCTCAAGACCTGTAACTCGGGGACCTTCAGCTTCTCGAGAGAGA
>Ga0247803_1000843_pt1 | contig 16248 bp, 13 predicted proteins | sample UWRJL014104B1_FD_180928 | JGI IMG/M metagenome (GOLD analysis project Ga0247803, IMG submission 180928) | Plant litter microbial communities from Arlington Agricultural Research Station in Wisconsin, United States - UWRJ-L014-104B-1 | ecosystem: Environmental > Terrestrial > Plant litter >...
GCCATCGCTGCCGGCAGCCAGAAGTGGAAGGGGACGATGGCCGACTTCGACATGGCGCCGACGAGCACGAGCAGGATGGCCACGGTCACGAGCGGGCCGCTCGGGGCGAGGGCGACGATCTCGGAGATGCGGGCGGTTCCGGTGTCGACGGCGAGCAGCACGAGACCGACGAACATCACCAGTCCGCCGAACGTGGTGACGAGCAGCGCCTGCAGCGCCGCGCCACGACTCGCCTTGCGCCCCGTGTAGTGGCCGATCAGGAGGTAGGAGAGAACGCTCGTCGCCTCCCAGAAGACGAAGAGCAGGTAGACGTCGTCGGCGATGACGAGGCCGTACATCGCGCCGGCGAAGGCGAGCAGGATGGCCGCGAACCGGCCGAGCCCCACCTCGGTGTCGGAGAAGTAGCGGGCGCAGTAGACGAGCACGAGCGCACCCACCCCGGTGACGACGAGCGACAGCACCCACGAGAGCGTGTCGAGCCGCACGGCGACCGTGAGGTCGAGCTGCGGGACCCAGCGCACGCTCTCGAAGAGCTGTCCGCCGTCGAGTACGGCGTTCCACTGAGCGAGGGTGAAGGCGAAGGCCGCGGTCGGCACGACGGCGGCGACGAGGAAGATGCGGCGGCCGAGCACGCGCGTCAGCGGCATGAGTACGACCGATATCGCCCCGAACGCAATGAGAATCGCGAGCATGCTGCCTCCCAGTGCGTTAGTGCGGCAAGTACACGTCGCTGGAGATTACTCGGAAATTTCCCTGAAGCCGCCTCGCTAGTTTACCGGGTGATGCGTCGGCGATTACCCCCGGACGACGGCACTCGCGCACGCCGAATACTCTCGTCGAGAAATCCGCCCGGCGTTCCGGGAGCTCGTGAGCAATATTCCCGCTTGGGCGGAGAGAAATTACGCAGCGGGCGAACGGCTCACTGCTCGTGGACGTCGCCCTCGCGCAGGTCGGCGAGCAGGGTGAGAGCGCGCGCGACCTCGACCGGCCCCTTGACTCGGTGGCTGGCGAGGGTCGAGCCCTCCCCCGCCTTGAGGCCGACGTCGTCGACGTCGAGCGCCGCGAAACCGTCTTCGTCGGTCACGTCGTCGCCGGCGAAGAACACGGCGGTGGCGCCCGTGTAGGCGCGGAGGTGTTCGATCGCCTCGCCCTTCGTGGTCGACCGGACCGAGAACTCGAGCACGTTCTTGCCGTCGCGCACCGTGAGGTCGTCGAGCTCGGCCGCGGTCTCGCTGAGGGCGACGAGGTGCGCCACCCGCGAGTTGTGCTCGGTCGCGAGCCGCGTGTGCAGGGCGAAGCCGGCGGGCTTCGACTCGAGCCAGACCTCGTCGATCGAGTCGGCCACCTCGGTGAGCACCTCTTTCAGCACCTCGACGCGCTCGAGCTCGGCTGCGTCGAGGCCGATGATGTCGTCGGGGTTGTCGAGGCGGATCTCGATGCCGTGCGAGCCGATCAGCAGCGCGTTGTCCGGCAGCTGCGAGACGTGCTCGAGGCTGGCGAGCGACCGGCCGGAGACCAGAGCGACTCGGGTGTGCGGCATCTCGAGCAGGCGCAGAACTGCCGTGCGGGCCTCCGGCAGCGCGCGGGCGCGCTCTGGGTCGTCGACCTCGGGGGCCAGGGTGCCGTCGAAGTCGAGCGCGACGAGCAGCTGCTTGGTGCGGGTCAGCTCGCGCAGTGCCCCGACGAGGGGTTCCGGCAGTCGGGAGAACGGGGGCGGGGTGTCGACGTCGACCATCAGAGTTCCGTGCCGCGCGGCACCCGCTCGACGGTCCACTCGAGGTCGCCGAGCGGGTCGTCGTCGATCAGGTCGATCGACTCGGCGGTGTCCCTGTCGCCCCTGACGCCGGCGAGGGCGGAGAGGAACGCCGTCGACCAGCGCGACACGTCGTATTCGAGAACGCGCTTGCGCAGGGAGCGCATGCGGGCGGCCCGCTCGCGCTTGGGCATCGAGATGGCCTGCAGGATGATCTCCTTGAGCCCGTCGATGTCGTGCGGGTTGATGCGCAGCGCACGCTTGAGCTCGTCGGAGGCCCCGGCGAACTCGCTGAGGATGAGCACGCCGTCGTCGTCGAAGCGGGCAGCGACGTACTCCTTGGCGACGAGGTTCATGCCGTCGCGCAGCGCCGTGACCAGCATGATGTCGGCGGCGAGGTACAGCGCCGCCATCTCCTCGCGCGGATAGCCGTGGTGGTGGTAGCTGATCGCGGTGTGGCTCATCGTGGCGAAGTCGCCGTTGATGCGCCCGACGGTGAGCTCGATCTCGTCGCGCAGGTCCATGTAGGCCTGCACGCGTTCGCGGCTCGGGCTCGCGACCTGCACGAGCGTCACGTCCTCCACCTTGATGCGGCCGTCGGCGAGCAGCTCGCCGTAGGCCTTCAGCCGGTGGCCGATGCCCTTCGTGTAGTCGAGCCGGTCGACACCGAGCATGATCGTCTTCGGGTTGCCGAGTCCCTCACGGATCTCCCTAGCCCTGGCCTGGATGTGCGGCTGGCGGGCGAGCTCCTCGAACGAGCGGGAGTCGATAGAGATCGGGAACGCCTTGGCGATCACGCGGCGCGTGGCGCGGCCGGGCGACGCCACCTCGATGGTCGTCGTCTTCGTCGTCGACGTGGTGAGCCGGCGCACGGCGCGGGCGAAGTTGCTCGCGTCGGCCACGCGCTGGAAGCCGATGACGTCGGCGCCGAGGAGCCCCTCGATGATGGCGGCGCGCCACGGCAGCTGCGAGTAGATCCCGTACGGCGGGAACGGGATGTGGTTGAAGAACCCGATGGTCAGGTCGGGGCGCTTGTCGCGCAGCATCTTCGGCACGAGCTGCAGCTGGTAGTCCTGCACCCAGACGACTGCTCCCTCAGCGCTGACCGCGGCCGCGGCATCCGCGAATCGCTGGTTGACGGCGACGTAGCTCTCCCACCACTCGCGGTGGTACGTCGGCGGGGCGATCACGTCGTGGTAGAGCGGCCAGAGGGTGTCGTTGCTGAAGCCCTCGTAGTAGTTCTCGACGTCTTCGGCGCTCAGAGGCACCGGCACGATGTGGATGCCGTCGTTGTCGAAGGGCGCGATGTCGAGGTCGGGGCGTCCGGCCCAGCCGACCCAGGCGCCGTCGTTGCTGCGCATGATCGGCTCGAGTGCGGTGACGAGCCCGCCGGGCGACGCCTTCCAGCTCGTCGCGCCGTTGTCGTCGACGACGTGGTCGACGGGCAGCCGGTTGGAGACGACCACGAAGTCGTACTCTGCGGCGTTCCCAGCGGTGGACGTTTCAGAACTTTCAAGGGGGGCGTTCACAACGCTTATGCTCCATTCGGATTGCGCACCAGCACCATCGTCGGCAAGCTTCTCTCAGGATACCAGCCGCGCTTCGCGCGCCCCGCGCGCACCTAGCATTGCCTCATGGTGACTACCCGGCTGTACCGCGCAGGAAAACTGGTGAAGACCGATTTTCCGGTCTCCGAGATCTCCGACTATCTCACGGAGACGGATGCCACGGTCTGGGCCGACTTCACATCGCCGACCGCCGACGACCTGGCGGCGATCGAGGAGGAGCTGAACCTGCACAACCTCGCGGTCGAAGACGCGGTGCACGAGCACCAGCGCCCGAAACTCGACCGCTACGACACCCACCTGTTCCTCGCGGCCTACGCGGTGAGCCTCGACTCCGTCACCAAGGAACTGTCGAAGGTCGAGGTGAAGGCGTTCGTCACGGAGCGCGCCGTCGTCACGGTGCATCCGGAGAGCTTCGACATCACGACCGTCACCCAGCGCTGGGACTCGAACCCCGACCTCGCGTCGAACGGCGCCTCGTTCCTGCTCTGGGGCCTGCTCGACGTCATCGTCGACGGCCACTTCAACACGGTGCAGGACCTCGACGCCGAGATCGAGACCTACGAGGACCTGCTGTTCGACGGCAAGAACCACGGCCTGGAGATCCAGCGCAACTCGTTCGAGCTGCGCAAGAACCTCGTTCTGCTGCGCCGCGCCGTGCTGCCGATGCGCGAGGTGGTGAACACGCTGATGCGCCGTGACATCGAGCTGATGCGGCACGACATGGCGCCGTACTTCCAGGACGTCTACGACCACGTCCTGCGGGCGACCGAGTGGACGGAGTCTCTGCGCGACCTCGTCGCGACGATCCTCGACACAAACCTGAGCATCCAGGGCAACCGGATGAACCTCATCATGAAGAAGGTCACGAGCTGGGCGGCGATCATCGCCGTGCCGACCGCGATCACCGGCTTCTTCGGTCAGAACCTGCGGTTCATCGGATTCGCCACGGCATGGGGCACCTGGCTCTCGATCGGACTGATCCTCGCGACGTCGCTCACGCTGTACGTCTCCTTCAAGCGCCGCGACTGGCTGTAGCGGCGCCCGTCACGCTACGCCGCGAGCGGCGTCAGACCGAGCCGCTTCGCCGACCGCGACCGCCTGATCGCGGCGAGGGCGAGGATGGCGCTGAGGATACCGAACCCGGCGAGCACCGCGACCGCGGTGAGCACCGGCGCGACGCTGCCGCCGGCGATGATGCCCTGCATGCCCGACACCGCGTAGGTGAGCGGCAGGAACGGGCTGATCGCCTGGAACGGCTCGGACAGCACCTCGATCGGGTAGATGCCGCCCGTCGCGGTGAGCTGGATCGCGAGCAGGAACAGCGAGATCACGAGTCCCGCCCGTCCGAACGCGGTGGTGAGCAGGTAGTGGAAGGCGGTGAACGACACCGCCGTGAGCAGCGAGAACAGCAGCGTCGCCGGCAGCAGGCTCCAGCCGACGCCGATCGAGATGTGCATCAGCAGCACGAGCAGCACCGCCTGCGCGCCGGTCACGATGCTCGCCCTCGCGAGGGACGCGAACACGAGGCGGCCGTCGACCGCGGTCGAGGCCAGAGCGCGCCTCGAGAGAGGACGCAGGACGAGGAACACGGCGAGCGCCCCGATCCACAGCCCGATCGGAACGAGGAAGGTCGCGATGACCTGGCCGATGTCGGTGACGGCGTTGGCGGTGGTGACCGACAGGGTGACCGGGTCGGCGGCGACCTCCGCGGTCGCGGCCGCGTCTTCGTCCTGGGTCGGCACCTGGGCGGCGCCGTCGGCGAGTCCGGTGGAGAGCGTGCCGGCTCCCGTCGCGAGCTGGGTCGCGCCGTCGGCGATGCCGGATGCCCCGGTGGCCAGGCCGGTCGCGCCGGTCGCGAGGCCGTTGACCCCGGTCACGAGGGCCGGGCCGGCGGAGGCGAGCTTGGCGGCTCCCGAGGCGCTCTGCGCGATTCCCGACTGGAGGCCGGTGATCGCGCCCGCGGTCTGCTGGCTGAGGGCGGGACCCGTGGCGGCGGCTCCCGCGAGCTGGTCGGTGATCGTCTGCAGCGCAGCGCGCTGCTCGGCCGGGATCAGGAGGTTCGCCTGGATCCCCGCGTTCACCTGGGACAGGCCTCCGGAGAGCTGCCCGACTCCCCCGGTGTACGCGGCGACGCCCGAACTCAGCTGCGAGAGACCGGCGGCGCCGGAATTCAGCTGCGCCAGGCCGGAGCTCAGCGAGGAGACGCCGGAGGTGTAGGTCTTCAGTCCAGCACCGAGCTGCGAGGCTCCGCCGGCGAGCTGCGTGGCACCGCTGCCGAGCTGGGTGGCGCCGTCGGCGATTCCCGTCGCGCCGGTGCCGAGCTCCGCCGCCCCGGCCGACGCCGTCGACAGCGCTGTGCCGACCCCGCCGAGCCCGGAGTACAGGCCGCTGATGTACTGCGAGGTGATCTGCTTGCCGAACGTTCCGACCATGGTCTGGCCGACGACCTGCAGAACGGAGCCGGTGAGGTAGCTGTGCGCGTCGTCGGTCTGGATGGTCAGGTTCGACTTCACCGGCTGGTCGCTCTGGATCGAGAGCACGGAGGTGGAGAAGTCCTCCGGCACGGTGAGGATCGCGTAGACCTCGCCCGCGGCGAGCGCCGCCTCGGCGTCGTCGGCGTTGGTGATCGTCCAGTCGAAGCCCTGGGAGTCGCTTCCGGTGAGCTCGGTCACGAGTTGGCGTCCGGCGAAGACGTTCTGCTCCGAGCCATCCGGTGCCGTCGTCGTGACGAGGGAGTCCTCGTTGACGATGGCGGCGGGGATGCGGTCGATCGACGTGTCCGACTGGGAGAGCGCCCCGACGAAGAGGCCGACGAAGGCGAGAGGCACGAGCACGACGGCGCCGAGGGCTCCCCAGCGCACCCAGCGCTTGCGGGCGGCGACCGGGTTGCCGCGGTGGACTCCGGACAGGCTGTGCTGGCTCATCGTAGAGCCCCCTTCTTGCTCACGCTGTAGAGATCGATCTCGATCAGGGTTCTGTCGTCGACGTCGCGTCGCACCGCCGATCGCGGCGGCTGCGGCGTGCCGAGCATCACCGTCGTCGTCGCCGGGGCGAGGTGCCGGATGGCGGTCACGAAGGCACTCTCCTCCTCGGCCGAGGCGAAGGAGTCGAGCTGGTCGAGCATCACGACGGGCGTGCGTTCGGCCAGCGCGAGGGCGGCGAGCGCAACGGCCCGCTCGAGCTGCGGCAGTTCGACGAGCGTGCTGCCGGGGCGCACGGCCACCGTCTCGCGCGTCGACGAGGCCGCGAGCACCGCGTTCACGCGGTCGAGCCAGCGGTCGGCCCGTCTCGAGGTGGTGAACGCGCGGTACCAGGGCTGGGTCATCTCGATGCGCTCGGCGAGCAGCTCGCCGATCGTCACCGACGAGTCGGACGGGTCGACGCCGCCCACGTCGGCGAGCGCGACCAGCCGGGAGACCTGGGTCGCCTCGGAGGGCAGCGGATGCCCCGCCACCTGCGAGCGTCCGCCGGTCGCGGCGAGACGGCCGGCGAGCGTCGCGGCGACGAGCCTGCGGTCGATCGGGTCTCCGCTGACTATGGCGACCGCACCGGCCGGAATCGCGAGCGAAAGCGGCCCGACCGAGCTGTCGACGGTGCCGGTGACGAGGTCTTCGGCGCTGACGGCGAGTCCCTGCTGGCCCTCGGCCCACACCACCGCGTCGCGGTGCTCGCGCAGCTGCTCGCCCTCGATGTCGACGTTGGGCAGGAGTCGTCCGAGCCATCGCGGCATCCACCAGGCGGCCCGTCCGAGCAGTGTCATCACGGCGGGCACGAGGGTGAGCCGCACGAGGAACGCGTCGAAGGTGATGCCCGCCGCGAGTCCGAGGGCGATCGGTTTGATGGCGCCCGACCCCTCCGGCACGAACGCGAAGAAGACGAAGAACATGATGAGGGCGGCCGCGACCACCACCCTGGCCGCGTTCGCGAAGCCGTGTTCGACGGCGAACCGGGCATTGCCGGTCTTCACGAACTCCTCGCGCATGCCGGACACGAGGAAGACCTCGTAGTCCATCGCGAGGCCGAACAGCACGGCCATCAGCAGGATCGGCAGGAAGCTGAGGATCGGCCCGGCCTTCTCGACGTGCAGCAGCTCGGAGAACCAGCCCCACTGGAAGATGGCGACGACGACGCCGAACGAGGCGACGACCGAGAGCAGGAAGCCGAGGGCGGCCTTGATCGGCACGAGCACCGAGCGGAAGACCATCATGAGCAGGATGATCGAGAGTCCGACGACGACGGTCCCGAACGGGATGAGCGCGTTGGTGAGGCGGTTGGAGATGTCGATGCCGATGGCGGTGGCGCCGGTGACGGCGATCGGGGTGTCGAACTCTTTCTCGATGTCGCCCGCCATCGCGCGGATGTTCTCGACGAGCTCCTTCGTCTCGACCGAGTCGGGGGCGCTCTCGGGGGTCACCTGGATGATCGCCGTGTCGAGTCCCTCGTCGGGGAACCCCTGCGCGACGTAGGCGACGTCGTCGAGGTCGCGGATCCTGTCGCCGATCGCCTCGAGGTCTTCGACGATGTCGACGGTCTGGGTGATGTCGACCTCGACCACGAGCACGCTGTTGAATCCGGCGCCGAATCCCTCGCTCACGAGGTCGTAGGCCTGGCGCTGTGTCGAGGCGGCGGGCTCGGACCCGTTGTCGGGCAGGTTGAGGTCGAGGCTGAGCGCCGGGATGGCGAGCGTGCCGAGGATCGCGACGACTCCGACCAGCGCCACCCACGGGGCCTTCATCACGAGCTTCACCCAGCGCAGGCCCATGGTGGGCTTCGCGTCGGCGGCGGGGACGGCGCGGCGGTAGGCGCGCGAACCGGGCTTGGGGATGAGCCGCCCCTTCGCGAGCCCGAGCATGGCCGGCAGCAGGGTGACGGCGATCGCGATCGCGACGAGAACCGCGAAGGCGGCGCCGACGCCCATGACACTGAGGAACGGGATGCCGACCACCAGCAGGCCGAGCAGGGCGATGATGACCGTGACACCGGCGAAGACGACCGCGCTGCCCGCCGTGCCGACGGCGATGGCAGCAGACTCCTCCGGGTCCTCCCCCGCGGCCAGCTGGTTGCGGTGCCGGGAGAGGATGAACAGGGCGTAGTCGATGCCGACGGCGAGGCCGATCATGAGGGCGAGGAGGGGCGCCGTGCTGCCCACGGTGGCGAACGCCGAGTAGGCGCTGATTCCGCCGATGGCGACGCCGACCCCGATGAGGGCGCTGATGAGCGGCATCCCCGCCGCGACGAGGGAGCCGAAGGTGATGAAGAGCACCACTCCGGCGAAGAGCACTCCGAACACCTCGGTCACCGTCACGCCGAAGGTGTTGTCCTGGAACACCTGGCCGCCGAACTCGACGACCATGCCGGCGTCGCGGCCGATCTGCGCGGTGTCTTGCAGGTCGGTGAGAGTCTTCTCCGTGACATCCGTCGACGCCCCGTCGAACTGCACCTTGATGATCGCCATCGACTCGTCGTCGGAGACCGCCTTGCCTGCGTACTCGTTGAACGGGCTGATCACCGTGTTGATGCCGTCGACCTTCTCGATCGCCGCCGCCGTGTCCTCGATGGCCGCCTCGTAGTCGGCGTCGTCGACGGATGCGCCCTCGGGTGCCTGCATCACCACCTGCGCGCTGGCACCGGCCACGGAGGGGAACACCGACTCGAGTCGGTCGAGGGCGTTCTGCGACTCGGTGCCCGGGATGTTGAACGACTCGCTGGTCTGGCCGCCGAGCGCGACGCTGCCGCCGAGGATGCCCAGCAGCACGATGGCCCAGACCCCGATGACCCGCCAGGCGTGACGGTAGGAGAACCGTCCGAGACGATAGAGAAGGGTGGCCATGATTACTCCTGCGTGCTGGGTGTGCTGTGTGCTTGGGGCGTGGAGAGCGTCAGTGGGGCGAGGAGCTCCGTGACGATGACGACGAGGGCGGCCCTGACCTCGTCGACGGGGGGCTCGGCGATCGACGTCGAGACGTCTTCACCGAATTTGTTCCTGCTGCTCAGGATGAAGGCGGCGCCTCCCAGCGCCATGCCGAAACGCATGACCCCCTCGGTGGAGGTCGTCGCCGACGAGAAGTAGTCGGCGAGGCGGCCGACGAGGGCGTTCGCCCTGTCGATCACCGGTACGTCTTCGAGCGACTGGCCGTGGTTCAGGAACAGGTTCACCTCGAGCCGGCTCTCGAGCAGGAAGTCGACGAACTCGACGATGAACGCGTCGCGTCGCTCGGCGCTGAACGGGGCGCCCTTGGTGCGGTCGAGGATGCCCTGCATCCGTTCGATCGCCGGGGCGAGCCCCTCGTCGAGCAGGGCCTCCTTCGACGAGAAGTGGTAGAGCACGCTCGACTTGGAGACGCCGGCGATCTCCGCGATGCGTTGGAGCGAGGTGCCGATGTAGCCGGAGTTGGAGAACTCGGTGAGCGCGATGAGCCGCAGCTCTTCTCTGGTCGACATGCATCCGACGATATCTGACCGATCGGTCAGCCCCTGTCCGATCGGTCAGTTTGCCAGCGAATTTGCAGGATTTGCCGACCACCGGGTTGTCGGGCGAGCGCCAACCGGTAGCGTTGAGTACCGGACCAGAGGAGACCCATGCGTAAATTCATCTTCAACGGAGCGATCGTCAGCGCCATCTTCGGCGGTCTCGGCGTGCTGCAGACCACTCGCAAGGGCCCGCGCGACTGGAGGCTGATCCTCATGTGGGTCAGCTGGGGCGCCTCGCTCGCGATCGCGATCGGCACCGTGATCGAACAAGCCAACGACGCCAACGAGATCGAGGAGTAGACCATGAACTACGAAGGAAACGACTGGGGCTATTTCGGCTTCGTGCACGTGGTCGGACTGATCGCCTACGGCGTATTCGCCCTGCTGGCCCTCGCGGTCGTCACCGGCCTCGTCATCCTGCTGGTGCGTTTCCTGCTCATCGGAACGAAGGCCGCGCAGCTCTATGTGGCCAAGAACTCCCCCACGAAGACGGCGTCTCCCGTGACCGGGCCCGCGACCTCCGGATCGACCGAGCCCTCCTCGCGCCCGACGCCGCCGACCACCACCCCGACCGGGTCGACCGATGCAGCGTCGCCGGCCCAGGCACCGTCGCCGGTCGATGCGGCTATCGGCCGCACGAAGTCGCCTGACACGGCGAGCACCGACACGGCGAGCACCGACACGGCGAGCACCTCCACGTCGAGCACCACGACTCAGCTGCCCACATCGGTGCCCGTCGCTCCGAAGAGCGCCGCGAAGAAGCCGGCGACTCCGCGCACACCCAAGACCCCGCCCACCGCGTAGCGGCTACCGGTGCGGAGGGCTCAGCCCTTCGTACCGGTGGTGGCGATGCCGTCGACGAACTGTTTCTGCCCGATGAAGAACAGGATGATCATCGGCACGGTGGTGATGACGCTCGCCGTGACGATGATCTCCCAGTGGTATTCGCCGCCGAAACCGAACTGGTCGAGCAGAGACTTCAGGCCCCGCGGAACCGTGAAGGTATCGCTGTCGCGCAGGTAGATCAGCGGCCGCATGAGGTCGGTCCATGACGCCTGCAGCTCGAACAGCAACGTCACAGCGAGCGCCGGCCGACACAACGGCAGCGCGACCCGGGTGAAGATGCGCCAGTTGTTCGCGCCGTCGATCCTCGCCGCCTCGAACAGCTCGCGCGGCAGCCCGAGGAAGAACTGCCGCAGCAGGAAGATGTAGAACGCGCTGCCGAACAGGTTCTGCGCCCACAGCGGGGTGAGAGTGCCGGTCGCGCCGAGACCGTTCCAGATGAGGAATGTGGGGATCATGGTCACCGCGCCCGGCAGCATCATCGTGCCGATAACGAGCGCGAACAGCGCGCCGCGTCCGCGGAAACGGAAGTAGGCGAAGCCCCAGGCGACCATGGCACTCGACGCGGTCACCGTCACCGCGGCGAGAATGGTGACGATCGCCGAGTTGACCAGCCACACGCCGATCGGCGCCTCCTGCCAGATGGTGAGGTAGTTCTCGAAAGTGAAGTTCTTCGGGATCAGCAGATTGTCGAACACGTCGCTGCGCGGCTTGAACGACGCGCTCACCAGCCACACGAACGGATATGTGAACACCACGGCGCACCCCGCGAGCACGACGTAGAGCACCACCCGTGCGATGCGGGAACGTGTGGTGCGCCTGCGCGGAGGGATGACTCTGGGGGCCTCGGCGGTCTCGACCGCGGCGAGCGGGGCCGCGGCGCGAGCCGCGGCATCCGTCGGGTCCAGTGTGGAGGTCATCGCTGGTCTCCCTCGTAGTAGACGAGTCGTCTCGAGACGACGAACTGCACCACCGTGAAGATCGTGATCACGAGGAACAGCAGCCACGCCATCGCCGAGGCGTAGCCCATGTTCAGGAACTCGAAGCCCTGCTGGAACAGGTAGATCACGAAGAACAGTGCGGCGTCGTTGCTGTAGGTGGTGTTGCCCGAGCCGAAGAACGCCGTGTAGGCCTCGGTGAACATCTGGAACCCGGCGATCGTGTTGATGATCACCAGGAAGAAGATGGTCGAGCTGATCATCGGCACGGTGATGCGGGTGGTCTGCTGCCAGAGGTTGGCCCCGTCGATGCGGGCCGACTCGTACAGCTCGACCGGCACGTTCTTCAGCGCCGCCAGCAGGATCACGATCGACGAACCCATCGCCCACAGGCTGATCAGCACGAGACCCGGCTTAACCCAGAACGGGTCGGTGGTCCAGTAGGGCGCTGGCAGGCCGATCGCCCGCAGCACCTTGTTGATGAGCCCGTCCTGCCCGTTGAACAGCAGCAGGAAGAGCACGCCGACGGCGACGGCCGGTGTCATCTTCGGCAGGAAGAAGACGGTGCGGAAGAAGCCGGACGCTCTCGCCGCCCGCAGCAGGAGCATCGCGAGAACGAGCGCCACGATGATGTGAGCGGGAACCGAGAGGATCGTGTAGATCAGGGTGTTCGTGAGCGACAGCGCGATGCGCGGGTCCTCGAACATGGTCACGTAGTTCTCGAGGCCGACGAAGTTCGGGTCGTTGATGACGTCGTAGTCGGTGAACGAGAGGTAGCCGCTGTAGATCACGGGCCACACGGTGAAGATCAGGAACCCGAGGATCCACGGGCTGATGAACAGCAGCGCCGCCACCGTCTCGCGCCGGTTGGAGAGCCGGCGGCGTGCGCTGAGCTGGGCGGCGGATACGACTGTGCTCACCGGCCTACTCCTCGAACTTCGCCCAGGCCTCGTCGAGGGCGTCCTGTGCTTCGTCCTGGGCCTTGTCGAGGGCCTCCTGCGCGGTCGCATCGCCCGTCAACACCTCGTTCGCGGCATCCTGCCAGGCCTTCTTGAACTCGGCGTCCGCGGGGTTCGCCGGAAGGCTGAAGGTGTTCTCGTTGGCGAGGTAGGTGGCCTCGACCGCGCTGTCCCACTGCGCGCTGCCGGTGGACGTGACGAGCTCCTGGATCGCGGCGTCGGCGTCTTCGTTGCCGGTGAGCAGGCCCGTGAACGCCTTGCCCTCCTCGGCGCGCAGGTCGACCCGGGCGTTTGCGGCTTCCATCCAGGTGTCGGTCGCGGTCATCGCCTTAGCGAACCGGCAGGACGCGGCGGCGGCCTCACTGCCCGCGGGGATCGCCCAGGCTGAGCCGCTGGCGAAGGCGAGCGGCTCGCCCTCCGGGGTGCGGAAGGTGTCGAAGCTGATCGTGGCGTCGGGCGACACGTCGTTGAGCACGTTGACGTACCACTGCTCCATCCACATCGAGCCGAGCTCGTTCGACGCGTACTGGTTCTCGGCGCCGAAGAAGTCTGCCGAGTCGCGGAACGCCTTGACCGGGGCGAAGCCGCCCTGCACGTTGTACACGTTCACCGCGAAGTCGAGAGCCTCCACCGCCTTCGGGTCGTTGAGGTTGGCGGTGCGCCCGTCGTCGGAGACGAGGTCTGCCCCGTTCGCCTTCGCCCAGAGCGGGAAGAACTCGGGCATCTTCGAGTCGACCCCGATCACAGAGATCTCGTCGCCGCTGCCCTGCAGAAGCGCCGTCGCGGCAGCGGTGACCTTGGCCCAGTCCGACCCGTTGACGCTGTCGATGCCCAACCCGGCCGCCTGCAGCAGCGAGGTGTTCGCCATGGTGAGCTGCACGACGTTGAACTCGGGGATTCCGTAGATCTTGCCGTCGAGGGTGACCTGCTCGAGGGCCGAGTCGACGAACTGGTCGGTGTCGATGCCCTCGCCGTCGATGCACCGCTCGAGCGGCAGGATCGCCCCGCGTGCCGCGAGCGAGCCGATCTGGTCGCGGTTCGCGTAGATGAGCTCTGGCGGGTCGCCCGCCGCGATGGAGGAGAGCAGCTGCTGGATGTCGAGGTCGCCCTCGACGAGCTTCACGCTGACATCGTCGCCGAGCGCCTCCTCCGCCACATCGATCCGGGTGGTGGCGATCTCGTCGCCCGCACCGAAGCCGAGCACGTTGATCGTTCCCGACAGCTCGGCGTCGGGGTCGTAGTCGACGTCGTCGTCGTTCTGACCCCCGGTTCCGGTGGCGCAGGAGGTGAGCAGGAGGGCGCCGGCGACGGCGAGAATCGGCCAGCGCAGAGTGGACTTTTTCACACGGGTCTCCTCATTTCGGGCGCAGTCGTGCGCCGAGACGTAGCCTCGACCCACGGTGGTGGGAAACGAAGTAAGCCGACGGTACGCCGCGCGCGACGGCGAGACTCACCCCCTGTACGGGTGACAAGTCGTCTGGTAGAAGCGCTTCTGCGACAGTCGCGTCTACGAGATACGCGCCTACGAGAGGAAGGCGCGCAGCAGCACAGCCGAGCCCTCGAGGTGCTCGCTCATCGCGGCGGCGGCGTCGTCGCGGCTGCCGCGGAGGATCGCCGCGACGATGGTCTCGTGCTGCTCATTGGAGTGCGCGATGTTGAGCGGCAGCAGCGGGATGTGGTCGAGCAGCTCGTTGAGCCGCGTGCGGTTGTCGGCCATGAGCGTGACGAGCGTCGGCGTGCCGACGAGCTGGCCGATCGTGAGGTGCAGACGCGAGTCGAGGCGACGGTAGTCGTCGACCGAGGCGGCGGATGTCTCGGTGAGCCGTTGCCACAGCGTGTCACGGTCGGCTGCCGAGAGGCTGCGCCCCGCGGCGGCGCGTGCCGCCCCGACCTCGAGGATCTCGCGGAGGCCCAGCACGTCGTCGATCTCCGCCATCGACGGGGAGGCCGCCTGGGGCTCGCCCGTTCCCTCCACGGGCAGTCGGTCGCTCACGAACGTGCCGCCGTACCGGCCGCGGCGCGCGACGAGGTACCCGGCGTCGGCGAGCGACCGGATGGCGTCGCGCACGGTGTCGCGGCTCACCGAGAAGCGCGCGGCGAGGTCGCGTTCGGCGGGGAGCGCCCCTCCCGGCTCCACGATGCCGAGCCGCACGGCCTGCAGCAGCCGCGCGACCGTGTCTTCGAAGGCGTTGCCGTTGCGCACCGGCCGGAAGACCACCTCGTCGGCGAGACTCGGCGGGCCGGGCTCCGCGACGGAGTCCGGCGCCGTATTGGCACCGGGAGCTGCGCCCCCGGAACCCGTCACCGCCGAAGCATCCGTCATTCTTACAAGGGTGTCACATAGGCGGAGCTGATCCCGCCGTCGACGAGGAAGGTCGACGCGGTGATGAAGCTCGCGTCGTCGCTGGCGAGGAAGGCGACGGCGGCCGCGAGCTCCTCCGCCTCGGCGAAGCGGCCGACCGGGATGTGCACGAGGCGGCGCTGGGCGCGCTCCTGGTCCTTGGCGAACAGCTCCTGCAGCAGCGGGGTGTTGACAGGTCCCGGGCACAGCGCGTTGACCCTGATGCCCTGGCGGGCGAACTGCACGCCGAGCTCCTTGGTCATGGCGAGCACACCGCCCTTCGACGCGGTGTACGAGATCTGGCTGGTGGCGCTGCCCATCACGGCGACGAAGCTCGCGGTGTTGATGATCGAACCGCGCTGCTGCCCGACCATGTGGCGCAGCGCGGCCCGCGAGCACAGGTAGACGCTCTTGAGGTTGACGTCTTGCACGCGGTCCCAGGCCGGCAGCTCGGTCGTCTCGATCGAGTCGTCGTCCGGGGGCGAGATCCCCGCGTTGTTGAACGCGATGTCGACCGAGCCGTACGTCGCCGCCGCCGTGTCGAACAGGTTGTCGACCTGCGCCTGGTCGGTCACGTCGACCCGCACGAACAGCCCGCCCACCTCGATCGCGGCGGCCTCGCCGGTCTCGGCGTTGAAGTCGCCGATCACGACGGTCGCCCCCTCCGCGGCGAAACGCCGGGCGGTGGCGAGGCCGATTCCGGATGCTCCCCCGGTGATCACGGCCACCTTGCCCGCGAGTCGCTGGGTGAGGTCGATCTTGGTAATTGCCATTCGGTGCTCCTGTTTCGGTCACTGAGCCTGTCGAAGCGCCCTGTCGCTATCCGCCGCCCCTTCGACAAGCTCAGGGACCGCCGGCTCTAATCGGTACTGATGAAGACGTTCTTGGTCTCGGTGAAGGCCGAGGCGGCGTCCGGCCCGAGCTCGCGACCGAGGCCGCTCTGCTTGAAACCGCCGAAAGGCGTCGAGTAGCGCACGCTCGAGTTCGAGTTGACCGACAGGTTGCCGCTGTCGATGGCACGTGACATCCGGATGCCGCGGCTCAGGTCCCGCGTCCACACCGAGCCACTCAGCCCGTAGATGGAGTCGTTCGCCAGCGCAATCGCGTCGGCCTCGTCGTCGAACGGCAGCACGCTCACCACGGGGCCGAAGATCTCGTCGGTGACGACCCGATCGGTGCGGGATCCGGGCAGCAGCACGGTCGGCGCGAACCAGTACCCGTCGCCGGTCGGGGCGCTCCCCCGGAACGCGACCTGCGCATCGTCGGGCACGTAGGAGGCGACCTTGTCGTAGTGGGCCTTCGCGACGAGCGGACCCATCTCGGTCGCCTCGTCGCCGGGCGCGCCGACGACGACACCCTTGACGGCCGGTTCGAG
>Ga0247803_1000844_pt1 | contig 16248 bp, 18 predicted proteins | sample UWRJL014104B1_FD_180928 | JGI IMG/M metagenome (GOLD analysis project Ga0247803, IMG submission 180928) | Plant litter microbial communities from Arlington Agricultural Research Station in Wisconsin, United States - UWRJ-L014-104B-1 | ecosystem: Environmental > Terrestrial > Plant litter >...
ATCATAATGCGATTTTACGTCACAAAAGTCGAAGCACCAGATTTTTCGGACAATTCCTCTCTTCCTATAGTTCACTTTACCGGGAAATCACGTTCCATGGATGCGTCTTGGGATCCGAATGCCAACTCGAAGATTCGGGGGAGTGTGCGGCTTACGCCCGATGGGGAGGTCAGGTGGACTACTGTGTCGATATTCTCTGGGTACGTATCCCGTTTGACTGTGATGAGACTGTTAATGTTGTGGCTGATACATGGGCAAGTAGTGAGGAGCGCTGGCGTAGCGAAGGCGTTCAACCTGGTGGTCCTCGTTCTCGCCGTGGCGTCGTTGGTACTTGGTTTGATAAGGATCATGATCCACATGGTCCTGCTGGGCCCACTGCCTTCTGGAAGGTTGCTGAACGTCCCGAGAGTGATGATGAGAGCGATGGTGAAGGTGAAGACCTAGCTTGGTTGCATTGATTTGAATTCACCCATAACGTTTTGGGATAGCAATTTACTGGTTGGCAACCTGTGTTCTCAGAGATTAGGCACTGAGGCCTTTCTGGGAACTTTGTGGATCTCTTACCCCGCCCCTAGAGTCTTGGACGCATAGATGCGCATCTACGGTCAATCAAGCTTGATGCTTGTTCTGGTTGGCTTGGGTTCCGGACCATAAGCATATTGGTTAGTTTCGAGTGTATGCTTGGTGGGATTTGGTCGATGGGTGCTGGTAAGGCGTCGGTGCAAGATATGTTTTGAATTTCGTCATTGTATCTGGTAAAGTAATTCATGTATCTCAATATTTCCCCAGTATCACATCTCTACATATCTCCACTCCAGCTCATCAGCCCTGCATCCTTCCACACGAACCTCTCTTTTCTCCCCGGGCACGACATCAAACCCGTTATCGCTCAACTTGACGCCTTTCTTCTCGTTGAACACAAAGCCCTTGATCGGCCTCTCTACCGACACAAATGCCACCGTCTTATCCTCCGAAAATGACACGCTGAGACCGCGATCCGGGAAGCTGAGATATTTGATCGGATCGGGCCATGACACATCGCTTGCGACTATCTCGTCGTCGATTCTGAGAATGACGTGAATTACGAACGGGTCTGCTTTAGAGGAGTCGAATGCCGTATTGGGGTCCTGCGCATCCGGGGTTTCAATTCTTCGGTTTTGGTAGACTTCAGTGGTTCCGTTCGCGTCGATGTGCACCTCGCTTATCAGACTTGGTAGGCATGATTTCCCGCTTTTCAAAGAGATGAACCGTATCGCGATATCTCCCTTCAGACTTTCTGTTCTGCTACTTGCAACCCAGACATCCAGCTCGACGTTTGCCCAGGCCTTCCGCATATCGATGTGACTGGTATCCCTTTGCCACAAGTCGTCCGCCGGCCTGACGGTCCAGTCGGCGACCTTTCTCTGCACACCCACAGCAACCGGTTCCATAGTGCGCTTAATTGCGTAGTATGCCGACTTTGGGATACCGTAGTAGTCAACTACCGCCCAGCTCATGGTAGGCCAGCAGTCATTCAGCTGCCACACTAACACGCCGCCGCACTTTCGATTGCCCGGTGTACCCCAGTCGCGACGCCACGATTTGTACGCCCACGACATGGCGTCAGACTGCATAACCTGCGTGAGATGAATGAAGGACGGCAAGTCGTATCGAATGCGGAAATTCTCGGCGACGTAGGAGATAAGCCGGCGCTCGTGGCCAATGGCTTTATTGCGGAAGTCCATCGCCATGGAACCCGGGTAGCGATCTTCTTCCCTGGTAATACACTGCTCGAGCGTCTCCATATGAGGATAAGCTTCCATTCCGAACTCCGAAACGAAGCGGCCACCCATGCCGGGAAGTCGTTGGTATGGCTCCATGGTGCCGTGCCACATGTTCCACTGATGGATGTCGCCAACGGTGGAGTCGACTTTGAGAGTGGTGGATGTGCCGTTTCCGAAAGGTGAGGATGGGTGGTATGGAACTCCTTTCGTCTCTTCCGCAACGATTTTGGGGAGAAGGTATTCGTATATGTAACGTGCAGGGAAATTCGTCTTGAGCCACGATTGCGGATCCTTGTCTTTGGTGTAGTTGTACTCTAGCCCATACCGTTCCACGATCTGATAGTCTTCGTTGTTGCCTGCCCAGATGACGAGGCTCGGATGGTTACGTAGTCGTCGAACGTTTTGGCGGGCTTCCGTTTCTACCGATGCAAGATAGGAGGGGTGTGCAGGATAGTTTGCGCACGCGAAAGCAAAATCCTGCCAGATCAGAACACCAAGTTCGTCTGCAGCCTCAAAGAAGGCGTTAGCTTCGTAGATGCCGCCGCCCCAAACGCGGACCATGATCTGGTTTCCTTCTGCGGCGGTTTGGATCCACGATCGGTATTCGGACGGCGTAGTTCGTGATAGGAAAGAGTCGGCGGGTATCCAGCAGCTTCCGCCAGCGAATATATCGACATTATTGATGCGGAAGTAGAAGGATGTGCCATGAGTGTCATCTTCCTGGGTTAGCTCTACCTTGCGGAAGCCAATCGTCTTCTGAATCTGATCGACAGGTGCAGACGCCGAAGACTTCGATGACGCCTGTGTAAAAAGAGACGCGGTAATTGTGTATAGCGACTGTGAACCGTACCCTCTTGGCCACCAGATGGAAGGGTTGGGCAATACAAAGGTTGCGCTCAATACACCTTCTGACTTGCTCCCTGCTTGCTCGAAAGCATCAATCGAAAGAAGCAATTTCTCTTCTTTGGTGATCTCGGCCTTGACTTTCCCGTCCCCTTCAATCGCCACGAACACTGTACCCTTGACCGTGTTCAGTTCATCACCGAGCTCGTACTCAACCCACGCATCGTCGATTCGCGCCACGCACGTCTCCAGATATATTGGCTTCCAAGGACCACAACTCAAAAGTATCGGTCCCCAATCCCACCCCCAATGATACTGCGCTTTCCTGACTGGCCCGCGCGATATTTCCGTTTGGTGCACAATGAACCTATGCTCAGTATGCTCTCGCACGAGCTCCAATCCCTTGTTCCTTGCTGACTCGAACACAATCTCTAGGTTATCTTCTTCCGTCGCGTTCTTTGCGATAAGATTGGTCACGTCGAGGCGATGTTCTACAAACATGTTCTCTGACTCGAGCACCAGCTTCCCATTTAGGTATACCGAAGCAAACGTGTCCAGCCCTTCGAATTTCAGAATCGTTCGTACGCCGGGTTGTCCATGAGCGGGAGGAGGACAAAGGGTAGTCCGGTACGTCCATGCTTCTTCTGCCACCCAGCGGACGGAGAGCTCATTGAGGTCTTTGAAGGGGTCTGAGATTTTGTTGTTTTTGAAGAGATCGAGGTGTACCTCTGTAGGCAGATCGTTCGCTGGTAAATACTCCGAGTTCGAGGAGCGGTCGCCCTGCTTGAACATCCACTCGGAGGAGAGGGCTTTCGAGGTGCGCATTGAGGCTGCCATGGTGTCGTCGTGCACATTCAGGCTCACGAAATCGAAGCAAGCTTTGGGGTCAAGTGCGAAAGCGGTATTCCGTGCTAATTCATTGCCAAGTGATCATCTTCAAAGATGCCTCCGAAAAGCTTGAAGGATGCAAGCAACCAGACGACCGTAAGCTGCGGGGTGCAAATCGTTGATCTGTGTGGGGCAAGGATCACCGCCCTCGAACCACCACTTTCCCGCCTCCTCGGGTAGAAGACTACCGACTTCCCTGCTTGCTGGATAAACGGTCATATGCAACGACAGGATGCGACATGACATTACTATAGAAAATGGGGCACCAAGCGTCGGTAATAAATTGCTGGAGACGTTTTCCAGCCTTCAACTTCCTGCTGACCCCGCAATTCGTCAACCATACTTGAGCTCCACAAGCAGCAATTCGTCAACATGACCAAGAAAGAGGCACCGAACGCAGCGTATATGGGCGAGAAGACGTTGACCGAAGATGGCAGGAAGATCGTCGAAGAAGAAGAGGTGGAGGCTGTCAACCCGTCGTTCGCAACGATCATGGCGAAGCACAAGCCAAACCCATGGGGCAAGGGCCATCTCCAGCTGTACGCCCTCGCCGCCATTTGCTTTCTGAACTCCACTATGAGCGGTTCGTTGTACCTTTCTCTACTGATTGCATTCCTGACACTTGTCAGGTTTCGATGGCTCGCTCATGGGCAGCATCAACGTTCTCCCAAATTATACCAAATTTTTTGGCCTTCCACAGACTGGTACAGCATCGACCGGAATCGTTTTTGCAATCTTCCAGATCGGGCAGATGTGCGCCGCACTGTTCGTTTGGGTGGCAGACTGGCTCGGCCGCCGGTGGCTGATCTTTATCGGGACGACAGGAGTCATTCTGGGTACACTCGTTACGGCAACTGCGAAGACATTGCCGGTCTTTATCGGTGGCAGATTTCTACTTAGCTTTTTTGCACAGCTGGCGTGTTCGGCATCTCCGCTGTACCTTGTGGAAGTTGCGCCGCCGCAGTATCGCGGAACGCTGGCGGGCATGTACAACACATTCTATTACTTTGTGAGTACGCTCTAATATGGGTTGAGTCGATGTGCTCACAACGTAGGGCTCTATCCTTGCCACATCGTCCGTCTACGGCGCCCATAAGCACCTCCCCGGTAACCTTGACTGGCGTCTTCCACTCTGGCTACAGATGGTTTGCCCTGGTCTCGTATGCTGTGTCATACTCTTCTTCCCCGAGTCACCGCGGTGGCTCATCGGAAAAGACCGTCACGAAGAAGCGCGAGAATTTCTTATCAAGCACCATGCGAATGGTGATCGGGACCATCCACTAGTAGCGCTTGAGATGCATGAGATGATCGAATCCTTGCGCAAAGATCCTGTAACGGGATGGCGTAACTACTTTGACCTTCGTGTCCTGTTCAAAACGAGAGCACGGAGGTATCGTACCATGCTGAACATGACTTTTGCTTGGTTTGGTCAATTCTCTGGGAACAAGTAAGCAGCCAATTCCATGCCACCCCTCACGAACGCGCTAACGGAAACAGCGTCGTCTCATATTACCTCCCCTACCTGCTAGCCAACGTTGGTATCACGGACGCAGATACAAAGCTCCTCTTGAATATCATGTACGCCCTTGAAGGCTTCATCTTCGCCACCGCCGGAGCTCGTTTGCACGACATCTTCGGTCGGCGCAAGATGCTGCTTACTGCCACCGCTGGTATCACCATCGCATTGGCCATCACAGCCGGAACAGCGGCTGACTATGTCAAAACCGGGAGCAAAACCAGTTCTTCAGCTTCCATCGGGTTCATCTTCGTGTTTGGCGCGATCTTCGCCTTTGCATTCACGTCGATGCAGCCCATCTACCCGGCGGAGGTGATGGCAAACGACATGCGCGCGAAGGGTATGGGCACGTACAAGATCGTGGGTGGTGCTGCGGGCTTCGTCAACACATTTGCCGCACCGATTGCTCTTACCAACGTGAGTTTCCCATCCGTTCTAGTAGGCTGTCAACTGACGTGTGGCAGATCGGGTACTGGTTCTACGTCTTCTTCGTGTTCTGGGATCTGTTCGAGTTCGCCTTCATGTATTTCTTCTTCGTCGAGACAAAGGGACTCACTCTTGAAGAGATGGATGACATCTTTGAGGCAAAGAACCCAAGGAAGGCGAGTACACAGAAGAAGAAGGTCAAGGTGCGGACTTTGCTGGGAAACGATGGTAAGGTGGAGCAGGAAATTGTTGGGAAGGCGGATGCGTAGGACATATGATGAATCCTGCATTGAGGGATACTGGGACATGTATGCAGCACATATGGAGCTACGTTGTGTCAAATGCGACGCCCATAGCCGCGACTTCTTCATGTCGCTGCGCTGACCAACCTCGGCTGGCTTATCTCCCACTGTTCTCTCACCCATGCCCACGGCAGTATCTGACAAGCCCTCGGCCTCCGCAAAGAGAATCGCGTTCTGGTGTATTGTGGCGTAACAGATGCTTATGGTAAATGGCGCTTTCTGCATGAGCTACCACGGAGCAAGTCGGGACACATGAGGACCTACCTGGAAGGAGGCGACTTGGACCGCATCAAGATCCAGAGCTACCGTATATCATCCCTCAAACGCTTTATTCAATGGAATTACACTGACAAATACCACAAGCTCAACGGATATTCCAGTATGATTGGCGAGGATACAGGGAGTACCTGGAGATGCCATATCATGGTCTGTCAAGACAGGTGTTCTCGCATGGCAGCTTTGCCGTCGCACCTGACAGAGGCACAGATAAAGAGCATGTAGAAAGAACGGATATGAGAGATGTGCGAGTAAAAGTTCTGGGCTGAGACAGGGAAACGGCGAAGGGATCGCCAAGCAATCACGTGATCTTAGCCGAGCTACCATCGCGAATATATATACCCCAAGAGCTAGGATGGCCTTGTACTTTATCAGACGCAACATCAAATTCAAGTAAATTGCCGTCGTCATCATCCCTAAATCTCTCGTTGATGTTTCGCCATCCCCCTGCCAGCCACACCCTAGCCCAGCCCAGCCACACAGCGCGCCGTCCCAACCACGCCAACCACCCCGCGCACGCACCCCCACCACATCTACAAAAGTGCGCGCGGCGGACTTGCATTCCACACCAGCATCACTAAACCCAACACTTGCATATTCCGCCTCCTCAAGACCACTTTTGTACCACTATCAAACGGCCCGCCACTTCTAAGACTCCTGTTCTTCTTTCGGTTGTCTGTTGCTCCGACGACGTCTGATCTAGCTTGAGCTTGGACCGCGCGCTGTCAAGATTCGAGTCAAGCCTTGAAGACGTATCGCATACGCAAAGAGAGACTTTAAGAATCGAGACTATTGTTAGAGAGAGTTCAAAGGTATGTGAAGCTTCTCCGAGCTATGAACAGGGCGAGTTGCTAACGAGTCGCAGTACATTTCATCTTCAGCCTCGCAGACCAACCACGCGATCCACCACCTCACCACAACCTTCCTCTCCACCCACACCCACCACTCACACCAAAATGAAGCGCAACGTCGTCATCTTCCTCATAATCATCCTTCTCTTCACCCTCATCGCCCTCATCGCCTACGGAATCTACTACCTACAAAACCGGATGGCAGTCGGCGGGACAGCATCGTCCGTCAGCGACATGACCGAGGTGTAGCCGCTCCGCTATCACCCCCGAATTGTCTCTTTTCTTCCTCGACATACTTGCGCTTTACGATACATGACTTTTTGCATACCAGAAACTGGATGGAGGGTATATAATGGATAACGGCATGGGTGGCGTTTTGATCATTTGTTTTGGGTCAGGGCTTTGGCTGTTTTTGCGCACCAATTTGAGATGCGCTGTTTGGATTAATGCGATGAGCGGATACCCGAGACCGAGACGCTATTCTTGTTGCCATGATTGAGCGGGTGTTCCTGTATATAGATAAGTGCAGCGATTGTACGCTGGTAAATGGATACCACTACTCGATTTGCAATCCAATTGTTGCTCTAATTAAGAGCTCCTCCAAAGTTCTATTCAGATATTATGGCCAAAGGCTCTCTCTGTGAAAGCGGTCCAAGTACAATCATCCAAAGGAGATTGAGTATGATACATTGATGCCCATATCTTGGTGAACTCCTCACGAGTTGGCACCTTCGCCTCTGCCAGCATCCCACAGACGCCATGATACAGATAAATGTAGGCTCCAAGCGGCAGGCCACCCAAAATCGCACTTAGAAGGCAAAGATCACCGCTTCAGAGGCGCCCGACGCCTGCAAATGCTCATTCATCGCCCAATCGATCAATCTAGATCATCCGTGTCATTCATCATAACGTTGTTGTCGTCACCGTTGGTCGCATCGTCGTCGTCGTTCTGGGAGAAAACCAGGTGACTTTCGTAGTATTCGAGCATTTTCTGTGGACACTTAAGGTAGACATGTGGTAAGGGGTGTTGTGTCTTTTTCTGGTTTACCCATACGAGATATGCGTAGCGCGCCTTCTTGCCCGTAACCGGGTCTTTCTGCTCCTCGACAGTATCGACGTGGTTGACATCGTGCTCCCATGAGCCGGGCGGCGGGCTCCACTCCTTCTCCTTCTTCAAACGCTTGTTCGTTACGGGTGTCGCGGATTCCGACTCGGCGGCGGCAGACTTGCGGCCCTTGCGCTTCTTGATACCTGTTGGCCGGCCGCCAATCTCCTCGAAGTATTCGTTGAGGCAGTCTTGCGCTCCGTCTCTATAGGGTGTCAATGTTGCGCGCATGGTCGCCATGCGATTGTCTTACAGGTTAGACTCCGGTTCCCACGTGCGATCCGCGGGATCATCGTATCCTAGCCATTTCACGTCGTATATAATGGTGCCCTGCGAACGTCAGTGTCGACAGACACAAGTTGAGAACATGGCCTGCTCACCTTTTGGAGTTTGTATCCGACAATTTTCTCGACGACATATCTGCTACGCCGTCAGCGAGACATGACCGATCTGGAGACGGGCACGCGCGTACTCGTCCTCCTCTTCCTCATCCTCATCGACGTCCTCTACCTGCTCCACCTTGGCCTTGGAGCCCTTGGTGGGCTTCTGTGCGGGGACCTGCTCTTCGTCGGACGATCCACCAACCTCTTCGTCGCTGAGCGCGGCTACGTCCAAGTTAGTAAAGGTGATAAGCGACGGTGGTGGCTACTCACGGGGCATACTTGGGAGCTGCTGTCGCGAGTGGTCGTGGGGTTGTTTGATGGACCAAGAGCTCCGAGAAGCTACACGTAGGCGATTTGGGCCCAATTGAAATGTGACGAAACGACTCTCTTGGTCCGGTGTGGTGGAGGGAAGCGGTGGCTGTTGTGGGTAACGCGAAAGGTTAGTGGAGGGAAGCTCAGCGCGTCAACTTACGGCGCAAAGTCCGGTCTGTGCGCGCGTACCTTCCGCGCCAAGACTGGGGTCAGAATTTCTGCCAAAAGTTCGAGGTGCTTGTTTACACACGTCAACCCCGCCATCAAACTCGACAGCGGCCCAAACCTTTATCCCATATCTCTCTCACCTCTTTGGAGCTGGTACACTTTGCGGATAGCGGAGACAGCGTCCCTGCGCAACACTTTCCAATATGGCGATGCGTAAGTGCTACAGGCGGCAGGATAGCTTCATTTTGCGCCTCCACTCCCACTTTCACCTCTAGACGCTCAGAAACTAACAATATGTGTGTGTAGAACTCGACATGTCGAACGGTACGTCTATTGCTCTTGCCCGTCGAGCTTACCCCGCCCGCCCCCGCACATAGCGACTGACATAGCGGGATATAGCCCAGGTGATGAAGGATGAGACGGGCCGGCCGTTCATCATTGTCAGAGAGTACGTAAAGATGGAACCGGAACCCTGGATTCTTCAGTGAGAGTTTAGGCGCTGACTGCGCTACAGCCAGGGCAAGAAGAAGCGACAGCACGGCAACGAGGCGGTCAAATCGCACATTCTAGCAGCGCGGACAGTCGCCAACATTGTCAAGACGTCACTGGGACCCCGCGGCCTCGACAAGATCCTCATCTCCCCCGACGGCGATATCACCGTGACCAACGATGGCGCCACTATCCTCTCGCAGATGGAGATCCAGAATCACGTCGCCAAGCTTCTAGTCGAGCTCTCCAAATCACAAGACGATGAGATTGGTGACGGAACAACGGGCGTGGTGGTCTTGGCCGGTGCACTGCTCGAGCAGGCCGCGGACCTCATCGATAAGGGCATCCACCCCATCCGGATAGCAGACGGCTACGACCAGGCCTGCGAGGTGGCCGTGGCGAAGCTCGACGAGATCAGCGACGAGATCAACTTCTCCAAGGACAACACCGAGGAGCTGTTCCGCGTTGCAAAGACTAGTCTGGGCAGCAAGATCGTGTCCAAGGCACACGACCACTTCGCCCAAATCGCCGTTGACGCCGTCCTCTCCGTTGCCGACTTGGACCGAAAAGATGTCGATTTTGAGCTGATCAAGGTGGACGGCAAGGTCGGAGGCTCACTGGAAGACACACTTCTAGTCCAGGGCGTAATAATAGACAAGGACTTCTCCCACCCGCAGATGCCTTCCGAGGTCAAGGACGCGAAGCTCGCCATTCTCACTTGCGCATTCGAGCCGCCCAAGCCCAAGACGAAGCACAAGTTGGACATCACATCCGTTGAGGAGTTCAAGAAGCTGCAAAACTACGAGTCAGACAAGTTCACCGAGATGATCCAGAAAATCAAAGACACCGGAGCGAACGTCGTAATATGTCAGTGGGGTTTCGATGACGAGGCCAACCATCTCCTTCTCACCAACCAGCTACCCGCTGTGCGGTGGGTGGGAGGTCCCGAAATCGAGCTCATCGCAATCGCCACCAATGGCCGCATAGTACCCCGATTTGAGGACCTCAGCGCGGAGAAGTTGGGCAGAGCAGGCATCGTTCGGGAGTTATCTTTCGGAACGACGCGAGATAAGATGCTGGTCATCGAGGAGTGTGCCAACACTCGGGCCGTCACTGTTTTCGTACGTGGCAGCAACAAGATGATCATCGACGAAGCAAAGCGCTCCTTGCACGACGCCCTTTGTGTCGTGCGAAATCTGGTCAGGGACAACCGCATCGTCTACGGCGGTGGTGCGGCAGAGGTCGCTTGTTCGCTGGCAGTGGAAGATGCGGCGGTAAAGGTACACATCCCTTCAAGTAGCAGGTCATCGTAGCCATCGGAAACACAAGCTGACCAACTGCAGAGCCCGGGTCTCGAGCAGTACGCGATGCGCGCCTTTTCCGATGCACTAGATTGCATCCCCATGGCACTTGCAGAGAACTCTGGCTTGAGCCCCATCGAAACTCTTGCCTACATCAAGTCTCGTCAAGCCAAGGAGAACAACACAAGACTAGGCGTTGACTGCATGCAAACCGGAAGTAATGGTAAGTCGAGCCGCTACTCTCTTTGGAATACGCCGTTCGATCCTTCCCGTTCCACCCTTTCTTCGTGTCACCAGAAAACCCCTGCACGGAACGGTCTCGTGGCGCATCCTCGTCAGGTGCGAGTTCTGTGTTGAACGCCTCCACGAGATGGCCAAAGACTCGAACCCACAGATTATCTCTACCTCGCGTTTGTCGAGCTCTAAGTCTAGCGACCACCAAAGCACTCCGCATACATTACCGTGCTAATTACAACGTTCATAGACATGAAGCAGCACTTTGTGATCGATCCTTTGGTCTCAAAAAGGCAGCAGCTACTGCTCGCGACACAGCTGTGCCGCATGGTACTCAAGGTACGTAACCCGTCTTTTTTGTTTCGTATCAAACCTGGTATTCTTTCTTGAGCCCCGACGCCCTCCCCTTTGTGTCACATCCGCTTGTGGATCACCGCTACGGGCGCAATCTCTAGCTACCGCCATGCGGGAAGCGGGGAAGCGGGTTGCATCATGCGCGTCACCATCACACACAGTCTTCTCATGGTAACCGCGAACCGCTCGGTTGGGATTGAAGGGGTGGAAGACTGTCACACGGCATTCTCGATCCATGGTTCTCCTTGCTCGAATTTCTTCCGCGCGGGACCCCCCTTTTTGCGTCCATCTCCGCTTCGCTTGGATGCTAATCCGGAATGCAGGTCAACAATGTGATTATCGCGGGGAGCGATGACCAGGACTACTAGATTATCACGAGGACATGCAGAATCCTCGAGGGATGGACACAGGTTGCACGAAGATGCCGATGTCGGCTCCGGTTTGGTCGTACTTGTACGTACGTACAAGGTTGAAGGATGTGTGGTGACGTGCGCGTCGTGTATCAAGCCTAATACCATATAGACGGATTGCAATCAAAACAGCATGTCAAATGAATGTTCGAGTGCTTGTTGTACACAGTGTCAATCTACACGGCGGACTAATGGTGGAGTGGTCGAACCCCCCATTTGTCGGCGGGCATCAGGCTTCCGGTATTCGTGAACCCTGTGAGCACTTCTAGTCACTACAAGCATTGCCGACTAGGATCGGGTAATGCAAGGTGCTTGCTCGCGGAGACATCGATGTGTCGTCGCCTCCTTGGCGTTGCCTTGCGTCCCCCTTTCGATCTTCGAATATTGTCTGAGTTCCAATTAGTATGGCCAGATATAAGAGCTACAAGACGTAAGGCGGTGTTGTGGGCCCTGAAGTTCCTTGCGATGGTCGTAAAATCATCGGAATGGCTTCTTACATGGTCTAGTGGAGTCAGATCAACGTGGGAGGGTCGAGGAATGTATTGCTAACTTAGTGGGAGAAAGTGTCAGAGTGATTGTCTAACTTCGTCTTTATCGGGCTCCAGTCTCTATCGACAGTCTTTGCTGGTTTTTGTCTATGAATACAATGAAATGAAGGCGAAGATTGTAGTCAGTGTAAAAGGGGGCAGTATCCGGCTCCTCAACGCTTCATATTCATTGTTCATGTTTTACCGATGTGCTTGCCGCAGGAGACACCTGCTCACACGTTCTTGAGACTAGGATATGCCAACAAAAGCAAGGAGCGTACCGGTAGGAAAGATCTCACATACTCGACTTACAACGTTCCTTTCTCAAACATCACAACCACCTCACTACCCAACCACCCAAGCTCCACAAATCCCATTCCATATCATCTCCACCCCAACCCCCATCTTCACCCTTAACAAACCTAACCGATACAGTGCACGCACCATAGGACCCTGCCACGGTACGTCGTAGCTTCATGCACCCCTGAAGCACTCACAAGCCAGAAGCCAGACAGACCCACACTCAAATGCCAGTTCTTTGTGGTGAAGAAATATCTGAAAGGAGTTACGCACTACGCAACGCCGTCCCGATGCCGACGCAGATCCAGGAGCCACAAGCCTCATCCTGCGTCCCTGCACTAACGAAAACCCAGTCTACGAGCTCGGAGGTCGGTGCATCGGTTCATCGTCGGAGGAGTGATTCTCCTTTAATTGTCGTGACTCTTATGTGACTTACCTAACAATCCTGCCGAGAAAGACCCACACACCGGAACCACCGACCGAGCCGCACCAGCGTGGATCAAGTTACGCTTGACAGGTCAGAAAGCTTGACAGTGCAATGCGTGCTGAGAGTGGCGGTGAGTGTGCGCTCTAGACTTGTGGCGGAGGGAGGCTTGCGCGTCTGTGGGTCTTTCTGCGGGGCCTTTCTTGCGCTCGACTCTGTTTCGGTGAACGGTCATGTGGTATTGCGACGTAGCGTAGCTTGTGGCTGGTGAGTGAATGTACTCCGATCTAGGCTCCATCAGGACTGCTTCGGAGAATCGCGGGTTGAGGATACGGTGTGTGCAGTGGAATGTTCCGCATCGTATGGTTGTTCGGTAGTAAGCCGGTCTAACGCGCTGATATCCCATAATGGCCAGTGTAGCTAATGTCGGTCCTTGTACTTCTCATGCATAACTGCGTGGTTATCGTGCACTCTAGCTGGTAATTATCTCGCATCTTCAACTCGTGATTACCTAGATGTTGAAAGTTCGGCGAAAGCCGGTCGGGCAGCAACACGTGCAATTGAACCATGGCTTTGGCAATCTAAGATGCAAATAGATAGAGCGAGCCAAAACCAGTAATTGAGTCTCGGAGACTGGTCGGCGACGCGGGTGAGTGGGGCACGTGTCTCAAGTCTGGTCTCCGCACGTGGGCTTTGCGCTCCTAGATGCTTGTTACCTTTCACATGCTAATATCAACTATCAACGGTTGACTCGCCGACATTAGGGTTCATGATATCGAATTCTTTTGTTGGGCAATTGCTCACCGCACAGTGGGGTTGCATCTAATATCCGAGATCATGCAGAATCTCAGAACAAAGAACATCCGGGACGTGCGTGCAGCGGAGGAACTATACGGTGCGATTCCGCGCATCGGGGAGCTTCGTACATAGCTTCCTAACCTGGACGTATGCACGATTGCGAAAAGACTGGCGAACCGGCGGCAATATGCAAACACTTCGTCAGCATAGCATGTGAATCGCAAAACGCAGAGAACGAGCCTCCGCGCGATCGAGCTACCCGGCCGCGCATAGAACCGCACATACTTCTAGAAAACTTCTTAAAGCGGGTCCACAATGCACATTTCGCAAAGAACTTTTTGTATAGTGTGGCAGCCGGTCTTAAGCCAGTGCGCATACGTGCATATCGGATGGCAATGGTGCCGGGAGTGAGCGAGACAAAATGCACCAGTCGATCGAGAAGGGTGCAGGAAAAGTTGGAGGTTGGTGTTTGTCTCCACTGCGGGCGCTAGATGCCGCCTGTTGATGTTGATTGGGATGCTGTGGATTCGAGATGGCGATAGGATGCAGAGAAATACTGTTTTCAGGGATGGGATGTAACATCAAGTCCCACAGTATCTACGCGTCTGTCAAAACTTTGCAGAATGGTGTGGTAGTGAGGCTCAGCTTTGTGCAGCGGCAGGTGGCGCCGGGGTTTTAGTCCGCGACAATAGACCCAGCACTTGTAGGTCAGGCCCGCGCCTAAGAAGAATTAAGTTACAGTATCGAAAACCAAAATAACGGTTCAGCCATTTTGCGTTTGCGTTTGCGGTACCTGCATACGCAACCGTCAAGTAAAGTTCAGCGTGACGCTCATGTCAACCGGCAAAAGCAGCCGTCGGAAGACTTTTAGAATGATACCGCTCCAGACTCGCTGGCACGGAGACGAGTTTTAAGCAATCATCATCTGATCTTCGCCGCATGTTTTGAGGGAAGGAAATCCGGTGGCTTTGTTAGAACATAGCTTGGAACGGTGAAAGATGCCGATCGTGAAGAGAGCCTCGTGTCGAGGCTGACCATTTGCTAAGGGGAGATCTGCGCTGCTGTTGCACGTCGATCCGGGGAAATGGATGTCCTAAGTCAAAACAGCAGCACCTGACCCTTTTCCTAAACTTATACGTAATCACTGGTCGTGTGTAAATCTTGGTGATCGCGCTCGAATCGCCGTTGCTTGCTGTTTCGGCTACTCGAGGAAGCTGGTGCGAGCCACCATATCTTGCGCCAAGCTGAGGAAGCAACTTCCAGAAATCCGCGCCGCAACCTCGACATCGGAACAGGGGGTGCAGACTCTAGTCCCCTCGTTGACACATGCGTGCCGCGCGAATCCAATTGAGAGCTGCACAAGTGCTGATTCGAACTGACACGAACGCGCCATTTTAAACAGGTATTTTTCTGTCCTGAGCTTTGATCCGCAAAGGATACCAAGCGTCGTTGGAGCGGGCGTCTGGTGCAGGGGATGGTTCGAGAAGTCGGCCCGGGAGGCTAGTTGTGGTATGACATGACAATCGCCACGCAGTTATAGTATGGTGTTATTGCCATGTGACCTGGTGATGTCGGGGTAGCAATTCCGATACTAACGCATGGCGGAAGCTCCTTGTGACCATGTGCCGATTCGAAATCGTCAACAAAGCTCTCCTATCGAGGGATTTTCACATGCCCGGGCTTGCATAGCCGACGAACGAGCCTCAACACTGGCTACCTTCAGCTGATGCATGTGCGCACACGAAGGCCGAGCTGCGAAGGTGCAAAGGACGCGCCTCAGCAACAATCCCGAGAATTGCGCCGGCATGACGAACGACACGAAGTGCACCTTGCAGAGTTGAGACCGTTGCGTGAGGCTTTTGAGGCGCACATGCACAGGGATGTCGAACGTGGAGAGCCGACAAGCGAGGAGCTCGGAATTTTGCGGGGAAATCATCGCCATTTGGAAAACCACATGCAGGAACAAGGACCAACAGCCGACGACATATCCGAGGTCCATTGTGGCTGCTCGTAAAGAATCGTTAGTTCGGGCCGTAAAGAAACTGAATTGGCAGCGGTGTCCTGGTACCCGGATTGGCCCTGTTGATCACAAGGACCGACGCCGCTACGTCAACGATGGCGCTTGCTTGACAAGCGTCAACATCCCCCATGGGGCTGACCTGCTTTGGAGCTAATCTCGCGGAAGGCGGGAGTGAACACTCGTGTCTCACACGGGATTAGGTTTACCCGGAACGCGTGTGAAGCTCGAGTTTCGGCATGCGGTATTGCTTTGTATGGCTCAGCGCGACGTTGGTAGTTGCTTTGGCGATCTGGGGAATGCATATGGCCCTGTTTTGAATGAGCTGTGGTATGTGTGCTCTGTGACATGGGAGCTATGATGTCTCTAGCGGAGGAGGGCCCGTGGCGTCGCTGAGTGTAGACCGACTGTGATTGCGTCAATCAACAGTACGTGGAGATGGCGCGTCCGACGCTCAGGTACATTATACGCTCATGACACCCGATCTTATGATGGCGGAAATAAATCCGGTACATCCGCTCAGGCGGAGCTCTCGGGAATTGCATCAATAGTTGGTACTCT
>Ga0247803_1000845_pt1 | contig 16239 bp, 12 predicted proteins | sample UWRJL014104B1_FD_180928 | JGI IMG/M metagenome (GOLD analysis project Ga0247803, IMG submission 180928) | Plant litter microbial communities from Arlington Agricultural Research Station in Wisconsin, United States - UWRJ-L014-104B-1 | ecosystem: Environmental > Terrestrial > Plant litter >...
TGCTACAATTTTATTTTCAACCACTAACGAAAATGAGTGAATTCCAATAGGAAAGTTTTTTGTATTAATATCTAATGAATTCCAGCCTTGTTTTAAATTTAAATTGATTTTTTGATGAATTTTTGCATTATTTCGAACCAAAATATTCACGTCAATTGCCAATGGAGCGTAGATTTGTAATGCAACTTTTTCAGGATTCTTTTTCGCATTGATAACAAAAACATTTTGCTCGGCTTTTGGCAGCGCAATTTTTTCTTTGGATGCAAAAGGAGAAGTGACAACTGCAAAATAGTTTTTATTTTCTTCAGATTTCAGCATCACATTTCCCATTCCGTCGTGAATGCTTTTAAAATCGGTCATTTTATTTCCTTTTTCATCTTCAATATAACCGGCAATATCCATCCGAAAACCAAATTCATTTTTAGCGATAAAAAATAAAGAAGATGCTTCATTCAAAACTAAATTGCCACTTTCGGGTAAAAATTGCAAGTCAATAAAATTCAAATTAATCGGAATTGAACGCGTTACCGATTCTTTGACATTATCATAATCCAGCATTACATTCAAAATTCCGTCGTTTGAAGTTAAATTTTCAGGAAGTTTAAATTGAATAATGGCTTTTCCAAAATTATCAGTTTTTGCCTGAAGAGAATCGATTTTTTTTCCGGCTATAAAAACATCATATTTAAAGGCATAATTTCTAATAGGTAGATTTTCCAGATTTTTAAGTTCGAAATCAGCCTGGCAAACTTCTCCTTTGCCGTATGCTTTTTTCTTAAAATCCAAAGTCATCAAAATTCTTGGAGCAACTACTTTTTGCACAAAAAAGGTCTTCGTAAAAATGTTTTCAGAAAGCGCATTTTGAATTTTAGTATAGGCTTTTATCGTATACAAACCAGAAATTCCATCGGCAGAAAGGGCATAAGAACCAGCCACACTTCCGTTTTCGATAACATAAAATTGACTGATCACTTTTTTATCACCCTGAAAAAGATCAACGTACAAATAATCACTCAATGCACTTGGTTTGTTATCGCTTTCGGTTACAAAAGCTTTAAAAAAAACAGTTTCTCCAGGCGTGTACAAAACGTTATTAAGCTGTAAATAAACCTTTTCTGTAACTGAACTTTGGTAAACCGCATTCCATTCGGCTTCGATATTTTGGGCAACAGCAGTTTTCACTAGTAGTAAAAACAATATATAGAGTATCTTTTTCATCATCTTAAAATTTTATGGTTAAGGAAGAACCAAAGCTTTTCATCATTGGCGAATTGAAATAATCTAATCCTGCGGTATCTGTAGAATTAAACATCGAATTATTACCAAAAGCTGTCTTGCTTTTTGTCACGACAAAGGCATTATTCATAAAAATAGCAATGGTAAATTTTAGCTTATCTCTAAAAATTCCGTTCGGACTTGAATATGCTAAGTTGATTGAATTCAGTCTAAAATAACTGGCATCTTCAATCGCATCTTCTGTAACGCCCGCAACTCCATAACGCACCCAACGATTTTGCTCTACCGGAAGATTACTGTCGTAAAATGAAACCGCTTTAGTATTGGCAGAGCCTGACGGTGTAACGCCATTAAAAACATAATTGGTCACATTTCTTTGCTCTTCGGTCAGGGCCAATTTTCCATAATAATTTAAAGTTTGCTGGGTTCCGTTCCAGAGTTGTCCGCCCTGACTCCAGTCGAAAGAAAGACTTAAACTAAAATCTTGATATTTAAAAGTATTATAAAAACCAACTACAAAATCCGGATTTGGATTTCCTAAAATTTTCTGTTGAGGATCTACCATCGGAAAACCGTCATTATCAATAATTGCATTTTGATTTTGATCTCTTAAATAACCATTTCCAACAATAACGCCCAACGGCTGGCCCACAATATAATTTTTGTTCACATCGGCAAAACCTGCAAACGGAAGTCGGGTTTGATTATTATTAAGGCTCGTTACCTCATTTTTATAATAAGTAAAATTCAAATTAAAGCTATAGTCAAAATGTCGGTTAGCGTATCTCATTTTTTCGATTTCAAATTCAAATCCGTTTTGTTTGTAATTTACATCCGGAGACCAAACAACAGCATTTGCATTAAAAAGAGGTGTGTATAAATTTTGGACTTTTTTAAAATAATAATTCAAATTGACATTCCACATGTAATTAAATCGATACATCACTAGCAGATTTGTAATGCCCTCTTTTGTAGCAATTGCATTATTAGGAGTAAGAAGTTCCAAATTATTTTTAAGCTGATTAAATTGATTCGTCTGATATTGTAAAGAATTAAAATTTAGATTATTATTTTGCAATGAAGGCTCTGTCTGGGTCCAACCATAACTGATCGTAAAGAAAATAGGCGCATCAAATATTTTTCTAACTTCCGCGGAAGCGAAATAATTAAACAGAAAATCATTTTTTACGGTTGATGAATAATTTAAATTGGTGTTGGCTTTAAGAACAACTTCATCATAACGACCCGGAACATGTTGAAAAACATAAGAACCATTTAAACTGTAAGACATTTCAAATCTTTTCTGTAGTACATCAAGACTGGTTTGCGAGGCATTATTATCAGGAAAATCTGCCGGCAAAGCAAATCCTGAAAAATAGGTACGTTCCAGATCTCTTTGCTGGAATCTAAAATCGATTTTGGATTCAATAAACCTCTGATAACCAAAATTATGTTTGTAAAGATCTGAAACCGAAAGAGTTTTAAAACCTTCAAATCTCTTGTCGAAATTAGGTGCATTGATTCCTGCAAAATAAAAACCCTGACCATTTGTATTGCGAATTTCTGATGATTGAAAATTGGCATTCACAGTATTATAATCATTATTACCGGAATAAATATGATTGAAATTAAAAGAAAGTGTTTTGCTTTTATTTTTATCTAAATTATGCTGCATCAAATAATACGGGTTATTTTCATTGGCAGAATAGCTTCTCTGTAAACCATTTGACAGAGTTGAAGCCAATTGATTATCAAAATGAACTGGCGTTATCGCATTGGCAAAAATGATTTTATTGACACCAAAATTAGCATTCGACATATTGTTTTCATAATCATTATAAGATAAAAGGGCATCAATTTTTCCGTTTCTCGAAACGTTTCTAAAATATTTTAATGAGGTTGTAATTTCGTTATTTCGATTTGATGGAATGACAATATTTCCTGTTTTATAACCAAAATTGATTTTTAGCGAATTTCCTTTTGGACTTTCAATTTGAGTATTAAAAGACAATTTATTGTCCTGAGTGTTTTGAAAAAAGTCATTCGGGTTGTAAATCTGCACCGAATTTCCGTTGCCGGAACTTTTATTGACAATATTTCCCTGCGGATAATATTCAGAAGGATTGTCGGAATAGGATAAAGAAGTAACATTTGGGCCCCAGCTGAAAATTTCATTCGTCTCCGGAGACTGGTAAGTTAAAGCTCCATTTTGGCTTCTGCCCTGAGCGTAGTTTGTTTGATACTTTGGCAAACGAATTGGTGTCGAAAAAACAAAATCCTGATTGACTTCAAATGCCAATTTATAATATTCATCTCTATTTTTGAGATGATAAAATCCCGTATTATCCCGGGCTATTTTCATTAAATTATCATTCTTGATCGTATACTGCAAATCAAAATCATAATCTCCGTTTGATCTGGTAGGTACGACATCATCATCGTGTTTCTTTAATTTATTGATATAATCCTCGCTTATGATAGGTTGTACTCTATTATCATTATCAAGCAAAGTACTGTTGGTGATTTTTATTATTTTAGTTTTCATTCCTATAAAAGAAATACGCAATTGATCTCCTGTTCTAACTTCGATAGCATAATTTCCATCCCAGTCTGTCGCTGTACATCTTGAGGTATTTACTACGCAAACAGAAACTCCGGGAATTGGCTCTCCGTTCTCGCTTACATTGCCTCTATAAATAGTTTGCGAAAAACCAACAGTTGATATAAAAAGTAAGAGTAAAAAATTTTTCATATTTGGCATTTTTATATATAGAGTATCATTTTTTGTAAAAGGTTGGAATTGGCTCAAAAAAAATATTAAGATTAATACTAATTTTTTATTTATAATATTTTTTTTAATTTTAAAACTGTAACAAAAACGGTTGCAATACTACTAATAAAATATGAGCGAAAATCTAGAACAGTCATTTGTTGCGCAATTGCAGGCAAATCAGAATATAATCCACAAGATTTGTAGATTATATACTGCCGGCGAAGATGCTCACAAAGACTTGTTTCAGGAAATCACCATTCAGTTATGGAAAGCTTATCCAAAATTTAGGGGCGATAGTAAATTTTCGACCTGGACGTATCGCGTTGCCTTAAATACCGCCATTACCTTATATAGGAAAACCAAACGAACCATATCAACCGTAGAGTATGAAAGTCATCAGCATTTTATAAAAGATGTTGATTACAATTATGAAGAAGAAGAGCAGATTAAACTGATGTACAAAGCTGTATATCAACTTAATGACATCGAAAAAGCATTAGTTTTTATGTATTTAGAAGACAAAGATTATCAAGAAATAGCAGAGACCCTGGGAATCAGCGAAGTGAATGCACGTGTGAAAATGAACAGAATTAAGGGGAAACTTAAAAAAATACTAAATCCTTAAAAATTATTATGAAAGAACTGGATTTATTAAAAAAAGACTGGAAAAAGAACTCGGATTCTTTTCTACAAATTTCTGAAAAAGAGATCTACAAAATGATTCATAAACAATCTTCTTCTACCGTGAAGTGGATTTTGGTTATCAGCATTTTAGAGTTTTCATTTTGGACCTTCTCTAATTTATTTATTAATACTGATGATTTGTTACGAAAAATGAATCATCCCGAAATTGTATTAGCCCTTGACATTTTAACGTATTTCAATTATGTAGTTGTGCTGTTTTTTGTGATTAATTTTTACAAAAATTACAAAACAATTTCAACAACTGTCGCTACAAAAACACTAATGAGCGCTATTTTAAGAACCCGAAAAACAGTTCAGTATTACGTATGGTACAACTTAGGAATGCTTGTTATCATATGCATCTTCAGTTATTTCATCACCTTTGTTTACAATCCTGACATGGAATTTTTAAGAGAAAAATTAGCCGCAGACGGAAAAGCAATGTTCTTTACTGTTGGAATTTTAATTTTGATAATCTTAGGCTTATTGGGTATATTCTGGTGTATTTACAGATTAATTTACGGAACATTATTGCGCAAATTATATGCTAATTATAAAGAGTTGAAGAAAATTGATTTTTAATAAAAGGGACAAAGCTGCAGAAGGACAAAGGTTTTATAAGTTGCTAAGATTCTAAGACACTAAGGTTCTAAGGTTTTTTTTTAAAACTTGAAACTTGAAACCTGAAACTTTTTTTAATGTTCACTTTCTGAAGCTTTATAACTCCATCTTCTCATTTCGTTAAGTTCTTCTTCTACCTTAATTTCCTCAGCCGGAATTACTTTTAAAAATGACGGATGCTGCTCTATAGCGTATTCTACTTTTTCTACTATTTCTTCAATAGTATCGTTTTCATAATCAATATCAAGAGGTTCTTTGATAATAAAAGATTGCAGAATTCCTTTTTTCTTCATTCGTAATCCTTTTTTATCAAATGAACGACGGAAACCATCGATAACAATAGGAATTACAATAGGTTTATGTTGTTTGATGATATGTGCTGTTCCTTTACGAACGGGTTTAAAAGACTTTGTAGTTCCTTGCGGAAACGTAATTACCCAGCCATCTTCGAGCGCAATTCTAATATTTTCAGTATCGTTTGGGTTAACTTCACGTTTTTCAGTTACGTCAACACCTTTTGCTCGCCAGGTTCTCTCGACCGTAATAGCGCCAACATAAGCTAAAATTCTTGGTAATAAACCTGCTTGCATCGTTTCTTTTGCTGCCACATAGTAAATATTCATCTTGGGTTGCCACAGATAACCAATGTTCTTAATAGTATCCTGACGTCCGCTTAAACTTGCGTTAAACACATGAAACATCGCGACAACATCGGCAAAATAAGTTTGGTGATTGGATATAAACAAAACATTTGTATCCGGAAGTGTTTTAATGATTTCAGATCCTTCAATCTGTAAATCATTAAACCCCCTATATCTTCTATGAGTCATGGTGCCCAAAATACGGATTAACCATTTCTTGATGAATAATATATGTCCGAAAGGATTTCGTTTAAACAATCGCATAGCTGTTTATTGTATTTTTTATGTTAGAACGCAAACATACAAAAATTATTCTTTTAGCAATACTATAACGCAATTTCGGAAATAAATTGTTATTATAATGAATATCAAATTGTTAATTTTCTATTTTTCCAATTTTTCTTCAAAAGCAATTTTCAGAACATCTCTCAATTCACTTAAAATCATAGCAGTTGCTCCCCAAACAATATGATTTTGGATATCAAATGCCGGAACTAAAATATTACTAGCATAAGAAGTTGACAATGTGGCTTCGACAATAATTTCATCGTTTAAAAAAACGGATAACGGCAATTCTATAATAGCTGCCACTTCTCTACTATCAGGAAAAAACATAAGTTCTTCTTTGGCAATTCCTAAAAACGGATGCACCAAAAAATTACTCGGCGGAATATACATTGGGGTAAAATGCTTTACTATTTCAATTTTTTCAGGAGGAACACCTACTTCTTCATGAGTTTCTCTAAGCGCTGTTTCCTCATAATCTGCATCGGTTGTTTCGTATTTCCCACCCGGGAAAGCAATTTGCGAAGAATGAACTCCATTATAAGCATTTCGAACAATTAGCACTAAATGGGTTTCGTTATTTTTTGGATAAAACAACATCATTACAGCAGCAATTCTTGGATTTTCTATTTTTAAATCCAAATTTTTCAAGGCTTCTATGCGCTCTTTTGGAGCCATTTTTATATGTGAGGCAACTGCCGGTAGTTCGATCGGAATTAAATTAGGAACATATTGCAAAAAATCTTGAAAATCCATATTCAAAGTTTATTTTTGTATTTTCAAATAAAATATAAATATAGTTTAGAAAAGGCGTTTCTACAAGCTTTCTAAAATCAAAGCCATAAAAATGTACAGCAGAGAAGAATCACAAAGAATAAAAAGAGAATTTTGGGTGGCTTTCGCCGAAAAATATCCGCGCAAATGGGTACTTTATGATACTAAGATTAAAGATTTCTCTTTTAAGTTTTTTGTAGACAATAAAAAAGCACAGGTTTTAATTGATATCGAACAAAGAAGCGACGAAAAACGAAATGCTTATTTTGAAAAATTAGAGGCTTTAAAAAATATTCTGGAAGAGGAATTTATTAAAGATTTGGTTTTCGAAAAAAATTATACTTTGGAAAGCGGAAAAACCGTCAGCAGAATCTGGACTGAAATACAGGGCATAGGTTTCAGCAATCGCAATAATTGGGATACTATTTTTGATTTCTTTTTCGAAAAAATGAATGCGTTGGAGATGTTTTACCTGGAGTATGATGACTTTATCAAGGATATTGATTCTTAAAAGTTTCTAAGATGCTGAGATGCTAAGTTTTATATTAACCCGATAGGTTTGAAATCTGTCGGGTTTAACTTTATCAATGCAAAATTCTAATTTAAAATATCTTTATAATAAAATTTATTTAGCAGGGTTTTTAATATCTTTCATTCCCTTTAATTTTTGTTGCTGTTTATTAATTATACTTTCATTTTCAATTACATCATTTAAATAATTAATAGCAAGTTCACTATTAACATAAGAATTAGATTTTAGAGCATAAAGCCTTCCAATACCTGTCTCATTACTATTTTCTTTTCGATAGTTAATTATACTCTTAAGAGAATTTTCTTTTAATTTTTTTAAGGTAGATATTACTTTATTTTTATTAACTATATTCATCATTTCTTTTGAAATCAAACCACATAAAATTCGATTTTTATATCTCTCAATTGGTGAATTTAAGAAATTTATTCCATCTCCTAAAAGTATCTTCATTTCTTCTTTTTCTAAAAGTAAAAAACCTAATTCATTTGGTAATTCGCCTATTGGCAATTCAACATCCTCAATTAAAGCTAAGAATCCTTGCGGTTTTAAACTTTTTTTTATTTTTAAAAGAGATTCTTCCCAATGTTTGATGTGTATTTCATGTAAAACATTTACCATTATTATTAAATCATATTTATTGTCAGGTATTTGTTTTATGTCATTAAAAACTTCAGAAGCTCCCTTTTCGTAAACGATCTCATTATATTCTTCTTGTATGTCAAAACAATCGTATTTTTTAATTCTTTCCCAAGTTTCATCTGATTCTTTTATACGATCAAGTAACCTACCTTTACCGGAACCAAAATCTAATATTACTAAATCATTTTCGTTCATAATTAACTTTCTAAACAAATCTAATTGTGGGTCATTCTTGGTAGCGGAATCAAAAACTTCAGCATCCAAAAAACATTGCGCCATAAAATTAGTCATAGCCCATGAAGGTGTTGAGACTAAAAATTGAACAATTTTATTAAAATGCTCTTCAAATCCCATCAATTCATCTATTGCACTGTAAGGAATAGCAGAAGATGGAGTTAATAGCTCTCCTTCTCGCACTAGAAAAATAGAACCATAATCCAAATTAGCAATAATTGACAATGAATGTGTTGCAATTATAAGTTGTCCTTTTTCTTTAATTATACCCGCAAGAGTTTCAATCAATTTGACCTGTGCTTTCGGATGAAGATTTAACTCAGGCTCATCAATAATTATTATTGATTCTTTAAATTTTATTTTAGCATTCGTACTTAATAAAAATAACAATATAGCATAAGTAAATAAAACTTTTTCTCCGTCTGACAAATCATCATAAAGAAATTCCCTACCTTTTATTGTCCAATAACCCATAGCCTTTATCGCAACATGATCATCAAATTCATCCATATTTGATTTACGCGAATGCCATTCCAACTCTTTTCCTAAAAAATCTCTAATCAAATTACTTAACAACTCAAATCTCTTATAAGCTACTCTATTTTTAAATTTCTTGTCATCACCCATACAATCAAGTTTGTCGAATGCAAGCTTATGTGGTAATCTTTGTAAGTATGTCAATGCACTTTCAGAAATCATCTCAAACTCATTAATATCAATGTTTTCTAAAGTGGAATCAATAGTACTTTGAAAAGTCGCTTTATTTTTGTTATTTTCAAAACTAGCTTTAAGTTTTCTTAAATCATCAGGTTTAATAATTTTAATTCTTTTTTCAATTTCTAAAGTAATATTTTGATTAAATTTATCAAAATCGTGAGGCCTTGCATTAGATTTAGTTGAAACACGATTAAATTTGGAACTAGCTAGAGTTAAATTATTTTGAGTCTCAATTGTATTTTCTCTTGTATGAGCATTTTGCGCATCTATAAATCCATAATAACTATTATAAAGATCCTGATTATCAAGATAATACTTATATCCCTCAACAAACTCATTAGTTATTGAACTAAATTTTTTTTCAAAATCAGTATCAATTTTAAGGCTTCTAATGTGATCTTCAATAACTCTTAAATATCGAGATTTTCCAGAGCCATTTTTTCCAACAAGCGCAATTACTGAGCTAAATTTTGAAGAATAAAATTCCTTTAAGCCGTAATGTTGTGTTTCTTCAATGTCTAATCGTAATTCTTTTAATCTCATATACAAATATCTAATTTAAAATAAACCTTAAACACTAAAAATATTATAGACAATAATATGATCATCGTAGTTAATATACAATTGCTTTCTATAATCTTGTTTTTTGCGGGTAATAATAGATAGTTTACAGTCTCGCCCATCATTATCTTTACACATAAAAGAGTAAACGATATCAGTATCATTTTCCTCACGTTCGATATAGTCAAGTATCTTAAAAAGCTGTATTTCCTGAGAATACACTACAACTCTATGCTTATTGGTATCCAGAACAACTGATAGATTGACCAAATCAAGATTGGACCATTCGCCCCATTTTCCTCTCTCATTCTTTTCTAAAACACTAAATCCTGAAGTTTTAAATTGATAAGACTGACTGTAAGCCTGTTGCAAACAAAGTCCTAAAAATAGTAGTAATATATAGGTGCGGATAGAATTCATATATGTAATGCAGATAATTAAAACTCAAATTTAGCCTTTTCCTGACGAGCAATTTCGAATTCGGTGATCATTTGTTGAATAATTTTTTCTACAGGTAATATTTCATGAATTAATCCTGCAATTTGTCCAATTTCGAGTTCACCTTCTTCAAGATCGCCTTCAAACATTCCTTTTTTGGCTCGTGCTCTTCCTAAAAGCTGCACTAAATCTTCTTTAGATGGACATTTTTCATACAATTCCTGAACATCATTGTAAAACTTATTCTTAATCAAACGCACGGGAGCTAATTCTTTCAATGTCAATTGTGTATCACCTTCTTTAACTTTAACTATCGTTTCTTTGAAATTATTGTGTGAAGACGATTCTATCGATGCCGCAAAACGACTTCCCACCTGAACACCATCCGCACCCAAAATCATTGTAGCAAGCATTCCGCGTCCTGTTGCAATTCCGCCTGCAGCAATAATAGGTATATTAATTTTTTCTTTGACCATTGGAATCAAAGTCAGTGTTGTCGTTTCATCACGTCCGTTGTGTCCGCCTGCTTCAAAACCTTCTGCAACAATTGCATCGACTCCGGCTTCTTGTGCTTTTAATGCAAAAACACTACTACTTACTACATGTACAACTGTAATTCCTTTTTCTTTTAAAAAAGCAGTCCAGGTTTTAGGATTTCCTGCCGAAGTAAAAACGATTTTCACGCCTTCTTCAATCACGATATTCATGATTTCTTCGATATTAGGATACAACATCGGAATATTAACGCCAAAGGGTTTATCAGTTGCTTTTTTGCATTTCTGAATATGTTCCCTTAAAACTTCCGGATACATTGATCCGGCACCAATTAAACCCAGACCTCCCGCATTACTTACTGCCGAAGCTAATTTATAACCACTATTCCAGATCATTCCGCCCTGAATAATGGGATATTTTATATTAAAAAGTTGTGTAATTTTATTCATTCAAAAATATAATTATTGTTTGATAATTTTCCCTGTTTTATGCAAACCATCCGCATCAAAAGTATAAAAATAGAGTCCGCTTTTTAATGATTCTACAGAAAGAATTGAATTTTGACTGGTTATTTCTTTTTCAATTACTTTCTGCCCTAAAACCGAATAAATTGAAACCGAACCTGTATTGTTTTCAAACAAAAATGAAACTGTAGTTTTTGCCGGATTAGGAAATACAGAAAAAGAAGATAACGAAGATTGAAAATTTTCTACGCCCAAAGTCAACCCAAAATTGGGAATTCCGTAACCATAATTATTATTTGGAGCAGCATATCGGTCTGAGGACTGCAGGACCATTTGCCTGATTTCCTTATTGGTTTTCGACGGAAAAGCCTGCCACAAACAAGCAATCATTCCTGCCATAATTGGGCAAGAAAACGAAGTGCCGTTTACCGTTGTGATATTGCCTCCAGTATCAGAGATTACAGCGGCAGTTCCCTGCGCCATAACATCAGGTTTAATTCTTAAATCATAAGTTGGCCCGATAGAACTAAAAGGCGACTTTGTTTTTGAAGCCGTGACAGCGCCAACCGTAATCACAGAAACAGCATCTGCCGGTGACCCAATGTGAGGTTCTGCTGTATTTCCTTCATTTCCTGCCGAAGCCACTACGACAATTCCTTTACTAAAAGCAATTTCGGCACCACGCGAAATAAAATTTGTCGTACCATTCATATCGCTATACGTATGACTATAATTGGCATTATCAAAACCAAAATACCCCAAAGAAGTCGTAATAATATCAACTCCCAAACGATCTGCTTCTTCTGCCGCTTCGACCCAATACGATTCTTCTACAGGATTTTCTGTAGGATCGTATTCGGTAATAAATAAATAATAAGATGCATCTGGAGCAGTACCTACTAAAGCATCTTCTTTATAACCACCCATTGTAGAAAGTACCATTGTACCATGGTCATCGCCAGTATAGAAATCATTGTTTCTATTCACAAAATCGTAACCGCCCAAAATTTGATGATTATCAATAAGCTTTTTAAAAGGCTGGGCAGTATTTACTCCCGGAAAACCAGCATCCAGAATGGCTATTATTTTTCCTGAACCAGTATAATTTTGTTGATGCAAAACCTGACCGTTAAGCATTTGAATCTGATTTGCTGAAGATCCATAACTATAATCGATTGTAGTTTTGAGTTTTTCTTTAGATTGAAAAACCTGATTTTCTGAAACTTTTTTAGAAGTTGTATTCAGGTTTTTATTTGCGAAAACGACTTTATCTACAAATGATAATGCTTTTAATGATAAGATATTATTTTGAGTTCCGCGAATATGAAGCGCATTCAACCATTTCGATTGTGCCATTACAGTTATTCCTGAACTTAATTTGACCTGATTGATATAGGTTACTTCTAAAGGAATGTCGGTAAGATTTAAAGCAATATTCTGAGCGGTTCTTCTATCTAATGCACGCTGTGTAAGCATGGTTAACGGATTATCTAAATACGTTTGTGCATTTGGTTTATCCTTAAAATAAACCCAAGCATCTTCTTGCGAAAAGATCACAGAAGAAACCATCAATAAAAGAAACGTAAAATAATACTTCATAGTCTACTTTTTTAAAAGGCAAAACCTTTGTAAAAAAGTATAAAGCTAAGAAATTACTCCCGAACCAACTAATTCATTATCTAAATACCAGGCAGCAAACTGACCTTCAGTAATTGCTGATTGTGGCTCTTCAAACTCAACATACATTCCGTCTTCAAATTGGTGTAAGGTTGCTTTTTGCAAAGGCTGGCGGTAACGAATTCTCGCCATTACTTCCATAGTTTCACCAACTTGCAAAGCCAAATCAGTACGAATCCAGTGCACTTCAGATTTTTCTATAAACAACGCTTTTTTAAACAATCCAGGATGCTGACTTGTTAAACCTGTATAAATGGTATTGGTTTCAACGTCTGTAGCGATGATAAATAACGGATCTGTTGTTCCGCCTACATTCAAACCTTTACGTTGTCCCACTGTAAAATAATGCGCTCCCTGATGTTTGCCCACAACTTTACCCATTGTTGGAAGATAATCACGTTTTTTTGCTTCTAATTTTAATGCTGACTCTAATGATAATCCTGCAGGTTTTTCGATAGCGTAAATTGGATCGTTTTTATCGATCTGAACAATTTTACCTTCTTTAGGCTGCAATTTTTGTTGCAGGAATTCCGGTAAACGAACTTTCCCAATAAAACATAATCCTTGAGAATCTTTCTTTTCGGCTGTTACTAAATCCATTTCAGCAGCGATTTCGCGTACTTCAGGTTTTGTTAAAGCACCTATTGGGAATAAAGATTTTGCCAACTGATCCTGAGACAACTGACATAAAAAATACGATTGATCTTTGTTATTGTCAGCGCCGGCAATCAATTGATAAACGGGTTTTCCATCAACTTCAATTTCATTTTTTTGACAATAATGCCCTGTTGCTACATAATCTGCACCAAGACTTAAAGCAATTTTCATGAATACATCAAATTTGATTTCGCGGTTACAAAGTACGTCAGGATTTGGAGTTCTCCCTTTTTCGTATTCGTTGAACATATAGTCAACGATTTTTTCTTTGTATTCTTCGCTTAAATCGACAGTTTGAAACGGTATTCCGAGTTTTTCAGCTACTAATAAAGCATCATTACTATCTTCTAACCAAGGACATTCATTAGAAATAGTAACCGAATCATCGTGCCAGTTTTTCATAAAAAGGCCAATAACTTCGTATCCTTGTTGCTGCAATAAATAAGCAGCGACACTCGAATCTACTCCACCGGAAAGTCCAACAACTACACGTTTCATTCTAAATCGTTTATATTTTTACAAGGGTGCAAAGATAAGTCCTATTTTTGATAATTGGGGTAGTTTTCATTAGTTTATATAATGGCGTGGTAGATAAAATTGATTGCTTTTTTTAATTACTTTTAATGATCAATAAAAATGTCATGCACAAATACATTTGTAGTTTTATTTTTCTGCTTATCATAACTTCTTTAAATGCACAAAGATACAGCGCTACTTTGTCTAATTACGAAGCCTACAAGGCATTTAGAGGTAAACCGTTATCAGACAAATTTTCGAATATCGAATCGGTAAAAATTGTTTACGATTTAAAAAAACAAAAAATGTATTACTTCGATAGTACATTGATTCCGCTACATTATGATTTTGTTACCAACTACTTAGGCTACAGCCAGGATCTTGAAATTTTTAATAATGAAAATTATAGTGACACCGATAAAAACAGGAATTATTTGTTAGGAAATCTAAATCATATCAAAGGAACCGATAAATGGATTTTCGAATTAGCAGCTTCAGATCATATGCCAATTGCCCTGATTGAGCGCTTTTACCATTTAATTGTACAATCGACTTTTATAGGTTCTAATTTGAAATTCTATTTGAATAATCCAGAAAAAATGGAATGGTTTCAACAGAATAAATTTAAAATTCCTTGCGTGAAATCAGATTTTATTTTTAATGAAATAAAGTATCAGGAAGTGGTTTCCGGAAGCAATGTCGGAATACTGAAACAATATAAACTAAAGGATCTCGAAACTACAAAACTAAATTCTGACGAAATTATAATTGTAGACGGAACGCCGGATATTTTGCCCAATGTAAAAGGGATAATTGTAAATGAACTTCAGACACCGTTAAGCCACCTGGTGCTTTTGGGTAAAAACAGAAAGATTCCGATTATGGCTTATACAAATGCTTTTAAAGACAATAACCTTAAAAGTTTACTGGGTAAAAAAGTGGAACTAAAAATTGAAATCGATACTTTTTACGTTAAAGAAACCAATAAAAAAATAATCCAAAAAGCCAATACAAAAAAGAAAAAACTCATTATTGACACCACTGTAACTTCGATAGTAGATCTCAGTAAAATACCTAAAAACGGAATTAATTATATTGGTTCAAAAGCGCAAAACTTAGCGTATTTAATTGCAATTTCTAAAGATATTCAATTCAAAACGCCGGAAAATGCACACGCAATCCCGTTTTATTTTTATGTAAAACACGTTCAAAGCAAATCTATTTCAACTTTGATTAATGAACTTTTAGCAAACACACATAAAGATTCTGCCGTTTGGGTAAAGCAACAATTAAAAAAGATCAGGGATGCCATTAAAAAAGAGCCTGTTAATCCTCAATTAATTACAAAGCTAAATGAGACTTTTAAAAATGCTTCTTTCAAAAATTTCAGATTCCGTTCGTCAACCAATGCCGAAGATTTAGATGATTTTAATGGAGCAGGTTTATACGACTCAAAAACCGGAATTGTAGGCGACAGCGTGAAAACCTTCGAAAAAGCGATTAAACAAGTCTGGGCCAGTGTATGGAATGAAGGATCTTACGGCGAAAGAGAACTTTTTGGTATCGACCAAAGAAATATCGCCATTGGAGTTTTAGTGCATCGCTCTTTTCCCAATGAACTCGCAAATGGCGTAATAATTACCAAAAATATGTTTCGTAAAAACTTTCCAGGCATTACGGTGAACATTCAAAAAGGAGAAAACTCAGTTGTAAAACCGGAAAAAGGAGAAGTCTGCGAACAATTTGTCGCGTATCATTTTAATATGGGAACTGATGATGACGATTTTGATATTGATTATACTTCGAATTCTAATTTAAACAATAATGAGCCTTTACTGAGCCGTAAAGAAATGAGCCGGCTTTTTCTTGTAAGCCAAAAAATTGAAGCTAAAATGTATCGTTACTGGAGGAAAAACAGATATCATCCGGTTGATATCGAATTTAAAATTGTGGGCGAAAACAGGGATTTATACATCAAACAAGTCAGGCCATTTAATGAATAATCAATAATAAACTAAAAGATCAATTTCATTCGAAACTGTATTGATCAAGACAATTTTAAAATCAAAATCTTCTACGTTTATTTTTTGCTGAATCGATTTTCGAATGTTCTGATTGTTTAATGAAAAATCTCCTTCTAATGGAATTTTTACATCAACTACATTCAAATATTTAGAGATTTTTTTACTGACCAAAATGGAAGCGGCAATATAGAATCCAATAATAATTAATTGAAAAAACAATAACACTTCGATCTTTTCGTAAGGATACATGATATCTAAAATCGAGAGTGTA
>Ga0247803_1000847_pt1 | contig 16217 bp, 15 predicted proteins | sample UWRJL014104B1_FD_180928 | JGI IMG/M metagenome (GOLD analysis project Ga0247803, IMG submission 180928) | Plant litter microbial communities from Arlington Agricultural Research Station in Wisconsin, United States - UWRJ-L014-104B-1 | ecosystem: Environmental > Terrestrial > Plant litter >...
AAAGAGCAGGTAGACGCGTTAAATGCTGTAATAACAGTAGCTATTACCAAGGATGACTATAAAACTAAAGTAGACAAGGTATTACAGGATTACAAGAAAAATGCCAGTATAAAGGGCTTCAGGAAAGGCACCCTGCCTATGGGCCAGGTACAAAAACAATATGGTAGAACCGTATTGCTTGAAGAGGTAAACAAGCTGCTGCAATCATCGCTTAAGGATTATCTTGCAAAAGAAAAACTTGACCTGCTGGGCAATGCACTGCCAAGGGTTAAAGAAGACTTTAACTGGGATGCCGAAGATTTTACATTTGAATTTGAGTTGGGCCTGGCACCTGAATTTACGGTAGACCTTACTACTCCAAACAATATTATTAAATATACCATTATTGCCGATGACGCCATGCTTGATGAGCAGGTGGCACGCATACAAAAACAGTATGGCAAGCTAATACCTAAAGATACGGTAGAGCAGGAAGACGATATTGTTGGGACTTTTACAAATGAAGAAAAAGGCATAAATAACAGCACTACCATTACCCTTGACATCTTTAAAAACAAAGAGGAAGCGGATAAATTCATTGGCAAAAAAGTGGGCGATGTGGTAACCGTGGCTACAAAAGGCCTTTTTGACGACGACCACAAACTTATGGATTACCTTAAAGTAGGCCATGACGATGTTCACGGGCTTGACATTAATGTAGACTTTACCATCGAGGAAATAAACACCCACGAATTAGCAGAACTTAACCAGGAATTTTTTGACAAAACGTTTGGCGAAGGCGCGGTAACGTCGTTGGAAGAAGTAAAAGCGAAGATAAAAGAGGATGCCGAGCAGCAGTTTGCACAGCAGGCCGACCAGAAATTCCTTAACGATGTTACGGAGTTCCTTATCCGCAATACAAAGTTTGACCTTCCGGAGGAGTTCCTTGTAAAATGGATTCAGCACTCAGGTAAAGAACCTATAAGCGCTGAGAATGCTCTAGCGGAATACAAAAAATCTGAAAGCGGGCTGCGCTACCAGCTTATTGAAAGCAAGGTAATTGTGGGCAACAACCTGCAGGTTACGTTTGAAGACCTTAAAAGCTTCACATCTGAACTTATTAAAAAACAGATGGCGCAGTTTGGCCAGCTTAACCCTACCCAGGAAGAGGTAGACGGCATTGTAATGCGCGTACTTACTAACCAGGAAGAAGTAAAAAGGCTTAGCGAGCAGCTTATGAGCGAAAAAATGCTGAACCTGTATAAAGAAAAAGTAAAATACACTAACAAAGAAGTTACCTACCAGGACTTTATAAAGGAAATGTACGGAGAATAAATCTCACAAAAAATAAGTATCTTTGAACGTCGGCTTTTAATAGCCGGCGTTTTTATATTTAGGTTGAATAACAAATCAAAGAAAGACAACAATTATGGACTTTGGTAAAGAATTTAAAAAATACGCCACCAAACACCACGGCGTGAACAATTTATATTACGATAAGCTGGCTACCCGCCTTACTCCTACCGGCCTTACCCCATACATTATGGAAGAGCGCCAGATGAATGTTGCCCAGATAGACGTGTTTTCGCGCCTTATGATGGACAGGATTATCTTTTTAGGCACGGGTATAGACGACCAGGTGGCAAACATTGTTCAGGCGCAGCTTTTGTTCCTGGAGAGTGCCGATGCCGCTAAAGACATCCAGATTTACATCAACTCGCCGGGCGGCAGCGTATACGCAGGCCTAGGCATGTATGACACCATGCAGTACATTAAGCCCGATGTGGCTACAATATGTACCGGTATGGCGGCTTCTATGGGAGCGGTGTTACTTTGCGCCGGTGCTGCCGGAAAACGCAGCGCGCTGCCACACAGCCGTGTAATGATTCACCAGCCATCGGGCGGTGCACAGGGCGTAGCTACCGATATGGAAATCAACCTGCGTGAGATGCTTAAGCTTAAAGAAGAATTGTATGCAATTATCTCTAAGCACAGTGGCCAGGACTATGAAAAAGTGCACCGCGACAGCGAGCGCGATTACTGGATGAAAGCGCCTGAGGCGAAAGAGTACGGTATGATAGACGAGGTATTAATAAGAGAATAATAAAAGTCACAGTCGCAGTTTACAGTCGCACGGGCGTACCGGGGCTGAAAACTGCGACTGAAAACTAAAAAAATGGCGAAAGAAGTATTAGAGTGTTCTTTTTGCGGCAGGAAAAAGCCGGAAACCAACCTGCTTATTGCAGGAATCAGTGCCCATATATGCGACCGTTGCATAGAGCAGGCGAACGGCATAGTGCTGGAAGAACTGAAACAAAGCGGCAACACAGCTATTGCCGGTGAGCTGGAGCTTAAAAAACCGAAAGAGATAAGGGCGTTCCTTGACCAGTATGTTATTGGGCAGGACCAGACCAAAAAAGTGCTTTCGGTGGCGGTATACAACCACTACAAAAGGCTGATGCAGCAAAAAAGCGACGACGATGTAGAGATAGAAAAAAGCAACATACTTATGGTGGGGCAAACCGGTACCGGCAAAACCCTTGTGGCAAAAACCATAGCGCGCATGCTTAATGTGCCGCTTACCATAGTAGATGCTACCGTGCTTACCGAAGCCGGCTACGTAGGCGAAGATGTAGAAAGCATCCTTACCCGCCTCTTGCAGGTGGCCGATTATGACGTGAAGAAAGCCGAGCGCGGCATAGTGTTTATTGACGAGATAGACAAAATTGCCCGTAAAAGCGACAACCCGTCTATCACCCGCGATGTGAGCGGCGAAGGCGTGCAGCAGGGACTGCTGAAACTGCTGGAAGGCACCGTGGTAAACGTTCCGCCGAAGGGTGGGCGCAAGCACCCCGACCAAAAGTTTATTGAGGTAAATACCCAAAACATACTGTTTATAGCAGGCGGTGCTTTTGATGGTATAGAGCGTGTTATCTCTAAAAGGCTTAACCGCCAGGCGGTGGGCTACAGCACATCGCGCAATGTAGATAACATTGATAAGGACAATTTACTGCAATATATCATCCCTAAGGATGTTAAGGATTTTGGGTTGATCCCCGAGATCATTGGCCGCCTTCCGGTGCTTACCCACATGGATCCGCTTGACCGGGAAACGCTTCGCGCCATCCTTACCGAGCCTAAAAACGCCCTTGTAAAACAGTACCAGAAACTGTTTGAAATGGACGATGTGGCCCTTACGGTGGAAGACAGCGCGCTGGACTATATTGTAGAAAAAGCACTGGAATACAAGCTTGGCGCCCGTGGGTTACGCTCACTGTGCGAAGCCATCCTTACCGAGGCCATGTATGAACTGCCCGGCAGCGATGATAAAGAACTGCACATTGACAGGGATTACGTAGAGCACCACCTGGGCAAGAATTTGCTTAAGAGGCTTAAAGCGGCTTCTTAATCCAGTAGGCAGTGTTCATTAAAAGTGTTCAGTGTTCAGTCACAGTAGGCAGTAGCTTCACTCGTACACGTATGTCATTGTGAGCGGAGGAACGTAGCGCGGCAATCTCTTTTGATGGAACGCGGATGCCACGGATTGAGCGGATTTTCACGGATTTTTTTTCGTTGTTTTAGCTTAATTTGACATCCTTTCTTCACTACCTGTCATTGCGAGCGGAGGAACGGAGCGCGGCAATCTTATAACACTTATAATAACAAAGACCGCTGCGAGGCAGTCTTTGTTATTTATTAGAAATCTTTATCTTTGATAAACTTAATAATGTCCTGACCAAATTCCGTTATTGTCATCATATGAAATGGCTCCACACCTATTATTTGATTACCACTATCCAGGAGCAAAGCTTTAGAATATAATCTCTGAACGTAAAAAAAATACTTCTCTTCGCTTAGATTATAGAAATGTGGATCTCTATATTCTTGTAACATCTCATGTTTTTCTTCCAGCGTCTTTCGATTATCATAGATTTGTCCTATCTTATTAATATACATATCCTTGTCATTTGCCATTATTTCTAAATGATGATTTAGTTTGGCTATGTTTATTCTCTTCTCTGTATTGCGAATTTCATCTCTTTCAGACAGATAAATTTTATTAAAATTCTTATGATGATAAAGAATAAGCAATTCATTTTCAGACAAATCATTTATCAAGTCCAAGTGAACACTTATCATATCTAATTCCGTTGGAACTTTTAGTTCATCTATTATAACATTTTTGAACCTTACAAGTTTCCTTTCTGAACTAGTAATAAAAACTCTTTTAAGAACTGCCTCAAACAAGTCATTAAAATGTTCAGTCTTTATATTATCAATATTTATATCGCTATTCTCTGCAAAACCTTCAGATAAAATCTCAACAAATTTATTTAATCGGTTTTGCTTAACTCTCCCATTGTAATCAAAAATTAATTCTGTCAAAGCAGTGCCAGCATAAGGTATTGCACTGAATAAGCTTTTAGCAATACTTGTCATTATCTCTTTAGAATCTGCTTTCTCCATTATATATTTATTGGTTGTTCTTCAAATATAATAAAACTATCTAAATAATGAGATTGCCGCGCTCCGTTCCTCCGCTCGCAATGACAGCACCCCACAAAAAAACCGCCTTACAGCGGTTTTCTTTATCTCAATAAAAACTCAAGCGTATACTCTAAAAACTCCGCCGGGTTCTCGGCATGTACCCAATGGCCGGAGTTGGTTATATCCTTAATTTCATAATTCGGGAAATGTTCGGCTATTAAATCAAGGTCCTGCTCCCGAATGTATTTCGATTTATCGCCGCGTAAAAATAGCGTTGGCTTATCATAAACGCTGCCTTCGGGCAATGCCGCGCCTATGTTTTCTACCTGTGCATTAAACACCGGCAGGTTAAACCTAAAGCCCAGCTGGCCCGGCTCTACCCAGTACAGGCTCTTCATAAGGAACTGGCGCGTGCCGGCATCGGGTATGTGCTGCGCCATTATTTCCTCAACCTCATTGCGCGATGGCTTTGCACTAAAATCTACCGCGTTTAGCCCGGCCAGTATATCCTGGTGGTGCGGCGGGTAGTATTGCGGGCCAATGTCGGCTACCACCAGCTTGTCCAGCAGTTCCGGGTGCAGCATGGCAAAGAACATTGCCGCCTTGCCGCCCATACTATGGCCTATCATGTCTACTACGCCCAGGTTATTTCCCTGAATGTACTCAACCAAATCCTGTACCATAGCCTCGTAGGTAAACGCATCGCTGTGGAAGCTCTTGCCGTGGTTACGCATATCAACCGCATGTACCTCAAAGCCTTTTTCTACATATTTAAGCCCCAGTGTCTTCCAGTTATCGCCCATCCCCATAAACCCATGGATGATAATAAGCGGCTTGCCGCCCTCCCCTTCTATCCTACTGTGCATCACGTTATTTAAGTTTATTAAGGTACATATTTACTACATTGTCCAGTCCCAGGTACAGCGACTCCGCAATTAACGCGTGCCCTATAGATACCTCTAGCAATCCGGGAATGTTCTCCTTAAAGAACTTTATATTGTCGAGGCTAAGGTCGTGCCCGGCGTTAACGCCCAGTTTTAGCTGCTCGCACAGTATAGCCGCCTGCGTGTAGGGTTTAATACCGTCATAATTACCCATGCCGTACTGGTGGGCAAAGGCTTCGGTATACAGCTCTATCCTGTCGGTACACGTTGCTGCCGCGCCTTCAATCATCTTCAGGTCGGGGTCAACAAATATCGAGGTGCGTATGCCATTGCTCTGGAATTCCTGTATCACTTCCTGCAAAAAGCTTTTGTGTTTAATAGTGTCCCATCCGGCGTTGCTGGTTATGGCATCGTCGGCATCGGGTACAAGGGTAACCTGCGCGGGTTTTGTTTCTAAAACCAGGTCGATAAACTTGCGTATGGGGTTGCCTTCAATATTAAATTCGGTATACACCACCGGCACCAGGTCGCGCGCGTCCTGGTAGCGTATGTGCCGCTCATCCGGCCTTGGGTGCACGGTTACACCCTGTGCGCCAAATTTCTGTACATCGGCCGCAACGGTTAAAAGATTAGGCACATCGCCGCCGCGCGAATTGCGAAGCGTGGCAATTTTATTTATGTTTACACTTAGTTTAGCCATGTTTTATTGTAAAAAGTTAACAGAACCACAAAAATACAAAGTATATGGGCATGCTATGCTAATTTTTGGTTATTTTGCATAATATTTACTACGCTCCCCATGAACGAAATTACTGACTTTTTAAACACAAATATAAAGGCCCTGCGCACTACCGATTCGGTAGCCGACGCACAGGACCTCTTTGCCGAATACCCCTTCTCGCACTTCCCGGTGCTGGAAGACGGCGTATACATAGGCTGTGCGGGCAGTGAGGATACCGAGCTTATGGATATAGAGAAAACCATGGGCGACATGCGCTACAGCTTTGAACGGTTTTTTGTGCGCGATACTACCATTTGGCTCGACGCGCTGGAGGTTTTTGCCAAGAACGAAACTAACCTGGTTCCGGTTTTAAATGCCGACAACAAGTATATAGGCTATTATGAGATAACCGACATTATTAAGTTTTTTGATGAAACCCCTTTCCTTAAGGAACAAGGCGGTATACTGGTGGTAGAAAAAGGCGTTACCGACTACAGTATGAGCCAGGTAGCACAAATTGTAGAAAGCAATAACGGCCGCCTGCTGGGCGCTTTTATATCAGACGCTAATAACCAGCGTGTGCAGATAACCGTAAAGATAAGCATGGGCGGCATGAGCGAAATTATACAAACGTTTCGCCGGTACAATTACGAGATTATTACCGAGCACCAGGAAGATGCCTACCTCAATACCCTTAAAGACCGCAGCGATTATTTAGACAAGTACCTTAATATATAGGTTATGAAAATAGCTGTTTATGGCCAGTATTATAAAGACGATACCCGCGATATTATAGAAAAAATGTTTCGTGTTTTTGATGCGCATGATACGGAAGTTATTTTTGAGCAGCGCTACTTTGACGCGCTTAAGGCAAACGGGATTATTAAAAAGGCCTTTACGGTATTTTCTACCCACGATGAGCTGGATGACGTAAACATATTTATAAGCATAGGCGGCGATGGCACCATGCTGCGCGCAGCAACGTATGTGCGCGGTAAAGGAATCCCCATTGTGGGGATAAACGCCGGCAGGCTGGGCTTCCTGGCCACGGTACAGCAGGAAAATATAGAAACCCAGCTACCGCTTATTTTTACTAACGACTATAAAATATCGCCGCGCACGCTACTTACGCTGCACTACGAAGGTTGCGATGAGCAGCTTGAAGGGCTTGACTTTGCACTTAACGAAATTACGGTAAGCCGCCGCGATACCACCTCGATGATAACCATAGAGGTAAAGCTAAACGGCGACCACCTTAACTCCTACTGGGCAGACGGCCTTATACTCAGCACCCCCACGGGCTCTACGGGCTACTCGCTAAGCTGCGGCGGGCCGGTAATGATTCCCGGGGCAAACAGCCTGGTAATAACACCCATAGCACCGCACAACCTTAACGCCCGCCCGCTGGTAATACCCGATGATACCGAGATAACACTGCGCGTAAGCAGCCGCGAGGAGCAGCACCTGGTATCGCTCGATTCGCGCATTATAAGGCTTGATGTAGATACAGTGCTTACTGTTAAAAAAGCCGGATTTAAAATAAACCTTATCGAGTTTGCCCAGGAAAAATTCCTTGATACACTGCGCAAAAAGCTGCTTTGGGGCGAAGACAAGCGCAATTAAATAAGCATATTATTTACCGGCACATATACTACACGGCTACTTCTGCCGTTTTCAACACAGTATAAATTTGAATTTAGCAATAGAACTGCGGTAAAATGTCTAATTGTTAGGCTAATTACAAAATCTATATTGTTATATTTGCACCCAATTTTTGTTTGATGAAGCGCCTGCTGTATATAATAACATTACTTACTATAACCTTTTCGGCTACGGCCCAGATAAATGAGCTGGGGGTGTTTGTGGGTGGTGGCAACTATATAGGCGACGTGGGGCCCACAACATATATAGCACCTAAAGACCTGGCCGTGGGCGTACTCTATAAATGGAACCGCACACCGCGCCACTCCTGGAGGGCATCGTTTACATATGGGAAAGTGTCTTCTAATGATGCCGACGCTGATGCATCGGGCAGGAAACAACGGGGGTATTCCTTCGAGAATACGGTAAAAGAACTATCTTTAGGCCTTGAATTTAGTTTTTTTGAGTTTAACCTGCACGAAGAGGGTTTTAAATGGACGCCTTATATATATTCCGGCCTTAGCTATGCCTGGTATGATGAGCTTTACAGGGATGATGATAATACAGGCGAAAAATATGATGGCGGGAGTGGCCTTGCCATACCCATGACCGTGGGTGTAAAGGCGCACATAGTGCGCGATTTCATCATAGGCTTTGAGGTAGGCACACGCTACACCTTTACAGACAACCTTGACGGGAGCAACCCTGAAGGGACTGAATATCAGGCGTTGCGATTTGGCAACCTTGAGAGTAACGACTGGTACGTATTTACCGGTTTTACGTTAACATACACGTTTGGCGATAAGCCATGCTATTGCCGTGATTAAAAAGATTTAAATGGATAATACCTTTACCCCTAATGCCGAAAACCTGCCACGCCACATAGCCATAATTATGGATGGTAACGGGCGCTGGGCAAAACAAAAAGGCATGCTACGCGCTTTTGGCCACGAGAGCGGCGTAAAATCGGTGCGGGAAACGGTAGAGGCCTGCGCCAAATTAAAAATAGGCTACCTTACCCTTTATGCCTTTAGCACAGAGAACTGGAACCGGCCCAGGCTGGAGGTAGACGCGCTGATGAGCATATTGATGAACTCCCTTAAAAAGGAGCTGCCCACCATGCAAAAAAACAACATAAGGCTACACACCATAGGCAATGCCGACATGCTGCCGGACCGCCCTAAAAGGCAGCTTTATGAAGTTATAGAGAAAACAAAGACTAACACGGGCATGGTGCTTACACTTGCCCTGAGCTACGGGAGCCGCGAAGAGATAACCGCCGCCGTTAAAGAAATTTGCGAATTAATAAAAACAGGCCAACTTGATACCGCTGATATAAATGAAAACCTGATAGGAAGCCACCTATATACCCGTAACATGCCTGATGCCGACCTTGTAATACGCACCAGCGGCGAGCAGCGCATCAGCAACTTTTTGCTTTGGCAGGCAGCCTATGCAGAACTTTATTTTACTAATGTGCTATGGCCCGATTTTAGGGAAAAAGACCTGCACGAAGCATTAATCAGCTATCAAAAACGTGAACGAAGATTTGGAAAAACCAGTGAACAGCTTAAATAACACAAAAATGTTTTTTAGAGGCATTGCCCTAATAGTTACCGCACTATTTTTATTACCAGCAACTGCCTTAGCGCAGGGCGAAGGCAGGCTCGAACCCGGCCATTATGTGCTGGGCGGTATTACGGTAACCGGCAAGCTTACCTATAACGAGCAAACCGTAATTACCTTTACAGGCCTTGAAAAAGGGCAGAGTATTAATGTACCCGGCGAAGAAATTAGCGTGGCCATAAAAAAGCTTTGGAAGTTAGGGCTTTTTAGCGACGTAAATTTTTTAGTAAACGACATCCGTAACGACTCTATTTTTCTGGACCTCCAGATAAATGAGCTGCCTAAGCTTAGCGATGTGCGCTTTCAGGGGGTAAAAAAAGGTAAAATAGAGGGCCTGCTTAAAGATACCGATCTTAAAAAAGGTAAGGTGGTTAACGAAAACCTTATTACCACCACAAAAAACTACATAGAAAACAAATACCGCAAAGACGGCTTTTTTAACACTAAAGTAGCCGTAAATATAATACCGGACAGTACCAATACGGTAAAGATGGTAGTAAATATTGATAAGGGCAAAAAAGTACGCATCAGTAAAATAACCTTTACCGGCAATGAGCAGATGACCAGCTCCAAGCTTAAAAAGGCTATGAAGGATACTAAGGAAAAGGCATTCCCTAACCCGCTGCGCCTGTTTAAGCCCTCAAAATACGTAGGCGATAAATACAAGGAAGACAAAGTTAAGCTTATAGATAAGTATAAAGAAAAAGGCTACCGCGATGCCCGTATTATAAAGGATACTGTTATATATAATGCCAAAACAAACCGCGTAGCGATAGACATACAGCTGGAAGAAGGCCGCAAGTACTATTTTGGCGATATGAGATTTTTGGGTAATACCATATATACAAACCAGCAGCTTAACCAGGTGTTAGGCATAAAAAAAGGCGATGTATATAACGGCGTGCTGCTGCAGGAGCGTATAGCAAACCCTAAGCCCGATGCCGACGATATTACAAACCTGTACCAAAACAACGGTTACCTGTTTTCTGACGTAAACGCGGTAGAGACAAAAACTGCTAACGATACTATAGATTTTGAAATCCGTATTAAAGAAGGCCCCATAGCTTACTTTAACAGGATTACGGTAGTAGGGAATGACAAAACTAACGATAAGGTTATTTACCGGGAGCTGCGCACAAGGCCGGGCCAGAAATGGAACAAAGAAGATGTTATAGGCACCATACGCGAGCTTGGCGCACTGGGCTTTTTTGATGCCGAGACCATCCGCCCGGATGTTAAAAACGCCGACCCGGCATCGGGCACGGTAGATGTAGAATGGCACGTTACCGAAAAAGGCTCAAGCCAGATAGAGCTACAGGGCGGTTATGGAGGCGGCGGCTTTATAGGCACGCTGGGGCTTTCGTTTAACAACTTCTCGGCGCGCAACATGTTTAAAAAAGAGGCCTACACTCCATTACCTATGGGAGACGGCCAAAAATTATCATTGCGCCTACAGGGTAGTACGTATTTCCAAACCTACAGCCTTTCGTTTACCGAGCCATGGCTGGGCGGCAAGAAGCCCATACAGTTTTTCTCATCATTATCGCGCAGTAAACAGTTTTCATACAATTATACCTCCCGAGATATAGACCGTACTAAGAGCTTTACCATATCATCGATTACCGCGGGTGTGTCTAAAAGGCTTAGCGACCCCGATTTTTATATGAGGCTTTCGCATTCGGGTACATTCCAGTATTATGCCTTAAGTAATTATAACATAGGATTATTTACCTTTGGTAACGGTGTGTCGCGCAACTTGGCCTACACCATTGAGCTAACACGCGACAACAGGGGCCGTAACCCGGTGTACCCTATATACGGTTCGTTGTTTAGCGCCAGCTTCAGGACTACCTTCCCTTACTCACTGGTTAACGGCGTAGATTATGGAAATCTCAAAAACCTTGCGGAGTATAAGAAATCGGAAGTAAATTCGAGTGGCCAAACCGTCTATTTTAAGGCAGATGGTTCGCCTACAAGTGATGTAACCCTGGGCGTAGAAGACAAATCAAAAGTAGACCAGAAAAAATTTAACTGGCTTGAATATTATAAAGTGAAGTTTAAGGGCGACTGGTATACCAAGCTATACGGAACGCCTGAACATGCCCTGGTACTGCGCACCCTAACTGAATTTGGTTTTATGGGCGCATACAATAAAGACCGTGGCCTGGTGCCGTTTGAACGCTTTTATGTAGGTGGCGATGGTATGGCAAACTACGCGCTTGATGGCCGTGAGGTAATACAGCTGCGCGGTTACCCTAACCAGTCGCTTACCCCGGTAGACGAGACTGGCCAGCAGGTAGGCGGTACCATATACAACAGGTTTACCATGGAACTGCGTTACCCTGTTACGCTTAAGCCACAGGCATCTATATTTGCCCTTACGTTTTTAGAAGCAGGTAACTCGTGGGCAACGTGGCAGGATTATAACCCGTTCCAGATAAAACGCTCGGCAGGTTTTGGCCTCAGGGTGTTCATGCCGGCATTCGGGTTACTGGGTATCGACTTTGGTTACGGATTTGACCCTGTACAAAATTCAGACGGTACATTTGGGGCAAAAGCAAACGGATGGGAAACCCATTTTATCATAGGACAGCAGTTCTAAAAAAATTTGGCATGATATTTTCTAACATGTAAAATGTAAGAGCTTATGAAAAGATATTTAACAGTACTGATTATCGTATTAGCATCGCTAAGCGCAGCCGCCCAGGCTAAAGGTGTAAAGATTGCCTATATAGACATGGAGTACATTTTGAGTAAAGCGCCGGATTTTGCCGAGGCTAAAAACCAGCTGGAGCAGCGCGCTGCTAAATGGAAACAGGAGATGGATGTAAAGCGCAACGAGATAAATAAGCTTAAGGAAAGCCTGCAGGCCGAAAAAGCCCTGCTTACTAAAGAACTTATAGACGAGCGCGAAGAAGAGATAGCCTTTCTTGAAAAAGACCTGAGCGATTACCAGGAAAAAAAGTTTGGCCCCAAAGGTGAACTTATTACCCAGAAAACGGTGTTGGTAAAGCCTATACAGGATCAGGTGTTTACCATAGTACAGGACCTTGCCGAAGCGCGTAAGTATGACTTTGTTTTTGATAAGTCGTCTGACCTTACGATGATATTTTCGGCTAAAAAGCACAACATAAGCGACCTTATCGTTAAAAGGATGAGCCGTAGTGCCAAGCAGCAGAAGATGACCAGTAAGGAAGCTAAAAAGCTGGATGAAGAGGAAAAACTGGATGAAGAAAACAGCGACCCTGACAAAATAGACAAGCAAAAAGTGCTTGACGATAAAAAAGCGGCCAGGCAAAAACTGATAGACGACCGCAAGGCAGCCGCCGAGGCAAAAAGGCAGGCCGCTCTAGAAAAGCGCGAACAGCTGCTTAGGGACCGTGAAGCGGCAAGAGATGCCAAAAAGAACGGCACTACAGCCCCGGCTACCATCAAACCTGAAGAAGGCGCGGGTAGCGATGTAACCGGCGATGACGATGCCCCTGCGCCAAACACGAATAAAACAGCGGCACCGGATGCTGCTGATGAAGGCACTAACACTGATGCCGCAGACAAAGCCGCTGCCGCTAAGGCCGCCAGGGATGCCGCTGCCGAAGAGGCAAAAAGAGTACGCCAGGAAAAGCTTGACGAGCGCAACAAGGCTATAGAGCAACGCAAAAAAGAAGCCCAGGAAAAACGCGACGCGGCTAAAAAAGCAAGGGACGAGAAACAAAACGGTACTGCCGCACCTGCTGCTGCAGACCCTACCGGCGGCGATGACGACCCACCGGCAACAGGCGGTAACTAAAGAGAAACTAAAAACAAAAATTAATAATAAATACCTTAAATGATGAAACAATTGAAATCTTTGTTAATCGCTGCAATACTTTTTGTTGGCTTTAGCCAGGCAGCATCTGCCCAGGCAAAAGTGGCGCACATTAATGTAAGTGACCTGATGCAGGCTTCTCCCGAAATGAAAGCTGCAAACGCCCTGCTTGAAAAAACAAGGAAAACGTATGACACTGAATATAATACCATGGTAGAAGAGTTCAGGAAAAAAGTAGCCTTATATGAAAAAGAAGCGTCTACCGTTACCGATGCTATAAACGAAACCCGTAGTAAAGAGGTTCAGGACATGCAGGGCAGGATACAGGAGTACCAGCAAAACGCTTCTAAAGAGCTTCAGGAAAAACAGGAAGCCATTTATAAACCCGTACTTGATAAAGCTAAAGCCGCTATACAAAAAGTAGCTAAAGCAAAAGGTTACCAGTATATACTTGACTCTACCACCGGCAGTGGCGTACTTGTTGCAGACGGCCCGGACATTTTAGCAGATGTTAAAAAAGAGCTAGGCTTCTAAAAAGCAAAGTCTCCTTATCAATATAAAAACGGCTTTTAAGGCCGTTTTTTTTATATTTGCCCTATGGAAAAAAGCGCACAGCCAATAGGCATATTTGACTCCGGTATAGGCGGTACCTCTATCTGGAGGGAAATACACCGCCTTTTACCAAATGAAGATACCCTGTACCTTGCCGACAGCAAAAATGCCCCTTACGGGCAGCGGCCTAAGGAGGAAATTATCGAACTGAGCCGTAAAAATACCGAGTATTTGCTGGAGCAGGGTGCCAAGATTATTGTAGTAGCATGCAACACCGCTACCACTAATGCCATAAACGAATTGAGGTCTCTCTATAGCATTCCGTTTATTGGTATTGAGCCTGCCATTAAACCGGCGGCAATCAATACAAAAACGGGCGCTATAGGCATTTTAGCCACTAAGGGTACACTAAGCAGCGCGTTGTTTAATAAGGCCGTATTGGGCTTAAAAGACGTGAAGGTTATAGAGCAGGTGGGTTACAACCTCGTTACGCTTATTGAAGAAGGGCACATAGATTCTGATGAAATGTTAGAAATACTCTTACAATACCTCAAGCCGATGGTGCAGGCTAACATAGACTACCTGGTGCTGGGGTGCAGCCACTACCCCTATCTTATCCCCCAGATTAAAAAAATACTCCCTGAAAACGTTACGATAATCGATTCAGGTGAAGCTGTAGCCCGGCAAACCCAGGCTGTTTTGCAACAAAACGGCTTGCTGAATACCATACCCCGGCAGAGCAGCCAGGTATTTTACACAAACTATAAGCCCGAAGTGCTGCAAAGTTTTGTAAAAGGGTTTCCCGTGGCAGAGAAGGATTTTTAAACTACTCTTTCAGCCAGGATGCATACATCACATAATTGTTTGATATACGCCCTATCTCGCCCGCAAAATCAGATGCGTTTATATCCTTAACCTTTTTTGCGGGAATCCCGGCATAAATGGTACCGCTTTCTACACGTGTATTTTGTGTAACAACCGCGCCGGCGGCTATAATGCAGTTGCTCTCTATAATGCAGTTATCCATTACAATTGCCCCCATGCCTATAAGCACATTATCATGCACCGTACAGCCATGCACAATTGCGTTATGCCCTATAGATACATTGTTGCCTATTACAGTAGGGTGTTTCTGGTAGGTACAGTGTATAATGGCGCCATCCTGTATGTTTACCTTACTGCCTATTTTAATAAAATGTACATCGCCCCTTAGTACCGCGTTAAACCATACGCTGCATTCTGCGCCCAGCGTAACATCACCTATAATTGTAGCGTTCTCGGCCACATAGCAGTCTTCAGGAATTTGCGGGTACTTGCCCCTTACCTCTTTAATCAGTGCCATATCAATCAAAAAAAAGTTAAAAAAAAGTCCCGATATCACTATCGGGACTGAACTAATAATATCTGCTTTACATTTAGTTGTTAACAGCCGGACAGTGACAGTCAGGTCGTTTATCTTTACAGTTCAGGTTTAAACCAATAGTAATCTGGTGGAAACCGCTGTTGTCAAATTTAACGTCGCCCGTTAAGTAAGAATACGTGTAAGCGAACATAAAATTCTTATAGTTTATACCTAAAATAGGTGTAATATACTGCATATATTGCTCCCTGATATCACCGTTTAGGTCCTTCTGGTATTGGGCTCCTTCAAGGCTCCTCCTGTAAGAAAGGCCACCCCATACCCTACCAAAATCAAGTTCACGGTAGGCTTTAAGGTTTACGTCGATTGTTTTCTCCTTAGTTTCACTGATTGACTGGAACATTATAGAAGGTTCAAGAGCCCAGGTATCATCGGAAAGGCCAAATACATAGCCTGTACTTATTAAATAAGCACTAAGGTTTGAACTCTCTACATCGGTATAAAGATCCCTTTTGCTCTTAATTACATTTTTAGCGGTAAAGTGCGCATAAAAATCAAGGTAGTGATAAGAAGCACCTATATCCACATTAAAATATGAATCCCTTACTACATCGCCGCCCACAACAACCGGGTCAAACTCCGTAAAGGCTGTTTCATCTAAACGGCTCTGAACCAAACCGGCGCTCATACCAAATGAAAGCATGTTAAGGTCATAATCGTTACGCGAAAATTTAATATGGTGTGCATAGGTAAGCTTTGCACCTGTTTGCGAATGGTAGCCATTCTTATCATTGTGAATGATGGCTCCAACCCCAGAGTTAGAATCTTCACCAAGTGAAGTGTTAAAACTCAGCGTTTGCAACTGTGGCGCATCAGCCTGGCCAAACCATTGCTGGCGGGCCGTTAGCCTTAATTTAGCACAATTTGCAGCTCCCGCCATCGATGGATGGATAAGGTAATAGTTATCAGACAAATAATCTGAATATACTGCAACACCCTCCTGGGAGAAAGACATTTGGGCTAAGAATAAACCAAAAATGAGATAAACCTTTTTAAAATTCATGTTGACCTTTGATCGTTTTAATGAAATATGCTTTTTAGTTAGACCGTACGATAATTAACGTTAAATAAGTTCATCGCTACTACGGGCAATTTTTCCTC
>Ga0247803_1000848_pt1 | contig 16197 bp, 15 predicted proteins | sample UWRJL014104B1_FD_180928 | JGI IMG/M metagenome (GOLD analysis project Ga0247803, IMG submission 180928) | Plant litter microbial communities from Arlington Agricultural Research Station in Wisconsin, United States - UWRJ-L014-104B-1 | ecosystem: Environmental > Terrestrial > Plant litter >...
CGCAATTTTATATAGTCTTGCCATGTGGGTAAGTGCCGTCGTTGTAGTACTGAATGCTATCGTCCAAAAAGAAAAGGGAAGCCTCATTATACTCGTAGGATTGATTTTAAGTGCAGTTGTTAATTATTTTCTAACTTACGATTTTGGATTGTTTATCAGTTTTACCATCATCGTTTTGTCCATGCTTTACCTCCATACAATTCGGGTAAGAGTGATAGAAGAAGAATATCAGTCGTCGCTCCTCCTCTCTTCGAGACTTAAATTAGAGCTGATCAAGAAAAATATACAGCCCCATTTTCTACGGAATACACTGACTTCACTGATAGACTGGGTAGAAGAATCGCCAAAAAAAGGGGTAGAATTTATACAGGCGTTAGCTGGTGAATTTGATATTATGAATGAAATTTCTGATGCCCGTCTGATCCCTGTATACCAGGAGATAGCGCTGTGTAAAACCCATTTATCGGTGATGCAGTTCCGCAAAGAAATGTGCTATGAATGGGAGGAATATGGAATTGATGAAGCAGAGTACATCCCTCCCGCAATACTGCATACGCTATTAGAAAATGGAATTACACATAGTATCCCGCTGGATGATGGAAAGATTTATTTCCGCCTTAGTTTTGACTGTACCGATAGTTATAAGCAATATATATTTCAAACAGCCGCACAAAACAGACCTTTGGGCAAAGACAGAAAGGGTGGCAACGGCTTTCAGTATATTAAGGCGCGTTTAACGGAAAGTTATGGCGACCGATGGGATTTCGTTTCAGAGGCGGTACCAAAGGGATGGCAGACCACGATTAAATTATATTACAAATGATGAAGGTACTGATTATTGAAGATGAGGGAAGGATTGCAAAGCGACTGGAACGGATGACACGTACTTTTTTTGAAGAAAACCTGGCTTCTCTGGCTATTTGTGATTCCCTGCAAAAAGGATTGGCTTATATAGAAGAACACCAGATTGATATATTATTACTTGATCTTAACTTAAATGGCGAAAATGGGTTCGATGTACTAGAATCTGTCGTAGCGGGATCATTTCATACGATTATTGTTTCTGCCTATACCGACAAAGCTATCCTTGCGTTTTCTTACGGCGTACTCGATTTTGTTCCTAAACCCTTTGATGAGCAGCGGTTAGGCATGGCTTTCAAGAGGATTAATGCAAAAGTAAAAAACACCGAAAACAGCATGAAGTTCCTGGCTGTAAAAAAAGCCGGGCACCTTCATCTGATTGATATTCATGATTTGCTTTATATAAAGGGGGCAGGTATTTATAGCGAATTGCACTTAAAAAGCGGAAGATTGGAATTACATGATAAATCTTTGGAAATGCTGGAACAGCTTTTACCGCAATCTTTTGAGCGTATTCATAAATCTTATATTATCCCATTGGCACAGGCAGAGAAAATTATTGTGCAGCCCGGAAGTAAATACAACCTGCTGCTTAAAAACGGCGAGCTGTTGCCGATTGGCAGATTAAGATATAAAGACTTAAAAAAAAGGCTGTTATAGATAATATGATATTTTAATTTCAGTGATTATCATCTTATATTTATAGAGAAACAAAATCCGCCAAATATGAAAAAGCTCATTTTTATACTGACAATTGTGGTATCTTCTATTTCAGTAGCTGCACAAACTCCAGCGCTGCAAAGTTTTACTACCGAAGAGCTAAAAGTAAATGAGACCGTTATTAAATTTTTTGATGCACTTACTGAACTGGACAATGCAAAACTAAAACTGCAGATCACTAAAGATTTCCTGCTATTGGAAGATGGGCTGGTATGGAATACGGATTCATTAACTATGTATTTTGAACCGATGAAAAAAATGAATATTACCCGCCTTAATAAATTCAACTTTATCAAAACGGTGATTACAAACAATACCGCATGGACGGCATACTATAATACCGCAGATATGAAAATGGGACAAAGACAATTAGTTAAAGACTGGCTGGAAAGTGCGGTGCTAACCAAAGAAGGAGGAAGCTGGAAAGTAAAGCTCTTGCACTCCACAGTAATTAAGCCGAAAAGTAAAAATTAACGCATTTTTGCATTTAAAGACGGTAAAGCCCATACAGCGCAGTTATATAGCCGTTAAGACTGTACGTAAATTACAGGTATTATTTGTTTTTCTCAATTACCCGGTCTACTGCACAGGTATTACTTGGAATAAAATGCAGCAATAAGGCAAAAAATGCAACATGGATCAACTGTGAAGGTACCGCATCCCAATTTTCGATCATCGAACTGCCAAAAATCAATACGATGATCACGAGGCTCCCAGCTATTAAGGCCGATCTGGTAAACAATCCAATAATCAGTAAAACACCAATGATAAATTCTAGAATTGGCAATAAATAACTGAACGGCGTAACCAATGCCGGGGGGAGTATCGATTTTTCAAAACTTCCCACCATCCAATGGCTAAAGGCTTCCAATTTGGGTAAACGGACTAAACCATGGCCAAACATGCTTGTTCCAATGGCAAGACGAAGTAAAAGATAGGCTATTGTGTTCATCGTATTTATATAATAAGCTTTAACTCCCTTAAAATAAGAATTTATTTACGCTCAAACAATTACCCTTAGTCAGGGATAGCTATTTTGAAATTTTAAATTTGTAGATTGTAGTATTAACCCTGCTCAACATGCTAGCCAGACTTTCTTTTATCCTGATTTTATCAAGCTGTTCTTTTTTTTCCCTGGCACAGCCCTATCAACCACCTGTTTTTACAGCTCCGGACAGGACTTCAAAAATAACAGCTACTTTTCCGGTAATTGATCAGCTATATAAGGACTATGCAGAAAAAAACCATTTCCCGGGTATGGTTTATGGCGTTATAGTTGATGGTAAGCTAGTTCATACCGGCAGTCTCGGGTATACAGATGCGAAGCAGAAAATCGCTGCAAGTCCCCAATCTAATTTTCGTATCGCATCTATGACTAAAAGCTTCACAGCGATGGCCATACTAAAATTAAGAGATGAAGGAAAACTAAAGCTTGATGATCCTATAAAACTATATATACCAGAGGCAAACGACACAAAATACCTAACTAAAGATGCTAGTGAAATCACAATCCGACAGCTGCTCACACATTCGGCAGGCTTTCCTGAAGATAATCCGTGGGGCGACCGTCAGTTGGCGGCCAGTGATGAAGAGTTAATCGCTCTATATAAAAAAGGAATTTCATTTTCTAATAATCCAGGCTTAGGCTATGAATACAGTAATCTTGGCTTTGCTACTTTAGGTTATATTATCAAAAAGATTTCCGGCCTTACCTATCAGCAATATATTACTGATCAAATTTTAAAGCCATTGGGTATGGGCCATACGTATTGGGAATATACTAAAGTACCAAAGGACAAACTTGCACATGGTTATCGTTATGTGGGCACCAAGTGGGTGGAACAGCCTTTATTACATGATGGTTCTTATGGAGCTATGGGTGGATTGATTACTACAATAGAAGATTTTAGCAAATATATGGCGCTACATCTTGCAGCCTGGCCGCCGCGTGATGACCGGGAAACCGGACCACTGAAGAGGAGTTCAATACGTGAAATGCAATATCCATGGGATTTATCAGTATTAAATGTCTTAGCAAAAACAACAGACGCCCGCCCTTGTCCCACAATTAATGCTTATGGTTACGGATTAAGGTACACCCGGGATTGTGATAACCGCGTTTATGTAGGTCATACTGGCGGACTGCCCGGCTTTGGCAGCCAATGGAGTATCATGCCCGAATATGGCGTTGGAATCGTTGCTTTTGCAAATCTTACTTATGCGAAGGCAGGATTGATAAATACGAAGGTACTAGATACATTGCTTACTTTATCAGGCATCGCCCCTCGTCAGCTACCTCCATCAACCATATTAAAACAGCGCAAGAGTGAACTACTTAAGTTGTTGCCCACTTGGGATAAGGCTGCAGAGAGTAGGTTATTTGCGGACAACTTCTTTATGGATTATTCCCTGGAACAGTTAAAAACAGCAGCAAAAGACATTTTTATTAAAGCTGGTCAGATCAAAAATGTTAGCGAAGTGATGGCAGAAAATCAATTAAGGGGCTATTTCATTTTAAATGGAGCACATGCAAATATAAAAATCTCGTTTACCTTAACGCCCGAAAACCCAGCACTGCTTCAAGAATTTCATCTTGATCTAATCAGTAAGCCTGATCAGTAAATAGTGCACCTACGCTGATTGTCCGGCTGCTAAACGATCAAGTTGTCTTGTCCGAATGTCCAAGACTTTTATCGGGGCTCACCACATCCCTAACCAACTGCTTTAATTCTTTAACTTCTGGAAACCGGCCTTGCTCCTTTCTATCAAACACAACGACATCATCAATGCTTACGATGTAAGCGCCACCTGTCTCACTAGGGATCAATAATACCCCATGAAGGTCGTCTGTAAATGTACTTAAAAGCTCCTGTGCCATGTAGGCCGCCCTAAGCATCCATCCGCATTTTGGGCAATATTCTATACTTACTATAGGTCTCAAGGTTGTCATAGTACAAATATACCCTGTTAAGCATCAAATCAATGAAATCAAATTAATGGTTACCAATAATTGATACGTGTGATTTATTTAGAGTACGGGTTCCGCTATTACTTCCTTAATCTTGTCGTCTAAATACGTATCAATATCATCCTGTCCACCAATACTGGTAAAGCGGACAATCCCTTGTTTATCAATAATAAAGTTTGATGGAAATGCAGAAACATTATAATTGTTTGCAATTTCGCCTGCACCCGGCACAGTTTCATATTTGAATTGCTGTTTAAGCATGTATTGTTGTACCTTTTCTTTGCTGGTCGTGGCAAAGGATAAGAACACGATATCACTATTCCCTTTATATTGATCTTTAAGTTTATTTAGCAATGGCATTTCTTCTTCGCATGGCGGGCACCCTACAAACCAGAAATTGATAACCACAATTTTTCCCTTAAGGTGTACTAAGCTTACCTCTTTACCCTTTAAGGTAGCCCCAGTAAAAGATGGTGCAGGTTGACCCACCATTTTTTGAAGCAATGCCAGTTTTTTATAAAATTCTGCTTGTGCATCTTGGCTTTTTCCAGAAAAAGGAAAAAGTAAAGCTGCGATAAAAGTAAATGCTGTAAGTGCAATTATTTGGGGTTTCGGTAATTTCATATTGCAATTTATTAAAATAACTAAAAATATAGTTATAAAGACGGTAATTTTTAGTTACTGATTACCAAGAACTTCCAGATCCACCACCACCAGATGAACCACCGCTACTACTCGAAGAAGACGAAGAAGAGGAGGATGAGCTGGAAGAACCTGATGAGCGGGAGAAACCTGAAGAGGAAGATCCGGTTCCAGAAGATTCCGATATTTCAGGAATAATATATTTAACGCGCTCTTCATGACTGCAGAATGCACAGTTTTTGAATTGCCAGCCCCAGCCAGCAGAGCTGGTCGTAGCTTTTTGTACTACCTTTTTTCTGGACATCATAAATGTATAATGCGCACATTCAGGGCATTTAACGGCTGCTTCATTTACTCCTTTGTAATCCAAAACTAGTTTTTCATGCTCAGGGTTGCTGGTACATTCCCATACATCGTAATCCACTGATAAAAGCTGTTCTTCCACTACCTGTCCATTTTCCAAATAGCCGTCATCTTCAGTTTCAGTTAACTTCCGCATCATCCCCCCGCAGGTCTCGCAGCTATATGGGTCATTTCTAAGCTGATTAATTTGTACAGAAAATTTCTTATAGTAGGACCATAACCAGGGCAGCGGACACAGATAAGCCGCCCATTTTAAATTACTTTGCTGTTTAATCAATTTCTTATACTGCTCATGCCTGCTTTTATCTTTAAGTTCGGATTTAATATGATGTCTCTTAGTAAAGAAGTGATAATTAGTGTAAAGTGTAGTTACTACATAAAAAATAATTAACGCCCTGATGTTATAGTGAGCAATGTAATGGAACCAATTGAGGTAGATAACCATTGCAAACGGAATGATAAAAGTAAGCCAGAAAAGCGGACTCAACAGTCGATATTTACGTTTATCGCCATTAAATCGTTTATCTAGCAGAAACATTAATACTAGAAATATGGTAAAAATAAAAAAGGTCAGTTTATCGCCGGTAGTATGACGATGGTACAGTGGCGAAGGATTAGTATTTGGGTTACTTTCTACAATATCCCCTTCAATTACATTCCTATCCAGCTCAATCAGATTGCCAGCGCTATCTGTGATCACCTCATCTTTAACATGAGGTATACCATTTTCACTTACCCGGACTGTATCAATTTTTTTAGCCATTTTTTCAAGAGGTACGATTACAGCATTACCGGCTTGATTAAGTTCGTCAATGATGCCATTAACACCATCCTCTGCAGCACTATCAAAGTCATTGTTCCGCGCATGCGGGACCATATACTTTTGCTGAATACGGTAACAAACCAGGTCAGGTAAATCACCTTCCAGTCCATACCCGGTCTCAAACTCTATGCGATGCTGATCTTTAACCACCAGCATCAATAAACCGTTATTTTTTTGCTTATTTCCAATTTTCCATTTACGGAATAATGCTGTGGCCGCACTTTTTGGTACCGCCTCCCCTATTGTTTCTACTACTACTACATCGATATGTGCGCGACCCGATTGATCGAGACCGCGTAGTTTCACATTAAGGGAAGTAACTGTTTCTGCAGAAAGAATGTTATCCGGATTGCTGACATAGCTTTCCTGTAGTGTTTTTGGATCTGGAATAGCTAAATATTCCGCGCCTTTAACTGAATGCTCCTGGCGGCACCCTGAAAAGATGAACAGCAAAACGAAAGAATAAAGAATAAACTTGAGTGAATGGCTATTCAATTTCATTAATACGACAACATATGAAACCTATTTATGTTTTTATTTTATCTTTAAACTATAAATTAAACCTTTGTTACCTGCTAATACGATTAGATTGCCATTTTTTGCTTTTTTGATTGCATTAAAGCTCTCATCCGAAATATGGTACCAATACTTTCCGCCATCTCTGGAAACATCAGTACCAGAAGTACCTGTGGCAAAACAGGTTTTTTCATCATACCACACTACACCAGAACGAAATCCAAAAACGGGTCTGGATGGTTTGGTCCATGATTTACCACCATCATTGGTCAGTACTACATTGTTTGAATTTTCTTTATCTTTTACATAATCACCGCCAACTGCGATTCCCTGATTTTCATTTCTAAAATCGATAGAGAAAACCCCTGTACTGCTCCCCCCTTGTAATATTGGGCAGGTGTACTTTTTCCAGGTCATCCCATAATCATCAGCAGTATAAATATTGGAATGGGTACCCCCTGTAGCGATCCAGACCTTCCCGCCTGGCAATGTTTGAACCGTTGTGCCGCTCGCCGCGAACCCAGCCTCCCCCTCTGCAAGCTCCAGCTTCAGCCTCGAAGTTGCATCAGTCCAGCTTTGTCCACCATCATTTGTCACCAAAAGCTGCATGCGCTTTTTAATGGGATCACCAAAGATGATCCCATTTTTTTCATTCCAAAAATCCATTCCATCGAGAAAAATCAGGGAGTCTGTATTTTTATATGTCTCTTTCCAGCTTTTGCCACCATCAGTGGTACGGAGTATATAAGCAGGGGAACCTGCATTAACGATTACCGCATGATTAGCATCAAATGCTTCAATATCCCGGAAATCCAGCAGTTCATACCCTTTAGGTTTTGTCCACTTCCATGTTTTTCCACCATCTGTACTTTTACCTATAGCCCCTTTACTGCCACTCACCCAAACTACACTATCTGAAACAACAGATAAACCACGGATACTTGTATTAGTCTCATTGCTCAAAGAGGCCAATTCATAAGTCTGGCAAAAGCCGAAAACAGGTAACAGCAATAAAATACAGAAGAATCTTAACATTAATAAATATTGGTTTTTTTAAATTATTTAACTCTTTTCCAAACTTCGGTCCTTCCAATAATGGAAACGCCGATATAACCGCGCATACTTAGGTCACCATTGCTTTTAATACTCATATTGCAGCTATAGGTTTTACCTGACTTAGGATCATAAATTTTTCCATCTGTCCACTTATCATCATCAAAAACGAAATCCCTCAGCATTTCCATTCCTAAGATCGGTCTGCTTTTTAAACTGGCTTCTGGATTTTTGTAATCTGTTTTCGTATTGCCTTTTTCATCTTTAGGTGCTTTAAGCCATACGATTTTACCGAAGTACTTACTTCCCTTTTTGTAAATCTCCACATGTGCTTCACCAGAAGAATTAATCCATTTACCAAGGATATCATCCTGTTTTTGCGCAAAACATGTTAGCGAAATTACTGTAAACAGTAATAACAATGATAGGTTTCTCATAAAATTTATATTTAGTGTATGGCTAAAATACACATTGCTTTTCAATTGAACCGTTCTCTTTTTACCTTTCTTTTAAAGATAAGCGCATTGAGCAGCGACATTGCCAAGCCAATTGGAAGAATTTCCATATAAGTGAGCAGTACTACATATAACGGATTTTTATACAATTCTTTGTAACTGTTCATTTCCTCTATCTTACTGCTCATTTCTTGTGGGGTGCCACCATCCATCTTTACTTCTTTAAGCACATGGGCGGTATATTTATCCATAAAATCAGGAATAAAAACATAATAATCTATCAGCCATACCAATACATATATAGTAGAAGCAATTAAGGAAGTGTAAAAACCTACGGCAAACGCACGACCAAAGGTAATGGCCCCATAATTATGTCTGTCCCGGATATTTATAACAGCAAAAGTTATTGTAGAAAAAGCGACGATCATGGTTCCGAAGCCCACGGCCATACTGCTCTGAAAATTTTCACTATGATAACACATTGTAGTGGTAATAATCAGCATTGCTGCAACAACAAGCCCCGCAATCAGGCCATAAAGTAATACTGTACCTTTCATTTTTTATTTCTTAAACTGTTATACAGTTATAAAAATAAAAAATATAATCATAAAAAAACATCCTTTCGGATGTTCAAAATATTCATTAATAAAGAGTTGGTCTCCTAATAAAATTTTGGGAGCGGATTTAATGAAAGGTTTTTCCTTTGATGCCAGTAAGGATAAATAGGCTCCAAACTACTTGCTTCATCCAGCTTTTTAACTTGTGCGGTAGTCAGGTTCCATCCCACGGCTTCCAGATTTTGTTTAAGCTGTTCTTCTGTCCTTGCACCAATAACTATATTAGCAACAGTCGGACGCTGCAATAACCAGTTTAAAGACACCTGTGCAACAGATTTCCCAGTCTCCTCAGCAACCTCATCCAGCGCATCCACAATGGTAAAAAGACGTTCCTTATTTAATTCTGGTCCCTGGCTCCCCCCTTGCTGTCCCCGTGCATCCTGCGGGAATGGTTGATTGCGCCTGTATTTCCCCGTTAAATGTCCGGATGAAAGCGGGCTCCACACAATAGTACCTACATTTTGATCTATGCCCAACGGCATCAGTTCCCACTCAAACTCACGGTCCAGTAATGAGTAATAAGCCTGATGTGCAATATATTTAGCATAACCATTTTTTTCAGAAATAGAAAGCGATTTCATCAAATGCCACCCTGAAAAGTTAGAACAAGCAATATAACGGACTTTACCACTCTGGATAAGCTGGTCTAATGTTTTTAATGTTTCTTCCACAGGTGTATGGCTATCAAAACCATGCATATGATAAATATCAATATGGTCTGTTTTCATCCGCTTCAAACTCGCTTCACACTGTTCAATAATATGGATTCGCGAAGAACCAAAATCATTTGGTCCGTCTCCCATTGGAAATGTAGCCTTTGTGGAGATCAATACATCATTCCGGATACCTGTTAAAGCCTTACCTAAAATCTCTTCCGAAAGTCCCCGGGAATAACTATTTGCAGTATCGAATAGATTGACACCAGCATCAAGACAAACATTAATTAATGTTTTTGCCTCATCAACCTGTGTACTGCCCCAGGCCTTAAAAAAATCTGTACTTCCGCCAAAAGTGGCAGTTCCAAAACTCAATACCGGTACTTTAAGTCCGGACGCACCTAATTGCCTATATTCCATGTATATATTTTATTGTATCTTCTTATCTAACTTAGTACGGCACTATTCACTTCTTTCATTACCCCAGCAAACAATTCATAAGAATGTAACCTCGCCTGGTGATCATATATATGAGAAGTTACCATCAGTTCATTCACTTTAGTCTGCTCAAGAAACGCCAAAATATCTTGTTTAATGGTTTCCGGACTTCCAATAAATGAACAACCCAACATCTGGCTTACTGATTCTTCTTCAAATTCGCTCCACACATTTTCCATGCTATCTACTGGAGGTTGTAATAAACTACGTTTTCCGGTAACTACCCCCATAAAAAATTGCAGCAGCGAGGTAGCTAACTTATTTGCTTCCAAATCAGTATCAGCAGCTACAACATTTACACAAGATATAATATATGGCTCTTTTAAATAAGCCGAAGGCTTAAAATTCTGACGATAGATATTAATTGCTGTTAGAAACTGTGCTGGTGCAAAATGACTTGCAAATGCATAAGGAAGCCCCATTGCAGCGGCCAACCGCGCACTATCTGTACTCGAACCAAGAATCCATATTGGAATATCAAGACCCTCCCCCGGGATCGCCCTAACCTGGCTTACCTGATTATCCTCAGAAAAATAACGCTGTAGTTTTAGCACATCTTGTGGAAAATCATTTGCTGCATTAAAACGTTCCCCACGGATAGCCATTGCAGTAACTTGATCCGTACCCGGTGCACGTCCAAGTCCAAGGTCTATTCTTCCTGGATATAATGAAGCCAAAGTTCCAAATTGTTCTGCTATAACCAATGGAGAATGGTTAGGTAGCATGATGCCCCCAGACCCTACACGAATTGTTTTGGTTCCTCCCGCAATATGCCCAATCAGGATCGACGTAGCCGAACTCGCTACACTGATCATATTATGGTGCTCTGCAAACCAATACCTGGTATAGCCTAAACTTTCTACCAGCTGGGCTAGTGCTATACTACTGCGAAAAGTATCCGAAGGTGTTTTTCCTTCTATGACTGTGGCAAGATCTAATACTGAATAGGCAATATCAGAAGTATGATTATGTTCATTTATCATGTTATATCAATTTTTACAGCCAACCACCTGATAGATCAGTTGATCGGGCATTTTTATAAAATTAAAGATTATGAGTGGTAAAGATTACTTAAATCAAAGATTTGACTTTACATACAGATGAAGCTGATTTTCAAATTACCTTATGGAATTCTACGGGAGCATATAACAAAAAAACACCCTATGAATTTTAACATTCACGGGGTGTTTAATGTGCCCGAAGAGAGACTCGAACTCTCAAGGATCTTACTCCAACGGCTTCTGAGACCGCAACGTTTACCAATTTCGCCATCCGGGCATAAATGATAAGCGTGTCCTTTTTTCGTGCGACAAATGTAGTATAATTTCTCAAATGATATAAAATTTTTAAGAAATATGTAGTTGTGATTTCGAAGATAGCCTCCATGATATCGGAACCAGCGACTTTAATCATGGAGTTGATGGAAACCCATAAAAAACGGCATGGATGCTAAGGGCACATTTATAGCTTTCTCCCCATAAGTTAAGGTTTACATGGGGATTTTAATATTATGCCAAAATTTTATTTTAAGTAAATAAATCCTTTATAATTCTGTTAAAGTAAATACAAGTAGATTCCAGTTTGACTATTTTTGTAAAAAATACCAGAGGAAAGACAGGATGTTTAATGCTAATAAGAAAAATAAAAAACTTTACTATGAATTGATACAGCAACTCTACTATGGTAAACTTTTATCCAGCGTTGAACTAAGCACCCGTTTAAACAAGAGTAATCCACTTATTACCAAGGCACTGAATTTTCTTATCGATAATGGTTTTGTTGTAGAACAAGGCTATGCTCCATCCAGCGGAGGGAGAAGACCATTAATGTATGCTTTAAATGCCGTAAAAAGGTGTATAGTAACAGTGGCAATGGATCAGCTGTCTACAAGGATAGGAATAGTAGACCTATTAAATAATAAGATCACTCCTGTTGAAATAAAAAGCCTTAGACTTTTAAATAATCCGGCAGCCCTGGAAGAGCTAACCCAAATTATCAGTTTCCATATTGCAAATTCTGGAATAGCTAAAGAGCTAATCCTGGGAATTGGTATCGGTATGCCTGGCTTTGTAAATGTAAATGAAGGCATCAACCTCACCTATCTGCACGCTGGGGATAAAAAACTTACCACCTATCTTAGTGATGCTACAGGCATTCCCGTATTTATAGATAATGACTCCAGTCTCATTGCCTTAACAGAACTAAAATTTGGATTAGCAAAGGATATTAAAAATGCAATGGTAATCAACCTAAGCTGGGGTATTGGGCTTGGGATGATTATTGATGGCCAGCTGTTTAGAGGAGACCGTGGTTTTGCAGGAGAATTTAGCCACATCCCCCTTACGGAAAATGGCAAAATATGCGCTTGTGGTAAACAAGGATGTCTGGAATCTGAAGCTTCACTCCTTTCTGTTACAGAAAAAGCAATTGAAGAAATTAAGGCTGGCAAAAAAACGAGTATGATTTACGATAAGGGTGCTACCTTACTGGAAGCTGGAGATGCACTAATGGATGTTGCTAATGATGGCGACCAGTTCGCAATTGGCCTGATCGCCGAGTCTGCGTATAAAATCGGCAGGGGCTTGTCTATCCTAATACATATTATGAATCCGAAAGCAATAATTATTAGCGGCAGAGGGGTAAAAATCGGAGAGTTGCTATTGGCACCTATACATCAGGCATTAAATAAGTATTGTATTCCCAGATTAGCAAAAGGTACGGATATCATGATTTCAAAGATAGGTTTTGAGGCAGAGCTCATCGGTGCCGCTATTTTAGTTATCGAAAGTATTAGCAAAGATCCATTATCCTGATTTTTGCCATCCGCTTACTGCGATATACATCCCGCATAGATAAATGGTTTTATGCACCTGTAAACTTATTATTAATTTTAAAAAGTCGGTGGTTTATAATTTTATTTTTAATAAGTTTGAAACAGGTTATTAGCTTATCATTTTTTAATAACTAACATATTCTTAAAAGAATCTCCTATGATCCGATTAAATCTCCTCGAAGAAACACGCTTCGAAAAAGTTTTAGCAACTGTCTATAAAAATGCAGATACAGCTTCAAAAACCGTAGCAAAACGTATCGCAGACCTCATCAGAAAAAAACAAGCGAATGGAGAAAAAACTATATTAGGACTAGCTACCGGGGCTACCCCAATAGGTGTTTATGCAGAACTTATCCGTCTGCATAAAGAGGACAGTCTTAGTTTTAAGGATGTGGTTACCTTTAACCTGGATGAATACTACCCCATGAAACCGGGTGCAGTGCAAAGTTATGTGAGGTTTATGCACGAAAACTTATTTGACCATATTGACATTGATCCTAATAACATAAATATACCAGACGGAACTTTAACTGAAGATAAAGTCGGTGCATTTTGTATTAACTATGAGCAGCAGATCAATGCATATGGAGGTATTGATTTACAGCTACTTGGAATAGGGCGTACAGGACATATTGGCTTTAATGAGCCTGGCTCTGCACCAAATTCAGGTACGCGATTGGTCACATTGGATGACCTCACAAGAAGGGATGCTTCGAGAGATTTCGGGGGTAAAGAAAATGTGCCGACTAAAGCAATTACCATGGGTATCGGCACCATATTTAAAGCGAGAGAAATCATTCTGATGGCATGGAACCAAAAGAAAGCTGGCATTGTTAAAAAGGCAATAGAATGTGAGGTTTCCTCAGAGGTACCGGCTACCTATCTGCAGCTATCTGAAAATGCAGAATTTATCCTTGATGAGGATGCCGCTTCAGAACTTACCCGTTTCGACACACCCTGGCTGGTCCGTGATTGCATATGGGATATCAAGACCATAAAAAAAGCAGTGATCTGGTTAGCTAAATCGGTAAAAAAACCTATTCTAAAGCTTACGGAAGAAGACTATAACAACCATGGCATGGCACAACTGGCCACAGAGAAAGGCCCTATTTATAATATCAATATCGATGTATTTAACAAATTGCAGTCTACTATTACCGGCTGGCCAGGAGGGAAACCAAATGCCGATGACAGCAGACGGCCAGAAAGAGCAGAACCTGCGTTTAAAAGATCATTGATTTTTTCTCCGCATCCTGATGATGATGTGATTTCTATGGGCGGGACCTTTATCAGACTGGCAGATCAGGGGCATGATGTCCATGTCGCTTACCAAACTTCCGGGAATACGGCTGTATGGGACGATGACGCACTTAGGTTTCTTGAGTTTACCATAGACTTTACAAAATCACAAGGTCAGCCAACAGATAAATTAGAAGATCTTTATACAGAACTAAGAAATTTCCTGGCAGCAAAAGCACCAAATCAAACTGATAAGCAAGAATTGCTGACCTTAAAAGGGTTAATCCGCAAAGGTGAAGCAATTGCCGGAGCAAGGCTTGCAGGTTTGAAAGATGAAAATATCCATTTCATGAACCTGCCATTCTACGACCGTTCTAAATATGAAGCTAAGGTTTCTTACGAAGAAGATATTATCCAAACCATGGAACTGCTCCAGAAGGTTAAGCCGCAGCAGATATTTGCTGCAGGTGATTTCGCAGATCCTCATGGGACACATAAGGTTTGCTTTAATATAATAATTGCGGCACTTAAAAGGTTGAAAATAACAGAGGAATGGACAAAAGATTGCTGGCTCTGGTTATACCGTGGTGCATGGCACGAATTTGAAATCCATGAAATACAGATGGCCGTTCCATTATCCCCACAAGAAGTATTAAAAAAACGCCTGGCAATCTTTAAACACCAATCGCAAAAGGATACCCCCGTATTTCCGGGCGATGATGCAAGGGAGTTCTGGTTAAGAGCAGAAGACAGGACGAGTGAAACTGCAAAGACATATGATCAGCTGGGCCTTGCAAATTATGAAGCAATGGAAGCCTTTATCAGGTGGGAGTTTTAACATAGCCAAACTGCTTAAAAAACCGTCAGAGTTGTATCATTACAACCGGGCGGTTTTTTTATTTATAGCGAAAAAATAGAAAATGATAAATGATTTTCCAGCTTAATTTGAATTAATTTAAAAAAAAATAAAATAATCTTTATCGTTCTATAATATGGGTAATAAGCATATAAAATCATTTTAGCAAGAAACAAATACAGCCTCTAAGCATCAATAAACACCTAAAATTGATGAAAATTGAAAATTTATTTATACTCCAAATACTTTTAACCTCAAAAATAGTATACATATTTATGCCGGAATAATTTAAAAATTGTTAAATGAGAACTTATATAGATCTTTCGGAAAATCAACTATGTGACTTATTAAAGTGTGGCGATTATAAAGCATTTGGCGAAATTTATGAACGTTACTCTTTTCAGCTAATGAGCCACGCTTTAAGGAAATGCCAGGATGACGATTATGCAAAAGATCTTCTTCAGGAAGTTTTCTCTATGTTATGGGAAAATCGTGAAACATTAGATATAAAGAAATCATTACATGGCTACCTTGCTACTTCTATAGCACATTCGTTTCTGAGAAATCTAAAACATGAAAAAGTAAGAGAAAAATATATTACTTCCTTTTACAATTTCGTAACTACTGTAGCTAATGATGTGCATAGTGACCACCTGATTCGAAAAAAGCAATTACAGGAAATAATTGAAAAAGAAGTGATGGCTTTACCACCTAAAATGCGGGAAATATTCCTGATGTGTCGTTTTAAAGGTCTCTCTCATAAACAAATTGCAGAAAAACTGAACATTTCTGAAAAAACTGTATCCCGACAGATTTCGAACGCAATCCTCATCCTTAGAAAGAAACTTCCATTTTTTGTTTTCATTTTCTTAATGGATGTGACAAAATAAATATTTTTCATTTTCATCTGCATGTTAAGCTCTCTTTCCTTCTCTACTAAGATATACGGAATATTATTCCTCCTGGATTATGGAAAAAGAAGAAATAAACGAAATTGTTAACAGGTATGCAGCCGGTGAGGCTACTGAAAAAGATTCTATGTTTTTGGAAAACTGGTATCTAAGCCTGAACGAAGATCTTCCTTTGGCATGTAGTTT
>Ga0247803_1000849_pt1 | contig 16190 bp, 16 predicted proteins | sample UWRJL014104B1_FD_180928 | JGI IMG/M metagenome (GOLD analysis project Ga0247803, IMG submission 180928) | Plant litter microbial communities from Arlington Agricultural Research Station in Wisconsin, United States - UWRJ-L014-104B-1 | ecosystem: Environmental > Terrestrial > Plant litter >...
GACGGGCGCGCGGGGCGGTCGCCGTAGGAGGGACGGGCGGGACGGTCGTTGTAGGTGGGGCGCTCGTTGCGGTCGCCGTAGGCGGGACGCGCGGGACGGTCGCCGTAAGCGGGACGGTCGGAACGGGGTGCGCCGGTGCTGCGGTTCGGGCGGTCGCCGTAAGCGGGCTTCTCGCGCGGGTTCCAGTCGGGGCGGCGGTCGCCGGTCGAGGGGCGGTCGCCGGTGCGGGCTGCGCGGTCGTCGCCGGTCCAGCGCTTCTTGGGTGCGCCGCCCTGGTCGGGGCGGGAGTTGCGAGCGTCGCCACCACGAGGGGTGTACGGCTTCTTGTTGTCGCGGTCGGCCTTGTTGTAGTCAGGCTTGGAGTACGGGGACATAGTTCTTTCCTGGGTTGTATCAGTTACGTGAAAGTACACGTGCAGATGCAATCGCGTTGTGGATACGCGAGAGTTGCACTTCTGAACCCGGGCAGTCTTTGACCGAGGCCATCACATACATTCGTGTGATTTTTCCGCAGCGGATGCGCTGGGAAACCGGCCTCTAAGACTTACAAACCCATACACGTCTATGCGTGCTGTCTTGAGCCGACCTGTCTACGTTAGTACATCGCCTCCGAAACCGCCACCTCTCGGCACCGCACCGCCGGCCGCGCAACTGCCAAATGAAGGAGATCTCGGGCGCGAGTCACACCTTTCCGCCGGTCGGCGGGGGTCGCGCGAGAAATCTCCTTCATTTGGCAGAGCGGGGCGGATGACCCGGCGATCAGTCGTCGCCGTGGCGCCAACCGTCGCGGCAGCCATGGCCGCGGTCGTGGTGGCCGTTCGAACCGACGTTGTCGACGCGCCACACCTCGCCGTTCAGGGTGACGACGTAGGCGGTGTCGCGCTTCAGCTGGAACGAGGTGGGCAGATCGAGCTCGTCGACGACGGGCGTCATGGTGCCGTCACGGTTGACTCGCAGCAGCTCGCCGCTGTCACCCAGGGCCGGCGAGCCATCCGGAACCACGCCGGGGGAGTCGCCCTGCGACAGTCCGTACAGCACGCCGCACCGCCCGACCTGCACGTCGATCATGAGGCTGTAGCCGCTCGCCACCACCCGCGGCTCGGGACGCCGGACGTCGAAGGCCACGATGCGTCCGGTCTCGGGCAGGTGCGGTACCGGTCCGGCCTCGGCCATGTAGGCGGTGCGCCCGTCGAGCGCGAGGCCCGTGGGCACGATGTTGTCGAACGCGATCAGCTCGCCGACCTCGCCCGACCGCGACACCTGCAGCACCCGGTTGTGGTGCGCGTCGGTCACGAGGAACCCCGACCTCGTCGCCTCGAACGCCCACTGCACGCCGCGGGTGAGGAAGAAATCGGTCTCGGGCGGGTTCGCGAGCGAGAACGCACCGAGGTCGGCGACCACGGTGAAGGTGTTCGGACCGTCGACGCGGTAGATGCCGTCGACCGAGCTGCCCGGACCGTTCGGTCCCGGCGCGTCGTCGCCGACCACCGTGACCAGCACGTAGGCGGTGCGACCGACGAACTCCACGTCGACCGCCCCCGCAATGCCGATCACCGACGCCGGAAGCCCTGAGGCGAAGGTGGATTTCGCGCCCGTGCGCAGGTCGATCCTGGTGATGGCGCCGATCGTGCCCTCGGGCACGTAGAGGGCGCCGTCCGGCCCGATCGCGCTTCCCGATGCGCCCTGCAGCCCTTCCGCGATCATCGTCGCCTGGGGCTCGCGGTGGGCGGGGGATCCGCTCGCCGGTGACGTCGCCAACAGCGTCGGCACTATGAGTGCCGCCACTATCGCGGCGAACGCCGTTGTTCGCTTGATAGTCATTTCTTCCTCCGGTTGGTTGTCCAGAACCGGTGGCATTCGTCGCTACGGCGAAAGCTGCCGGCGCGGGTTCGCGCTGCTCTTCGCGCGATCTCGCGCCCATCCTTCTCGCGCGCCGTGCGGGGCGTCAAGGGGGCGATACCGTTGCGTGTGATCACCATCTCCGTCGAGCCCGTTCGCCAGCCCGACGTGCTCGCCCTGATGCAGCGCGGCGACGACTACGCGCTCAGCCTGTACCCGGCCGAGAACTACCACTCGCTCGACGTCTCAGGCCTCGAGCGCGCCGGCGTCACCCTGCTCGCGGCGCGCATCGACGGGGCTCTCGCCGGCATCGTCGCGCTGGTCGACAACGGCGACACGACGGCGGAGATCAAGCGGATGTTCGTCGCCGACACCCATCGCGGACGCGGCGTGGCCGGCGCGCTGCTGGCACGGCTCGAGGAGGTGGCGGCCGAGGCATCCGTCGCTCTGATCCGCCTGGAGACCGGGCACCCGCAGGTCGACGCGATCGCCCTCTACGAGAAGCACGGCTACACGCGCATCCCGGCCTTCGGCCCCTACGTCGACGACCCGACCAGCCTGTGCATGGAGAAGCGCCTGCCCACCGCGGCGGGCTAGCGTTCGAAGCGGGTGGACCCGGTGAACTCGAGGGCGCTGCGGATGCGCTCCTCCATATTCGCGGTCATGGTCGGCAGCGCGTCGAGGGGGAACCACGCTGCATCCGTGTTCTCGCCGTCGGCCGGGTACGGGTCGCCCGAGACGTAGCGGCAGCGGAACACCAGGTCGATGTACTGCGACTCGTCGCCGTTGGCGTAGCGGATCGGCTCGGTGACCTGCACCCAGCTGATCGCCTCGGCGACCGCGACGATGTTCGCCTCCTCGAGGGTCTCGCGCTCGGCGGCGACTGCGGGCTGCTCGCCCGGGTCGACGATGCCGGTCACGGGCGTCCACTCGCCGGTGTCGGAGCGGCGCACCAGCAGCACCTCGCTCTCGCGCACGACGACCGCGGTCACCCCGGAGAGCCAGAGCGGGTGGTGGCCGATCTTCTCGCGGAGGGCGAGGACGAAATCCGGGGTAGCCATCCGTAGAGCCTAGCTTTCGAGCAAGGCACCGCAGGGGCGCGCACCCCCACGGCGATTGCGCGATTCTGGGACGAGTGCGGCACGGCGCCGCTGCGCACTCGTCCCAGAACTGCGCAGTTAGCGCTCGACGGCGCCCGCAGGCTCCGCGGCAGGCTCCGCGGCAGCCGCGCGCTTGTCGGCGCGACGCTCCTTGGCGCCCTCGACCAGGTAGTACAGCACCGGCAGCACCACGAGGGTCAGCACGGTCGACGACACGAGTCCGCCGATCACGATGATCGCGAGAGGCTGCGAGATGAACCCTCCGTGGCCGGTGAGTCCGATGCCGAGCGGCAGCAGCGCGAAGATCGTCGCGAGCGCCGTCATCAGGATCGGGCGCAGTCGACGGGATGCACCGTGCACGATCGCCTCGCGCACCTTCATGCCGCGCTCCCTGTACTTGTTGATCAGGTCGACGAGCACGATGGCGTTCGTGACCACGATTCCGATCAGCATCAGCACGCCGATGAGCGAGGGCACGCCGAGCGGGATGCCCGTGGCGACCTGCAGCAGGATCGCGCCGGTCGCCGCGAACGGGATCGAGACGAGCAGCAGCAGCGGCTGGCGCAGGCTCTTGAACGTCGCGACCATCACGACGTAGACGATGAGGATCGCCACGAGCAGCGCGAGACCCAGCTGCTGGAACGCGTCGCCCTGTTGCGAGGTGACGCCGCCGAGCTCAGCGGATGCGCCCGCGGGCAGATCGGTGTCGGCCACCGCCGCGGCGATGACGCTCGACGCCGTGCCGACGTCGTCGCTGCCGGGAGTGACGCTCACGGTGGCGCTGCGCACTCCCTTGATCGTGGTGATGCTCGACGGGCCGTCCGCCTGCTCGACGGTGGCGAGATCGGAGAGCGGCACGAGACCGGTCGCCGAGGGGATGAGGAACGCCTGGATCTCTGCGAGGGTCGTCGGAGCGTTCTGGTTGTCGATGTAGATCGACAGGGTCTTCTCGTCGATGACGACCGACCCGCTCGCGCTCGGGTTCATGGCCGCCGTGACGATCCCGCCGACGGCGATCTCGCTGAGGCCGGCACGCGCGGCCTTCTCGCGGTCGACCGTGATGGCGATGAAGGGCTGCGTGACCGAGAGGTTGCTCGAGGCCTCTGCCACGATGTCGAGGTCCTCGACCGCGGCGAGGATCTCCTCCGACGACTCGGTGAGGTCGGCCGCGTTGTTGGCCGTGATGTTGATCTCGATATCGGATGACGCGAAGCCCGAGCCGGCGGCAGCGAGCGAGATCTCGCCCGCGTCGTCGATCCCGGCCACGGCCTCGCGCACGTCGGCCTGCAGTTTCTCCTGGTCGGCGTCCGCGTCGGTCGTGAGCGAGAACGTGGTCGCCCCGCCGCCCGAGAACGCTGCCTGCAGCGAGCTGCCGCTCGATCCGAGGGAGAGTTGCACGGTGTCGACGCCGTCGACCTCGGCGAGCACGTCTTCGACCTTCATGGCCGCCTCGTCGCGCACCTCGAGGCTCGTTCCGAGCGGGAGGGTCTGCGTGACCGTGAGGGTGTTCTGCCCGCTGTCGCCGATGAAGTTGGTCTTGAGCAGCGGCGTGAGAAGCCCGGTGAGAACCAGCACGAGCACGGCGGAGACGATGGTGAGCACCGGCCGCTTGAGCGTGAAGTCGATGATCGGGAGGTAGCTGCGCTGCAGCCGGGTCGGGGTGTCGAGCTCGTCGAAGTCGCTCTCGTCGTGGCTGCCGCCGCGAACCGCCCCTGCGTGCTTGTGCACGGCCTTGGCGCCGAGGAACCAGTAGGCGAGCACCGGCACGATGGTGAGCGAGACGAAGAGGCTCGCGGCGAGCGCGATGGTGACGGTGAGCGCGAAGGGGCGGAACAGCTCGCCCGTGACGTCGCCGACGAGGGCCAGCGGGAGGAAGACCGCGACGGTGGTGACCGTCGAGGCGGTGACCGCCCCGGCGACCTCCTTGACGGCGCTGAGGATGGCGGTCCTCTTGTCCTCCCCAAAGCTCAGATGGCGCTTGATGTTCTCGATCACGACGATCGAGTCGTCGACCACTCGGCCGATGGCTATCGTCAATGCACCGAGAGTGATGATGTTGAGCGTGTAGCCGGAGGCCTGCATGCCCACGAAGGTGATGAGCACAGAAACCGGGATGGAGATGGCGGTCACCAGTGTCGACCGCACAGAGAGGAGGAAGACGAGAATAACGATGACGGCGAAGATGAGGCCGAGCACACCCTCGACGGCGAGGCTGTTGATCGACTCCTCGATGAACGGGGCCTGATCGAAGACGACGGTCAGCTGGGTATTGCTGCCCAGCGACTCCTCGATCTCGGGGATGAGCTCCTGCACCAGTTTGGAGACCTCGACGGTGTTGCCCGCCGGCGACTTGGTGACGGCGATGGTGAGCGACGGCTCGCCGTCGACGCGGGAGATGCCCGTGACCGGGTCGTCCGCGATGGTGACTTCGGCTACCGAGCCCAGGGTGGTGAAGGCGTCACCGCCGAGCAGCGGGAGCGAGGCGATGTCGTCGGTCGACTGGATGCGCGATCCGGCCTGAACCGTGAGGGTCTTGCCCTCCTCGGTGATCTGGCCCGCGGGCAGCAGCACGCCGTTGTCGTCGAGGGCGTCGCGGATCGACTGGGTGCTGAGCCCCGCGGCGAAGAGCTTCGTCTCGTCGGGGGTGATGGTGACGCGCTGGGTCGTGGCGCCGAGAAGGGTTGCGTCGCTGACGCCCTCGAGCTGCTTGATGTCGGTGAGCGAGCTCTCGAGCGAGGCCGAGAGGTCGCGCGGGTCGAGGTCGCTGGTTGCGGCGATCTGGATGACGGGCAGGTCGCTCAGGCTGAAGGTGAGCACCTGGGTCTCGGCGCTGTCGGGCAGCGTCGACGAGATGCGGTTGATCGCGAGCTGGACCTTCTGCTCGGCGGTGGTGATGTCGGTGCCGTAGACGAACGCGGCCGAGATGGAGGAGAAGTTGGCGTTGGAGGTCGCGGTCGTCCCGTCGAGCCCCGGCACGGTCTGGATCGCCGTCTCGATCGGCGTGCTCACGTCGTCGTTGACCACCTCCGGGCTCGCGCCCGGGTACGTGGTGACGATGAACACCTGCGGCAGCGAGAGCGACGGGATGAGCTCCTGCTTGAGCGACGTGAGGGCCACCCCGCCGAAGATCGCGACCACGACGGTGACGAGCGCGATGAGCGCGCGGTTGCGCAGGCTGAAGACAGACAAAAGGTGCACGGAGACTCCTGGTGGGTGCGCTGGGCGGCCATGCTGTGGTCGCGGCTGTGATGCAGTGCACGCCGGCGTGCTGTCTGATTATCCCAGCGCCATGGTGATTCCCCCATACTCCCTAGGGATGAATCATCCGGCCGGGGCCGCTCTAGACGACCTCGGCGAGCCAGCCCGCGTCGGTCGGCGCGAGCCTTCCGACGTTCTTCCACGCTGCGGCGAGCGCGTCGACGGCCCGTACTGTCTCGGCCTCCGGATAGGAGAACGGGATGCGCAGGAAGCGCTCGAACGCTCCGTCGAGGCCGAACCTCGGGCCGGCCGCTATCTGCAGGCCCTCGTTGCGTGCGGCGAGCGTGAGCTGCGAGCTCACGGGCGCGCCGAGATTCACCCAGGCCGTGAGCCCACCGGCGACGTGCGGCATGTCCCACTCGGGAATCCTCTCGGCGAGCAGCGCCGCGAGGCGGTCACGGCCGGCGCGCAGGTACTCCCTGCGGCTCTCGAGCACGGCGTCGTAGTCGGCGAACAGGTTCGCCACCACCAGCTGCTCGAGGGTCGGCGTGCCGAGGTCGCCGCTCGACCTCGCGCGGATCAGCCTCTGGATCACCGAGCGGTCGGCGCGGATCCAGCCGACGCGCACCCCGCCCCACACCGACTTGCCCACAGACCCGACCATGATCGCCTGGGTGCCCGACTGCCCGTAGGCGGCGAAGGGCAGCATCCGCTGCGGCGCGTCGATGCCGAGTTCTGCCAGGGTCTCGTCGGCGATGAGCGTCGTGCCGTGGCGGTCGGCGAGCGCGAGGGTGCGTTCGCGCAGCTCGGGCGACATGGAACGCCCGGTCGGGTTGTGGAAGTCGGGCATGATGTAGCCGACCGACGGACTCGTGCGCTGGATCGCCTGCTCGAGCGCCTCCTCGTCCCAGCCGTCGTCGTTGGTGACCGCGACCGGCACCAGCCGGGCGCCCGCCGCCTTGAGCGCCTCGATCGCGTGCGGATAGCTCGGAGTCTCGACCAGCGCACGATCGCCGCGGGCCAGCAGGGTGCGCGAGAGCAGCGCGATGGCATGCTGCGCGCCGATCGTGACCATGATCTGGTCGGGCGTCGTGGGCAGGCCGCGTGTCGTGTAGCGGTCGGCGATCGCCTGGCGCAGAACGGGGATGCCGACGGGGTCGAATCCGCTCGTGCCGAAATAGCCGGGCAGCTGTTCGGCGGCGGTCGCGGCAGCGGCGGCGAGGGAGGGCAGCGCCGGCATGCTCGCCTTGCTGAAGTCGAGGAAGCCGGGGCCGGCGACCTCGGTCGGCGCGGCGATTCCGTGCGGCTGGCGCGCCACGCTCCCCGAGCCGCGCACGCTGCTGAGAAACTCGCGCTCGCGCAGCTCGGCGTAGGCGGCGGTGACCGTCGTGCGGCTGACGCCGAGCTGGGCCGCGAGATCGCGTTCCGCCGGGAGCCGGGTGCCGAGGCCGATGCGTCCGTCGAGGATGAGAAGACGGATGCGATCGGCGAGAGCCTCGTAGGCGGGGGCCGCGCTCGAAGCCCGCCAGCTGTCGAGCATGAGGTCCAGTGCGCGTGCGGAAACCAGATTCATGGGGCCACTTTACCGCGATTGGCATCTTGTCATAAGTCCAATTTGGCAATTGGATTGCTCTCATGAACACACGAGCGCTATTGGCCCGCCGCATCCTGCAGCTCCTGGCCGGACTCTTCCTCTACGGGTTCGCCATTTCGATGATGGTGCGCGGGGCCATCGGGGTGCCGCCGTGGGACGTGCTCACGCAGGGCCTCATGATGCAGACCGGCCTGCCGTTCGGCGTGCTGACGAATATCATCGGGGCGCTCGTGCTGCTGCTGTGGATCCCCATCCGGCAGAAGCCGGGGATCGGCACCATCGCGAACGTGCTGCTCGTCGGGCCGTCGATCGAGGTCGGGCTCGCGATCGTGCCGGCGGCCACGAACCTCGGCGAGCAGGTGCTGCTCTTCGCGGGCGGCCTCGCCATGTTGGCGATCGCGAGCGGCCTCTACATCGGCGCCCGCTTTGGCCCTGGTCCGCGCGACGGGCTCATGACCGGGATCCACCACCGCTGGGGCTTCAAGATCTGGTGGGTGCGCACGGCGATCGAGGTGACGGTGCTGTCGATCGGCTGGGTGCTCGGCGGAAACGTGGGCCTCGGCACCCTGGCCTTCGCGCTTCTCGTCGGCCCCATGGTCGGGGTGACCCTGCCCTGGCTGCGCGTGCCGACTCCGGCCGCCGAGCCCGTCGAAGCGGCCGCCCCTATCCCGGTCGCCGAGCCCGCTCCGGTCGCTGAGCCCGCCCCGGTCGCCGAGCCCGCTCCGGTCGCTGAGCCTGTCGAAGCGCCCGCCGGAGTGCCCATGACCCCCACCCTCACACCCGCGAAGGAGCAATCATGATCGCCTACCTCGTCGCCTGCGCGGCCTTGGCCGCATGGGCCGTCGTCGCAACGCTTGAGGTAACCGCCCGCGACGGTTACCGACAGCTGCCGACCCTGGCCCGCTAGCGGTCGACCGCTCGCCTCGGCCGCGGGTTGGCGATCGGGCCGGTCCCGGTTACCGCGGGCGGGGCATCCGCCACCTGGGTGGCCAGTTGCGGCCCTGAGACCGGACGCATAACGGCCCGAACTGGCCAGCTGGCTCGTCGCGCGGGTCGCCGCTGGGTGCAGTCGGCGGACTGCCGGCAGCGGCAGCCCAACCTGGCCCGCCACCCCTTAGGCGGTACGCGCGCCTCGCCCGCTAGTTGATGCAGGCGCCGGCGGCGTAGCTCGTGCCCGCCGGTGCCTCCTCGACCGGGGGCGCTGGCGCGACGGGTGCTTCGGTCGGCGCGGCGGCCGGCATCTGGCCGTCTCCGCCGAGAACGACGGTGACTCCCGCGACATCCGCCGACTCGACGACGGCCGCACCCGGCAGGTTCACGGCGACCGCCTTCGCGGCGGCCTCCATCCCGGCGGGGTACTCGATCGTCGTGGCCGCCCGCGCCGACGTGGAGTCGGGGGTTCCCGTCAGATAGCCGAGGCTCGTGAACGTCGCCGTGGCGGCCGCGGCCGAGCCGTTCGCCGCTCCGCCGTTGAGCACGGTCACCGTGACGTCGCCGACGGCCGCGGGCACTGCGGCCTCGTAGGCCGAGGGCGTTCCGAGCATCGAGTCGATGAACGCGGGCATGGCCGCCGTGTCGACCTCGACGATCGAGAGCTCCCTGCCGTTCACGTAGATGGTGGGCGTGCCCAGGATCGGGATCGTGGCCGTCGTGATGTTGTCGGCGTTGAGGCCCTTCATCTGGGTCGCGAGGTCGATGAAGTTGAGCCCGGAGTCGGTCTCGATCGACGAGCTCACGGCGTCGAGCACCGCGCCGAGCTTGAAGGGGTTGAGCAGCGTCCCGGCGGAGAGGATCTTGCGCGCCTCCACCGACAGGAAGTACTGCTGGCGCACCTGCCGGTCGAGGTCGCCCCCGGGCAGGCCGTGGCGCTGGCGCACGAAGGCGAGCGCCTGCTGCGCGTTCAGGGTCGAGACGCCGGCGGGCAGGTCGACCGTCGAATACGGGTCTTTCACCGCCTGGTTGAGGCAGACGTCGATGGGCCCGAGCGCGTCGACGATGTTGTAGAAGCCGAGCAGCGAGACCCGCACGTAGTGGTCGATCGTGAGCCCGGTCATGTTCTGGATCACCGAGATGAGGAGCCTCGCGCCGCCGGCCGGGTCGTCGTTGCCTCCGCCGAGCGCGAACGCCGCGTTGAGCTTGTTCTTGCCGTGGCCGGGAACGTCGACCCACGAGTCGCGGGGGAACGAGATCAGCGTGGCAGTGCTGCCGTCGGCGGGGATGTGCAGCAGCATCATCGAGTCGGTGCTGGTTCCGCCGCCGTCGGCCTCGGTTCCGAGCTGAGCGAGCTGGGCCGCGGTCGCGCCGTCGGGGCGGTGGTCGTCGCCCACGAGCAGGATGTTCTGGTCGGTTCCGTCGAAGTCGTCGCCCGAGTTCGGGTCGATCGCGTCGACGGTCGAGACGCCGGAGACGAAGCGCTGGTAGTTGTAGAAGGCGTAGCCGCCGGTCGCGACGAGCGCCACGACGAGAACGACGACGAGCCAGCGGATGATTCGGCGAGCTCTCGTGCGGGGGCGGCGAGGGCCGCGTCCTCCGCGGGTCTTTCCGCCGGTCGGCACCTCGGGCGGGCACTCGCCCCGGAGGTGCGGATCCTCGGGCACCGGGAAGGCGTCATAGGAGTTCGGGGGATTGGTCACACGGCAGCGTATCGACCGATCCTGAGCAGATCGGGTTGTTCGGCCGAAAATCAGCCACAAGTATGACTGGTTCCCGGCCGAACGGCCGAGCCGCGCTACAGGTTGCGGTCGGCGTAGACCGCCATAGCGTCGCGCACGAACACCGCCCCCGCCCCGCCGCCGTAGTTCGCAGCGAAGCGGTCGTCGGCCACGTACATCTCGCCGAGGCCCACGAAGTACTCCTTCGTCGGTCCCTTCGGGAAGCCGGGCGTGCCCGGGATCGCCGCCAGCCAGTCGAACTGGCGGCGCGCCAGGTCTTGGGCCGCGTCGCTCGCGGGGTCGACGGCCGCGGCCGCGGCATCCGCCCAGTCCTTTCCGAGCTCGGCGGACTCCGCCTGCCACCGCGCCTTCTGCTCGGCCGACTGCGAGCGCCACCACGTGTCGCTCGCGGCGTACGCCTCCGCACCCCACCGCTCTTCGACCTCGCGCTTGTACTGCGTGTGGTCGAAACCGTTCAGCATCTCTTCTGCCATGAGTTGTTCACCTCCCTCCAGTTTTCGAATAGTCGTCTCGACGCTCGCCGCCTGCTCGGCGATGCGCTGCTGCTCCGACCGCAGCCAGTGCAGGTGGCGCAGCAGCGCCGTCGCGTCGTCGCGCTGGCCGCGCAGCACCTCGGCGATCGCGGGCAGGCCGAGGCCCAGCTCGCGCAGCATGAGGATGCGCTGCAACCGCACCAGGGCGTCGGCGTCGTAGTACCGGTAGCCGTTGCCGCCGATGCGGCTCGGCTCGAGCAGGCCGATCTCGCCGTAGTGCCGCAGGGTGCGGCTCGTCGTGCCCGCCAGCCGGGCGATGTCTTGTATCGGCCAGTCCACTCGGGCCTCCTTTCCGGTCGTTGAACACGGTAGAGGTTGACGTTGCGTCAATGTCAAGCGCGTCTAGCGCGACTCTTCGCCGCCGATTCCGGCCCGTCGAGGCGATTCCGCGGGCGGCCCTTGCGCACCGGTGCACACGCGATATATCGTGTTCTCCAGCAGACGCGATATAACGCGAGTCGGCGGACGGCCGGCATCCCGACAGAAGGAGATTCCGATGGCATCGGAGAAATGGCTCATCGACGGAGCGAAGGTCATCGACGTCGAACTCGTACGCAAGCTCAAGGTCAGCCTCATCGCCGGCAAGGTCGACATCGTCGGCCACGACGAGCCGGGCGCGCGCATCGAGGTTCACTCGGTGAGCGGCAAGGAGCTCAAGGTGTCGATCGACGGCGAGACGCTCGAGATCGACCACCCGCAGCTCAGCTGGGACAACTTCATCGAGGTGTTCTCCAGCTTCCGCGGCAGCGCCAAGGCCGACGTGAGCATCATGGTTCCGCGCGACATCGCGCTGAGCTTCGGCGTGGTGAGCGCGAGCGCCCTCATCAGCGGACTGACGACGGATGCCTCGATCTCGACCGTCAACGGAGACCTGGTGGTCGACGGCCTCACGGGCGCGCTGCAGATCAACAGCGTCAGCGGCGAGATCGCGGTCAGCGGCCACACCGGACGCGTCTCGGCCCGCACGGTGAGCGGCGACATCACGGCGTCAGGCGACGTGAGCGTGTTCACCGCCGAGACCGTGAGCGGCGACGTCTTCACCGACATCACAGGGATTCCCGACGAGGTACGCATCAGCACGGTGAGCGGCGCGGTCACGACGCGTCTCGCCGCGGGCGTGCCCGTGCAGTACAAGATCAACACCGTCGGCGGCAAGCTGCAGCTCGACGACTCCGAGATCAAGGGCGTGCACGGCCAGTACACCGGCAAGTACGGCACCCTCGACGCCAAGTGGCTGGACTTCAGGGCCAACACGGTCTCCGGCAACATCAACGTGCTGCACGCGGTGTCGGTATGACCCCGCCCGTCTTCGCCCACGGCCACCTGCGCCTCTACCTGCTGAGCCTTCTCGCCGACGAGCCGATGCACGGCTACGAGCTGATCCAGGCGCTCGAGGAGCGTTTCGGCGGCACCTATGTTCCCAGCGCCGGCACGATCTACCCGCGACTCGCGAAACTCGAGGAAGACGGCCTCGTGTCGAAGACCGTCGACGGGCGCAAGACCGTCTACGCGATCACCGACGCCGGACGGGCCGAACTCGACGCCCGCGCGGGCGAGCTCGACGGCATTGAGAGCGGCGTCACCGACTCCGTTCGCCGGCTCGCCGACGACGTGCGGTCGTCGGTCAACTCGGCCATGAAGACGCTGCGCGCCGACCTCGCGTCGGCCGCGCGCGAGGCCAAGGCCGATGCGAAGGAGGCCGGCCGCACCATCCGGGCCGATGCGAAGCCCGTGCAGGTCGACAGCCGCGGCGCGCTCGCGAACGCCGAGCTGGCGATCAACGACTTCCGCCACCAGTTGCGCACCGAGCTGCGCAAGCGGGTCGTGCGCGGCGAGCTCTCCGACGAGACCGTCGCCGTGCTCACCACCGGGCTCGACGAGCTGCGCGCCCGGGTGACGGCCTCGCTCAAGCAGTAGCGATGCGGGTCGAGCGGACCGGCCGATCACCGGTCCGCTCGGCCGCTCCTCGCTTAAGTCGTACACGTGTACTAGTGTTTATCAGGCGTTGATCTTTACCAGGATCCGCCGGGTTCGTTCGCGAACTGCTCCGCTGCCCATATCCAAGGCCGGAGCCGCACCACAATTCGACCGAGTACGTCGGTCGATCAATCACGCTGCTGAATGTTTGGCGCGCAACGTTGCGCTGCATTTTCTTTACGTCTTAATGAAAAGTCTGTTTCACCATGTTCAACCCCACCATCAACCTCGACCACGCCACGGATGCGCTCGACACCCTGTCGCCCGAGCACCGTCAGTCGATCCACCTGAGCTTCTACGCCGGATTCAGCAACGATCAGGTCGCCGACCTTCTCGGAGTGCCCGTCGCCGTCGTCGAAGAGCGCCTGCACGACGGGCTCGCCAGCCTGTGCGACGCGATGGCGATCGCCGCGTAGGACTTCGACAGGCTCAGCCACCGGGTGGCTGAGCCACCGGGCTCACTCGGCGAAGGCCACCGGCACGTAGAGGTCCTGCGACCGGTCGGCGAGCGCCGTGTGGTCGTTGCGCGTGAAGATCCCGCAGGCGTCGACCGTGCAGTCGAGCCCCTCCGCGACCGGTTCACCGACCTCGAGGTAGGCGGTGAAGGTGCCCGTCGCGGCGTCGTCGTAGCCGCGCGCGCCGAACAGCTTCCACGCCCAGTCGTCGTTGACCCAGTTGCTGGGCGCATACTCGACGGCGCCGACGGTGCCCTCGGCCGCCTCGCCCTGTTCGGGTACGCCACCGATGCACGGGCCGGGCTTCGTGCCCGGGTCATCCGGAATCCTGCAGATCGCCACGTAGATGCCGCGGCTCGCGTCGTACCCGGTGCCGCTCACGACGACGCGGTCGCCCGCCCGCAGCGCGGACGTGTCGACGGATGCGCCGGGCTCGGGCGACAGGACGTCGAAAGAGCGGGTGCGGGAGTCGTCCCCCGTGGCCGTGACACTCGTCGGCCACTGCTCGGCCGGTGCGATCTGGCCCGACTCGCCCTGATCGACGTGGGTCAGTATCGGGACCACCACGATCGCGACGGGCACCAGCACCGCCACGACGAGCGCGAGGACGATCCACCACCAGCGGATCCTGCGCCGCGAACCCGCTCTGACCATTGCTGCAGTCTAGGTCCCGCCGGCCGGGGCACACGAGAGTAGGCTCGCCCCTCGTGACCAAGGATTCCGGCCGGCCGATCTCCCGGCCCAGCGCCGGGTCTGCCCGGTCGCTGCTCGCGGTCGTCGTCGGCGGCATGATCGGCACGGGCCTCCGCCTCGCCCTCGATCTGGCGATCCCGCACGCGGACGACGCGTTTCCGGTATCGACCCTCGTGATCAACGTCGCGGGAGCGTTCGCGCTCGGCCTGCTCGTCGGCCGCTACTGGCCGACGGCCCGCGACTGGGTGAAGGCGGGCCTCGGCCCCGGCCTGCTCGGCTCGTTCACCACCTACTCGGCGTTCGCGGTGTCGCTGGTCGCCCTCGCTTCTGCGGACGAGTGGATGCTCGGGGTCGGCTACCTGGCGGCGACCGTCGTCCTCGGGTTCGGTGCGGCGTGGGCCGGGCTCAGGGTCGGGACGCCGGGCGCCACCGTGATCGACGAGGTCAGCGAATGACACCGCTGCTCGCCCTCGTCATCGTCGTCACCGGCGCAGCGGCCGCCGCGGTGCGTTACGCCCTGTCGCTGCTGTTCGCGCCGCGCCTGGCCTGGGCGGTACTGGTCGTCAACGTCGCCGGGTCTGCCATCGGGGGCGCGGTGCTGGGGCTCGCCGAGCGGGCCGCGATCGGTGCCGACGTGCGGGTCGTCCTGCTCACCGGGCTCTGCGGCGGCCTCACCACGTTCAGCACCTTCAGCGTCGAGACCGTGCAGCTGGTGCAGTCGGGCCGCGCGCGCACGGCGTTCGCTAGCGTGACGGCGAACCTGGTGCTCGGCGTCGGGGCCGCGGCACTCGCGTACCTCGCGCTGCGCTGACCGCACGCGGTTCACCCGGCCCGAGTGAAGAGCGAGCCGCCCGTGTGCCGCAGGGTCGTGCACATGCCCACAGACACCGATCTCCCCTCCTGGCGCGAGGGCGCCGCCCGCTCGCGCATCCTCGAGTTCGTCGCCGGCGTCGACGACGCCGGCGTGCCCCCGGCCGACCGCGTCGCGGTCTTCGACAACGACGGAACGCTCTGGTGCGAGCGTCCCATGCCGGTTCAGCTGCACTTCATCGTCGACCGCTGGGCGAAGGCGGCGCAACGCGACCCGTCGCTCGCCGACCACGAGCCGTACGCGTCGGCGCTCGCCGGCGACTTCCGCTGGCTGGGCGGAGTGGTCGAGCGGCACTACGCGGGCGACGACACCGACGTGCGCACCGTGCTCGCGGCGATCGTCGCCGACATGAACGGCCTCACGGTCGACGAGTACGCGGCCGATGTCACCGCCTTCCTCGCCGAGACCGAGAATCCGGTGGTGCACAGGCTGTTCCGCGAGCTGAGCTATGTGCCGATGCTCGAGCTGGTGCGCTACCTCGAGCGCCACGGCTTCACCGTGTACATCGCCTCGGGCGGCGACCGCGACTTCATGCGGCCCTTCGCACCCGAGATCTACGGGCTCTCGGCCGACCGCGTCATCGGTTCGAGCCTCGGCCTGCACTGGCGCGAGAGCGAGTCGGGTGGAGACATCGTCTACGGCGACAGCTTCGGCTTTCTCGACGACGGCCCCGAGAAGCCCGTGCGCATCTGGAGCCGGGTCGGCAAGCGGCCGCTCATCGCCGGCGGGAACGCGAACGGCGACATCCCGATGCTGCGTTTCGCGGGGGGCGACGGATCGGGACTCGGGCTGCTCGTGCACCACGACGACGATCAGCGCGAGTTCGCCTACGACCGTGGTTCCGAGCGGGCGCTGGCCGAGGCCGCCGAGCGGGACTGGACCGTCGTCAGCATGCGCGACGACTGGACGACGGTCTTCGCCGAGCGGTAGCCGCGCCCGCGGCGCCGCTCAGTCGTCGGTGCGGGGGTTCAGCAGATCGTCGAAGTCGGGCAGCTCTCGGGCGGGCGGGCGCACCCACACCCGCGGAGTGGTGCTGTCGTCGAAGTCGTCGTCGTCGGGCTCGGTGTCGAGCTGGAAGACATAGGTCTTCGGCTCGTCGTCCGGCTCCGGGGCCGCCGCCGCTGCCGCGATGAGCACCGCAGACTCCGCGAACGCGTTGCGGGCGGGACGCTGCTCGTGTTCGGGCTGCGGTTCGACGTCGAACTCGGGCTCGGGCTCGGGCTCGGGCTCGGGCTCGGGCTCGGGCTCGGGCTCGCTG
>Ga0247803_1000850_pt1 | contig 16186 bp, 18 predicted proteins | sample UWRJL014104B1_FD_180928 | JGI IMG/M metagenome (GOLD analysis project Ga0247803, IMG submission 180928) | Plant litter microbial communities from Arlington Agricultural Research Station in Wisconsin, United States - UWRJ-L014-104B-1 | ecosystem: Environmental > Terrestrial > Plant litter >...
GGGCGTAGAGGATGCCGCGAGCGCGGAGTTGAATGTCGCCGCCGATCTCCGCGAGTTGGTTGTTCGCCGGTCCACAGACGGCGGTCGCCGCGAGTTCTGCGATGACCTCGGGAGTGAGCATGCCGCCCACCCCGGCCGGCACAAACACGTCGGCGGGCACACGGTGAGCCTCATCGGGGGCAACCCACACCGCACCGAGTTCAGTGGCGAACTGTGCGCGGCCCGGGTTGAAGTCGGTGACCGTGAGCACCGCGCCCTCACCGGCGAGGCGGGTCGCGAGTCGTGATCCGACCTGGCCGAGCCCGGCGATGGTGATGGCGCGACCCTCGACCGAGGCGTCGCCGGTCGAGCGGCGCAAAGTCTCGCGCAGCCCGGCGTAGACACCACGCGCGGTGTACTCGGCCGGGTCGCCGTGCCCACCGGTCTCGGTCGGCAGGCCGACGACGTGAGGGGTGCGTTCGGCGATGATCGCCATGTCGGCGGATGTCGTGGCCACGTCCTCCGCGGTGCGATAGCTGCCGCCGAGCGAGTCGACGAGGTCGCCCAGGTCGAGGAAGGCATCACGCCGCGCATCGCCCTCGAGGATCGCGCCCTGCGGCAGCATGATGACCGACTTACCGCCACCGGCGGCCAGGCCGGCGAGGGCGTTCTTCGACGTCATTCCGCGCGAGAGGCGCAGCGCGTCGGCCAGCCCGTCAGCCCACGAATCGTAGGACCAGAGGCGGCATCCGCCGAGCGCCGGCCCGAGCTTCGTATTGTGGACGGCGACAACCATCGCGAGTCTGGAGCGCTTCCCGGTCGCGGCGATCACTGTCTCGTGATCGAAAGAAAGCGGGCCATCGGTCGTTACGCGGGCGGGGATGACAGCGGTCATTGCTGGGGCCGTTTCTGTGGGGACGAGTAGGCGATACAGCGGGTAATTCGATCACGGGGCGGCCGGAGCGACAAGAGCCGTCGAAAATAATGGTCGATCTGTTCAATCCGCTGCGCCAGGAGTCGCATACGATGACCAGCATGATCGCTCTCGACGCCACCGACCGACGCATTCTTGCCGCTCTCGACGACGACCCCCGCGCATCCGTGCAGCTGCTCGCGCTGCGCTTGGAGCTTGCTCGCGGAACCGTGCACGCCCGGCTCGACCGGATGGGTCGCGAGGGGGTCATGCGGCCGAACTCGATCCGCCTCTCGGCGGCGGCACTCGGGCTGCCGATGCGGGCCCAGGTCTCGGCCGAGGTCGACCAGGACCAGTTCGACGAGATGATGACCGACATGACCGGCATCCCCGAGGTGATCGAGTGTGTCGGGCTGGCCGGCGAGAACGACCTGATGATCCAGATCGTCGCGCGCGATGCCGACCATGTCTACGACATCACCCAGCGCATCAAGAAGTGTCGCGGCATCAACCGCACGGCGACGTCGATCGTGCTGCGCGAGCTGCTCGGCTACCGCATGGACCACCTGCTGCGGGTGGGGGAGTAGTGCAGCACTGGTTCGGGCCTGCTATCCGACCTCCGCGGGAACGGGCGTAGCCGGCGCGACCTCGGGCGAGTGCGCCGCGGCGCGCGGCAAGAAGAAGGAAAGCGCCAGCGGAACAGCGCTCAGCGCGATGATCCACCAGTAGGTCGCGGTGAACGCGCCGATCGCGTCGCGCGGCGTGATCGCGTCGCCGAGGTAGCCCTGCAGCACGACCGCGATGACGGTCACGCCGAATGGCGCGCCGACCTGCTTCACGACGTTGAACGCGGCACTGCCCCGAGGGGTCTCGTCGCGGCTGAGGCTGGCGAAGGCCAGGGTCATCACCGGAAGCGAGACGGCTGCCATCCCGAATCCCTGCAGGAATTGCCCGGCCAGAAGAAGTGCGTCGCCGCCGCTCTGGCCGGCGAAAGCGAACGGGAGGGTTCCGATGATCGTCAGCAGCACGCCGCCGACGATCACGAAGCGGGTGTCGATACGTCCCGCAATGCGGCGGTTGACGAGAACGAAGGCCATCGTGCCGATGCCCTGCGGAATGAGCAGGAAGCCGGTCGCGAAAACCGATTCGCCGCGGATGCCCTGGTAGAACAGCGGCAACAGGAACATGATCGCGTAGATCGAGAATCCGCTGACGAAAACCATCACGCTGCTGATGCCGAAGCTGCGGCGGGCAAAGACCCGGACGTCGATGAGGGGCGAACGCGAAGTTCGCAGTGAGCGGATGACGAACGTCGCGAGCAGGGCGGCTCCGGCGATCATCGGGCCCCAGGCATCCGGGGCAGCAAAACCCGCACTGCCCCCGACCCGGCTGAGCCCGTAGGCCAGCGCGATGACACCCGGCGTGAGGAAGACGAGGCCGAGGAGGTCGAGAGGGCGAGTGGAGTCGCGGTCACCCGTCGGCAGGAAGATCGGGGCGAGCACGAGTGCGGCGAGGCAGATCGGAACGTTCACGAAGAAGAGCCAGTGCCAGCCGATCGAACCGATGATCGTGCCGCCCAGGATCGGGCCGAGAATGGGCCCGAGCTGTCCGACCAGGCCGATTGTCGCGATGGCCCGCCCGATCCGCGCGCTGCCAGCCGCCCTGGTGAGGATCGTGAGGGTCACCGGGAGCACCATCCCGCCACCGATTCCCTGCAGCACGCGAAAGCCGATGAGCGACGGGAGGTTCCACGCGAGTCCGCAAAGGAGCGAGCCGAGGAGGAAGACCGCCACGGCCGCCATCCAGACACGGCGTGCGCCGAATCGTTCCGAAGCCCAGCCCGAGATCGGAATGACGGCGACGTAGGCGAGCAGGTAGCCGGTCACCACCCATTGGGTGTCACCCACCGAGGCGTGAAACACGGAGTGCAGGTGATCGAGGGCGATGTTGACGATGGTGGTGTCGAGGATCGTCGTGACGACACCGAGTACGAGGACGAGGCTGATCAGGTTCAGTCGCCGGGCGCTGACGGGTTCGAGAAGGGAAGTTGAGGTCATGCGAGCCACACTACACCGTGCAGTGTAGTTAAGTACACTCGCGAGTAAGATTGATGGTGCCCCATCGAAAGGACCCATGGTGACCAGCTCCTCGAGCAAGCCCGTCCGAGAAGGATCTGCGCAGAAGCGAGAGCAGATTCTCGCGGCAGCCCGGGAGCTGTTCCTTGCTGATGGGTTCGAACGCACCAGCATGGATGCGATTGCCGCGCGCGCGGAAGTATCGAAACGCACTGTCTACGACTACTACGGCGACAAGCGTGCGTTGCTGCTCGAGGTGGTGCGGCACGCCGTGAGCGCTCTGGGCGCCGCGGTCGACGCCGCGATCGATGCCAACCTGGCCGAGGTCGACGACCTCGAGGTTGCCTTAGTGGAATTCGCCCGGGCCATCACGTCGTCCGCGATGGGATCTGCGGACTATTCGGCCCTCATGCGCCTGCTCACCAAGGAGTCCGCACACCTTCCAGAACTCCAGGGCGAGCACTGGGGAGGCATCGAGCCCGAGGAGGCCGTCGCTGACAAGTTCGCCGAGCTCGATCGCCGTGGGCTGTTGCTGGCCCCGGATCCGCGACTCGCGGCCGACCATTTCGTAGCGCTGACCTTGTCGCCCTCGTATTACTCGATCGGACGCCAATCGGTGGCAACGGAAGTCGACTCCAGCCGTGCAATTGCCGACGGGGTGCGGGCTTTCCTGCGTGCCTATAGCGGGGAGCGATAGAGCGAGTCGCTGTAGTTCGGGACATCCGCGCCTGCTCGATCGAGCGCGGATGTCCCGGGATGGCGCGGATGCCGCGGGCTACGCCGCGCTCACGACCTGCACGCCGCCCGCTTGCAGTTCCTCGGCGATCGGGTCGCCGGCCGCGGCGTCGAGAACCAGCCCGGTGACCGCGGCGACGGGCAGCACGAGGTGGGGCGACACTGTGCCGATTTTCTCCTCGCTTCCCAGCACCCAGGTCTCGGTCGCGCGCGACGACAGGATGCGCTTCATCGCCGCCTCTTCCGGATCGCCGGTGGTGAGTCCGGCATCCGAATGGATGCCGGTGACGCCGAGAAAGAACTGGTCGGCGCTGATGCGGCTGGCGGCCTCGGCGGCGACAGCCCCGACCGCGACGGCGGAGTGTTTGAAGAGCCTCCCGCCGATCAGGATCACCTCGGCCTCATGGTCGATGAGCGCTGCCGCAACCGTCGGGCTGTGGGTCACGATCGTCAGCTCGAGCGAGCGGGGAAGCTGCCGCACGAGGCTGAGGGTCGTCGTGCCGCCGTCGAGAATGACCGTGCTTCCCGGGCGGATGAGCGTGGCCGCCGCTCGGGCGACCTTCTCTTTGCTATCCGTGGCGATCTCCGTGCGGGCGGCATAGTCGGCGACGGCGGGCGAGAGCGGAACGGCGCCGCCGTACACGCGCGCGAGCAGCCCCTCGGATGCCAATTCGCGCAGGTCGCGCCGGATACTGTCCTCCGACAGATCGAGTTCGATCGCGACATCCTTCGCCACGATTCGTCGATCGCGGCGGAGTCGCTCGAGTAGGAACTCCCGGCGGGTGGCGGCTAACATTCGTATTCCTTCACGGTTTGCATGATCTTGCACGTTTAACGCTAGCCTACCCGACATGACCAACTCATTGATGATTTTGATAGCCGGACCCTACGCATCCGGAACCAACGGCGACCCCGCCCTGATGCGCGCCAACCTCGACCGGCTCGAGCAAGCGGCCTGGCCGCTCTTCGAAGCCGGCCACCTGCCGATGATCGGGGAGTGGGTCGCGCTGCCCGTCCTGAGCAGCGCCGGAGCCGTCGGTCACGATCACCCGCTCGCCGCGAAGGTGATGTACCCGACGGCCGAGCGCCTGCTGCAGAAGTGCGATGCCGTGCTGCGATTGCCCGGTGAGTCCCGCGGTGCCGACCAGGACGTCGCAATCGCCCGGGAGCGCAACCTGCCCGTCTACTTCAGCCTCGACGAGGTGCCGCCGGTCACGACCTGACTGGATGCCGCGTGAGGTGATTGCGCCCCCTGGGGGCAATTGCTGCTGCGCGCCGGGGCTCAATTGTCCCCGGTGGTGGCAATCGCATCCCGGCGCCCGGCTGGACGATTCGAGGGTCCCTGCCCCGCCGGCCCTACCGCGCCTGCAGCGCGCCGTTGATCGCGTCGACGATCGTGCGCGGTTCAGCGACGGTCAGAACAAGCCGGTCGTAGCGCTCGTCCGTGAGTTCGATGACCACCGTTTGGGCGGGCGTGCTCACGTTCCAGAACGACGTATCGCCGTCCCGATGGAATGTGCCCGACCACTTGCCGGGGATCGCCAACCCGGGCGCACGCAGCCCCTTGGGCTCGTGGTTGGCACCCGGGTCGAAGGTCGCGCCGCGTACGTGCGCGAGCGGGATCACGAACTTGCGCCGGAACGACCACAGCTTGTCGAGGCCCTTCGGCTCGACGATGATCGTGGTCGGGGTGATGGTGACGATGTTCACGCTGACTCCTTGGGTGCGGCGATGGCTGTGGGTTCGAGGGCGCGATCGATCAGTCGCTGACCGAGCGACTGGGCCGTGCGGGGCGGCGTCGAGGCCCCGAGCAGGTCGAACGCGAGCGACCGGATCTCGGCATCCCGCGGCGCGACTTCGAGCAACGCGACGAGCAAGAGGTCCGTCGTCTCGTCGCCCGCCGCATCCGTCGATCGCGCCTGCTGGAGACACAGGAGGAACACCCCGCGCTTGCTGCCGAAAGCCTTGTAGAGGCTGCCTCGGTGGAGCCCGGTCGCCTGTACAAGGTCGTCGATCGAAGTGCCTTCGTAGCCGTTCTGCCGGAACGCAGCGGCGCACAGGGCGACCACCTCTGTCTCGTCGAACGAACGATTTCTACCCATGATCTGATTCTAGGTTTAGGTGAACGATCAGTCAAGAACGATCGGTCACCTATTTCACCAGGCAGCGGCCGATGCGCGTGCGTGCCCGTTCGGGACGACCGGGCCTGCGCGCCACGGACCGCTCGTCCCCAGCGGGCACAGTCGCTGCCACATCCGCGAGCGCAGCCCGCGCACAGCAAACCCACAGCCCAACGGGACCATTCCGGGAACTATTAGCTCCGAACCCCTGTTGTACCGAACGAGGCCCGCAGCCAGCGGCCCGAACCCAAGGAGCGACATCCAATGACCACACTCGAGTACCGCAAGGACCCGGCCGCCATCTCCAAGCTCAGCCGCAACGAGTACGCGGTGACGCAGGAGAACGCCACCGAGCCCGCTTTTCGCAATAAGTTCTGGGACAAGCACGACGACGGTATCTACGTCGACATCGTCTCGGGCGAGCCGCTTTTCTCGTCGACCGACAAGTTCGACAGCGGATCGGGCTGGCCCAGCTTCACGCGTCCGATCGAGCCCGCTAACCTCGTGCAGAAGAGCGATCGCACTTTCTGGATGACTCGCACCGAGGTGCGTTCCGCCAATGCTGACAGCCATCTCGGGCACCTGTTCGATGATGGACCGGTGCAGGATGGCGGACTGCGCTACTGCATCAACTCCGCGGCACTCCGGTTCGTCCCCGCGGACGAGCTCGAGAGCCAGGGCTACGGCGACTACGCCAGCCTCTTTACTTCGAAGGAGAACTAATCATGGCCAACACAGAGACCGCAATTCTCGCCGGCGGATGCTTCTGGGGAGCCCAGCAGCTGCTGCGTCGCCGCCCGGGAGTCATCTCATCCCGCGTCGGCTACTCGGGCGGCGACACCCCGAACGCCACCTACCGCAACCACGGTGACCACGCCGAGGCTGTCGAGATCGTCTTCGACCCCAAGCAGATCTCCTACCGCGACATCCTGGAGTTCTTCTTCCAGATCCACGATCCGTCGACCAAGGACCGCCAGGGCAACGACATCGGTCGCGCCTACCGTTCGGCGATCTTCTACGGAAGCGACGAGCAGAAGAAGGTAGCCCTCGACACGATTGCGGATGTCGACGCTTCAGGCCTCTGGCCCGGCAAGGTCGTCACCGAGGTCGAGCCGGTCGGCGACTTCTGGGAGGCCGAGGAGGAGCACCAGGACTACCTGGAGAAGCTGCCCAACGGCTACACCTGCCACTACGTGCGCCCCAACTGGAAGCTCCCGCACCGCGAGAGCGCCGCTGTCTAATTCCCGCTGAACGAACGGCCCATCACCTGGCGGTGGTGGGCCGTTTGTTGTTTCCTGGATCAGCCGGCCGTCACAACTCCGACCTGCAGGAACACCGCCGAGCTCGAGCAGGCCGCGACCCCAGCACTCGTGACAAAAACTGGCTCGAACGAGTGCGGCGGATAGATGCGGTAACCCTCGCCGGTCGTCGCTTTGCAGGCGTCGCCGAGCGGCCCGCCAGTCGTCCCGATATTCACCGCAGACAGTGGTGCGATCGCGGTGCCGCCTTCGGCGAGGGTCACCGGTTCGGCACTGCCCTGCTGCTCGGCTGGTTCGCCGATCTGGATGCTGTCATCGTCGCCGCGGATCGAGACGCCGGGTGCGCCCTCGAGCACGCACTCTGGGCCGCTGTTCGTGAACGTGATGACATAGGAGATGCTGCCCGCGGCGGCTCCGCCCTCGTCGGGTTTCACCGACACTGCGAGGTTCTCATCGGCGCACTGGCCGTCGGGCGCGTTCGGGTCGATCTGCCCCGCTCCGGATGACGACGTCGGTTCCGGTGCGGGGGTCGAGCTGGCCGTGGGCGTCGCCGACGGGGGTACGGAGGTGGCTGTCGGGGTTCCTGACGCACATCCCGCCAGCAGGGCGATCGCGACCACGGGCAATGAGATCTTCAGCGCAATATTTCGCATGCCGGCGACGGTACGCCCGCAGTCTGGGTCTGGGGTTGGTGCATCCGCCCCGGCACAGGTCTACTCTGCGCCCCGGAATCGAGGTACCCTCCCGGCAAGACATACAGGGAGGCCGAGCTCATGGCACGCATCATCCGCTTCGATCACGTCGGAGTCACCGTGAAAGACCTCGATGTCGTGACCGCCTTCTTCGTCGACCTCGGTCTCGAGGTCGAAGGTCGCACTTTCGTCGAGGGCGAGTTCATCGATGTCGTCACCGGCATCCCGAACTCGCGCACCGAGATCGTCATGCTGAAGGCACCTGGTGGCGACACCAGCGTGGAGCTGTCGAGCTTCGTCCGTCCAGACTCCGTGCCCGGATCCACGGATGCTATGGCCAACGAGCTCGGGCTGCGCAGCCTGGCCTTCGAGGTCGATGACCTGCAGGCGCAGGTAGAGCGGCTCGCAGCATCCGGCTACGGACTCGTCGGCGGCATCGGCCAGAACGAGGACATCTGGAAGATGGCGTACGTGCGCGGCCCGGAGGGACTCACCGTCGCGTTGGCCGAGCGGCTCGCATAGTCAGGCGCGGGGCAGCCAGTACTCGCCCAGCCATTCCAGAAATTGCTGGGCTTCGTTTTCGGCGTGCTCGATCCGGGACCGCCCACTTCGCGCGAAAAAGTCTTCGAACCCGGCGAGCTGTTTGACCGATTCGTCTGAGACCTCGCGGAAGCCCATAGTCCACTGCGGAAACTGGCGTTCGACGATGCGCTTCTGACGCATGGTCACGACGCCGGCATGGCGGGGGTCCGTTGAGATAGTCGCGAATCGAGCGCGAACTATGTCGTCGTCACCCTCGACAATCTGGATGAACCGATCACGGTGATAGAGCAGAGCGCCGGTGATTCCATCCCGCTCATTGTTCGCTCGCGCCTGGGTGAGAAGAGCAGCGATCTCGTCGGACGAGAGAGGAGAGGTTGCGACACTGACGTACGCGATCGACAGCACGGGCGCCTGCTTTCAGAAAGTCATGCCCCGCGCCGGACGAAGCCCGGCGGTACAGAACACGGATTACCATCGTCGCAGGTATCCGCGTCGAGAGCGCGGACCCCGCCGCAGGAGTTCTGCTGACACTCGACCTAACTCAGAGAGATGTCTCCAAGCTTCCAACTGCGATCGAGATAGCCCTCAAGCGGTCCGTAGAACCGGAAGTACGCGAACCAGTGCTTGCCGGGAATTGTCTGGATCCAGTTGTTTGGTCCGCTCGGCGGTTCGGTAGGGCCGAAACAGAGGTCAACAGACCCATCCGCGTTGGCTTCTAATTCGGAGTCTCGCGACCCGCGGTCACCACGTTGCTGGTCATTATCGATGAGACATCGCGTCGCCACGTCGTACACCGTCGCCGACCAGAAGAGTTTTGCGGGAACGTTCGCGGGCACGTGCAACGTGTAAGAGCGGCCGCCGTCGAGCCATTGGTCGTCAGCGTCGACGTAGGCGCCCAGATAAGCCTGGCCGACCCCGGGAGTCTGGCTTTTCATCGCCACTGAGAAGCTCACCGCCTCATAGAACCAGGACGCCCGCTCGAGTAGTTCGTCGTGGTCGTCGGCCCGTTGGGCGGAATTGTCCAACATGATGGCGAGATCCCAATGCCGGTCGGGCCAGTACTTCGCGCCCTCGAATCTCTTGACGAAGGTATTTGCCTGAGCCATGAGTTCGCCGACGGCGCTCGCCTGTTCGAGAATCGACGCGAGGCGTGCGTCCGGCGCAAATGGTTCACCCTTCCGGATGCCCAGTTGCTTGAGCATCGCTAGGTAGAAACGGTCTCGCTCGTCGACAACTTCATGCTGGTAGATGTCATGGAGTCGCACCCAGTAGTCGAGACCACGGGGTTGATCGCCGCTCCATGGCCGTCCGGCGGGGGAGATGATCCGGGTGGGCGTCGGATGCTGTGCTGACGCGAGCGGGTAAATCCGCACGCCCTCGACCAGGAGTAGCGAGCGCGCCGGATCGGGATCGAGCGTACGGAAGCCGAACATGATGTTCATATTTGGTGAGCGCAGCACGAACTCCCCAGGCTCTGCCCGATACATCTCTGCATCGGGAGGCAGGACGATCGTACGACTTCCTCTGCCCGCATCCGGTCCCATCTCGCCGAGCACGCCGATTTCCCGTTGCCAGAAGTCGGACACTCCGCCGGCGATCGGGCCCGCCGGCAACTCGATGACGAGAGGTCCCGTCTCTGCGAGGTCGAAGAAGTTCAAGATGTAGGGGGTTGTGGCATTCGCGGTGATAAGGCCAAGCCGGTCACGGTAGGAGACGTAGTGCACCAGGTCAGAGCTCGTCGCGCGGAAGGTCTCGTAGTGGACGGTTTTCCACTGGGCGTACGACACAAGGGGAAGTGCCCAAAGGTAAACTTGGCAGGCCAGCTGGTAGTCGAGCTCGTCGAACACTGCCGGCACGTCTTGCCGTCGAGGGAGTTCGCCGTCGAATTGGACGGTGCTCAGGCGGCCAGGGAGACTCGACTCCGGCATGGGATCTCGATTCCGTTGATGGTGGTCAGTTGATCAGTCCACTGAATCGCACCCTGATGCGGGGGTGGCCACCCTCATCGGGTGAAGTTCGGTCACGGCCCGGCAACGGGACCGGTCCAGTTCTGCGGGCCGCCTACAGCTGTAAATCCGACCGGCTGAACTTCTCGCGCAGGAACCGCCCCTGGTCGCCGAGGGCTTCGAGATCACGCGAGTAGAGCGCGGTGCGGATGCGGTCGCCCTCGGTCTGCAGAATCGTCAGCTGGTCGATGAGCTCGTCATGCGCGCTCTTCTTGCCCTCGACGCGGGATTGCAGCGCGAACGTGCGCGGCAGGTTGAGGTACTTCTGGATCGACGTCGGCAGGTAGTCGGTGATCATCTGTTCGACGACATGGGCCTGGTCGGGTGCTGCCGCGAGGTCACCCCAGCGCGCCACGATCTCATCGAGGGTGTCGAGAATGTGGCTGAGAATCGCGTTCGCGTCGGCGTCGAGCTTCGACGCCTCGCCCTTCATCGCACGGCGGAATACTTTCAGCTGGTCGGTCAGCTGCTCTGCGGATGCTCCCGCTCGGAGCCCGAGACGCAGGTCGACCTGGTCGCGGGGCGCGATGAGGGCGCCCACGCCATAGCTGGCGACGACGATGAGCGGCCACAGCACACCGAGGCCGAAGAAGAACTGCGCGCCGAGCGCGAGCGCGCCCAGAGCGCTGCCGAGGATATTCTTGCTCGAGCCCAGCCACCGCCCGGCGCGGGTGCCCCAGAATCCGTTACTGGTAGCCACGGATCTCCTGAAACGCCCCCGCGAGATCCCCGTTGAGGGCGTCGAACGCCTTGCCGCCGGTGAGCTCTGCGACGTCGGTCAGCTCGTCGACGTTACCGTCGCCGAACAGCACGACGAAGGTCGCGATGTTCGCCTTCTCGGCGCCGAGGCCGTTGTAGAAGCTCTCGAAATCGCCCTCGTCGTCACCGTCGGTGTTCTCGCCATCGGTCATCAGCACGATCGACACGAAGGTGTCCGGTCGTTCCTGCTGCTGCGCGATGGCCACCGAATAGGCGTTCTCGAGCGAGTCGTAGATCGCGGTGCCGCCATCGGCGACGAGCGCGTCTGCCTCGGCGCGGATCTCAGCCAGTGCCGCTGTCTTGTCGCCATCCGGAACCTCGATCACGGTCGGCGGCTCGGGCACATCGTCGAACGGGATCAGCGTCACCCGCTCACGGGAGCGGAACGCGGCAAACCCGCCAGCCGTCGACTCGTCGGCCCCGGCGAGGTTCTCCACGGCCTGCTTCAGCTTGCGGATGCGGTCGCCCTCCATCGATCCGGAGGTGTCGAGAACGAAGAGGGTCTGGGCGGGGGAGCGCACCGACTCGAGGTAGGTCGAGATGAGGGTGTTGGCCACGTCGAGAGTGTTGGGGAACGGCGTCTCGAACAGGATGCCGTCGGGGAACGTCGTGCCCGTGTCGATGCCGGGAACGCCCGGGCGACGGTTTGTCTGGTCGACGATCTGTTCCTGGATCTTCTTCGTGGTCAGCCAGTCGGTCAACTCGGTGAAGAGCGGCTTCTTCGACTTGTCGGCCGAGCTCAGCAGCGTGAGCGGGTAGTCGCTCGTGACCACGCCATCCGTCGGCGTGACGATGGTCAGCGGCTCGGGGGTGTCGAGGCCCATGAGCACCGACTCGTAGTTGAAGATGCCGTCGACGGCGTCGGGGTTCGCGATGAACTTATCGGCGAGATAGCCGGATGACCCGGCCGTCAGCTTCTGGCCGGAGAAAAAGGTGGTCATGCCGGGCGTGACCGAGGTGATGTCGGCATCCGTCAGCGCGGAGCCCGTTCCCGAGAGCGCGGTGGCAACAGCGACGAGAGCGCTGAAGCCGGAGTTGCTCGCGGCCGGGTTGGTCATGCCGTAGGTGAACTTGCCCTCGGATGCCGCGGCTGCGATCTCGACCCAGGTCGGCGCGGTGGTGTCCCAGCCGAGCGATGTCGCGACCGACGGACGCAGGCCGAGCACGACCGGCGAGCTCATGACCTTGACGCTCGAGGTGATCGCCGAGCTCGCGCCGGGCAGCAGCGACAGGTAGCGGTTGTTCGGGAACCAGGTGGCGTCGTACTTGCCGTCGGCGTTGCCGGATGCCACGAGCTCGGTGCCCTCGAGGGTTCCGACATATTCGAAAGCGGTTTTCACACCGATCTCGGCTGTCGCCTTCTCGAGGATCGGCACCATGTCCTTGACCTCACTGCCCGCAAGGATCCGCAGGGTCTGCCCGTCGTTCGGCAGGCCGTCGCCTTCTCCCTCGGTGACACCGTTCGAGCTGGTGCAGGCGGTGAGCAGCAGGACGGCCGCCCCGAGGGCGGCGATGATTCCGAGACGGCGGCGCATGGCTAGCCCAGCGCCGGTGACTCGGGCTTGGTGCGCTCGAGGTACTTGGTGGCTTCGGCGAGGTTGGTCTGCAGGGCGTCGACGGTGACCTGCATCGTCTCGACCGCCTTGACCTTGTAGGTGTCGAGCTGGTCGATGGTGTCGTAGATGTTCTGGAACGCGGTCTGCAGCGAGTCGAGGCTGATCGTGGCCGACGTCGACTGCTCGGCGATCGCGGCCGACTGGGTCTTGAGCATCTGCGACGTGGCGACGATGAGGTTCGACGTCGTCGAGTTGAGGGCCGTGATCTGGTCGAGCACGAGCTTCTGGTTGGCGAGGGCCTGGGCGACGATGACCGCCGTGCGCAGGGCCGAGATCGTCGTCGTGGACGCCCGCTCGACACCCTTGATGAGTTCGACGTTGTTCTTGCGGACGACATCCAGCGCGAGGTAACCCTGCGCGCTGACAGCGAGCTGCGTGAGCAGGTCCTGGTGCTTCTGGCGGATGGTGAAGAGCAGGTCGGCGGTGAGCGCGTCGGCCTTGGCGGCATCCGTGATGCGCACCTGCTCGATCTGTTCGACCAGCTGGGCGTCGAGGGCGCTGGTGAGAACCGCGTATTCCTGCAGCTTGTTCATGGTGGCCCAGAGGCGCACCTTCTCTCCCTCGACCGCCGCGTTGTCTTTCATCAGCGAGTCCTGGCCGTTCTGCAGCGCGTGCAGGATCTTGTTCAGGGTGCCCTGCGCGGAGGCGTACTTGGCGAAGTAGCTGCGGATCTTGTCGCGGAACGGCAGCAGGCCGAGTAGGAACTGGCCGATGCCGCCGTCGTTGCGGGTCGGGTCGAGGTCTTCGACCGTGATGCGCAGTTCGACGAGCGTGTTCGCGACCTTGCGCTGGGCGTCACCGTCATCTCCGGCACCCTTGGCCGCGGCGAGAGCTGCGACCGGGCGTTGGAGCATGCGGTTGGTGACGGCTGCGGCATCCCGGATCTCGTCGCGACCCATGTTGGCCACGTCGTTGATCTTTTTGGTGAACTCGGGAGCTTTGGGGTCTTTGTCGATCAGGTCGGCGATGAAGCTCTTCGCGCGCTCGGCGAGCTCGGTGCTGCGCGCGTCGTCGATGGGCATCATCGAGCTGGCCTGGGCGGTGCCGACAACGGCGACCGGTGCCGGCGGGGTGAGCACGAGATCGGACTGCACCTCGGGGGCAGGCGGGGTTGCTGCGGCGGCCTGCAGGTTCAACGGTGAATCGGACATGGTTCTCCTGTCGGTTACTGGTCGCTGTCAGCACTCTCGGGCGGCGCCGGAGTGTCGTAGCGGGTACTGATTTCGTCGATCATGGATTCGAGGGTCTCGTAGCTGGGTGGCTCGACGACGTCGACCGGCAGCGGCGGAGCTTCGAGCTGGTGGGCCGTGAGCTGCTCGGTGAAGACTTTGGGGTCGGCCGGCCGGAAGCCGTAGAGCGCGGCGAGCTTCGCCAAGCGCTTGTCGGTGGTGAGCAACTTGCCGACGGTGTTGCCGGTGTCGGTGAGCGGTACGACCGAGTGCTTCGAGAACACTGTCGGACTCGGGTACATGAGCACCATGTCGTCGGTGATCGCACCGTCGCCGCTCATCGCTCGACCGAGGAACTGCGCTTCGTAGACCATGACCATCGGCTTGGAGCCGATGCCCTGCGAGAGGTAGTCCTCGAATGGTGCGTCTGAGGACGAAGCGGAGAAGCCCTGCTCGAGAAAGAGCGACGCCATTTCGTCGATGACTTTCGCCTGGGCATCCGCAGAGCTGACGATCGTGTTCTCGTTGGCGACGTACGACGCCATGGAGAGGTACATCGCGGCCGAATTCGACTGGCGGATGTCGGTGCTCGAGATCAGCACCGAGCGAGTGCTCGGGTAGGCGGTTTTGGCCCCGGGCAGGTCGCTCCAGCGCTTTCCCTCGGCGACGGCCTTGAGGTAGGCCTTCATGTCGAGGTGCCAGGTTCCGGATGCATCCTGGCTGGCGATGCCCGCCGCCTCGAGCACGGTGACAATCGGCTTGAACGTCGCGATCGCCATGGGGGAGTAGAAGGGAGCGTAGACAGTGGATGCCTTCGTCTCGCGCTTGATCTTTTCGGCCGCGGGCGAGGAGGAGGGGAACACGAAGTCGACATCGGTCAGGTCGACGCTGGTCGCGATCTGGCGCGAGCCAGCCGTGACGACCTCGACATCGAGGCCATTCTCGGCGAAGATCGCCTGCACGTCCGGGTCGTCGAAGAACGGTTTCTTCTCCGAGCCGATGACGCCGTTGACGACCGTGAGGTCTTCGCTCGAGCCCGGAGTCCCGGGCTTGGCGTCGCCCGAGTTCAGTCGGCCCCAGAAGACGGCGAACCCGATTCCGACAAGCAGGAGCACCGCGAGGCCGAGGCCGATAACGCGCTTTGCTGTGGAGTTCATGCTGGCTTCACCGTTGGATCTGTTGGACAGGTGTCGCAAGAGTAGTCGTGGTGAGAGAACATCAGTTGCGCTCGCCTAGGTGCTGCCCCAGTTGTTTTCCGGGTTGTCATCGACTGTTCATCCGGGTCGTTGGCGCCGGTGTCTCGCGCGCCTGTTCGGGGCATCCGCGCCTGCTCGAACAGGCGCGGATGTTCCAAACTGCAGCGGATAAGGCCGAGGCACCGTCAGCCGGCGTTGTGGACGACGCCGCCGACGACGACGCCGAACAGGATCGACCAGGCGGCGATCGCGAGCGCCTGCCAGAACAGCACGCGGGCTTTGCTGACTCCGGCGGCGGCGAGCATCGTGGAGGTGAACTGCGTGGGCAGCAGGAGCGGGCCGAGCAGGCTCACGCCGGGCACGCCGTACTTGTCGAGAGCCCGCTGGAACTTCATCATGCGGGCAGTCTTCCGGTCGGATGTCGCGTCGTCGTCCTCGAAAGCGTCCGTCGTCTCGTCGGATGCCCGGCGAGTGCTGCCCGTGGCCAGCACTGCTTCCTTGGTGGTCCGTCGGGCCTGGTGGCGGGTGACGATGACGGATCGGGCACCCGAGCTCACCGTCACGAGAATGAACACGCAGAGGAAGTTGCCAATGGCGGCCGCGGCGACGGCGACGACGGGGTTGAGTCCGCCGAGGATGCCGATGGTCGTGGCACCCTCACCTTCGATGAAAGGCACAGCGCCGGCGAGCGCGACGATGAGCGGCTGGACGATTTCAGGTACCTGGCCGACCAAGTCTTGGAAACTCTCGATGAGGTTCATGGGGAACTCCTTGTAGTGGGCTGCGGGATCCGGTCGATCCCGCCTGATGACCCCAAGTTCACTCCGGTCAGGGCGCCCGGGGCAGTGTCGGACTGTCACTGGTTTCCGGGCATTTCACCCGCGCGATAGGTGACAAATGTCAGGGACCTACAGTGGTGGGGTGACTACAGATTCCGCTCCCGAGCCGCGCTCCCTGCCGGTGCGCGCGACCTCGCGCGGGGTGCGCGTGACTTGGTGGTACACGGCCTCCGCGATCATGTTCTTCCAGCTGGTCGTGACGTTGACCTGGGCGGGCACTCTCCGCCGGGACGGGCTCGAGGTGTTGCCCGCCTGCGCCGTGCTGGTCGGCGGACTGTTGTGGTG
>Ga0247803_1000854_pt1 | contig 16151 bp, 18 predicted proteins | sample UWRJL014104B1_FD_180928 | JGI IMG/M metagenome (GOLD analysis project Ga0247803, IMG submission 180928) | Plant litter microbial communities from Arlington Agricultural Research Station in Wisconsin, United States - UWRJ-L014-104B-1 | ecosystem: Environmental > Terrestrial > Plant litter >...
CCGGCTCGGCAACGACACGATCGCCAACGCGGTCGGCAACGGCGTCGCCGACGACAAGCTCGTCTACACCTACCTGCCCGACCTCACCCGCTACTACCTCGGCGAGGAGCCCATCCTCAAGAACGTCGACACGTGGCGTCTCGAAGATCCCGGGGCGCTCGAGGAGGTTCTCGACCGTCTCGACGAACTCGTCGTCAAACCCGTGGACGGCTCGGGTGGCAAGGGCCTCGTGGTCGGCCCCGCGGCATCCGCAGACGAACTCGCGAAGCTGCGGGCCAATCTCCTCAAAGACCCACGCGGCTGGATCGCGCAGCCCGTCGTGCAGCTGTCGACGATCCCGACGCTCGTCGACGACGGGATGCGCCCGCGCCACGCCGACCTTCGCCCGTTCGCGGTCAACGACGGCAACGACATCTGGGTGCTGCCCGGCGGGCTCACCCGCGTGGCGCTGCCCGAGGGCGAGCTCGTGGTGAACAGCTCGCAGGGCGGCGGCTCGAAGGACACCTGGGTGGTCGGGCTCGACCCGCTGCAGGTGTCACGGCACAGCATCCAGGGCCTCGTCGCCGACCAGGCGTCGTCGACCCAGGCGATCCCGATCGTCGCCTCCGAGCACCTGCAAGACCACTCGCCGCACGACGGCCCGCGCGGCAACGGGCAGCAGGAGCAGCAGCAACAGCAGCAAGGAACGGTCCCTGAGCCTGTCGAAGGGCTCGGTCGGGTCGCTTCGACGGGCTCAGCGACCGAGGGATCGACCGCACGAGGAGGCACATCATGCTGAGCCGCATCGCCGAGAGCCTGTTCTGGATCGGCCGTTACATCGAGCGCTCCGACGGCACCGCGCGCATCCTCGACGTGCACCTCCAGCTGCTGCTCGAAGACCCGTGGATCGAGGAGGACCTCGCCTGCCGCTCTCTGCTGAGCGTGATGGGCAGCGCGGTTCCCGAAGACCAGGTGCTCACGCGCGCCGACATCCTCTCGATCCTCGCGGTCGACCGTTCGGAGCCCGCGTCGATCGCCTACTCTCTCGGCGCCGCCCGCGAGAACGCGCGCCGGGCCCGCGAGATCGTCTCGACCGAGCTGTGGGAGTGCCTGAACACGACGAGGGCGCGGATGCCTCGCAAGGTCTCTGGAGACAAGGTGCACGAATTCTTCGGCTGGGTGCGCGAACGCAGCGCCCTCGCCGTCGGCATCATCGAGTCGGCCACGAGTCGAGACGAGGCGTGGCAGTTCTTCACCCTCGGCCGCAGTCTGGAGCGCGCGGACATGACCGCGCGCCTGCTCGCGACCCGGTCGCTCACCGAGGCGAGCGGCCCCTCGTGGACCACGATCCTGCGCAGCTGCGGCGCCTACGAGGCCTACCTGCGCACCTACCGCGGCGTTCCGAGCGCACGCAACGCGGCCGAGTTCCTGCTGCTCGACCGGCTGTTCCCGCGCAGCATCCTGTTCTCCGTCTCCCGCGCCGAGGCGTGCATGCGCGACCTCGAACCGCGGGCGGAACGCGTGGGCGTCTCCGACCAGGCCCAGCGCCAGCTCGGGCAGATCCGCAGCGAGCTCGAGTACCGGCCGATCGCCGAGATCCTCGACGACCTGCCCCGCCACATGGACAACGTGCAGGCCGCCACGAGCGCGGCCTCGGAGGCGATCCGCCAGCGTTACTTCCCGACCAACGCCGCGCCCAGCTGGGTGGGGGAGAGCTCATGAACCGCCTTCGCATCAAGCACATGACGGGCTTCCACTACGGCGGCGACGTCACCGCGTCGTACAACGAGGCGCGCATGCTGCCGGTGAGCGCCGACGGCCAGCTCGTGCTGTACTCGCACGTCGAGATCCTGCCGATCTCCAGCCAGCACAACTACGTCGACTACTGGGGTTCCCGCGTGTCGTCGTTCGAGATCCTGACCCCGCACAAGGAACTGTCGCTCACCGCGACGAGCCTCGTCGAGGTGCGGCCGCGAGTGCACACCTCGGAGAAGCTCTCGTGGGAGGCGCTCACCGCTCTCGCGGAGACCTCGACCGCGTACATCGAGCAGACGAACCAGACCCGCCGCACCGAGCCGCCCGCCGACGTGGTCGCGCTCGCCGCCGAGATCGCCGGCCGCACGGCATCGCCGTGCGACGCGGCGCTCGAGATCTGCACCGCGATCGGCGACGCGGTGGAGTACATGCAGGGTTTCACCGGCGTGCACTCCACGGCGAAGGAGGCCTGGGAGCAGCGCAAGGGCGTCTGCCAGGACATCACGCACCTCGCGCTCGGCGCGCTGCGTTCCGTCGGTATTCCGGCGCGCTACGTCTCCGGCTACCTGCACCCCAAGCCCGACGCCGCGGTCGGCGAGACCATCGCGGGGGAGTCGCACGCCTGGGTGGAGTGGTTCTGCGGCGAGTGGCGCGGTTTCGACCCGACCAACCTCATCGACATCGGCGACCGCCACGTCACCGTGGGCCGCGGGCGCGACTACAACGACGTGCCCCCTCTGCGCGGCGTCTACGCCGGACCGTACGGCAGCGAGCTCTTCGTCAAGGTGGAGATCACGAAGGAGGCGTAGTCGGTACCGCCTCGGAGAGGCGGCGGTCGACGACCCAGCTCCCGGCGGCGACGGCGAAAAAGGCCGGCACGGCGATCGACCACGCTACCCAGACTTCCCTGTCGCGCACGAAGGCCGCAGCGGCGACCAGCGCGCCGACGAGCACGATCGCGATCACGACCACGTAGACGACGGCCCCGCGTCTGAGCCGGATCGAGACCGGAGACGATCGCGTGATAGCGCGGTCGACGAAGCTGAACCCGACGGCGAGCGGCGCCCACACGAGCCCGTAGATCTCCGCGGGGATCAGGGCAGATGTGAGCACCGCGGCGGCGGCGACCGTGCCGGCGAGCACGAAATACCACGCCGGCCGTCCGGTGGGGCGGACATCGGCAGAAGGACTGCTCACTGTATCCATGCCGCCATCCAGCCACGGTTGCTCACGGCTGTCAATCGATCCGGCCGTCCGAGGGCGCCTACTCGGCGTCGACGTCGGCCTCCGCCGCGGCATCCGCCCGTTTCTGCCACGGCCACCGCCCGGTGATCTCGAGCTCGAGGGAGAAGCTCAGAAACGTGCGGATGAGCACGATGAGGCCGAGCACGGCGACGCTGTCGAGCGTGGGCGCCACGGCCACCGTGCGGATGATGTCGGCCGCCACCAACAGCTCGAGCCCGAGCAGGATCGAGCGCCCGAGGAAACGGCGGAACGGCGCGTAGACCGGCCCGGAACGGCGCAGTGCGGTGCGCAGGGCGGAGGCGCTCGCCGCTATCGCACCGACCACGATCACCGCTACGCCGGCCCCGTCGATGATCTGGCCGACGAGCTCGATGATCTGCTGGAAAGTCATGATCCGTTGCTACACCCGCCGTGAGCGCAGGGTGGGCCGACCCGCCGCAAGGGCTTGTCCCGCCGTTCGGATGGCGCGAGCGTTTAGCCATGACGAAGAGCACAGGAGGCGTCGACGAGGTCTGGAAGGACTTTCACGAGGCCGTGAACATGACCGCGTCGCAGATCGACAAGTGGCTCGACACCGAGGAGTCGAGATCGGTCGGGCAGAAGTCGTCCGACGGCGCGGAGTCGGTCGGCCACCATTCCGGCCGCAAGATCGTGACGATCCTCGGCAAGAAGAAGGCCGACCTGAGCCACGGCGACCTGGAGTGGATGCGCAAGGTCGTCGGCTACGTGAAGCGCCACGGCGCGCAACGGCCGGACGGAGACATCGAGCACTCCAACTGGCGCTATTCGCTCATGAACTGGGGCCACGACCCGCTCAAGAAGTAGGTCACGCCCTCCGCGCCACCGTCTCCTCCACAGCGAGCTCCTCTTCGGCCGCGGCCCGGTCGCCGGGGCGGCCGACGCTGTGCGACAGGACCAGGCGGATGCGACGGGTCGGGTGCCGACGGAGCCGCAGGTCGTTCGACACGACCATCCAGACCAGGCCGACCAGCGCCGCGAGGATGCCGGAGATCGCCGCGACGCCGATGGCCCAGCGCGGACCGAAGACGTTGGCCACCGCGCCTACGATCGGGGCCCCGAGCGGGGTGCCGCCGACGAAGATCGCCATGTAGAGCGCCATGACCCGCCCGCGCATGACCGGCTCGGTCGTGGTCTGCACCATGCTGTTCGCCGTTGTCATAAAGGTGATCGACGTGAGGCCGACGAGCACGAGCGAGATCGCGAACGTCGTGAACGTCGGCATCACGGCCGAGATGGCGCAGGCCACGCCGAAGGCGGCGGCCGAGACGAACACCACGCGCATCTGCGGCTTCTCGCGCCGGGCCGAGAGCAGCGCGCCGGTCACCGAGCCGATCGCGAGCACCGACGAGAGCAGGCCGAACTCGCCCGCCCCGTGGTCGAACTCGACCCGCGCCATGGTCGCGGTGAAGATCGCGAAGTTGAGGCCGAACGTGCCGACGATGAACACCGCCACCATGATCGCCACGATGTCGGGCCGGTGCGCCACGTAGCGGAAGCCCTCGAGCAGCTGCCCGGGCTCCCGCGGCGCCCTCGCCGCCACCCTCAGCTGTCCGCGGCGCAGCAGTGCGAGCGACAGCAGCGTGGCGGCGAAGGTCACGGCGTTGATCAGGAACACCCAGCCGGCACCCACGGCGACCGTGAGCACTCCGGCTGCCGCCGGTCCGACGAGCCGGGCGGCGTTGAACGAGGCCGAGTTGAGGGCGACCGCGTTGGGCAGGTCCTTCTCCGAGACGAGCTCCGACACGAACGCCTGGCGCGCCGGGGCGTCGATCGCCGAGACCACGCCGAGCGCGAGAGCGAAGGCGTAGACGTGCCACAGCTCGGCCACCCCGAAGAGCACCATGGTGCCGAGCGCGACACCGAGCATCGCCATGAGCGACTGGGTGAGCATCAGCAGCCTGCGGCGGTCGAACCTGTCGGCGATGAGCCCCGACCACGGCACGAGCAGCAGCTGCGGACCGAGCTGCAACGCCATGGTGATCCCGACCGCGACGGCGTCGTTGTCGGTGAGCATCGTGAGCACGATCCAGTCCTGGGCGGTCCGCTGCATCCAGGTGCCCACGTTCGACACGAGGGCACCGGCGAACCAGAGCCGGTAGTTGACGCCGCTCAGCGAACGGAACATGGCACTCACTGGTCGGCGAGCCTCCTCAGGATCGTCTCGGCCGCATCGAGCGTCGCCCGCTCGTCGGCGCTGAGGGTGTTCAGCCGCGAGGCGAACCAGGCGTCTCGGCGGCGGCGGGTCTCCTTCACGAGGCGACGGCCGGCATCCGTCACATCGATCGCGACCTTGCGCCCGTCGGTCGCGTCGGCGACCCGTGTCACGAGCCCCACCTCGACGAGCGCGTTGATGGTGCGGTTCATCGACGGCGGGGTCACCCGCTCGTGCTCGCTGAGCGAGCCCAGCGTCTGCGCGCCCTCGTTGGCCAGCATGAACAGCACGCTGAGCCTGCCGTCGCTCATGGCATTGTCGGCGCGCTCGGCCCGCACGCGGCGGGCGAGACGCAGGATCGTGTGCCGCAGCTGGTGGCCGAGCTCGTTAGTCATCGATTGTTAGCATAGTCAATTAGCCATGCTAAGTAAATGGGCGAGATGACTCGCGGATGCCGCGTGCTCGGGCATAATCGCAGCATGAACCAAAGCGCTCCCACCCCCGTCATCGTCGTCGGCTCGGTCAACATGGACCTGCTGTTCACCGGCCTCACCGCCATCCCGAAGCCGGGCCAGACGGTGTCGTCCGAGACGTTCCGCATCGTGCCGGGCGGCAAGGGCGCCAACCAGGCGGCTGCGGCGGCCCGGCTCGGCGCCGACGTGCGCTTCGTGGCGGCCATCGGCACCGACGAGCTCGGCGACCAGGCCTGGGCCGCGCTCGAGTCGGCCGGCGTGGGCCTCGAGCACGTGACGCGCGTCGCCGAGCCGACCGGGGTCGCGGCCGTGGTCGTCGACAAAGCCGGCGAGAACTCGATCATCATCAACCCCGGCGCCAACGCGACGGTCGCGGCATCCCAGGCCGCAGCGATCGCCGAGCTCTACGCCGGCGGACCGGCCGTCGTGCTCGCCTGCCTCGAGGTGCCGATCGACACCGTCACCGAGTGGGCCCGCATCGCGAAGGCCAATGACTGGACCTTCGTGCTCAACCCGGCGCCGGTGCCCGCCGAGGCCCTGCCCGCCGAGCTGCTCGCCCTGGTCACCATCATCACGCCCAACGACACCGAGCTCGAGCAGCTCGGCAGCATCGCCGACCTGCACGCCACCGGCATCGAGACGGTCATCGTGACGCGAGGCGGCGATGGCGCCGACCTCGCACGCGTGGGGGAGGAGCCGCATCATCAGGACGTGTTCCCGACCAGGCCGGTCGACACGACCGGCGCGGGCGACTCGTTCAACGGCGCTCTCGCCGCGGCCATCGCCGAGGGCCAGGACGTGCGCGACGCGCTGCGTTTCGCCGCGGCCACCGGCTCGCTGTCGACACGGGCGATCGGCGCCCGTGACGGACTGCCGACCCGCGCCGAGGTGGACGAGCTGCTCGCTCGCTGACCTGCGTACTATTACCCCAAACAGGAGGCTACGGTGCCAACTTTCACGGCAGCACGACGAGAGCACGAATTCGTCGACGCGCACGGGGTGACGATCCACTACTACGTGTGGAACGTCGCCAAGCCCACCGCCATCGTGCAGCTCACGCACGGGCTCGGCGACCACGCGGCACGCTACGAAGACCTCGCCCAGTACCTCGTGCAGAACGGGTTCACCGTCTACGCGACCGACCAGCGCGGCCACGGCCGCACGGGCGCCCGGCAGCACGGCGGCGACCTGTCGAAGCTCGGCCGGCTCGGCGAGGGCGGCATACGCGCGGTCGTCGACGACGCCCATCAGTTCACCGGTATCATCCAGGCCGACCACCCCGGGGTGCCCATCGTCTACCTCGGCCACTCCTGGGGCTCGATCGTCGGCCAGATGCTCGTCAACGAGCACGCGGACGACTTCGCCGCCGTCGTGCTCATCGGCACCGCCTACCGTTCGCCGCTGCACATGAACGCCGGCGACCTCAACAAGAGGCACAAGACGCTCGGCACCACGCGGTTCGAGTGGCTGAGCCGCGACCCGGCGGCCGTGCAGGGATTCGCCGACGACGAGTACACCTTCTACGCCGACGCCTGGGGCCTGTTCGGCCTCGACGGGCTGCGCCTGTACGGGCGCCCGAAGAAGAACCTCCCCGACATCCCGCTTCTCATCATGATCGGCGAAGAGGACTCCCTCGGGGGCGAGCGCAGCGTGCAGATCCTCGCCGAGAGCTACATCCGTCGCGGCGGCCTCACCCACGTCGAGATCATCGTCTACTCCGGCGCCCGCCACGAGATCCTCAACGAGACCAACAAGACCGAGGTGTACGCCGACCTCGCGCACTGGCTCACCACCCACATTCCCGAGACAAGTTAGGCTTTCCTAATACCGTAGGGAAAGGCTCGACATGCACGGCGAATTCAAGGTGCCAGGGGGCAAGCTCGTAGTCGTCGACCTCGACGTCGTCGACGACACGATCACCGGGTTCAGGCTCGCCGGCGACTTCTTCCTCGAGCCGGACAGCGCGCTCGAATCGATCGACGCCGCCGTCAACGGACTCCCCGCAGACACCGACGCCGTGCGTCTCGCCGCCGCCGTGAAGAACGCGCTGCCCGAGGGCGCCGTCATGCTCGGCTTCAGCCCGGAGGGCGTCGCGACCGCCATCCGCCGGGCCCTGCAGCGCGCCACCACCTGGCGCGACTACGACTGGCAGCTGATCCACGGAGAGTCGGCACCGCCCGTGCTGCAGATGGCCCTCGACCAGGTTCTCGCCGAAGAGGTCGGCGCCGGGAGGCGCAAGCCCACCCTGCGCATCTGGGAGTGGAACGAGCCAGCCGTCGTCATCGGCAGCTTCCAGTCGGTGAAGAACGAGGTCGACCTCGACAAGGCCGCCGAGTTCGGGTTCGACGTCGTGCGCCGCATCAGCGGCGGAGGCGCGATGTTCATGGAGGCCGGCTCGGTCATCACCTACTCGATCTACGTCCCGGCCGACCTCGTGCAGGGCATGAGCTTCGCCGACTCCTACGCCTTCCTCGACGACTGGGTGCTGCAGGCGCTCAAATCTCTCGGCATCGAGGCCAGTTACCAGCCGCTCAACGACATCACCAGCCCCACCGGCAAGATCGGCGGCGCCGCGCAGAAGCGGCTCGGCAACGGGGCTGTGCTGCACCACGTCACTATGAGCTACGACATGGACGGCGAGAAGATGGTGCAGGTGCTGCGCATCGGCCGCGAGAAGATGAGCGACAAGGGCACGAAGAGCGCCGCCAAGCGCGTCGACCCGCTGCGCAGCCAGACCGGCCTCAGCCGCGCCGAGATCATCGACCGCATGGAAGCGACGTTCAAGAACCTCTACGGCCTCACCGAGAGTGCGATCACCCCGGAGGAGCGCGCGAAGGCCGAGCAGCTCGTCGCCGAGAAGTTCGGCACCGACGACTGGCTGCAGCGCGTCCCGTGACGCGCGTCGCCCGAGGCATAACGCTCTCCGTCTCCCTCGCCGTGGCCCTCCTGGCCGCCGTGCTGTTCTCGTCCATGGTCGGCCAGCTGCCGGTCACGCCCGCCGAGATCGTCGGCTCGGTGCTGCGCGCGGCGGGAATCGACAACGCGTGGGCGCCGACCGACCCGATCGTGGAGTCGACCATCTGGATCGTGCGCTTTCCACGCATCGTCATGGGACTCGCGGTCGGCGCGGCGCTCGCCGTCGCGGGCGCCGTCATGCAGGCGATCTTCGGCAACCCGCTCGCCGAACCCGGAGTCGTGGGCGTGTCATCGGGAGCGGCCCTCGGCGCGGCATCCGCCATCGTCTTCGGCGGCAGCCTCGGCCTCACGGCCGCCCTCGGCAGCTGGGGAGTCGCGGTCTTCGCCTTCGCTGGCGGCCTGCTGGCGACACTCGTCGTCTACTTCGTGTCGCGCGCGAACGGGCGCACCGAGGTCGTCACCCTGCTGCTCACCGGCATCGCCATCAACGCCTTCGCCGGCGCCGGCCTCGCCTTCATGCTGTTCATGGGCGACACCGCCACGCGTGAGCAGATCACCTTCTGGCAGCTCGGCTCGCTGAACGGGTCGCTCTGGCGGGAGGTCGCGATCGTCGCGCCGATCACCGTGCTCGGCACCGTCGCCGCCGTTGTGCTCGGCCGCCGCTACGACCTGCTCGCGCTCGGCGAACGCAACGCGCGTCACCTCGGCGTCAACGTCGAGGCACTGCGCATCGGGTCGATCGTGCTCGTCGCGCTGCTCACCGGTGTCGCCGTCGCGTTCTGCGGCATCATCGCGTTCGTCGGACTCGTCGTGCCGCACGTCATCCGCATGGCGATCGGACCGTCGCACCGCCCGCTGCTCGTCGCGAGCGCCGTCGGCGGCGCGGCCCTGCTCACCTTCGCCGACCTCGTGGCCCGCACCATCGTGCCCGGCGCCGACCTCCCCATCGGCATGCTGACGTCGCTCATCGGCGGGCCGTTCTTCTTCTACCTGCTCTACCGGCAGCGCAAGCGCAGCGGGGGCTGGGCGTGAGCGCCCGCATCGCCGCGGTCGGCGTCTCCGTGGTCATCGACGGCCAGCCGATCCTCGCCGACATCGACCTCGAGATCCGCGCCGGCGAGGTGCTGGCGCTCGTCGGCCCCAACGGCGCAGGTAAGTCGACGCTGCTCTCGGTGCTCAGCGGCGACCTGCGGCCGACTCGCGGGTCGGTGACCGTCGACGGCCGCGACATCCGCGACATCCGTCACCTCGAACTCGCCCGCCTGCGCAGCGTGCTCACCCAGGAGAACCAGGTCAGTTTTCCGTTCACCGTGACCGAGGTCGTCGAGATGGGACGCAGCCCGTGGCAGCGCACGAGCTCGAGAGACGACGACGAGCGGGCGATCGCCGAGGCGATCAAGGCGACGGATGTCTCGCACCTCGCCGCCCGCAGGTACACGTCGCTCTCCGGCGGGGAGAAGGCGCGGGTCTCGCTCGCGCGGGTGCTCGCCCAGGGCACTCCGACGGTGTTCCTCGACGAGCCGACCGCGGCGCTCGACCTGCGACACCAGGAAGAGGTGATGACGACCGCCGCCGGGCTCGCCCGATCGGGCCGCGCCGTGGTCGTCGTCGTGCACGACCTCTCGCTCGCCGCGGCCTACGCAGACCGGGTGGCGCTCGTGGCGTCGGGACGGCTCGAGACCGCCGGCACACCCGCGGAGGTCTTCACCGCCGAACGTGTCGGAAGGATCTACGGGCTTCCCGTCGAAGTCGTAACGCAGAATGAACGTCCCGTAATCCTTCCCGTGCGGGGCACGCCGTCTGCGTAAGCTAGTCGGGTGAATGGATGGCTCGTACTGGGAATCTCCGTCGTGGCGGTGCTCGCGATCGTGATCGCGCAGCGTCTCGGCTGGATCGATCTCTCCAATAAGAACCAGAACAGCGGGCCGCGCGGCGGGGTCATGGGCATCGGCGACGAGGTCTTCAACCCGACGCGGCACGAGGCGCAGATCGAGCTCGACCGGCAGACCGTGCTGCCAGCGCCAGCACCCCTGCCGGGCGACGGCGACAAGGGCATCTACCGCGGACACGTCGAGATCGACCTCGACCCGAAGCCCGCCCGCCGCTCGCCGCGCCACTAGCCGGGTCGGCCGCCCCCCCCTGGCTTGCGCTACATCCTGGGACGTGCGCTACAGGGCGCCGTGTAGCGCTTGTCCCAAACTGGCGCGCAACCGGCCGAGGGGTCGGCCGGATTGTGCAAACACCCAGCGGGCGGCCTGCGCTCAGCCGAGCAGGCCGGCGAGCGGGCGCGACTCGTAGCCGAGCGCCTCGGCGACCTCGGCGTTGTAGAGCGCGCCGTCGTGGGTGCTGAGCCCCATCGACAGCGGCACGCTCGCGCCGATCGCGCCGAGCCAGCCGCGGTCGGCGATCTGCAGCACGTACGGCAGGGTCGCGTTGGTGAGCGCCTGCGTCGACGTCTGCGCCACCGCGCCGGGCATGTTCGCGACGCAGTAGTAGGTGCTGTTGTGCACGGTGAAGGTGGGATCGTCGTGCGTCGTCGGTCGGCTGTTCTCGAAGCATCCACCCTGGTCGATCGCGATGTCGACGAGAACGCTGCCCGGCTTCATCTCGGCGACCATGGCGTCGGTCACCAGCTTCGGGGCTGCGGCGCCCGGGATGAGCACCGAGCCGATCACGAGGTCGGCGTCCTTGACGAGCGCGGCGATCGCGTAGGCGGTGGAGACGGCGGTCTTCAGCGCCGGGTACTGGCCCTCGAGCTGACGCAGCCGGGGGATCGACAGGTCGACGACCGTGACCTCGGCGCCCATGCCGAGGGCGTTGGCTGCGGCGTGCTCGCCCGCGACGCCGCCGCCGATGACGACGACCTTGGCCTTCGCCGTTCCGGGAACGCCGCCCATGAGCACCCCGCCGCCGCCGTTCGGGCTCATCAGCTGGGTGGCGCCGACCTGCGCGGCGAGGCGACCGGCGACCTCGCTCATCGGCGTGAGCAGCGGCAGCGAGCGGTCGGGCAGCTGCACGGTCTCGTAGGCGATCGAGGTGGTTCCGGCGGCGAGCAGCGCGTCGGTGCACGGACGCGACGCCGCGAGGTGCAGGTAGGTGAACAGCACCTGGTCGCGGCGCATCAGCGGGTACTCCGCGGCAATGGGCTCTTTGACCTTGAGCAGCAGGTCGCCCTGCGCCCAGATCTCCTCGGCCGTCGCGCGCATCGTGCCGCCCGCGTCGACGTAGTCGGCGTCGGTGATGCGCGCCCCGATCCCGGCGCCCTCCTGGATCACGACCTCGTGTCCGCGCCGCACGAGCTCGTGCACCCCGGCGGTGGTGAGCGCTACCCGGTTCTCGTTGTTCTTGATCTCGGTGGGGACTCCGACGCGCATGGCACGGTCCTTTTCTATTGAGGGTGTGCGTAAAAGTGTGGAACCTGTTCGTTTCGAATGGGTTTCAGCCGCATATAATTCTTGAAATGAGCCCAACGACGAGCGATTCTTCTGAACCGGATGCGAATCTCACGGCGAGCCGAGAGATTCTTCGCCGATACGAACCGCTCGACGACATCGACAGGGTGCTCGTGCGGCTGCTGCGCGACGACGCGCGCATCTCCAACGCGCGCCTCGCCGAAGAGGCGGGCATCGCGCCCTCGACGAGCCTCACGCGCGTGCGGGCCCTCATCGAGCGCGGCGTCGTGCGCGGGTTCCACGCCGACCTCGACCCGCGCGCCCTCGGGCTCGGGCTCGAGGCGATCATCAGCATCAACATCCGGGTCGGGGCGCGCAAGGCGATCGCGCAGTTCTCCGACGAGATGCGGCGGCTGCCCGAGGTCGTGCAGGTGTTCTTCCTCGGCGGGGCGGAGGACTTCATCATCCACATAGCCACGCGGGATACCGACCACGCGAGGCAGTTCGTGGTCGACAATCTCTCGGCGCATCCGTCGGTCGCCTCGACCCGCACGAGCCTGGTCTTCGAACACCACACCCCGGGACTGTTCGTCGGCTAACGCCGGGTTCTCCGCCCGCGGACTACGCGCTGTCGCGCACCACCATGCGGGTGGGCATGATGTTCACCGGCTCTGGCTCCTCGCCGCGGAGAAGCGCGAGCAGCATGACGGCCATGGCCTCGCCCATCTCGACCGAGGGCTGGCTGACCGTGGTGAGCTCGACCTCGCCACCGGTCGCGGCCGAGCTGTCGTCGAAGCCGACCACCGCGACGTCGCCGGGGATGGTGCGCCCGCGCTCGCGCAGGACCGCGACGGCGCCGTTGGCCATCAGGTCGCTCGCGACGAAGACGGCGTCGAGGTCGGGGGCGCGGTCGAGCAGCTCGCGCATGCAGCGCGCGCCGCTGGCCATCGAGAAGTCTCCGTGGGCGAGCAGGTCGCTGCGCTGGCCGGCGGCGAGCATGGCGCGCCTCCAGCCGTCTGCCCGGTCGATGCCGGCGGGCATGTCGGCGGCGCCCGCGATGCTCGCGATGCGCTGCCTGCCCTGGTCGATCAGGTACTGGGTGCCCATCTCGGCGGCCGCGGCGTTGTCGACGTCGACGAAGTAGCTGGTCTGGCCGTCGAGGCGCAGCGGCCGGCCGCCGAACACGACGGGGAGGGTCTGGCCGAGGCTCGCGAGAAACCGGTCGCCGGAGTGGTGCGACACCACGAGCGCGCCGTCGACGTTGCCGCCGAGCAGGTAGCGCACCGTCTTCTCGGATGGCCCGGCGGGGCTCGCGAGCTGCAGCGTGAGAACGTAGTCGCTCGGTTCGATGCCCTTGGTGATGCCGTGCACGATCGACGCGAAGTACGGGTCGCCGAAGAAGCGCATGGTCTCTTCGGGCACGACCAGCGCGATCGCCATCGACTGCCGGTTGGCGAGCGATCGTGCTGCCCGGTTCGGGATGTACTTGAGCTCGTCGATCGCGGCGGTGACGGCGGTGAGCACCTCGGGGCTCACCCGCGTCGAACCGTTCACGACGCGCGACACCGTCGACCGCGACACTCCCGCCGCCGCCGCCACCTCTTCGAGAGTGGGAGGCAGGCGCCTCGACTGATCCGTGCTCATCGCCTGCGTCCTCTTCGTGCGTGGTTGGTGGTCTCCTCGAAAACTACAGTGCGCGGTTTCCGATGATGCGACGGTACTCCAGCGCGCTGTCCTTGAGGGTGCGCTCTTGCGTGTCGTAGTCGACCCGCACCAGGCCGAACCGCTTGTGGTAGCCCCACGCCCACTCGTAATTGTCCATCAACGACCAGTAGAAGTAGCCGTAGACGGGCACGCCGTCGTCGATCGCGTCGACGATGGCCGCGAGGTGCTGGCGGAGGAACTCGGTGCGATCGGCGTCGTGCACCGAGCCGTCGGCCTCGACGACGTCGTTGTAGGCGGCGCCGTTCTCGGTGACGTAGAGCTTCACGGCGTCGCCGGTGTATTCGTCGTTGACCCGGCGCAGCAGGCGGGTGAGCCCCTCGGGCTGCACCTCCCAGCCCATCGCGGTCACGGGCAGGTCGCGCAGGTGCCAGAAGATGCCCTCCGCCGCGGGGAACGGCGAGCGCTTCGGGCGCAGCGACGGCGCCTCGGTGCTCATCGCCCGCTCCGGCGGTGTGACGCTCACGAGTTCGCCGTGGTAGTAGTTCACGCCGAGCGCATCGATCGGGGTCTGGATGACCTCGAGGTCGCCGGCCTGCACGTACTTGTCGAAACCGTAGGCCGCGACATCCGCCAGCACGTCTTCCGGGTATTCGCCGCGGAAGATCGGGTCGAGGAAGAACCGGTTGAACTGCCCGTCGATGCGGCGGGCGGCGTCGAGGTCGCCGGCGTCGGTCGGGTCGGCCGGTTCGGCCACCGTGAGGTTGAGGGTGATGCCGAGCTTCAGCGTCGGGTCGGCCGCGCGCAGGTCGCGCACCGCGAGGCCGTGGCCGAGCAGCAGGTGGTGGCCCGCGGCGAGGCCGGCCTCCGGGTCCTGACGACCCGGCGCGTGCTCCCCGCCGGTGTAGCTGAGGAACGACGAGCACCACGGCTCGTTCAGAGTGGTCCAGTTGTCGACACGGTCGCCGAGGGCGGCGTGCACGTCCATGGCGTACTCGGCGAAGCGGTAGGCGGTGTCTCGGTTGGTCCAGCCGCCCTTCTCCTCGAGCGCCTGGGGCAGGTCCCAGTGGTAGAGCGTGAGCCACGGCAGGATGTTCTTCTCGAGCAGCGAGTCGACGAGCCGCGAGTAGAAGTCGAGGCCCTTCGCGTTGACCGGGCCGCCGTCGGGGCGGATGCGCGACCACGACGTCGAGAAACGGTACGTCTGCAGGCCCAGGTCGGCCATCATCGCGACGTCGGACTCGTAGCGGTGGTAGTGGTCGCACGCCACGTCGCCGTTGTGGCCGTCGACGACCGCGCCGGGAAGGCGGGCGAACGCGTCCCAGATGGAGTCGGTGCGGCCGTCTTCGTGGCTGGCGCCCTCGATCTGGTACGCCGCTGTGGCGACGCCGAAGAGGAAGTCGGTCGGGAAGCCCCGGCGGTCGGTGGTCGAGGGCGCGGGTGCGCCGCCCACATCGATGAGGTTGGTCATCCCTTGATCGCTCCTTGCATAATTCCCGAGACGAGCTGCCTGCCCGCGACGGCGAAGAGGATCAGCAGCGGGATCGTGGAGAGCAGCACACCGGCGAGGACGATCGAGTAGTCGACGAAGTAGTTGCTCTGCAGCAGCGACAGTGCCACGGGAAGTGTCGGGTTGTTGCTGTCAAGGATAATGAACGGCCAGAAGAAATTGGTCCAGGTTGCGACGAAGGTGAACAGGGCGAGCATGGCGGCCGCGGGTCGCGCTGCCGGCAGGCCCACGTGCCAGAAGGTGCGGATCATGGATGCACCGTCGACGCGAGCCGCCTCGATGAGCTCGTCGGGCAGCGCCTGGGTCAGGTACTGGGTCATCCAGAACACGCCGAAGGCCGTGACCAGCGCGGGCAGGATGACGGCGAGGAGGCTGCCGCTGAGGTGCAGCCACTGCGACATGGCGATGAATAGCGGAACGATGCCGAGCTGCGTGGGAACCGCCATGGTCGCGATGATGAACATCAGCATCCCGCGGCTGCCCTTGAACTTGAGCTTGGCGAACGCGTAGCCGGCGAGGGTCGAGAAGAGCACGACCGAGAACGACACCACCGTGGAGACGATGATGCTGTTGGTGAGCGCCCGCCAGAAGCCGACGCTGGGGTTGTTCACCACGGCGGCGGCGTTCTTCAGGAAGTTGCCGCCGGGCAGCCAGTCGATGTCCTGCTTGTTGATGGTCGTCGAGTCGCCGCTGCCGATCAGCAGCGACCAGTAGAGGGGGAAGAGCGCCAACAGGATGACGATCACCAGGAAGGCGTAGCCGAAGATGCCCGGCTTGTTGGTGGCGGCGGCGTTCGCCTTGCGGCGGGTGAACCAGCCGGGTGCAGTTGTCGTGGTCATTTGCCGTTTCTCGTTCCCGCGCTCGCGATGGCCCTCGTGGCCGCGAGGTTGATGAGCCCCACGACGATGATGATGAGGAAGAGCAGCCACGCGGCCGCCGCGGCGTGCCCGAACTGGCCGCCGCCGGTCTGGCCGAAGCCCTGGTTGTAGATGAACATGGTGATCGTGAGCCACTGGGCGCTCGATCCGCCGGCGCCGGTGGTGTCG
>Ga0247803_1000859_pt1 | contig 16099 bp, 16 predicted proteins | sample UWRJL014104B1_FD_180928 | JGI IMG/M metagenome (GOLD analysis project Ga0247803, IMG submission 180928) | Plant litter microbial communities from Arlington Agricultural Research Station in Wisconsin, United States - UWRJ-L014-104B-1 | ecosystem: Environmental > Terrestrial > Plant litter >...
GTGTTCGACTTCCCCGAGGGCATCGGCCCGGTGGAGTGTGTGAACGTGGAGCACGAGGAGGTGCTGCTGATGCCGCGCTGGCTGGATGCGAAGCGGGTCACCTTTAAATACGGTCTCGGCGAGGAGTTCATCGGGGTGCTGCGCACCCTGCACCTGCTCGGCTTGGACAGCGTGAACCCGGTGAAGGTGCGCACGGCGGACGGCCCGGCGATGGTGGCGCCTCGTGACGTGGTGGCGGCGAGCCTGCCCGACCCGGCCACGATCGGGCCGCGGATGACGGGCAAGACCTGCGCGGGCGTGTGGGTGACCGGCACCGGTCTGGATGGTGCGCCGCGGGAGGTGTACCTCTATCACGTGAGCGACAACGAGTGGACGATGGCGGAGTACGACGCCCAGTGCGTGGTCTGGCAGACCGCCTTGAACCCGGCGATCGCCCTGGAGTTGCTGGCGACCGGCGTCTGGACCGGCACGGGGGTGCTGGGCCCGGAGGCGTTCGATGCGAAGCCGTACCTCGATCTGATGGCCGCCCCGGAACCCGCCGGCTACGGGCAGGCCTGGGGCATGGAGGAGCGCACGCCTGCCGCTTGACCTTCTGCAGGTCGGGTCGCGAGGTCTCGACAAGCTCGACCAGCGGTGGGGCGCGATTAGAGGTCGGGTCGCGAGGTCTCGACAAGCTCGACCAGCGGTGGGGCGCGATTGCAGCTGGGGTGACGAGGTCTCGACGAGCTCGACCAGCGACGGGGCGGCGTTTGCGGGGCGAGGCGGGTCAGCGGGCGGTGGATCCGCGAACGCGGAGCACGTTCTCAATGAGGGGCGGGCGGGTGTCGGTGTCGCCGCCGAGACGGCAGAGCAGAAAATCCACCGCAGCCCGTGCCGTCGCCTCCGGGGCAAGATCCACGGAGGTGATCGGCGGGGTACTGCTTCGGGTCTGCTCGCTGTCTGAGCCCGCCACAATCATCACGTCGTCTGGCACCCTGAACCCGGCCTCCTGCAGCCCGGCGGCCAGGCCCGCAGCGTGGCGACCGGTGAGGCAGTAGACCGCGTCGGGCATCTGCTCACCGTCGGTCGCGATGACGGCGGCGAGCTGCCTACCGCCGCCCTCCCCCGTGGTCTCGTCTTGCCGGTAGACGAGCGCCTCCTGACCGGCCTCGGCTGCCCAGGCCCGGTAGGCCAACTCGCTGTCGGCATTCCAGGCGTTGGCGTCATTGCCGGTGACCAGGGCGATACGCCGGGCGCCGCGGTCACGCAGGTGTGTCATCACGGCGTGCGAGTCGGCGCTGGAGCCAGCGCCCACCCAGTCGCTGAACTCGGGCCGTTCGATGTCACGGCCCACCGTGACCAGCGGGATGCCGTTTCGGATGAGCAGGTCGATTACTGGATCGTTGGCCACCGGGTCGGAGATGATGAAGCCATCCACGGCCATCGCCACCCCGGGCACGTTGTGGGTGGTGGGGTCTCGCACCAGCATGAGGCCGAAGCCGCGGTCGAGCGCCTCCACGGCCGCCGCCCCCGCAAACCGCACAAAGTAGTCCACCCCGGTGGGCAGGTAGGAGTCCAGGGTGTCGAGTGGGCGGATGACCAGGCCGAGTACCCCGAGCCGGCTGCTGCGCAGGCTCCGGGCGATGGCGTCCGCGCTGTAGCCGAGCACCGCGGCGGCGTCGATCACCCGTTGCCGGGTGGCCGGTTTCACCACACCCTTGCCATTGAGCGCGTGCGACACCGTGGTGATGGAGACTCCGGCGTGCTGAGCGACATCGTGGATCGTCACCCTACGTCGACCTCCTGCTGCGCTCACGAGATGCAGACTACCGGTGCGTTTAGATTTAACAAATCGTTTTGTGAATTTCTCCCCCAAAACGTTTTGGTCAACTAGCGTTCCAACAACGCAGTTTCGCTCGACCCTAGCCAGACCCCAATTTCAGCATGTTCCTGCACTCCCTCGATCACATTTAGGGGCTCCACATGAAGAAGAAGAACGTAGCCGTCGGTCTCGTCGCCGCGGTAAGTCTCGCGCTCACCGGCTGTGCTGGCGGCGGCACCACTTCCCCTGCACCCAGCCTGTCAACCGATGACCTGCTGGTCACCACACCGGAGGCCACCGGCGAACTCGACCTGGCCACCTGGAACCTGCCGTTTGGCGAACCGGCCTCTCTCGACCCGATCAAGGCGTTCAACTACCCGGAGAACACCGTCGTGGCCAACCTGTGTGAGGGGCTCATGCAGCTTCAGCCCGACTACAGCATCAAACCCAACCTGGCCGAGAGCGTCGACAGCCCGGATGCCTCCACTTACGTGTACACCGTTCGGCAGGGTGTGCAGTTCTGGGACGGCGAGACCATGACCGCCGATGACGTGCTCTACAGCCTGAGCCGCCAGCTCGACCCCGCTGAGGGCAGCTACTGGGCCGGCGGGCTGATCAACAACGTGGCGTCCATCGAGAAGACCGGCGACTGGGAGGTGACCGTCAAGCTCGTCGAGCCCGACGCCACCTTCAACTCCTACATGGTCACCCCCATCGGCACCATCGTGGAGCAGGCCTACCGGGAAAGCGCCGGCGAGACCTTCGGCACCCCGGCCGGCGGCGTCATGTGCACCGGTCCGTACTCGGTCGGCGACTGGAACGAAGGCCAGTCCATCTCCCTCCTGCGCAACGACGACTACTGGAACACGGACAAGGTCGCCAAGACCAAGCAGGTCGACATCAATTTCATCGTTGACTCCGCTGCCATCGCCAACGCGTTGAACACCGGTGCCATCGACGGGTCCTATGACGTACCGCTCGGCGCGCTGAGCACCTTGCAGAACTCCACCGAGGGCACCCTCAACCTGGGCCGGTCGCTGCAGCTGGTGGCCATCATCGGCACCGGCAACGGCGCCTTCGCCGACCCGGCCGTGCGCAAGGCGCTGATGCTCGCCACCGACCGGGAAGCCATCGCCGACACCGTCTTCGAGGGCACCGCCCAGGCCTCCCGCTCGCTGATCCCGAACAACGGCTGGGCCTACGGCAACAGCGAGTTCGAGGCCGGCCGTGAAGACCTCACCCCCACCGGTGTGGACATCGACGCCGCCAAGGCGGCCCTCGAAGACGCAACCGTCGACCTGAGCCAGCCGATCAAGATCGTCTACCCGTCTGAGCGCACCTACTACGCCGACATCATCTCCGAGATCTCCAACGGCGCCAGCGCCATCGGCCTCACTGTGGAACCCACGGGCGTGCCGAGTGCCCAGTTCGGTGCGTTCTTCTCCGATCCCGAAGCGCGGGCCGGCAGCGACGCATTCGTGACCAACAACTACATGGATGTTCCGGACCCGCTGGCGTTCCTGCGCACCATCGTGGGCACCGACGGATCGCAGAACTACAACGACTACAGCAACCCCAAGGTGGACGACCTGCTCAGCCAGGCCGCCGCCGCGAACGATGAGGATGACCGCGCCTCCCTGGTCAACGAGATCCAGGACATCGCCATGGCCGACCTGCCCTGGATCCCGATCGTGGACCCCTCCGTGCGGCTGTTCCTGAACAACCGCGTCACCGGGGTTCCGGCGTCGTTCGTCTACCTCTACTACCCCTGGGCGGCCGATCTCGGCGCCTCCGGCAAGTAGGCCGCTTTGATGAAGAAGGGGTCGCTCTAAGTGATGTACGTTCTGCGCCGGCTGCTCGCCCTTGTGGGCGTGCTCATCGTGTCGAGCTTCCTGGTGTTCTCGGCGATGTACGCCGCTCCCGGCAGCCCGGAGAACTTCCTGGTGCAAGGCCGCACGGTCACCCCCGAGGTGCTCGCGGCCATTCGGGAACAGTATTCACTGGACGACCCCTTCTTCGTGCGGTTCTGGAACTGGCTGACAAATGTGCTCCAGGGAGACTTCGGCCAGTCCCTCACGAATCGACAGGAGGTGGGCGACCTGCTCGCCAACCGCCTGCCCACCACCCTCTCCCTGGTGGCCCTGTCGGCCCTGATCATCGTGATCCTCGGCATCGGCCTCGGCATTATCGCCGGGGTGCGCGACGGCATCGTCGACAAGATCGTGCTACTGGGCTCCACGGTCGGGTTCGCCGTGCCCACGTTCTTCGCGGCGCTGCTGCTGATGAGCGTGTTCAGTGTCGGGCTGGGCTGGTTCCCGGTGTTCGGCTCCGGCACCGGGTTCCTCGACCGGCTCTGGCATCTCACCCTCCCGGCCCTGGCGCTCGCGCTGCCGTCGGCGGCGGTGGTGGCCCGCATCACCCGCACCGCCATCCGCGAGGAACGTGACTCCGAACACTCGGTGATGGCGATCGCGCGCGGGGTGCCGGCCCGGATCGTGTTGCGGCGGCACGTGATTCGCAACTCGATGCTGCCGGTGAGCACCATCGTGGGCGTGCACATCGCCGGCCTCATCGCTGGGTCGTTCGTGGTGGAGTACGCCTTCACCCTCGATGGCCTGGGCACCCTGCTCGTCACCGCCGTGCAACGCAAGGACTTCGCCGTCGTGCAGGCCATCGCCATCATCCTGGTGGCCGGCTTCGGCATCATCAACCTGCTGGTCGACCTGCTCTACGCAGCCATCGACCCGCGCGTAGGAACGAGGCACGCCTCATGAAACGCTTCGTCAAGCGGATGGGCCCACTGGGCATGGTCGCCGTGGGCATCGTGCTCGTCGTGGTGCTGGGCGCCGTGCTCGCCCCGGTCATCGCCCCCTACGACCCCACCGTGGGCTCGGTCACCCAGCGCTACCTGGGCCCCAGCGCCGAACACCTGCTCGGCACCGACCAGGCCGGCCGGGATATCTTCTCCCGGCTGCTCTGGGGCGCCAGGTCCAGCCTCGTCGGGCCGCTCATCGTGGTGGTCGTCACCGCGGTGTTCGGCACCGTGCTCGCGCTCACCAGCGTGTGGTTCGGCGGGCTGGTCGACTCGTTCATCAGCCGCATCCTCGACCTGCTCTTCGCCTTTCCCAACCTGCTGCTGGCCATGCTCGCCATCGTCGTCTTCGGCTCCGGCCTCAGCACCGCCGCGCTCGCGCTGGCGGTGGCGTACATTCCCTACACGGCCCGGGTCATCCGCAGCACGGCGCTGCGGGAACGCAACCTGCCCTACATCCGCTCCCCGCAGCTGCAGGGCATCGCCGGCCCGGTGATCACCGTGCGGCATCTGCTGCCCAACGTGGCCCCGCTGATCATCACCGGCGCCACCATCAACTTCGGCTTCGCCATGATCGAACTGGCCGCGCTGTCGTTCCTCGGTCTGGGCGTGCAACCGCCGCAAGCGGACTGGGGTCTGATGGTCTCCAACGGGCAGCAGTCGCTACAGAAGGGCTACCCGGCCGAGAGCCTGCTGGCGGGCCTGTGCATCGTGATCACCGTGGCCGCGCTCGGCTACGTGGGTGAAAAGCTCGGCGGCCGCGCCGCGGCGGGGAGGAAGGCCTGATGCTCGACATCCGTTCCCTCAGTCTCAGCATCGCCGGCGACCACGGCGCGCTCGAGATTCTGCGCAACGTGTCGCTCACGGTGGGCCGGGGCGAGGCCGTGGGCCTGGTCGGCGAATCGGGCAGCGGCAAGTCCATGACGCTGCGCTCGATCCTGCGCACCGAACCGCGGAACGCCACCGTCACCGGGTCCGTCACCCTCGAGGGTGTCGACCTGCTCACGCTGGCCGGCGAACCGTTGCGGATGCTGCGGGCCCACGAGGTCTCGATGATCGCGCAGAACCCGCACGCCGTGCTCAACCCGGTGCTCCCGATCGGCCGCTACCTGGCCGAGGGCATGCACGACGCCCAGGGCCTGTCGCTCAAGGCAGCCAGGCTGCGGGCCGGCGAGCTGCTGGAGCAGGTGGGCATCGACGAGGTGGACCGGGTGCTGGCCGCCTACCCCCATCAACTCTCCGGCGGCATGCTGCAGCGGGTGGTGATCGCTGGCGCCATCGCGGGCAAGCCCAAGCTGATGCTCGCCGACGAACCCACCACCGCCCTGGACGTGACCACGCAGGCGGAGGTGATGGCGATTCTCGACGACTGCCGCCGCGAACTCGGCATGGCGCTGCTGTTTGTCACCCACGACCTCGATCTGGCGGCGGCCGTGTGCGACCGCATTAATGTGATGAAAGACGGCGAAATCGTGGAAACCGGCGTGCCCGACCAACTGCGCGATCACCCGGCCCACCCGTATACCCGGGAGCTGATGGAGTCCCGGCCGGCGGGCATCCTGTGGTCGCCCGACGCCACACCCGCCCCCACGATCGCGAAGGGCCACGATGACTTCTCCTACTGACCTCACGGCGGGCTCCCCCATGATCACCGTCACCGATCTCACCAAAACGTTCCGCACCGGCAAACGTGTCGTGGCCGCCCTCGACGCCGTGTCACTGACGGTGCCGGCCGGTTCCTGCCTGGCGGTCGTCGGCGAATCCGGCTCGGGAAAGACCACCCTCGCCCGCATCATCGTGGGCCTGGAAAAGGCGGATTCGGGCACCGTGGCCGTGGCCGGCCGGGTGGTGGCCGCGCGCGCCGACCGGCGAGAGTTGCGGCGCCGGGCACGCACGATCCAGATGGTGTTTCAAGACCCGCAGAGTTCGCTCAACCGGCGCCTGCCCGTGCACACCGCGGTCGACGAGGTGCTGCGGGTACACACCGACCTCGGCCGGGCGGCCCGGCGGCAGCGCTGCGAGGAGCTGTTCGCCTTGGTGGGCCTACCCGCGCGGTTCCTCCGCGCCCTGCCCGAAGAACTTTCCGGCGGGCAGCGGCAGCGCGTGGCGATCGCCCGGGCGCTGGCCGCCGACCCCGCGGTCATCGTGCTCGACGAGTCCGTCGCGGCGCTGGACGTGACGGTGCAGGGTCAGATCCTTGCCCTCCTCGACGACCTGCGCACCGCCAAGGGCCTCACCTACCTCTTCATCACCCACGATCTCTCGGTGGTGCAACTCATTGCCGACCAGATCGTGGTGATGCGGCGGGGCCGCATCGTGGAACGGGGAGCCACGGCGGATGTGCTCGGCCGGCCCCAGCATCCATATACCCAGTTGCTGCTGGCCTGTGCGCCGCGACCCGGCTGGAAGCCGCAACGCGGCGTCATCCGCGCGCTGCGAGACGAGATCGCCACGTGAGCGGCACCGTGCTCCTGGTCGAGTCGACGGATGCCTATGAGCGCGGTCGACAGCGCGGCCACGCGCTCCGAACGGAGCTGATCACCGGCATCGGCATCTACCTCGACCTGTTCACGGCCTGCGGCATCGCCCTGGCCGATGTGCGCGCCGGCGCGGAGGCGGCGGTGCGCGCCACCGAGGCCTGGAGCCCGGCGCTGGCCGCCGAGATGCGCGGCACCGCCGACGGTGCCGAGGTTGAACTGTGGCAGGTAGCCGCCCTCAACGCGCGCACCGAAATTCTGTCCGGCGCCAGCGGCGCCAAACCCGGCGAGTGCTCGACGATCGTGAATGCGGGCGCCCGCCCGGTGGGTGCACAGACCTGGGACTGGCACGAGGAGCTCAGCGGGCACTGGCATCTGCAGCGGGTGCGCGGCACCCAACGGGAATTCGTCGGGCTCACCGAACACGGGATCCTGAGCAAGATCGGCATGAACGACGCAGGCGTTGGGGTACTGCTCAACATCCTGGGACACCGCTCCGACCGAGCAGACGGCGTACCCGTTCACCTGGTGGGAGCACGGGTGCTCGCCGAAGCCACCACGTTGGACGACGCAATCGACATCCTGCGCACGGCCCCGGTGAGCACCTCCAGCGCCATCACCGTGCTCAGCCCGGAGGGCGCCGCCATCGTGGAACTGAGTCCGGAGGGCGCTGCCGTGATCACCCCGACCAATGGGGTGCTCTTGCACACCAACCACTTCCTCGACCGCCGGCTCGGGCTGGGTGAGAAGCCGGGGCTGTACGACCCTGACTCGCAGCTGCGCCTGGAAGTGCTTACTGAGCGGGCGAGCAGGGCCGCACTGCCAGCCGAAGCGGAGGCCTTGGTGAACTACTTGGTCTCGCAACCCGGTGACGCCGCTGCGTTGTGCTGCGTTCCCGACCCCGGCGCCGTGCTCGGTGACCGCTGGGCGACGCTAGCCACGATCACCCTTGACCCCCAGGCCCGCACCATGACGGTGTCGGCGGGGTCACCCGCCGAGGTCGCCGGCAACGAAGTGATTCGGCTCACCGTTTAGCGTCGCTGTCTCACGACGACTGGCTCGTCATCGTCGACGTCTCCGTCACCGCTCGGTGCGAGACACGAACCGTAATCTCGTCGCGGCATCGGGGACGGCTGGCCTAGTGTCCTTCCCATGACCACGCTCGCCTCCTCCCCCGTTGCCGCCGTCGACTATGCCGGCCTGGCCGCGCGATTCCGGCCCATTTTCGCCGGGATCGCCGCCGGCGCATCCGCTCGTGAGCAGGACCATCTGCTGCCGTACGAGCAGATCAAGGAACTCACGAATGCCGGCTTCGGCGCGCTGCGGGTGCCCGTCGCCGACGGCGGGCTGGGCGCGAGCCTGCCGCAGTTGTTCCGGCTGCTGACCGAACTCGCCGCGGCGGACTCGAACATCGCGCAGGCTCTGCGCGGGCACTTCGCCTTCGTCGAGGACCGTCTCGTGGCATCCGGCGCCCAGCGCGACGTGTGGCTGGCCCGGTTCGTGCGGGGCGAGATCGTGGGCAACTCCTGGACCGAAGTGGGCAGCGTCACCATCGGCGACGTCATCACCCGCGTGCGCCCCGCAGCGAACGGCAAACCCGGCGAGCTGGTCGTGAACGGCACCAAGTTCTACTCGACCGGCAGCATCTTCGCGGACTGGATCGACACGTTCGCGCAGGTGGGCGATACCGGCAAGAACGTGATCGCCGTGGTGAACGCCCACCAGCCCGGTGTCACGCACAGCGACAACTGGGACGGCTTCGGCCAGCGCACCACCGGCAGCGGCACCAGCACCTTTGTGGATGCCGTCGTGGCCGAGGAGAACGTGATCGATTTCGACACCCGGTTCAAGTATCAGACCGCGTTCTACCAGGCGGTGCTGTTGGCGGTGTTGGCCGGCACGATCAAGGCCGCCGAACTGGAGATCGCCGCCGAGGTGAAGGCCCGCACCCGGATTTTCTCGCACGGCAACACCCAGCGCTTCGCCACCGACCCGCAGATTCTGCAGGTGGTGGGCGAGGTATCGGCGCAGGCGTTCGCGGCCGAGGCGATCGTGGAGAAGGCGGCCTGGGCGTTGCAGGGGGCGTACGAGGGCGCGTTCCTTGGGGACCTGGTTGAAGAGGAACGACTCAATGACCTCGCCGAGCTGGCGACGGCGCAGGCTCAGGTTGTGCTGGTGTCACTGGCGACCCGGGCCACCTCCGACATCTTCGATGCGCTGGCCGCGTCGGGGGTGTCCACGACGAAGAACCTGGACCGGCACTGGCGCAACGCCCGCACCGCGGCCAGCCACAACCCGTGGGTGTTCAAGGCACGCATCGTGGGCGACTACGTCGTGAACGGCACGCCGCCCACCCGGATCTGGTCGATCGGGGCGGCGCCGAAGCAGAGCGTCTGAAGGCCAGCCCTGCAGGGTCGGCCGTTTCACGGTACTCAGGCGTCGGTCTAAGCCCATAGCCTTAGCCCATGAACCTTCGTCCGCTCGTCCCGATCGCTGTCGCTCTCCTCCTCCTCACCGGATGCTCGGCGCCCGCATCCACAACCGAGACCGCAGCATCCGACTCACCGTCTGCGGCGGCCACAGCGGAGCCGACCGAGGAGGTTATCGTCACGCCCTTGGACCTTGCGGGCGAGTGGAAGCAGACGAACTCGAACAGCGCCGACGCCTACCAGACTGCGACCATCACGGGCGAGCAAATCACCATCGACTGGGTCAACGACGCTGAAGCCACCAAGTCCGTCTACTGGATCGGCACGTACGTTGCGCCCACCGAGGACACCGAGTCGTACTCGTGGGACTCGCAGGGCGACGTCGCGCAAATGGAGACCGCCCTCCTGGCCTCCGGTGACTCAGCAAAAACGTTCACCTACGTGGACGGTGCACTGACGTATGAACTCACCGCAATGGGCGTGACCATGACCGTCGAGATGAGCCGGCAGTAGCTATTCGTCACCCCACACTGGGGTTGGCGAGTGCGACCCGGGCACTTCTACGCTTGAGGCAGCGTCAGTTGGCGCGCCCACATGACGGGAATCCCCTTGACTCTGCCTGCAGCCGGTTGGTACCGAGACCCTGAAGATGGTGCGCTGCTGCGGTGGTGGACCGGCGCGGACTGGTCGGCCCAGCGGCGCTCTGCAGCACCCGTACCGCCGCCGGCCTACGGTTCTGGGCCCGCGGCAGGGTCGACCTCCGCACGGCCGGTCTACGTGCCCATGGCGGCGCACCAGTCCCCCACGGTGTACGCCACCCCGCCGACCCGCAAGGAGAAGGATCGCGAGATCCGCCGGAACAACTCGATGGCCTACACCGGGCTGGTGCTGGCCCTCGTCTCATGCCTCATCAATCCCCTGGCGATCCCGAGCATCCTGGGCATCGTCTTTTCGGCGATTGGCATCGCGAAGTCCGCGGAACTCGAAGGTGCCGGGCGCCAGCTCACCGGCCGCGGCACGGCCATCGCCGGACTCGTGGTGAGCATCGCGTCCACGGCCTATGTCCTCTGGAAACTCTCGACGATCTTCTGATGCGCGCTCAGTGCGCGCGCCCAACGGATTCGGACGTTGTGCGACTGCGCACACTACCTCAGCGGTCGCAGAAACTCCCTGAGGTCGACGGCGAGCAGGTCGGGCTCCTCGTTGGGGGCGAAGTGACCGCCCCGGGGCATCTCGGTGTACCGGGTCACGGCGTAGCTGCGCTCGGCCCAGCTGCGCGGCGGGCGGGCGAGGTCGTGCGGGAACACGGCGACCGCGGTGGGCACATCCACTCGACGCACCCGGGTAGTGAGGCCGGCGGCGAACTCCCAATAGGGGCGGAACGAGGTGGAGATCGAGTTGGTGAACCAGTAGAGCGAGGCCTGGGTGAGCAGGAAGTCGTCGCTGAAGCGGGTGGACAGGTCGCCGCCGCAGTCGCTCCAGGCCCGGTATTTCTCCAGGATCCAGGCCAGCAGACCGGCCGGTGAATCGGCCAGCCCGGGCGCGAGGCTGAGCGGACGGGTCTGCTGCTGGTGCTGATAGCCGCCCTCATCGGCCACCCACTGCTGCGCCGCCGCCAGGTAGGCCTGCTCGGCTGGGGTGAACGTGGCCGGGTCGGCGTGACCGGGCGCGGCCACGGCGAGCAGGTGGATGCCCACCACCGCTTCGGCATGCGCCTCGGCAAGGCGCGACGTGATGCCGGCACCCAGGTCACCGCCGTGCGCGGCGTAGCGCGTGAATCCCAGGTGCTCGGTCATGAGTGTGTGCCAGAGCTCGTGGGTCTGGTCGTCGTGGCTGGGGCGCTGCGGGGAGAACGGGAACCCGGGCAGTGCCGGGACGATCACCGTGAACGCATCCGCCGCCGAGCCTCCGTGCTCGGATGGCGTGGCCAGCCGGTGGGCCAGGTCGACGAGTTCGATGGCGGTGCTCGGCCAGCCGTTGGTCAGCACCAGCGGCAGGGCGCCGGGGGTCTCGGCCTCGAAGCGGAGATAGCTCAGTGGGGTGCCGGCGATGGTGGCACGGTGCCAGGGCAGTGCGTTGATGCTGGTCTGCTGCTTGGTCCAGTCGAAGCCATCCGCCCAGTACGCGACCAGGCGACGCAGTTCGGCCTGGTCGGTGCCGGCCGTCCAGCCGGTGACCGGCCAGTCGGGTGACCAGCGGGTGCGGCGGAGTCGGTCGCGCAGGTCATCGACATCACTCTGGGGCACATCGAGCGGGAATGCGGTGGTCATCAGGCAAGTCTCGCGTATGTCGGCGGTGTCGACGCGTTACTGGAACCGGTCCGACGGTCCTCCACGCAAGTGGCCTTACCAAAGGACCATCGCTGATGGAAACGTTGTCTCCATCGAGCATCCGCTCGTCCCAGTCGGCGAGCGTGCAGTCGAACTGCCCGGGTTCTGTGCCACCGACCGAAGGAACCGCTCATCTCCTCCACCGTCTCGCACCCTGCCCCGACCGATTTCGACTTCATCATCGGCGACTGGACCGTTCGCCACGAACGCCTGGACGGGATCTTCGCCGGTGCCGACACCTGGACGGCATTCGAGGGGCTCTCCTCCACGAGCAAGATCCTCGGCGGCCACGGCAACCTCGAAGACAACCTGCTCAAGCATCCCTCGGGTGACTTTCATGCGGTGGCACTGCGCTCCTACTCCGTCGCCGACGGCGAGTGGAGCATCTGGTGGCTGGACGGCCGCAACCCGACGCAGCTGGATACTCCGGTGCGCGGGGCATTCCGGGACGGCATCGGCACGTTCGTGGCGTCAGATGTGCTGAACGGGGTGCCCGTTCGGGTGCGGTTCATCTGGGATGCGACGGGTGCGCATCCGACCTGGGAACAGGCCTTCTCGAACGACGACGGTGCGACCTGGGAGACGAACTGGCGGATGACGTTCACGGCCGTGCAGAACGCAGTCACCGGCTGACTCCATGCAGGCGCGCGGCCGGAGTACCGTTGAGCCGTGCCCACTCCCCGCAAGTTCCCAGCCAAAGTGCCGGCGGCAGCGCGGGCGCGTTATGCGAAGCGCCGGCAACGACGGCTCGCCCGCGTCGACAACGACCTCACCGCATCAGAGTGGGCCGACCTCCTCACGGCCTGGGGCGGGTGCGCTTATTGCCAAACCCCGAGTCCGGCACTCCAGCGTGACTGCATCATGCCGATCTCGCGTGGCGGCCGGTACACCCTCGAGAACGTGGTTCCCGCCTGCCCGTCCTGCAACGCGAGCAAACACAACAACGAAGTCACGGGATGGCTCCGCCGCAAGCGCCTGGACGAGCGCACGTTCCTGCTCCGCTACGCGACAATCCTGCCGACTCTCCTCCCGGCTGAGTAGAGCTGACAACGCTCCTGGACGGTCTTCGCTCAGCCCCGGCTGTGCACCGGTCTGGCGTTCGCCGGGGGTTCTCCGACCTCATGGATCGTGTGGCCGCCGCAGGCCGTCTTGGTTACGCTGGCCCGCTCGATGCGCGACACCTTGAACCAACGCATTGCGTCGCGCAGCCGGCACCACCCGACCAGGTACCACTGGCCGTTCGTGGAAGCGAAGAGCACGGGTTCGACGTCGCGTGCAGTCGTGGTCCCATCTCCCGATGTGTAGCGAAGGCGGAGCACCCGCTGCTCGGCCATCGCCTCCTCCAGTGCCGATTTGACTGCTCGTGACGAGGAGGGCGGCGCGTTGACCCAGACTCGGGAGGCCAACTCGTCCGCTCGTCCTCGGGTGCGGGGATCGAGGACGTCCAGGATCTTCTGGACGCCGGCTGCGGCCAGGTCGGCGTAGGGGGCATCGGATGCAGCGGACACGGCTGCCATGAGCGCCACCGCCTGCGCTGGGGACAGGCTGACAGGCGGCAGGGACGCGCCCACGGCCATCCCGTAGCCACCGCCCGGACCTGGGCGTGACCAGAGCGGCGCACCGCTGTTCTCCAGCGCCGCGAGGTCTCTCTTGACGGTGCGCACGGACACGTCGAACTCTTTCGCCAGCCGCTCGGCGGAGCAACCCCGCGATCCGTTGCGGCGTAGCATCTCGGACAACGCATGGAGTCGTTCTGTTCGCTTCACCGTTCGGCCCGCAGTAAATTCATGACACAAATAGTGACACACACCTGCCCGTGACACCTACGAAGGTAGTGACATGACAACTACAACGAGCAGTCCCACCATCATTCTCATCGCCGGCCATTGGCTGGGCGCCTGGGCATGGGATGAAGTCCTCGAACACCTGAAAACCGATCATCCTCGGGCGATCGCAATGACGCTGCCCGGTCTCGACGGGGACGATCCTGGGCGTGCGGCGAGGACCCTCGACGATCAGGCTGCGGCGGTCCTGGACGTCATCGCTCGACACGGGGAGTCCGAGGATCAGCCCGCGATCATCGTCGCCCACAGTGGGGCGAACGCCCCCGTCAGCCTCGTTCTGGACCGGCACCCCGAGCTTGTGCACCGGGTGGTGTGGGTCGACTCCGGCCCAGTGGCGCCGGGAAGCGTCTACGCCCCCGACCTCCCGGAGGGGGCGGTGGAGCTACCGCTGCCGCCCTTCGACATCCTCGGCCAGCAGGCGAGCCTCGAAGGCCTGAGCCCAGAGGTCCTCGAGCGTTTTCGGGCCCGGGCAGTGCCTGAACCCGGCCCCGTGCTTCGCCAGAGCGTCGAACTCACGAACGACGCCCGGCGCACGGTGCGGACCACCCTGGTGTGCTGCTCGATCCCGAGCGCGCAGATGCTGGAGCTGGCCCGGTCGGGCCATGCCATGTTCGCCGAAGTCGCGAACCTCGAGCGCCTCGACGTCATCGACCTCCCGACGGGTCATTGGCCGATGTGGAGCCGTCCCGCGGATCTCGCCCGGACCATTCAGTCAGCGGCTTCTCGAACCGACTGAACCCGCATGGGCCAGCCGACCCGCGGGGCGGCGCAGGCCCGTCGGGGCGTCGCCGCCCCTCGTGTGGCTGGATGATCCCGCTAGAGCGGACTCATCCAGCCAGACGGGGCGCGCTGACTAGATCCAGCCACGCTCCCACGCGGCGGCCGCGGCCGCGGTGCGCGAGTCGGCCGCGAGCTTGGCCATGGCGGCGGAGATGTGGTTGCGCACGGTGCCGTGCGCCAGGCCGAGCTGTTTGGCGATGTGCCGGGTGGGCAGTCCCTCCCGGGCCAGCCGGAGCACGTCGACCTCCCGGGCGGTGAGTGGGCTCTCCTCCTCGGTCAGCGCCGCCGTGGCCAGTCGGGCGTCGATGTAGCGCTCGCCCGCGGCGACCGAGCGGATGATCGTGGCCAGCTCCGACGCGGGGGTGGACTTGGGCACGAAGCCGCGCACCCGGGCCGCGAGGGCCCGTTTCAGGGTGCCCGGCCGGGCATGCCGGGTGACGATGATCACCTGCGTGTCCACCAGACGCAGCAGTCGTTGGGCGGCGTCGATCCCGTCGAGTCGCGGCATTTCCAGGTCGAGCAGCATGATCGCCGGGCGATGGGCGATCGCCGCGGCCACCGCCTCCTCGCCGTCGGCGACGTCCGCGACGACCTCGAGATCGGGTTCGAGCGAGAGCAACGCCACCAGGGCACCGCGGATGAGCTCCTCGTCATCGGCGATCACCACCCGGATCATCGGTCGGCCCTCTCTCGGGTCACCGGGGCGCCCGTCGTGGGCACCCGCACGACCAGCGTGAAGGTGTCGTCGGTGCGGGTGGTCTCCACCGTGCCGTGTTGCGCGGCGACGCGGTGCGCCAGGCCGGCCAGGCCCGTTCCGTCACGACGCACCGCGCCGGCCGCGTTGTTGCTGACGGTCAACCGGTACTCCCCTGTGTCGGCGAGCACCAGCTCGATGGTGGCGTCGGTGGCCCGGCTGTGCCTCAGCACATTGGTGGCCGCCTCCCTGATGGCGACCGCGAACACGGCGCCGATCGCGGTGGGCATGCCCGGGGTCTCGATGTGCGCCTCGCAACGGATGCCCGCCGAGCGCAGCACCGCCGCCGCGTTCCGCACCTCCACGGCCACGGTGACCGTGCGGTAGTCGTTCACCACCGCGCGGGTGTCGTCGAGGGCCGCTTGCGCGATCACGCGAATGTCGGCGATTTCGCGGGCGGCCTGTTCGGGGCGCACGAACAGCAGTCGTTCGGCCAGTTCGCTCTTCAGCGCGATCACCTGCAGGTTGTGGCCCTGGATGTCGTGCAGGTCGGTGGCGAACCTCAGCCGTTCCTTCGCCACCGCGAGCTCGGCCGCGGTCTGGCGGGCGTTCTCCAGCCGCAGCACCACCTGCAACGCCCACACCGCGCTCAGCGGCATGAGCGTGAACAGGGCCAGGGTGCCGAGCACGATGAGGTCGGCCGTGTCATCGGCGCCGGCCGGGGCGACGGTCGGTGAGGTGAGGATGCCGGTCAGGCCGCCGCCGCCGATGACCGCGTAGGTGGCGAGCACCACCGCGGCCTTCCACCATCCATTCACCAGGCAGCTGAGCACACCGCCGGCCAGGGCGAGCAGGAAGGCCCAGCCCCAGCCCGCGAACGGAGCCGGCACGGCCAGCAGCCACGCCGCGCCGGCCAGCCCCAGGAGGGCGAG
>Ga0247803_1000860_pt1 | contig 16089 bp, 17 predicted proteins | sample UWRJL014104B1_FD_180928 | JGI IMG/M metagenome (GOLD analysis project Ga0247803, IMG submission 180928) | Plant litter microbial communities from Arlington Agricultural Research Station in Wisconsin, United States - UWRJ-L014-104B-1 | ecosystem: Environmental > Terrestrial > Plant litter >...
ATCGAGATCGGTGTGAAAGTATTAAAACGTTTCGCTACTGATGAACGCATCATCACAGCAATGAAGAGTCATCATGATGACTGTCCTCACGAGACACTCGAAGCAGTCATCGTACAGACTGCAGATATGATCTCCGGGTCTCGAGCAGGCGCACGTCGCGATACAGCAGCAACGTACCTCAAACGACTCGGCGAACTAGAAGATCTTGCCTCACGTTTCACCGGAGTAGAGAAAGCCTACGCTCTCCAAGCAGGACGAGAGGTGAGGGTATTCGTTCATCCGGAAACAGTCTCTGACATCGAGTCCCGGCACCTTGCTCGTGATATCGCAGCAAGTATCGAAACGGAGTTACGCTATCCGGGAACCATCAAGGTTACCGTCATTCGAGAAACTCGTATCACAAACTACGCACGATAAGTATAAAAATACTCAAGCATGTTGCTTGAGTATTTTTATATCCACCCTGTTACACATATGCACATCGAGATAAAATCCAGATAAATTTTTATGTAACCGATGTTCTCACATTTATGAACCATTGCGAGAGGGGTTAATAATCAAAAATAAGCGATCACTTATTTTTGATTATTGTGATGATTTATCAGTCCGGTGCGATATACTGTAAACATGCCTCCAACTGAAAAATTTACTACCAACCAACAAGAACTTGCTCATATCACTGAGAAGGCTCACAAGGAATACATCTTGCAACACGAACCTCACAAGACACTTGAAAGCGCCACTCGCTCAAGCATCGAACAATACGCCACCGCACAAGCTAAAGACTTTCTTCATGAAACACGTGCGCTTCCTGCACACGCAGCCGAAGCCCTAGTCCTCAAGCTCAAACCAGAAACCCATGATGGAAAAATGGAAGAATTGTTCGGTATTATGCTGGAGAAAGGTGTAAAGAATGCACTTGATATTGTTGCACGTCTTGGTAACCCACACCTCGAAGATGACTTCCATCGCTTTCTTGTACAGTACCTTCACACTACAGGGGCTATTCCCGGTTTGAAAGAGCACTCTTTGTTACACAAAGAATTGGAGCACTCTCTCTTCACTGTTACACTTCAACCGCAAAACACGACAGGAGGCGACTTCAAATCTTTTATCCAGGCAATGAAGCAGTTTTACATCGGCATGCTGTCTCTTTCCGAGAACAGTAAGGACCACTACACGCTAGAACTTGCAGTTCAAAACAGTGGTCGCGATATTTCGCTCTATGCCTCTGTTCCACGGGTACACGAACAGACATTTGAAAAACTGGTCAACTCCTACTACCCAGGAGCAAGCATCGAGGTTGCCACCGACGACTACAATATTTTTTCAGATAGTGGTAGCGGCATTGCGGCCGCGTACGCAACTCTCAGTCAGCCGGCAATCTTTCCTCTTTCAACCGATGATACGTTTTCTCATGACCCGCTGGCAGCACTGATCGGCTCATTATCGAAACTTGAACATGACGGCGAAGGCGCGGCGATTCAAGTGGTCATTACCAACGACAAGAACAACAGTAACCAACTTTACAGTTCTATTATCAAGAGCGCCGAAAAGGGTGACGTTGAAGTCAAAAAACAATACAAAGAAATCACCGAAGATTTACTCCCGGGTATCGCAAAAGGTGTATTGTCATTTTTTAACACTAGTACTCCAAAAGAACAGACAGAAAAAACTATCGACACTCATGGTATCGAACTTGCTCGTATTAAAAACCAAAGTCAGTCTCTTCTTGCCGGTATCCGTATCATTGCCTCAGCTCCGACACTTCCTCGTGCTACTGCCATGCTTGCGACCATCAAGTCCACCTTCGCGCAGTTTGCATTGGTGGAAAGCAACAGCGTATCATGGAAGGATATCAAGACAAACGACCTTCATTCGTTCGCAAAAGATTTTAGTTTCCGAACACTGAAAGAAGGTGAATTGATACCGTTATCCATCGACGAGCTTGCGACACTGTTTCATTTCCCTGTTGGCATTTCTGGAAGTCCTGAACTCAAAGAAACAACAGCCGCATCTGCCCCCGCACCGGTGATGACAAACAACGGCGGAGTATACCTCGGGACTAACACCTATCGCGGAACCACAACTGATATCTTTCTTTCAAAGGAAGACCGTATGCGACACTGTTATGTGATCGGACAGACAGGAACCGGTAAGACAACCATTCTGAAAAACATGGTCATCCAAGATATTAAAAATGGAAACGGTGTGTGCTTTATGGATCCCCACGGCAGTGACCTTCAGGATATCCTTGCAAACATTCCTCCTGAGAGACTCGACGATGTGATCTATTTTGATCCAGCATATACCGACCGACCAATGGGACTCAATATGCTCGAGTACGATGAACGGTATCCAGAACAAAAAATTTTTGTTATCAATGAGCTACTCGGTATCTTTAACAAACTCTTCGATATGAAAACTGCCGGCGGTCCGATGTTTGAACAGTACTTCCGAAACTCAGCAGGACTCGTCATGGAAGATCCAGAAAGTGGTTCTACTCTCCTTGAAATTGGACGAGTCCTCTCTGACAAAGAATTTCGTTTGATGAAATTATCAAAATGTAAAAATCCTATTATCAGACAGTTTTGGGAAAATGCAGAGAAGACTACCGGCGAAGCGTCGCTCGCAAACTTTGTTCCCTATATCACCAACAAGTTCGATGTGTTCATTTCAAACGACATCATGCGCCCAGTGATCGCTCAACAAAAGTCTGTACTCAACTTCCGTGACATCATGGACAACAAAAAGATTCTTCTCGTGAATCTTTCCAAAGGTCGCCTCGGAGATATCAACTCTCATCTGATCGGTCTCGTGCTGGTTGGAAAAATGACTATGGCAGCACTCTCTCGTGTCGACCTGGTCGGACGAAGCGAGATCAACGACTTCTATCTCTACATCGACGAGTTCCAAAACGTGACGACTGACTCCATTGCAACTATCCTCTCCGAAGCCCGCAAGTACCGACTCGGACTTACTGTGGCCCACCAGTACATCGAGCAGCTCCAGCCAAATATCAAAGACGCAATCTTTGGTAACGTTGGGAGCATGATCATTTATCGTGTCTCTCCAGAAAACGCAGGAGTGTTTGAGAAACAACTCTCTCCAACCTTTGCTCCGAGTGACGTGCTCACACTTCAGAATTTTAACGCCTTTGCAAAGATACTAGTCAACGGTTCACCTGAGAAGCCATTCAACTTGCGTATCCCCCCTCCGCCGCAAGGAAACATGTCTATCACCGACAAGGTCAAAGAACTCTCCTACCTCAAGTATGGACGCCCTCGTGCCGAAGTCGAAGCCGAAATATTTGCTCGATATAAATAATAGTGACAATAAAGAAGTCTTATAAGAAATATAAGGCTTTTTTATTGCAAAAAATGTCATTTTTTATTTTCATAAAGTAACAAAATATTAATTCGTCAAGGTTTGCACTCAAAATCCCTTGCTATATAATGATATGAGCTAAAAGCGCGAGCTTTCGGCACACTGATGAATTAGCAGACTAGCACTTATGAAGGGGTAACCCTCGCACACACTATGAACAAACAAGCCCTTGTTGAGCTCATTCACGGCAAAATCGGCGGTACTAAGGTACAAGCTGAAGAAGTTGTTGAAAGCATCATCGACGCAATCGTTACTACACTTAAGAAAGGCGAAGAAGTATCTGTAGCTGGACTTGGTATCTTTTCAGTAAAAGACCGTGCAGCTCGCACAGCTCGCAACCCAAAGACAGGCGAAGCTGTAAAAGTTGCTGCAACTCGCGTACCAAAATTCCGCGCAGCCAAGGCACTCAAGGACGCTGTAAAATAGTCTTCTGTCTCGCTTTTTGCAAACCGAACTATTTTCAAAACAAAACACCACGAAATCGTGGTGTTTTGTTTTTGCCGGGGGTCGCGTATACTATATCCACATGGCACCTGAAGACCCTCAAACCGACTTTCTGCTCCTCTGCGCGCACGAACTCCGCACTTCCCTTACTGCCAACAAATGGCTCTTTGAGATGCTTCTCAAGAATGAACTAGGCCCTGTCACCGAGGAGCAGCGAGTATTGTTTACCCAAGCACTTGCAGCAAACGCACATATGGGAACAGTCACCAAAGAACTCCTCAAAGCTATCCATGACAATACTGGTGTTATCGCATTTACCCCTGTCTCTATAGACCTAACAGCACTATGTCGTGAAGTAGTACAAGAATTCTCTAATCTCGCAAAAAAACATACTCTCTCACTCCAGGGAGTATACGAAGGAATTGCTAGCGTTCAAGGAGATGCTACAAAACTCCGCATTATACTCCATAACCTGCTCGATAATGCCATCAAGTACAGTAGCCCTCATACGTCTATTACAGTTAGAGTATTCTCTACAGCAAGTCAGGCAACCCTCACAGTGACAAACTATGGTCCGGGTATAACACTCGAGCGACTTCCTCATATTTTTAGCAGATTTAACTCAACTACAATAGATGAAATTAACGGTATCGGACTCTATGGTAGCAAATCACTTGTAGAGCAACACCACGGAACTATCACAGTAACAAGTATTCCTGATGAAACCACCACATTTACTGTCTCCCTCCCCCTCGAGTTCGCAAAATAGCAAAAATACACTATACTGATCCCATGCAAACAATTTTAGTAATCGAAGACGATTCATTTCTTAAAAACCTTGAAGCTGCCAAATTTACCAAAGCTGGTTACACTGTTTTAACAGCGATGACACCCGAAGAGGTAGATGCAGCACTTGCGACAGCAACTCCGGTTGTTATTCTGCTTGACCTCATGCTTCCCGGCACTGACGGGTTTGCACTCCTTGGCAAGATCAGAGCCAATGAAGCAACCAAGACTACTCCTGTGATCGTATTTTCAAACCTTTCCGAAGAGTCAGAAGTGAAAAGAATCATGGATAGTGGCGCAACGGCATTTATGACCAAGTCCAACTTCACCCTAGAAGAAGTAATCGAGAAAATCAAAAGTCTTACACCAACCGTATAATACCCATAATAAAATCCCCGACTAGTAGTCGGGGATTTTATTATTCATTATTTATACTGAGAAATGTTTTTTCATGTATCCTTCGGTAATCTTTACCGGTTCTGAAACAGGAATCTTGGTATATGATTCGTCAGGATTCTTCTTGTCGATCACTACATTGTAGGTACCATTTGGGAGAAGACAGTAGTATCGTCCGAGCTTGTCGGCTACCTTGTGAATGATCTCTTGTCCGGTTACCTGAGAGAAGACTCTGATGATCGCGAACGAAAGCGGTGCACCAGTGATCGCATCTTCCATACTGCCCTTTGATTTGGTTTTAATACCAAACTTTCTAACAATAAACAATACAACATAGAGACAGAATATAACAATGTTATATGTCGTTGCAGCGAGAAGCAGTGCCACAGTCGCTACAATAAAACCGATACCAAAGAGTGCCTGAGCGAGTTTTCCAAGAAGAACATCACTCTTGTGGAAGAAGGTAAGACGCTTTTGTTCTTTCTTTGCAAATTCGTTCCAGTCAAAGTTTTGTTGATCCATCGGAATGTTTTTTGCAATGATATCCCCTTCGTTAAGTAGTGTTATCTGTTCACCAAAGTAGAGTTCATTATATAGTTCATCTGCTTGGCGCCCTACAAGTTTTGTAGATGGGTACGTATAGTTAGTCTTGTTAGCAACGATCTTGTAAGTACCTGCTGGTACAGAGAATCCGTATCGTCCGTCAATGTCAGTAATAGAAGTTGCTACTTCGTTTCCTTGAGTATCGGTAAGCATCACATATGCCGGGTCAATAGGTTGCTTGGTCACACTATCATATACAGTCCCCCATGGACGACTGCGTTTCTTGAGACCGAATGCAACGAGAAGTAATGTCCACAAACGAAACGGTAACAAGAAGAGTTCCGCCAATGAAAGCGGTGTAGAGAACGCAACGGCAACCACCGCTGCTGCAACGGATGCTGCTGCACCAGCTGAAGTAACGACCTGTACAATGTCGGTACCAAGTGGTGTATCGAGCGCTACCGCCAATGCTCCTGTAGTATCACGAACGCTGTCCGCTATACCTCCGAGCCCTCGTTCAATGTTTCCAAACAGAGCATTCACTGTTTCAGTGATACGCGGGGAAACGCCACCACTTCCTCCATTTCCACGAGAATCTTCACTTCCGCTTCCCTCTCCAGGACCAGAAGGCGCTGACGGAGTACTATCGCCGGGGTCACTTGGGAATGTTGGCTCCCCGGGCGTTGCAGGAGTAGTATCAGGCTCTCCTGGTATTGGAGTCGGAGTTGTGTCCCCGGGAGGAGTAGTAGGCTGAACTGGAGTAGTCGGAGTTACTGGTTCAGGAGTAGGAGTTTCTGGAGTTGTTGGGGTCACTGGTGTGGTAGGTGTAGGGTCTGTTGTACCTCCCCCTCCACTACTACCTCCACTGCTACCACCAGAAGATCTGGACCAATTAGTTTCTACACAACTATTTGCTTGATCGCAATCAAAAGTAATCCATCCGTATGACTGGCTCCAAGCGTATCCGCTGAGCTCTCCATCAACAATGCGTACAGTCTGAACGTTATTATTTTGAAACGGTCCGAAATTAATCCATCCGGTATTTTGCCCCCAGGCATAGCCAGAAAGATTTCCGTTTCCATCGTTTGCAACTTTAAAGTTACCGTTGGTAGTACTACACCCGCTCGTCGTGTCGGCACAGTTAGTAACGATCCATCCCACACCGTTCCCCCAGGCAAACCCGCGAAGCTCACTGTTAGTGATGGAAATATTGTACTGTGACTGCGTCGTGAACTTCCCAAAGTTAATAATATTGTTTGAGCCCAAGCTAGCGTTTGAAATAGTTGCTGTATAGTTGCCTTGGTTATTAGGATCTATTACTCCAACACTTGCCGCTTGAACCGCTACTGTGAGTGCGAGCGCTCCCAGTACTCCTGCTAAAAATACTTTTGTTTTTACATTGCGATTCATACCTCATAGTATATATGAAAGATGTGTAATGCTATAGGGAAAATCCCTGGATAAGTATTGACTAAATGACCAATCGGAGTAGTATGATGACAAATCTAAAAACATAAATACGTATGCGTAAAAAAATCTCTGCTTCCGCAATTTCGATTGCGGTAATTATTGACACAGAAAATGAGATTGTTAAAAACAGTCTTACACGTGAACTTGCTAAACAAGTAAGTCAGAAATTTAATGTCCCAGTGGAATCAGTGTTTATCCAAGAGACAGTTCAGACAAGCTCCGAGCTCAGTAGTCGGATCGTACGAGAGCTTCGCCCCGAAAAAATGGTTTTGTACTATCAGATCAGGGGGTGCATGGTCTCCTTATACCAAAAGCACATCGTATCCGCCGAATCTGCAGAAGAGATATTTGCCGAACGAGAGAAACGTGAACCTTACAAAGTAAAAAGACATCTAGGGATAAACCTCAAGAATTATTGCGCTGACACATGTTCTGTAGAAAATTTATCGACATTGGAAGCACTACAGCCCCAAGATACTTTAGCAGTCGCATAAAATCGTTACGTAAAAGCCAAACGGCAAGATACTAAGAGTACCTTGCCGTTTTTATGTGCGGGATAAGGGAGTCGAACCCTTCACCTCAGTTTGGAAAACTGATATTTTACCGATAAACTAATCCCGCATTGGATTACAAGCCAGTATAACAAAAGTAAGCAACTTTACAAGACCGCTATTGACATTTATTGAATTAGGTGTATACTTTTATTAAATACATATACAAATGCATAAAGATATAGCGAAATTGTTATGGTCAATCCATACCAATTCTTTGACAAAATCCTTTAAACAAGTGCCTAAAAAAGATAAGATTGACGCTATAGCAAATGCAAGTAACACTAGTCTTCTTTTTGAAAAAACTTTAAAAGATAAAACGTTCAAAGAAAACCCGACACTTGAACACCTTGAAGGGCTCGTGCGGGATACACTTGAGAAATTCAAATTTATCGCCAAATGGTGTGAGAAAATTAAAAAAGATCTTCCTTTCATTCTATGGATTAATCATAAACTAAAGGAATTGAACTAACTGGGGGATGTAGCTTATGCTGCATCCTTTTTTGTTCCGATTTTTTTGTATTCAGCGACAACATCATCCATGAATTTGTCTATCGAGGCGATTTCAATCTTATCGATAATGTCCAGGTTTTGAGCAGTCCCCCAATTGTTGCCAATGTCTGTATGATACCCACTATCCTTTTGAGTTTTTACTCTGACAAGGTACAGGTACTTTGGATTTTTTACCCTATACAGATGTTCGTAATCAAAACTGAAATAAGCCATCTTCATGTCATTAAAACGATGATCCTTTTCCGTACCGACAATCTCCCATGAGTCCACCATTTCCACACTTTGTCCTGTGAACTTCTTCTCTGTCTTTGGAACAATATTTTCAGCAGAACAGTGATATGCAACCTCTGAACCAAACATATCGGCAAGTTTTTTTAAGTTATCTATTAGTTCACCTACAGGAGCCTGTTTCATTTCTACCCGTTTCTTGAATGAACCAAGGATTCTATTTCTATTTTCGTAGGCAAGCGCCAACATTCTTTTCTTTTCATCTATACCGAACTCGCTCAGTCGTTCTCGTATTTCGTCTATTTCTTCCGGAGTATATCCGTTCTCATTGAGACTATCTTCAAAAACCTGATACAGCCTGCTTTCGATAAATGATTTAAATATTGCTTCTCGAGCCTTGCTTTCTCCTTCCTTGTGAGAAAAATCAAATAGTTCGAAATGTTCAGAATCTTCAGAGTGTTTATATTCCTCCAAATTAATAACAACTGGTTCTTGTTGTTGTGAAGAATCAAGATTATTAGGAATTTTTTCCATACTGTCGGGATGCAGGGATTCGAACCCTGAGTCACCTCTTCCCAAAAGAGGCATGTTAGCCGTTACACCACATCCCGGGTGTAGTCGTATAGTAGCAGAAAGGCTTGACTAAATAAAGGGGGTTAGGTTTTTATTCGAGTGGTAACAGTTCTACCCTAGACTGTCCTGTCTCGAGTATCGGGAGTTTAACTATCAGTGCATATACTCGGTAGTTCTTTATCTTGTGTAACAAACAATAATGCTCAATAGAGACCAAGAATTTTCGTATCTTGCCTTTAGTCATATTTTCAGCCGGATTGAACCAGCTCCCTTGTTTCCCCGCCTTCACTTCATAAAAATAGTATCTACCGGACTTTCGGGCGACTATGTCTATCTCGCCGTACTTGTTCGCCACATTTCGTTCAATAATCGTGAAACCTTCCCTTTTCAAATAACCACACGCAACGACTTCGCCTTGCTCCCCTAGTTTTTGTGCTAGTGATGTAAATTGCCTGATCATATTTCAATTCACAGTATACCCTTACCAGATAAAGGAAATATCAAATCGGACAGTCTTTTGGTCATTTATATGGGTCGTCCGTTATCCCAGTTACTAACAGACTTATCCACAGTTTTGTCAAAAAACGAACGTTTTCAGTGACACTGAGACAATATAGGACGACATTTGTCTAAGAGACTGTTCTAATTAAATGTAAGTCTCTGGAACAGTCTGTAAGACTGTTCCAGGATAGTACAAGGTAGATCACTTTATATTATCAAGAAAGGGTGGTATATTCGTTCTGTTCTATTGATTAACAGCACCTATGGTGAAATGGATATCACAACTGTCTTCGGAACAGTCGTTCTGGGTTCGAGTCCTGGTAGGTGCACAAAATAACAAAACTCCGATATTTCGGGGTTTTGTTATTTTGTGCACCTACCACATTTCAATAGTGTGCAACCCTCTTACTAGATTGCTTTTACAGACATTTTCGCTATACTGGAGAGCGTACTCATTAACAGTGCAATTGCGGTTATGGTTTAGTGGTAGAATGCGTCCTTGCCAAGGACGAGACCAGGGTTCGATTCCCTGTAGCCGCACTTTATTTATGGTCCTCGAAGGATCATTATCTCAATGAATAACATTTCAATAGAAACAATCCCCCCATTTGTTTCATATGTAACACTTACTCTTCAACAAAAGGGTTTTGAAAGCTACCTGGTCGGCGGCTGTGTTCGCGATATGCTGATGGGTAAAACTCCCAAAGACTGGGATATCACTACCAACGCTCGTCCAGAACAAATCCAGGAGACATTCAATGTCTATAAAACAGTGTATGAAAATACCTTTGGCACGGTAAGTGTGCTCAATATGTCTGCTGAGGAAAGCGGGGGTGTTGCACGTGTAACGCCTGACCAGAATAACCAGGTTCAGGTTACCACCTATCGTTCCGAAGGTTCATATGGTGACAACCGCCATCCAGACAACGTTACATATGAAACATCCCTCATCAAAGATCTGGAACGCCGAGACTTTACTATCAATGCGTTGGCTTTTGACCCTTACTTTATTAATGAAGATGGTTCTAAAGGACAGATTATTGATGTCTTTAAAGGACTGTCCGATATAAAGGACAAAACAATCCGTGCTGTCCTTGAAGCCCCAAAACGCTTTGAAGAGGACGCTCTACGTATGATGCGCGCCGTGAGGTTTTCCACAGTACTGGATTTTGCTATTGCTCATGAGGCAATGACCGCACTTATCGACCAATCACCCCGTATTGCCAATGTTTCAAATGAACGCATCCGAGACGAACTCATTAAAATACTCAACTCCCCTCGTCCAGCGCTGGGCATGACTCTCCTTGAAAAGCATAGGATGTGAACAAAAAGGTGCTCATATTTATGATGTGTACCAACACCTTCTTCACGCACTCCAGCATGCAGCTGACAAGGGTTTTTCCCTAGAAATCCGCCTCGCCGCCTTGTTTCATGATATCGGCAAGCCAGCCACCCGTCGCTATGATAGAACCAAAGATAAATACACCTTTTTTGGTCACGAAGTCGTCGGAGCGCGCATGACCAAGAAAATCATGGAACGAATGAACTTTTCACGTATAACAACTAACCTAGTAGTTTCACTGGTCCGAAACCATATGTTTTTCTCAGATACTGAGCAAATCACCCTTTCCGCTGTTCGTCGTATTATTCAGAAGGTTACCCCTGAACATATCTGGGAATTGATGCAGATTCGTGAGTGTGACCGCGTCGGCATGAAAAAGGCCGAAGCACCCTACCGACTGCGCAAATATCACGCCATGATAGACGAAGCACTCCGTGACCCGATATCCGTCGGACAGCTGGCAATTGACGGTAAATACCTTATGGATGAGTTACACATGAAACCTGGACCTCGAATGGGCTGGATTTTACATGCTCTACTAGAAGAAGTACTCGATAATCCCCTTATTAACACAACAGAGCAACTCCATGAACGAGCACTCGACCTCGAAGAGCAAGACGAAGTAACACTAAAAACACTAGGAGAAAAAGGAAGAGAGAGAAAAGATGATCTAGAACAACAAGAAGTCAAAGCGTTGCACATGAAACATAACGTAAAGAAATAGTCCCTACTTGGGGCTATTTCTTTTATTTCCATGTATATTGATTTACTTTACACTTTACTGTAAAGTGTAAATATGCAAGAAAGTGCTTATTATGTGGTATTACAATATCTTAAAAACCAGAACCGCTGGGTAACACCGAATGAACTTTCTTCTGTAGTGCAAAAAAGTCGTGTAACTATCCAGTCCACACTCAAGCGATTACTTAAGAATGGGTGGGTTATAAAAGAAGGAGAATCACCAAAGACTGTGTATAAAGCCCAGGAGCTTTCAATTGTTCCACGTGAAACTATTCAAAGTGAGGGTAATAGACAAGAAAAAATTGAGAAATCTCTATCATTTGGACTTTTGGAACAATTTGTACGTAAATCCAATAGAGTTCCACGTGAAACATCGTAAAGGTGTTGCAAAAACAAAAGTTTTTAGGTAGTCTAGATGTAAATTAAATTCATTAAACTATGTCTAGAAACTTAAGAACACCAAATCTGAAAACTAGTTCAGGAGTTCAATATGCTGCAAAAAGCACTAAACAGACTCAAGCGTATGTGAACAAACAAATCCTTAAGAAAAAAAGCAAGGGAAGGGAGCATTAGCTTATTTCCGAAAAGTAAAAGCCATGAAACAATTGTTTCATGGCTTTATTATTTATAACTCAATATCAAGCAACAGGGGACAGTGGTCACTACCATAATACTCTTTAAGTGTCTGGACCTCTTTCACCTTATCCTTCAAAACAGAAGAAACAAAGAAGTAATCAATACGCCAGCCAACATTACGCGCGCGTGATGCAGTCTTTTGGTCCCAATAGGTATACACGTCAGTCATAGTAGGATAGAGCAAGCGAAAGGCATCAGTCCAGTTGTGCTCGACAAGTTTATCCATCCAGGCACGCTCAATAGGGAGGAACCCAGTATTCATGACATTTTGCGCCGGCCGAGCCAAGTCTATCTCAGTATGAGCAGTGTTTACATCACCACAAAAGATAACCGGCTTCTTTTTCTGTAAATTCTCAATATAAAGAAGGAATTGATCATAAAACCGTAACTTGTAGTCGAGACGCTCCGGTCCGCCACCGCCGTTAGGGAAGTAGCAGGTGATCAAATAAAACTTCTCATATTCAGCAGTAATAGTTCTCCCTTCGTCATCAAGACCGGGCAGACCAATACCGTACGTCACCGCGAGCGGCGTTTCCTTAGTATATATAGCCGTACCACTATAGCCTTTTTTGATAGTAGGCCAGGAGAAGTAGGCATCGTAGCCAAATACTTGCTGAATAGCCTCAGGGAGTTGTTCTGCTGTGGCCTTGGTTTCCTGCAAACACAGGATATCAGGATCATAGTCCGTAAAAAGGGGATCAAAGTTACCTTGTTTATAGGTTGCCCGCAGACCATTGGTATTCCAGGAGATAATTTTCATACTAGTCACAGTATAGCAAAACCCTCCTTCATTAAAATTACGGCGCGGGAAACAAAAAACCGCCTCTTATAGAAAGTGGCGGTTGTGAGTATGTTTAAGAAAATGTAAAGAACAAATTAAATTGTAGAGGTTACAAGAGTTGGTTGTACAAAGCATATGCTATGTGCAGGGTTGTATGATGGACAGATGCGAAACACCTGGTCAAGAAAGTTCTATTGATATGTCAATGACCTTATAGCTACATAATACTATGTATAATAATTACATGCAACGGGGACAACAAGTCTTGCATACAATACTTGACAAATTCTGTCAAAAGACGATACTGCAGAAAAAAACGCGATGTCAGTATTAGGAACAACTATTGTAAGACCAGGAACTAAAAAGAAACTGGCCGAAGGATTATCTGCGCTAGTGCAGACAAAAGAGAATGCAAAACTATCGAAGACGGCCCTTGCGTCAAAATCAGTGCTTGCGGCAAAATCGAAAGTTCATGTCAATGTAAAAGAGTAGTTTGTTGGTTTAGGTGCCGTCTACATGTAATGTGTAGGCGGTTTTTTGTTTCCCGCGCCATAGCCTGACGACGAGCAAAGCCTTGCTTCCAGGGGCTACAGCGGGCAAAGGCGGGTTTACCGCTTACTATGAAACTTCTTGTGCACATCCCGCAGTTGAGCATCGGTTACATGAGTATAAACCTGAGTCGTGGAGATGTTGGCATGCCCAAGCATCATCTGTACGCTGCGGATATCCGCCCCATTTGAAAGCAGGTCAGTCGCGAATGAGTGACGAAGCACGTGCGGAGTAACCTTTTTTGAGATTCCTGCTTTAATAGCGCACTCGCGTACAATACGCTCAATAGAACGCGGAGTAAGACGCGCAGCCGGGGTATTACGAGCAATATTCACAAACATGGCCTCGGACATGTCTTTGCGCTCCTTTAAATAAGCCCGAATACACTCCTTGGCTTGTGTAGAGAGAAATACTACGCGAATCTTCTCACCTTTTCCGCGAATAGAGAATTCATCTTTTGATAGGTCAAGATCTCTATTGAGAGAGCATAATTCTGCCAAACGAAGTCCTGTCGAAAAAAATAGTTCCAGTACTGCCTTGTCTCGTAACCCTTTAGTGGTAGCGAGATCAGGGGATTTGATCAGTCGACTGAGTTCTTCGATAGAAATAAGATCAAGATGTCGCGCTCCCACCTTAGCAAGCTCTATCGCATCCGGAGTAAGAGCGGAGATATTTCGCTTGCGACAGTATTTCAAAAATGAACGAAGTGCAATAAGGTGATAGTTTTGTGTATTCTTTTTCATGGTTCCTGGAGTTTGACCTTTTATTTTTGCACCAGGAGAACGGTTGAGAGACAAGCGGTACTCGCGAAGCGTGTCTTCGGTAATATCTTTTACGCTGACTACCTTCATATCTGAAAATGCGCGATCCAAATAATGCTCATAGTTACGAACAGTCAGGAGACTGCGTCCCTTTTCTATTTCTATATATTCTAGGAACTGACGTTTAGCAGTAGCGATATCCATACTATAATAAGTATACAATATTGTACGACGTATAGTTGTTTTACCCATAGATATATACCAGGCTTGCTTTTTTCAAAACACCATGCTATAATACTTGTCATGTTAACTCCGAAGAAAAAACTAGCAGTAATCAAAAAGCACCAACTCCATGCGACCGACACCGGCAGCAAGAAGTTACAAGTAGCAATACTTAGTAAGCGTATTGATGTTCTTGCAGACCATCTGAAGAAACACAAGGGTGACAACCACTCTCGTCGTGGACTTATCAAGATGGTAGCGGATCGCCGTGGCCATATCAAAGTGTTGGAAAAGACAAATCCTACTCAACACCAAGAAGCCCTCAAGATAATCAAAGGCTAAACAAAAAACATCGCGTCAAACGCGATGTTTTTTGTTTTTTATTTAAAGGTTTACCCGGTAGTGAGATTCTCTCCTACCGGGTATACTGTATCTATGGCAATCATTAAACAAAAAGATCAGCGAGTTGGAGTATTTATCGATACACAAAACCTCTATCACACAGCAAAACATATTTATAAAAGAAAAGTAAACTTCACGAATGTTGTTAGAGACGTTGTAGCCGGAAGAAAACTTATTCGCAGCGTTGCGTATGTCATCACAACAGAGAACGAAGACGAGAAAGCATTTTTAAGCGCCCTCAACAAGGCGGGAATTGAAACAAAATCAAAAAGCCTTCAGATATTTTATGACGGTAGCAAAAAGGCAGACTGGGATACAGGGCTTGCCATTGACGCTGTATCCATGGCACCAAAACTCGACGTAGTAATCATCGTCTCAGGAGACGGAGACTTCGTGCCGCTGTGCGAATACTTACGCTACCATGGCATTCAAGTTGAGGCCGCAACGTTTGGACAGTCTGCTTCGGCATCACTAAAAGACGCAGTGGATGACTTTTTAGATCTCTCAGTAGGTGCTAAAAAATATCTTTTAGGATATTAATCTTTTTTTGTAATGGAAAACGACCCTTCACAACCAGTTCAACCTTCAACTCCTCTTACGCTTGAAGAAATCGAGCGTCAAGCCAAGGCCATGAGCGCGGGGACTGCAGACATACCCGAAGAGACACCTATAAAAGAACAGGTTCTTCTTGTTCATACCTACGAAGACGATATGTCACGCGCTATGAATGTGTCTGATGCCAAGGTGGTTCAAAAACTAATGTCTGATGCACGAGAGAAAGAGTCTCTCGAAGCACTTCGTGAGCACAACACCAGAGCAAAGGGGTGGTACGTAGCAGGATCGATTATTTTACTTATTGTTGCCTTAGCCTCTATTGGATACGGTGCATACTACTACACCCGTCTTACTGTCCCTGTGTCTAGTAGTGTTTCTGTCGGAGTATTTCCTAGCACAGAACCTATCCCCGCAGACACTACCACCATTGAGTCTGTCATAGAACGGTTTGCTACTACTGATACAATGAGTGCGGGCAAACCCTATCTCGTAGAGATCGTTAACAACAGTAACGACCAGACACTTCTTACCAACAGTGCACTATTTTCTTTTTTAGGCGCCACCCCAACCGAACCATTTGCCACATCACTTTCCTCTGTACGGTTTGGCATAATGAATACTCCTAACAAAACTGTCCCTTTTATTATTGCTTCGGTAACTACTCCTGATATTGCTATCAAAGAATTCTTGATAGCAGAACCAACGCTT
>Ga0247803_1000861_pt1 | contig 16084 bp, 11 predicted proteins | sample UWRJL014104B1_FD_180928 | JGI IMG/M metagenome (GOLD analysis project Ga0247803, IMG submission 180928) | Plant litter microbial communities from Arlington Agricultural Research Station in Wisconsin, United States - UWRJ-L014-104B-1 | ecosystem: Environmental > Terrestrial > Plant litter >...
GGGTTTTGGGTAGTAAATATCTGGTACCATGCCAGTGCCGGGTTGTTGCCGTCTACAGCCCTTACCACCATGCGGTTATCGGTAATTTCAAGTATTTCATAGGTAGTAGTGCCTATATAGTAACCCATAAAGCCACTATCAGAAAAACTCATTTGGGTACCGGTTGTAAAACTTGGCGATACAATAGATTCTGACGGCGAAAGTAGTACTGTTTTTTGCCCTGACACGTCCCACGCGGCGCAGGCATCAGCCCCGGACATACCTACCAATGGCAGGTAAGACCCGTTAAAGAACGTGCCTTCATTTTCAAGGGTGTATTTGATAAGGTTACCTTCTTTAGTAAATGTAAGTTTGTTAGTGTAAAGGCATGAAGACCCCTCTACATCTTTTTCATTAGGCTGTGCCATATACCATGCCGCCCAGTAGTTTTGTGTAGGAGCAGCGGGGTCATTTGGCCCTACGCCCAGGTGGCCAGCCTCATTTTGAGCCACATACCATACTTTGCTGCTGCCTCCGGTTAGTTTATCTACCGTAATGGGGTCATCAAAGGTACTAAGCAGGTCAGTAATGGTCATTGTACCTGTTGTAGATACCCCTGCCATTCCATAAGCAATAACAGTTACCTCATAAGAGTGTATGCCTGGTGTTGTAAAGCGTTTTACAACTTCGCCGCTGGCTACCGTTGTGCTGGTACCGTCAGGATAAATAAACTTGTAGGTTATGGCATTGTCTGCATCGGCCATAAGTTTCACGTTTCCGCTGCCGTCACCGTTTACATTTTCTGTTGTCTGGCCTACTATCTCATAGCTCAGTTCAAGGTTTACAGGGGTGTTAATAGTGCCAAAACTGTTATCGTCGTCCTGGCAGGCACCCGCAAGCAGCAGCAATATGAGCGCTGCAAGCACTTTTGTTACATTTTTTATCATCTCTCTCATAGTTTTTTAATTCGATTGTTTAACATCATCAAAATAGTAGGTCTCGCCTGTACCGGCCACATTAAAGTTAAAGAACAGTACTATTTGCTGATAGTTCTTAGCATTGTTAATACCTGTAAAGTCAAACGTAAGTTCTTCCCACTGGTTTGCCACCGTGGTAGTTGCAGTGCGTTCTATATCATCTCCAGCTACGTGCGGATTCATATTCTCAAACTTCACGAGTACGGTGCGACCTGCTCCGGGCGACCACACCTTCATTTTTATTTTTTTCATAACAGAGAAGTCAATCGGCGCGTCAAACGGTATGGCTGTACCGGCCCACGTTTGCGAGCCTGCATTTTTAATAAACCTGCCCACCTGTGCGCTTGTGTTTATACCCGCGGGGTTAGGGTTAGCGACTTTAGAGCCAAACGCTTCGCCAAAATTGTTCCAGGTAATGTTGATGTTTTGCTCAAAAGTAAGTGGTAAGGCCAGGGCAACGCCCGATGCAGCTTGTGTGATGTCATCAAAATAGTAGGTATCGCCGGTACCGTTAGCGCCCGCGTTAAAAAACAATACTACTTTAGAGTAGCTGGCGTTTGCTCCAGTAAAATCATATATAAGTTCTTCCCACTGGTTTGCTACGGTAGTAACTGCAGTGCGCTCTGCGGCCGTGTCTCCGTTCGTAAGGTTCTCTAACTTTAATAGCACCGTTATACCTGCGGCGGGCGACCATACTTTAATTTTAAAGAAACGCTGTGCCATATTTATAGGTGCATCAAGGGTAAGGTAAGCGCCTGTCCACATCTGGCCGTTAGCCGGTGTGCTGCTGCCCACTTTAGCGCTGGTATTGATGCCGCCCGGTGCCGGGTTGTCTATAACCGATGCCACAGCACCGCCAAACGTGGTAAAGGCGTAGTTAAGGTTTGCGCTTTCAAAATCGATAGGCAGGTTAAGCGGGTTAGATATAATAACATCCTGCGTGTAAGTAGCGCTTGCCGCACCACCGCTAAACGCGGTTACGGTTACAGTATACGTCCCCACATTGCTGTAGGTGTAGGGTATTACATCGCCTTCATTAAAGGTAACCGGTTGTGCCGCAGGATCTTCGCCAAACCATACCTGGAAATAGGTTTCGAGGTCGGCAGTGGCCGAAACATTAATTTGCAGCGGGCTGCCTACCACCGTTGCGATGGTTACCGCAAGGTTTTCCGGCGCTACAAACGACACAGTAAGCGGAAACTCGGCATCGGTACGCTTGCCGTTTATGCCTATGCCGGTTACTTTTACAGTAAAGGTGCCCTCGGGGTATACGTGGCTTATTTTTTCGCCTGCAAGCAGGCTTCCCGGTTCTGCGGTGCCGTCGCCATAGTTAATTTCAAAGGCAGTAACGCCTTCGCCGTGCGGGGCTATGGTTACCGTACCGGAATTATCGCCTGCTATGGTAAACAGGGCGGTAATATTTGTGGGCGCGGCCGCATCATCTGCAAAGCCGATATCGCCATTGCTGTCGTCGCTGCAGCCTGCAATGAGGGCTACAAACAATATGCTTATTATGTACTTAAAGTTTTTCATAGTCTTATATTTTAATTATAACCCGGGTTTTGTCCCCAGTTACCGTTGCTAAACTGTATTTCTTCGTAGGGGATAGGGAATACCTCATTTTTATCCTCGGTAAAGCCGGGTATCAATGTGCCTCTGCCGGTGCGCACAAGGTCAAAAAAGCGGTGGCCTTCTCCTACAAGCTCCCTGCGGCGCTCCTCGAATATCAGGTCGCCCAGGGCTGGGCCGCCGGCGGTATAGTTGTGGTTGTTATCCCCAAAGGCGCGTGCCCTTACCAGGTTTACATAGGTGCGGGCTTTTTCGTCGTTACCTACTTTGTTAAAGGCTTCGGCTGCCATTAGCAATACATCAGCGTAGCGTATTGCCCTGTAATTATTAGGATTGGTAAGTTTACTGTCACCCAGGTTAAGGTCGCCTAAACGCGGAATGTATTTTTTATTAAAGAAGCCGGTATGCTCATACCCTATACCAAATAGCACACCCGGAGGCCCATCGCCGGCAAGAAAACGAGCGTTTGGCCAGGTAGGGTTAGCTGCGACAAAGGCATCAATATTAAGTATTGCCACATCGCGGCGGCCATCGCCGGGTTCAAACATATCATAGGCTTCCTGGGTGGGTACGTTAAAGCTGTAGCCCGATTCAAATAAGGGGCCATCTAAGTTCCTTGGGCCGTTAAAGCCCACGGCTACGTTACCCTCACTGCACTGGAGACATTCAAAGCCTGCACCTTCTGCATCAGTATACTGCACTTCAAAAACCGACTCCGGGCCGTTTTCTCCGGAATGTTCAAAAATAGTGTTGTAGTTGGCTACAAGGCTGTACGACCCGCTTTGTATAAGCTGCTCCAGCACATCGGCTGCCTGCTGGTACTTGCCCTGGTACAGGTAGGCCTTGCCCAATAGTGCCTGTGCAGCACCTTTAGTTATACGGCCCGGTTGCTGCGGCCCTGTTTCCATGTTTTCTATGGCGTATAAAAGGTCGGCCTCTATAGCGGCATAAACTTCGATAGTACTACTGCGCGGTATGCTGGTTTCATCGCCTACTACAAAGCGGGAATCAACTTTTAAGGGTACTTCGCCAAACCATTTAACCAGTTCAAAATAAAAATAGGCCCTAAGGAACCGTGTTTGTGCAATAATTTTCTCCCTGCCTTCAAACTCAGTTTTGTCCTGGTATTCCATGATGTAGTTGGCACGGCTTATACCGGCAAACATCCAGTCCCAAATCTTTTTAACTTCAGGGTTTACAGGAGTATGGCTCATTTGGTCTACCTGCTGAAACCCAGGTACGTCGGTAGCGCTTTCTCCACCGGAAAGGGTATTGTCTGAAGCTATTTCTCCTAGGAGTACGTTTTGATAGGTAGTTTGTAATATATCATACACCCCTATGAGCGCCTGGTTATAATCTTCTTCGCTATTAAAATAAGTGCCTGAATCCTGCTGGTATCTGGGCGTGGTATCTACAAAATCGTCGCACGATACCGAGAGTGCAAGTATGGTAAAAGCCGTAAAGGCTGTTAAAAATCTCTTTTTCATGATGTGAGGTAATTAAAAATTAATGTTAGCGCCTAACATGTACGTGCGTGGTACCGGGTAAAAACCGTAGTCGATACCGCCGCCTATAGGTGCGCCGCTTGAGGCACCGGGATCGTAACCCATATATTTAGTAAAGGTATAGAGGTTATTTACACCTACATATATCCTGGTTTTGCTTATCACATTACCCAGCCACTGCGGATTTATAGAGTAACCTATCTGCATGTTCTGTATCCTGCAATATGAGGCATCTTCTACATAATACGATGAGAAAACAGTGTTGTTTGAAGCTCCTGTGGTTACGCGCGGTACGGTATTGCTGGTCCCTTCGCCTGTCCAGCGATTAAGCACGTAGTTAAGGCGGTTACCGTTTGGCACGTTCCTTTCATAATTCCTTACCATGTCATTCCCTAATGACGCAAATGCATAAGCTGTAAAGTCGAAGCCTTTATATGCAAGCGTAATATTAAAGCCCATCGTGGCATTAGGTATAGGGTCGCCAATGTTAGTTTTGTCTTCAGCGGTTATAATGCCATCACCGTTTACATCCTTAAAACGAATGTCGCCGGGAGATATTTGCGTAGAACCGAGGCCTGCCTGGCTTGGAGCAGCATCTATCTCTGCCTGGTTCTGGAAGATACCATCCATCTGCAGGCCATAAAAGTAGCCTATCGGCTGGCCTACTTCCATACGGCTGGGTTGCTCGCCTAAGCCAAAGCCACCGCCGGATAAAAAGCCAGTACCATTGTTTACTTTAGTAACGTTGTTTTTGAGCAGGGTTACATTGTAATTCAGATCAAAGCTGAAATCATCGCCTATCTTATCTTTGTAGCCTATGGCAAATTCAAAGCCTGAGTTTTCTACACTACCCGCATTAACTGTAGGGGCGCCTGCACCCGGTGCGCCTATACCTACAATACCTGAAACTGGTAAGTTTGGTACAAGTAAATCTTCACGTGTGTCTTTAAAGTAATCGGCTACTATGCTAACTTTATCATTAAATAAGTTGATATCAGCCCCTACATCGAGTTTTATAGCCTTTTCCCAAAGTGCGTTGGGGTTAGCTACAACACCGTTTGCCACACCGGAGGTAAGCGTGTTGTTAAACACATACACAGCTTCGCCGCCGAGGCCGGCATAATAGATAGCCCTTCCCAAGTTACCATCACTGCCCAATGAGCCGTAACTCGCCCTTATCTTGGCAAAATTCACGAATGATTCTTTTGGGAAAAACGATTCTTCAGAAAGTACCCATCCCGCTGTGGCAGACGGGAAATATGCCACCTTATTTTCAGGTGCGAAGTTAGTTGAAAGGTCGCGGCGGCCCATAACCGACATTAAGTAGCGGCCTTTGTAGTCATACTGTACCCTTGAAAAATGCGATACCCTACGGTTATCATACACATAAGAGCTTGAAGTTTTTGCATCGCTAAGACCGTTAGCAATGCTTATATCGGCAAATTCCCAGCTGTTGTAGGGCACGTCGAAGCCGGTGCCATACAGCCCCTCGCCCCATGATTTAAACTGTGTAGTACCTACAGTAGCGGTAATGTGGTGTGCCTCCGCAAAAGTTTTATCATAGGTGGCAAATAAATCCATTGTGTAACTATTGTCGTTAGTGGCGTTCTGGTTAACGCTACTGCGGGTAACGTCATATATCTTACCGCCATAGCTAATTTGCTTATTAAAGCTGCGGCTGTTTGCATATTGCGAGTTAAAGCCCACCCTTCCGGTAATTTTAAGGTCTGCTATAAGCTCATATTCCAGCCCTATGGTACCGTTTACCTTACGCAGGTTATAATCATTGTAGGTATTGGCTATTTGAGCCAGCGGGTTTATTATTTCAGTACCAAAGCCTGTAGTGCTTGGCACAAGGGTATATTCGCCGTTTTCGTCGTAAGGAGAAAGTGTGGCAGGTGTGTTAAGCGCATTAAACAATATTGAGCCCAGGGCATTTTCGCTAAGGTTTTTCCTGTTGAATTGTGTGTAAATAGCGTTGGTGTTCAGCTTTAGTTTTGGGGTAATGTCTACCCCAAGGCTTATACGTGCCGTATTACGGTTGAAGTTAGATTTATCGCCGCCTACAATACCGTCCTGGTTTAATGTTGAGCCACCTACAGTGTACACAACATTCTCCGTTCCACCGCTTACGCTAAGGTCGTTGTTTGTTATGGGAACACCTGTGCCAAAAACTTCCTTCTGCCAGTTTGTTCCTTCACCTAGTCCGCTGATGTTAGGATAAGGCAGAGCCTGTCCGCCGTTAGCATAGCTTTCATTAAGCAGTGCGGCATATTCGGTAGCGTTTAGTGTAGGGAGGGTACGGGTGGTTTCCTGCCAACCCTGGTACACATTATAAGTAACCTTTGGTTTTTGGTTCTTGCGCCCCCTCTTTGTAGTTACAAGTACTACGCCATTAGCCGCCTGAACGCCGTATATAGCTGCCTGCGCATCTTTTAACACGGTAATGGTTTCTATATCAGCAGGGTTTAGAAGGCTAAGGTCGCCTACATAACCGTCGATAAGCACAAAAGGGTCGGCATTACCGTTTGTAGCAATACCCCTTATGCGAATGCTGAGGTTAGCACCAGGCGCTCCCGATGTGCTGGTAACATTTACACCCGATACAGTGCCTTGTAGTGCCTGTTCTACTTTAACAGGCCGTAACCTGTCGAGTGTTTCGGCACTAACGGTGCTTACCGCACCGGTTACTTCTTTCTTTTTCTGGGTACCGTAGCCAATTACTACAAGCTCATCGAGCGTTTTTACGGTTTCGGACAATGTGATGTTAAGGGTTTGGGTTTGGGTTACGGTTTTTTCTACAGTTTCAAAACCGATAAAACTAAATACAATGGTAGATCCTGACGGCACACTAATAGTATAGTTACCATCAATATCTGATGAAATGCCCGTGGTAGAATTTTTTAAAGCGATACTCGCACCGGGTATGGGCAATCCGGTACCCGCTTCTGTTACCTGTCCGCTTATGTCTACATCCTGTGCAAAACAGAATGTTGATATTAGGGTTAAGGCAAGCACTAATAATTTTGACTTCATAGGGTTATAAAAAGTTTTTGTGATACTATAAAAGTAGTGGGGTTATTATTATGAATTTCAAAATTTACCCCTACAAAAAACATACAATGCATAATTTTTTACTGTATATAAACGTAAAAGCCTGTTAACGCACTGTTAACAGACTTTTGACTAAAACTTACCAATCTAAAAAATACAGCGAAAACCTTGTAATTAGACACCTTGTATAGGTGTTGTATAGGCAAATTGTAGTAATGTTGAGTTTTTGTCAGATTGACAATATGTACTCAACAAGGCCCAATTCGTGCGCTAAATCCATTTTTTTCCTCAAACGATATCGCTTTATCTCTACACTACGCACCGAAATGTTGAGCAACGGCGCTATTTCCTTAGATGAAAGGTTGAGCCTCAGGTAGGCACACAGCCTTAAATCGTTTGGCGTAAGGGCGGCATGTTCCTTTTTAATCTTCTTTAAAAAGTCTTTGTCTGCATTATTAAATGCCTCTTTGAACATATCCCATGTATCGTCTTCATTAATGTTTTTATTAATAGTGGTTATAACCGATTTTAAGCTTCGGTCGCCCTCTGTGGTTTTCTTAAGGTCGTCTTTTATGGCACTGAGTAACTCGTTTTTCTTGATAAGGTTCATGGTGCTTACGGCAAGTTCACGATTTTTATTTTCAAATTCCTGCTGCAGCTGGTCGTTTTTAAGGCGCATTAGTTCCTGGTCATTTTCAAGCTCTTTAATTTCGAGAAGGCGGTTGTTTTCTTCAATCAGTTTTTCGCGCTGCTGCTGGTAATAGTTTTTATACGCACGGTTAACCATATAGGCGGCTATAAGGGCAATAATCAGGTAGATTATAAGCGCCAAGGTTGTGGCATACCATGGTTTTTGGATGTAAAATGCATAAGATGCCGTATTTACCGACTGTGAGTTGCCTGTTTTTGCCCGTACCTTAAAAACGTAGTAGCCAGAAGAAAGATTTTTGAAGTTGACGGTAGAACGGCCGTTCCATTCGCTCCAGTCTTCCTGCAGGCCTTCCAGCTTGTACTGAAATTCGGCATTTACATATTTACTGTATTCCGGCAGGGTAAAAGCGAAAGTAAGGTTATTTTCGCCGTGTTTCAGGCTGCCTTCTTCGGCTATATTCACATTAAACGGGCTTTTGTTTACCGCATTAGCGGTAATGTTACTAATGTAAACCGAGTAATTTTTAAATTTAATATCTTTAATATTAATGGTATAGTAACCGTCGGTAGTGCCTATAAGGTACACACTTGGCGACACCTGTGTTATGTTTTCATAGCCCAGCATCGAATTAGTTATAGACGAGGGTATGGGTATAACGCTGTGCTTAAGATCTGAATTTAACTTACCGCAGGATAAGTAGTTGATGTAGTTTTTTGTAAAAAACCACAGCTTATTAGAATTATCGGGTATCAACTTTCCTGAAGTATACTCATCATTGCCAAATATTTTTGACAACTGGTCCTGTTTTTCAAACTTTTTAGTGGCATCATTTAGCTTGTAAATACCCTCTTTGCCGGCATAGTATACGTTGCCGTTAAAACTGGCAAGGCTTACATTACGCCCTTTAACCGGTTCTTTATATGCTGTTATCTTTTTGGCCTTTGTAAAACCGTCGTTTACATCTACACGGTAAATACCCTTATACTCATGGCTTACGTAAATTTCATTATTTTTCCGGATGGCAAAAAAACGGCTCGATTTGTCAAAACCATCAATACGGTTGCGGTATTTCCACCCGGCGGGCGTTTTTTCCAGTACCGACAGCCCCAGGTAATTACCCTGTATAATAAGATTTTTATGGGTAGGGTGCGGTTCAAACTTCCAAGTGCCTATGTTAGAATAAATAGAGGCGGAAACCATGCCGTTTACTATAAATGTACCATAATCGTGGCCGCAAAAAAGCGTATCGTCATATAAAAAAAGCGACCATACCTGCCCTTTTGTACCGGGTACAAATTTAAAATCTTCAGATGACTGATAGGGTTTGCAAAACAGCCCCTGGTTTGTGCCTATATACATCATGCCGTGGTAAAGCATGGCGGTATATACCGTGCCTAAAAACCCCGAATCATCTACATAGCCGTGCACCGCGCTTTGCATGTTGATGCAGTTAATGCCATTATCTAACCCCAGCCAAAGGTTATTATCTGAATCTTCAAACATAGAGAGGGCGGTGTTGTTACTAAGGCCCTTGCTCTGGGTAATATGATATTTAACCCCGCCCTGCGACGAAAGTATAAAAATGCCGTTGCTTACCGTGCCCATGGCAAAACTGCCGTCGCTAAGCAGCTGGCTGCTATATATACTGGTGTTTTTAAGTTCGGCATCGGCGGCTATTTCCCACTGTGTTAGTACGCCGTTTTTAAGTTCATAGAAGCCGTCGTACTGCGTAATTATCAGGTAGCTATCGTCTTTCCCAAAAATATTTACCACTTTACTGTTTAAAAAAAGCGGGGCTTTACTAAGCAGTTTGCTTTGCCCGTTCTCAATTTCGTAAAGGCCGGAGTTAAAAGTTTGGTACAGTATGGTATTGTTTGCGGTAAACACCTTATTCATACCCGTATCAGAGCTTATAATGTTAAACGTACCTGATTTTGTATCATAAATAAAAATCTGCGAAAGGCTTTGGAACATTACCCATCGGTCGTATTGTGCTATATTCCAAAACTGTTCATCGTCTATGATGCGGTTGCGGATTTTTTTTGTGAGCGAAGTATAGGTAAGCGTACCATCGGGCTTGCGTGTCCAGTAACCAAAATCCATGTAAAACCCGCAATAAATTTTATTGCCGATAACCTTAACAGACCTCATTATGGTTTCATTTGGCGTAGGGTATAGGTTCCAGGCGGTACCGTTATATTCCAGCAGTCCCTCGTTATTGGCAAAATACAGGTAGCCATTAGTATCCTGGCTTACCATCCAGTTTTGGTTGCCCGCACCATAAGTTGCCGTGCTGTATTTTATAATGGGGGGAAGGTCCTGCCCTAAAGCCGTAGCAAATGAAAAAATGATTAAAAAAAGGGTAATCTTTTTCAAAATATATATTTATTGAGATTTGGTTGTACGAATATACAAGAAAAAGCAAATAAAAAACCGCACCGCTTGTGGCGGTGCGGTCATTAAAACTATCGACTTTCAGAAAACTATTATGGATATCAAACTATTGTTTGATGAATTTTGAAGTGCTGGTTTTGCCGTTTACGGTAGCGTTTACCATATATACTCCCGCTTTAAGCGCGCTAACATTTACAGTTGCAAGTGTAGCGTTAGGTGCTACATTAATAACCTGCTGGCCTATAAGGTTATAAACTTCTATCGTGCTTATTACATCGTTTTGAGATGATACGTTAAGTACATCTGTAGCAGGGTTAGGGTATACAGAAATTGCTTTTTTGTCAAATTGTTTCACGCCTGCCGTTACGGCGCCTACTTTGGCAAAGCCAAGAGCTGCCTCGTTAGCAGGGTCAGCATTTACGCCGGTTACAGAATAGCCATATTGAAAATGAGCGCCGTTAACATAATCGCCGGGGCCTACGGTAATTTCAAAATCTTCACCACCTACAAGTGGCACGTTCTCATACTTTACTAACTGGTAACCTGCATCAAGTACTTTAATAAAGGCAATCCCGTCATAACCATCTGCAAGGGTGTTGCTAAAGCAGTGCCCTCTAAAGGTTACCGTTTCACCAATAAGGCTGCCGTTATCTATATAGGTGTTGCCTTCAAGAACCCGCTGGCCAACACCATTGTTTACCCACTCTGAATTTGCCCCATTCCCCCATACACTAAAGTTAGGGTGCAGGTCTATACTGCCATCAGTATTCATTACTGATTTAAGGGCAGGAAAATCCCATGTACTGCCGTTTATATAAGTAGTGCCATCAAGCTGGAACCAGTTAACATAGGGTAAGAGGTTAGGAGTAGTAGCGCTAATTGTTACATCTGTAGATCCGGGTGGTTCAACTTCGCCCGGCTCATCTGAAGTTACTACCACATTACCATATTCAGCTTCATAGATAGGATTTGCATTTAAGCCCCTTACCTGAAAGCCATATTGAACGTGGTTTCCTGCCGCAAGGTTTGTCGCATCATAAGCAAGAGTAAAGTTGCCTTCTTCAGTAAGCTCAGAAGCAATTTCTGTAATTTGTTCATTATTTGCATTTAACACTTTAATAAATGCAAATGCTTTATAACTGTCTACAAGTGTATGGCTTGTTACTTTACCGCTAAAGGTAAAATTTTGACCAATAAGGGCGTCATTTTGTATGTAAGATAGTGTATAAAGTATGGTGTTACCCATTAAACCGTTAGACCAGTCTGGATTACCTGCTGTGTAGGTGCTGTAGTTAGGATATAACGTAAGGGTATTCTCAGCTGGGTCTTTAATAGTTTTCAAAGCATCAAGTGGAAAATCACCGGCATAAAACCAATAGGACATATCATTGTGAAATGCCACCACACCTGTAAGAAATTCTGCGTTTGCATCTACAGTAACATTGGTCTGCGCCTGTGCGTTTGTAAATGATAATAGCGATAAGCCTGCTAAAGCAATTCCTTTGCACAACTTATTGTTAAGTAATTTTTCTAAATTCATAAAAAATAAAATTAAGGTTCGTATGGTAAAAGTAATCAAACTACGAAAACGATATAACTTTACTGCCTATATAGAAACTATACAGTAGCAAAGGATTATACCTGCTTAACGTTAAGCCTTGTATTTACTGGAATTTATTTTAAAGTCATAACGACAATAAGCGGTATAATGAAACGTTGTAGTTTGTATATTGTATAGGTAATGTATAGTTATATTAAAGCACTCTTAAGAAATGTTGTGGTGCAATTTTGACTGCTACAATCATCATTTAACCCAATTCGCCATTTAAAAAAGATGTAAGTGAAATTTTTTCGGCAAATTATTCAAAAGGTTTATTGTATTATGTGAAGTTAAAATTATCGTTAAATTTTAAGTGTTAAAGAGTCATAGGCACAAATTTTTGAATTAATGATTATAACGTTGGAATTGAATATTTTGCAATATACTTTAACAATTCATAAGCGTTAAAGTTGTTTTAAAGTCATTTTGTTGTGATTGTTGCTAATAATTCATTTTTAGTTTTGGCAGACTAACACACAAAATTTTTATTGAAATGAAAAAGATGCATTATTTATTTGGAGCGCTTGCACTGGGTGCAATTACACTAACTTCTTGCAGCGATGATGACAATGACAGTAACGATGTAGGCATTGCCGGTACTTATGAGCTTGAAGCGGTAAACACCGAAGCGGCCACTGACTTTGATGAAGATGGTACAGAGCACATTAACCAAATGGAAGAATCGGGCTGTTATGATGCCGGAAGGATAAGGCTAAACAGTGACAACACGTTTACCTATACTATTACAGGTATCCTTATTGATACTTCAGACGGATCAGTAGGATGTAAGCAATCATTTGAAGCATCGGGTACCTGGGCGATACAAAGCGGTACCGATAACAATGCTGTTATCTCTGCGGCGTATGAAGACCAAAATGGCGACGACCAGGTTATAACGCTCAACAAAACAGGCAATACGCTTACTTATGCCGATGATAACATATTGTCGTCTTACCCGGACAGGAATGACAATGGCGAAGCGGGATATACTCTAGGCAGTATCACTTACGTGTTTGAAAAATAGATTGCAGTTTATGTAAATAAAAATGGGATGCCGCGGCATCCCATTTTTATATTATCTCGGCGCTGAGCCCGGCCTCCAGCAGCGAACTGCATTGCGGTTCTAAGTCGGCAATGGCTCCTGTTTTTACAGTGCATTTTCCTTTATAGTGCACCAGCAGGGCGCATTGCTCTGCCTGTTCTGCGGTGTGTTTGCATACCCTTATAAGGGTGTTTATAACATGGTCAAATGTATTTACATCGTCATTAAACAACACAATTTCATTGTTATTAGCTACCTGTTCTTCAACCAGTACTTCTTCTAATACTTTTTCTTTAGTGCTCATATCCAAATGTTTAAAATGCTAATTTACGTATTTTAGCGCAACCCAATTATTCTTTTGGTGTTTTTTTATGAACGTCAGGCCCTTTTCGGTACACGAAGCGTCGATAAACGGGATGTCTTCTTCATAAAAACCGCTCAGTAATAAAATGCCCCCTTTATTAAGGCAATCTACATACTGCTGCATGTCGTTAAGGAGGATGTTGCGGTTTATGTTGGCAATAATAGCATCATAGTTTTTACCGGTTAATAGTGCTGCGTCCCCTTCATACACGGTTATGTGTTGGCAGTTGTTGCGCTCAGCATTTTCTATAGAATTTTGGTAGCACCAGTTGTCAATATCAATGGCATCAATGGGGTGTGCACCCTTCATTTCGGCAAGTATGGCAAGTATGGCGGTACCGCAGCCCATGTCGAGCGTTTTTTTACCGGCAACATCGGTTTCCAGCAGGTGTTGCGCCATCATAAAGGTGGTTTCGTGGTGGCCGGTGCCAAAGCTCATTTTCGGCTCTATCACAATATCATACTGCACTTTCTTATATTCATGAAACGGCGCACGTATACGGCAGGCATCACTAACCTCTATTGGTTCAAAATTCTTTTCCCATTCCTCGTTCCAGTTTACCTGGGCAATATCCTCAACGGTATAGGTAATTTTAAACTCCGGCGACTGTAGTATATAAATGTCGTTTAGCACATCTTCCGTCCAAAACTGCTTTTGTATGTAGGCGCTCAGCCCGGTTTCGGTTTCCTCAAAGCTCTCAAAAGGGGTTTCGCCCAGTTCGGCCAGCAGTATCTCGGCGGCAGGGTCTTTGGGTTCGATGGTAAAATGGTAACCTATATATGCTAATTCAGCCATGGGGTAAAAAAATTTGGGCAAAGTTACGAAGTAATTTATCAATGTAGCAATTGTTTAATGTAGCAATTCTCGTGAGATTGTTAGTGTTCAATTTTTAAATCTTTCAATCTTCAATAGTTAAATCATTACCTTTGCGCCTTATAATGATTTTTGAATGATTGAGATAGGAAAATTTAATACACTTACCATAGCCCGGGGTACCAGCGTAGGGCTTTACCTTACGGATGGCACTACCGATGTGCTGTTGCCTAATAAGTATGTACCTGAACAGTGGCAGGAAGGCGAGGCCTTTACCGCTTTTGTATACCTCGACCAGGAGGAGCGCCCTGTGGCCACAACGTTAGAGCCGCTTATAAAGCTAAACGACTTTGCACTCCTTCGCGTAAGCTATGTAAACAACGTGGGCGCGTTTATGAACTGGGGGCTTGAGAAAGATTTGTTTGTGCCCTTTAGGGAGCAGGCCAGGCCGATGGAGCAGGGCAAGCGCTACCTGGTGCACATGCACATAGACGAAAAGAGCAACCGCCTGGTGGGCAGCAGCAAGCTGAACCAGTTTATAAAAAATGAGAACCTTGATGTAACTGAAGGCGAGGAAGTAGACCTTATCGTGTCGCATTTTACCGACCTTGGCATTAACGTTATCATCAATGGCAAGTATAAGGGCCTTATGTACCAGAGCGAGGTGTATGATGACCTTCGCCTGGGCGACCGCATTGTGGGTTATGTAAAAACCATACGCCCGGATAATAAGATAGACGTTACCCTGCAAAAACCCGGCTTTGAAAGCATAGAACCAAATGCCGAAAAGATACTCGACGAACTACGTGCCAGCCGTGGCTTTCTCCGCCTTACCGACGACAGTCATCCGGAAGATATTAAGACCGTGCTTAAAATGAGCAAGAAATCATTCAAGAAAGCCATTGGTACACTTTACAAACAGAGGCTTATCGAGATAAAGGAAGATGGGATTTATTTGGTAAAATCGTAAATTCCACGACGTTTTTTAAATACCTAAACTTTACCGATATTTGCTTTTTAATAGACAGGAAACGATGATGAACAAGAATACAGTGCTGGGCTGGGCAACCTTTATAATGATACTTATGGGATTATTGTTGATAAGCCTGGGTGCCTTTAGGTATGATGATATAGCCGGTTACGGATTTGCCGCTGTGGGCATTGGCTTTTTGGCCATTGCGTGGGTGTTTAATGCATTAAAAGGCAGGGTATAACCGGCTGAGTAAGAAACTTTAAGACTTTATAACTTTACAAACTTTATAAACTAACAATGTCAGACGATAAAAAAGTAATATTCTCCATGTCCCGCGTCTCTAAGACGTACCAGGGGGCGCAGAAACCCGTGCTTAAGGATATCTACCTTAGCTTTTTTTACGGGGCAAAAATAGGAATTTTGGGCCTTAACGGTTCGGGTAAATCTTCACTGTTAAAAATCATTGCCGGGGCAGATAAGAGCTACCAGGGCGATGTGGTATTTTCTCCCGGCTATACTGTGGGCTACCTGGAGCAGGAGCCGCAGCTTGACGAAAACAAAACCGTTATTGAGGTAGTGCGTGAGGGCGTAGCCGAAACAGTAGCGTTATTGGACGAGTTCAACAAAATAAACGACAGCTTTGGCGACCCGGAGGTATATGAAGACCCTGATAAGATGGACAAGCTGATGGAACGCCAGGCATTGCTACAGGACAAGATAGACGCCAGTGGCGCGTGGGAGCTGGACACCAAGCTTGAAATAGCCATGGATGCCCTGCGTACCCCGGAGCCCGATACCCCTATTAAGGTACTTTCGGGTGGTGAGAAAAGGCGCGTCGCACTTTGCCGCCTGCTGCTTCAGCAGCCTGACGTACTATTGCTTGATGAGCCTACCAACCACCTTGACGCCGAGAGCGTACTGTGGCTGGAGCAGCACTTGTCGCAATATGCGGGTACAGTTATCGCCGTAACGCACGACCGTTATTTCCTTGACAACGTTGCGGGTTGGATATTAGAATTAGACAGGGGCGAGGGCATCCCGTGGAAGGGTAACTACTCGTCTTGGCTTGACCAGAAGGCTAAACGCCTGGAGCAGGAGGAGAAAACCGCTTCTAAGCGCCGTAAAACCCTTGAGCGCGAGCTCGACTGGGTGCGCCAGGGAG
>Ga0247803_1000862_pt1 | contig 16067 bp, 20 predicted proteins | sample UWRJL014104B1_FD_180928 | JGI IMG/M metagenome (GOLD analysis project Ga0247803, IMG submission 180928) | Plant litter microbial communities from Arlington Agricultural Research Station in Wisconsin, United States - UWRJ-L014-104B-1 | ecosystem: Environmental > Terrestrial > Plant litter >...
CGTGGAAGCAGGCACCGCGCAGCCCTCCGTCCTCGCCGTCTCCCCCGTCACTCTTTCGTTAGGCACGGCTTACCTCACCACCACCACCATGGCTACGACGGATGCGAAGCCCGTCTTGTCGTCCCTCAAGACGCCTGTGTCGGCCACCTACCCGTCCGAACTGAGGTCGCCCATGGTTCACTCGGCGCGTTCCGCTCTGACACCCACCTTTGCGACCATCAAGAAGGAGGATTCGCTCAAGACGCCCATCACCCCGCCCACGGCCTACCTGGATTTTCTCAAGACACTGTCGCCCGTCCTGATGAGCCCCATGTCTACTGGAACGAGCTCCAAGTTCGTCTTTGAGGGGAACCGACCGACCTCCATGGCTTCGGTGACGTCGTCGGCGTCCAGCGCTTCCTTCACGTCTACCTCCGGCCCTGCAGCAAAGACTACGACTTCATCGCCTGCTACTTCAAGATCAAGCAGCTGCTGCAACTGCGACGGCGCGAAACAGGAGCCTCCACAGACCGCCCCGCTTCCCAAGGATCGTTCGGGGAGTGTCACTATTCCGCCGCCGTCGCCTTTCGGTGGCCCACAATCGGCCCGCGTACCCCGCCTATACATCCCGCAGTCGCCCTACTCTCCCGCGACAGTACGGTCACCAGCAAGCGCGACCTCTGCAGGCGCAACCTCGGTCAATTCTCCATATTCCGCCATATCTCCAAAAACGTGGGATCTGGAAAAGAAAACTGGCCGAACGCGGCGCGTAAGCGTGCGGGAAGTCGTCACTCGCACAGTGACCTACAGCAGCACGCCCGTGGACGCGAAAGCGCCAAACTTCCCTCAAATCGACCCCGCGCCCCGCGGCAAGAGGAGGAAAATCGAGTAAACAAATAGGCGGCGCGCGACACAATCCTCGAGCTCGGGCGGTTACGCAGCGCCCGCGTGGTACTCTTGTACTACTTCACCATCACGACACTTGAATTGACTCTATTCGGCGCCTAATATACAGCGCCTATATCTTGCCAATCTCGAGTACTTTGCACGTACCCTATCGGACAGCCGTCACGTCAACCCGGATGCCGGTACTCTACCCGACCTGGCTTTTAATCTTTCGGGTCCAGGCGACTCGATCGCAGTCACTCTTTTGACGACTTACGTTCCCTGTTCACTTCGACGTACATTGGGCAACTTGGTCACATCATTGCACCCTCACATGACCCTTTACTATTTCCTTATGTTCATTTACCAGAGAGACGAGGTCATGTTCTCTCACGAAATACCATTGTTTTTCTCGGTGCGGAAAATCTCGGGGCTTTGTTGGTTTGGATCATTTCTACGCGGATACCTCTTTGGGTGCGCCGGCGCTACAGGACTTCACTGGGCGGCGTTCTAGGGCTGGATCACTACGCTTCCGCTTTGACTGCGGGTGGTTGGGGAGTTTGGAGTTGTGCTGGGTAGGCATGGGCTGGCTTGCCGACGTGGTCGCAGTCGGCGGCAAGCGAGGAGGTTGAGATCGGGTCCATTGGCTCATGTTGTCCATGCGAGATGAGAGACGACTGGGTAGATGCTCATGAGTGCGATACAATGATATCCAATTCTATATTCACAACTTTCATATGCACTACTACTTCTTCTTCTGCTATAGGGGTTGCGCATGAACGAACTGCTTTCTGGAAACTTATGGTGCCCCGGCGCATAGTACCAGCGTCCATCGACCCACCGATCCCACAATCGTCAGCCGCCCTTCGGAGACACCGAGATTTGGAGCTATAGCTGTGGTAGGGCATACAAGAGGTACGTAACAATATGGCGAGATGGTATAGCACAGCGACCAGCTCCTTGTCTGCCACGCGTTGAGACGATCGCCACCCGCATCAGTCAAACAACCGGTATCCAATCTCCGCTCTCCCTTAACCACCTCCTCGTACCCCTTTGAACCAATAACCACAATCGCCTCGCACACCCGCCCCATTGCACGATCATCAGCGACCCGTTCAGCGTATCGCCTGCAGCCAACCACCGCGTTGCCTCTCCCAATTTCCGTTGCTTACCAAACAGGCGACCCCTCACCGGTCAAAGAAATCCTGGGAACCTCCCCGAGAAAATCAAGGCGCCATCCCAACACGCTGTAACCTTCCCGCCCTTAGTCTGGCGAATCAGCTGACAAAACTGGTAGGCGGACAGGGATGCGGGCTGATATGGCGGGGTGGGCCCGGGCCTATGGTTAAGCGCCCGTGGGTTTTGGGATTGATGGGGGCGCTTGGGATTGAGGGTTTGGCGATTGCGAAGTGCTATTCACCGTTGGAGATGGATGTTAAGATGCGAAGAGGTGAAGTTGTTATCGTGGAGTGCAGTGCTGATGGGATGAGCGCAATGCGCCAACAAGACGGGGCGGAGTACAGTAAGGTACTGCGCAAAAAGGGTGCGGAAGTACCCAGCGAGACGTATGCAGGTGTTCCCGAACCGGTAAGAAGCCGCTGTGCAACATGCAGCCTATCCCATCACGTGCATATAGTGATAAAACCTCCTGTCGAATCAAGTGCCGTAGCGCTATTGCTGCGGGTCCCCGGGCGCTTGTCACGCATACGCAGTAGGTACTTTGTACACGTTGGCTGGGTGTAGTGGTGGGCTGGCCGGGTGTAGAAGGTACTTTTGCGCTGTGGATGCTGCAAATGAGGAAGGCATGCAAGCTGCTTATGCACGATGGTATTGAATACAAGGCGACAACCTACATACGTATTGTGTGACATGCATTCCCAATGTATTGTCCTGTGATGAATGATCACGAGTGATAAGGCTAGTTGGTATTGCTTTCGGCGATCCCTCTGCGGTGCGCACTTGCGCAACATGGCCATTTCGCTAGAGGGGATGCGGATTAGGATTATTGATCAAACAAAGCGCGCTTGTTTGAATCATGGGCCTGAGTATTAACCTTGACAAAGAAATTAGGAACGTGATCCGAGCATGCTGAGGCGCAGTCGGACGGGTATGAGACACCGGCCTGAGTAAGACCGTTGGTGTGGGCTGGGATGGCCTGGTCTGAAGGTATGCGGGCTGGTGGGATGGCACACCGCTGGTTAGGCAGCGAAGAGGTAAGAGAGAGGGTGCTTAGTGAGGTTAGAAGGAAAGATAGGGAGCCGGGATGGTGCAAGTAGCTGCGATATCTTTGATTGGCTAAGAGTGCGTACATCTACCAAAGAATGTCCGCGGTGGAAAAGTAGAGCCGAGAGATGCTGGCTGATGCGGCGACCTTGCATGCACATGGTAGACCGCGTCGTTTCAAAAAGAAAAGAAGAATTGGGTTTCGAGGCGGTATAAGAATTAGATTGTTGGAGCAATCGTGCGATCCAAGTGCTTACAATCACGACAACCTCGTGAACCTCCCCCAGCAGCTCGTGATCCAATAGTAGTCGACCCAAAGACACCGCGACGCGGTGGGGATAAGTCTACGGTGGACCGTACCGGGTAAGTGTGATTGGGTAATCGCGTCTCCGTCTTATGGTAGCTCGCTCCATCCTTCGCTCACTGGTCTTGTCTCGAACTTCCAACTCTTCGAGATATCGGACGGAAACGCATAGAGTCGAGGCTTGAAGCGTAATGGCGATCTGACCCGGTATACTCGCTCAGTCCATCTGTAACGAGCGCATTGTAGTGGGTAAAACACCAGCTGCAATTTATCACGGCTGCTCTCACGCTTGAAAGGCTCATCGAAACATCCACCAACGGCAGCTTCACCAGAACGCTTGTTGGTCGCGTGGCCATTGGCGACGTGCATGATCTCACCCTGAGCCCTCGCTGGACTTCGTTTAGGTTTGAAAGGCCATTGCGAGCTGCCACTTCTTTTATAGCCACTCACTGCCGTATCTCACTGCCGAATTTGGACCACTGAATCCATTGGCTGGCACTTCGTTGCAGCAACTCGGGTTTGCGATAGAACATATTCTTCTAGACTGAATCGAACAATGGAGTCTCCGCGCAAGAGTTCGAATCTGTCTCGGTTCGATCGCGGTAACAGTACTGGCGCGGCGTCATCAATCCGACATCATTCCGACGGTTTCTGTCGATCTTGAAACTTCAGAGCTCAAGTTCCCGACACATGCGCATCTCTAATCTACTCCCACGTTTTAGGATCGCTAAGTTTAGTGTGCGGCTAATGAGTACTGCCGCTGCTTGTAATTCTCCCGATCCGATATGAACGCAACAACACAAACCTCCAATGATGCTAGGCATACAACTAGATGCCAAGAACATTCAGCCATGTGCTAAGTTGCTGTGCTTTGGATATCGGAAGATTTCAACACGAATCTGAGGTAAGAGCGGCAGTTAGGCGACAAGAACACATCGTAGGTGGTGGTAGACTGGTTTATATAGCAAGAATTATCCTCTTTATGTTCACCCAGTTGTCAATCGCTAACAACATCAAGAACACATCATCTTAAGCCAAAATGCGTGGTCTCTTCACTTCAGTGTGCCTCCTCCTGGCCTCGGTGCCAACCATCTTCGCGGCCAACTCGGCAGGCTGCGGCAAGGCCAAAACGCTCACGAACAAGCAATACTCGATGCAGGTCAACGGCAAGAACCGCAACTACATCCTCAACATCCCGGACAACTACGACCAGAACAGGCCGTACCGTCTCGTCTTCACATGGCACCAGCGTGGGGCTAGTGCGCAAAAGATTGTCAACGGCGAGGATATCACCAAGGGCGGTGCTCTGCCTTACTACGGCCTCAAGGCTATTGCCAACAACTCGGCCATCTTCGTTGTTCCGGATGGGCTCAACCAGGGCTGGGCCAACTCGGGTGGCGAGGATGTCACCTTCTTTGACCAGATGGTCAAGACTGTTGAGGCGGACCTCTGCGTCAACACCGCCCTTCGCTTCTCCACGGGCTTCAGCTACGGCGGTGCTATGTCGTACTCTCTCGCATGCTCCCGCCCCGACATGATCCGTGCCGTAGCCGTCATCTCTGGCGCAGAGTTGAGCGGTTGCTCCGGTGGAACCAAGTCGGTCGCCTACTACGGACAGCACGGCACCAGCGACTCTGTCCTCAACATCTCCATGGGCCGCCAGATCCGCGACAAGTTTGTTGCCGCCAACGGCTGCAAGAAGCCTGCGTCTGAGCCTGCGCCCAGTGGCAGCAACTCGGTCCTGACGAAGTACACCGGGTGCAAGGATGGATACCCTCTGACGTGGGTCATTCACAACGGCGACCACAACCCGTCGCAGGTAAACTCGGGTTCTAAAGTACCGTTTGCGCCGCAAAACTCGTGGGATTTCTTCACGCAGTTCACATAGGCCTGAGATATTTCAGAAATGTCCGTGCGGTGATGGAGAAAACGCAGATCAAGCCTGGGGGAATTTTGTATAAAACGCCAAGCTTAGTCAATTGCACATCCACCAGTTTCAAGAGTGCTTCTAGAGACTTTATTCTGGATTGAAGTCCTCCAGGTTTCCGTCCATTGGAACTTCGAGCCTTTTAACTCTACTCACTAGCATCTTCGTGTGGTTCAACATTGCCTGAATGCTTTTCCTCTAGCTTGTCGCCTCGTCTACACTACTACGCGTTTGAACACCAGCTAAATAGTCTCCACTTCTACCATTTCCTCTCCCCCCTTCCCGCTCCTCCACCCCCCCAATTCTTGTTATACTTACAATCTCACAAACCTAGCGTAACACTACACGATGTAATACCTCCCATTTATTTCTTCAAAAAGAGACATGTACATGTTACTCAGGGCTTTAAACATAACTTCAGTTGTAGCGGCTATGCGGCGAGGTTGCCCTCCGCCAATGCACCAATCTAGACATTAAATGCGGCCTTGCTTGGAACAAGCTTGGATTGTACTGAAGACGTTGGTGAAAGGACTTCGCTCGTACGTTGCTGATAGCTTAGGGCGCATTGCATGGGTTGATAACAGTGTGGATATCATATCTGTGGGACTGACTTGTCTATCATGATTTGCGCTCATCATGTGGCTGGCGGATTGGTGACGACTTCGCGATGTACTCATCGGACGAAGAACGTGGTACCGCACGTCGCTTCTCATTCGTCGGTTGTGCCTCCTTGCCTGTCTAGCGTAACCTGAGCCTAACCTCGGGAGAACAGCAATAATATCCACAACCTTGAGGTTAAAAGAGATGTAGTAGCAGGAAAAAGGAATCTTATAACAGAAAACACCACCGCGGTCTTTTCCTCACAATCGGCAACCAACTTTCAGTATGAACTTCTGGTCGTTCTTGGCGCTGGCCTCGGCCTTCCAATTCTCCTCCGCCTCCGCCTATACAACAACTCCCAACCCGGCGATGCAGCTTCGCGTTCTCTCTTTCAACATCCGCTACGCAGCTACCAGCCCCTTCACGAATGAAAAGCCATGGGCTGAACGCTATCCCCTTGTTCTCACCCAACTACACCACGAAACTCGTTTCTTAGACGGCACAGCTGCAGACGCACGTCCGGCAGCTGCGATCCTATGTCTTCAGGAAGTTTTGCACGCCCAGCTCGTCGACATAATGAACGGACTGAACAAACTCCCGTCGTCCAGCAACAGCAGCAAAACCCCCGCAGATGGTCCGATTTGGGCACATGTGGGCGTAGGCCGGGATGACGGAAAGACCAAAGGCGAATATAGTCCTGTCATCTACCCCGTCAACATCTTTCGCCTGGTGCATTCTGAGACTGTTTGGATGAGCCCGACGCCAGACACGCCCGGCTTAGGATGGGATGCGAGCAGTATTCGCATCTTGACCGTCGCTGTCCTCGAGTACAAGTCAACCGGGCAACGTGTGCTAGCGTCAGCGACCCATCTCGACAATTCAGGGGTTGTCAGTCGCAACAACAGCGTTGGCCTTATACTAGATACCCTCAAGAGGGTGCACAACGAGTGGGCGATCGACGATGTCCTGCCCATCGTCCTGGCAGGAGACTTCAACTCCCCCCCGGACCAGGAGGCTTACCTGCGCATGGCGGCTAGCGACTACATGTACGATTCGTACGATTTTGTTGAGCCTAAGAGCAGGTATGGAGAGGAAAACACATACACGAGCTTCGAGCCAGAGAAGAACAAGGACGAGCAGGGGAGAATCGATTTCATCTGGCTGGGGCCTAAGGACAGTGTCTGCAGTGGTTCGCAAGACGCCAATTCGAAGAACTGTTCTTCGATTGTCGATGGGTACGCGGGTTTGCCGAATGTGTTCGAGGATGGCGTGTTTCTGAGCGACCATCGGTGTGTGGTGGGGGATGTGCGTCTACAATACTGAGTTATACCACGTGTTAACGAGACTGAACTGTTGTTGAGCTCCTGGCACATAGAGTTCTAGTAAAATATCACACATGCTGATCTCGAGTACACACTATGCCACATTAAAGCACAGTCTTCACATGCTACCATGGGAACTGTAGACACAACTGTAGTAGACTATGACTTTATCGAAAAGGGTCCTGGTGACGGGGCACTCTTAGATACTCCAATCCAAATTCTTCCCTGCGCCACCAACACCGCTGTAACTAGACGGGCTTAGCCGGCTGTTTACCCTCCGAGACATTGATTAGGACTGCGATGTGAAGCTGGGAGCATCATACTGAAGGCGATTGCTCCTTGAGTGGGTAAGCGAGGTGGATTTAGGAGAAACTGAGGTGGCGGATTCGTGGTTGAGGTAGTTGAAGGTTTTAAGGGAGGGGACCATAAAAGTGCAATGGGCATGCTGTATGAGGGAGGGAGCGTTGTGGGCGTAGATTCGAGGGTCAGATATGGGGCCTAGCCTAATATTGCTGTGGGCATTGGAATGATGAATTTCCCGATCGCTACGCAACACTTCTTATCTTGACCAGAGGACGAGCAATTGAAAAGAGAGGTGGTTTCATACGAAGCTGTTGAATTCTTCATTAAACCGGGTGATGTCGTTGATTTGAATGACAAAAAGGATGGACTGGGGCAACTGAACGCGTACGTGGCGACCTCTTGGCCCACAAGTATGACACCGAAACAGCTTCACCACGAAGTTTCAGATCAACTATGGTCAAGAAAGTCTGAAGACGATAAGAAGAAGTACGAGTGGAAATGGAAGCTAGAGTGTTGGAGGTATAGGTATGACGGCTCGCTCTACGAACGGAAAAAGAATATCGTTATCGAAATGGGAGTCGACGATCTGAACGAAGAGGCCAAAATCCAAGAGCTCAACGTGTACCCCTTCCAGTATGCAAGCAAATAGACGCAGCGATTCTGGAACGCAGAGGCAGGGTATTCTGGAGCTGTAGAAACCAGCGGCTGGTATCGTACGAAGACAAGGATGGCCGTTTCAGTGTACGCTCTTTCACTGCTGATAGACAGTTCTCATGCTGATTTTGGTCTAGAATGCGGAACGTTTCATGGTCGACTTTCACACGTACAAGCAACTACATGGCAATTCATTGGCGTTCAAAACGCAATACGACGATGAAGATATCATCGGCGTGAAAAGAATGAGCGAGAGCGTCATGGAAGCCGAGGAGCCTCCGCCTGCCCCTGGATTATATGTGCTCCCTGAAACCATCATCGGCTATAACCTACGTACAAAGAAGTGGAGTATGCAATTTTCATTTTTTGATAATGCTCCCTTGAGACCTCTCTGACCGAGCGCAGTTGACCTCGAAGTGGATCAGATCCAAGACGTTACTTGGAACAAGCAGTCTTTCGAGCACCTCGTCATTGACGGGGAGACGGGAGAACTCATCAAAGCTCTCATTATGAACCAGATCTCGCGGGAGCAAAGCACCGACATCATCGAGAACAAAGGGAATGGTCTGATTATTCTCTTGCACGGAGGGCCAGGTTAGAGAAATGGCAACCCCACCCACAACGCAATCTTTACTGACGTGTCGCACACAGGTACGGGAAAGACTTTCACAGCAGAGAGTGTTGCAGAGCTAGCCGAGAAACCGCTCTTCCGCGTGCGCAGCCAACATAAATTCACTTGCGCACACCGTCTGCTGACCGAACCATAGGTGACCTGTGGTGACATCGGCACTAAACCCGACCGAGTCGAAAAATACCTCGAGTCCGTGCTCCACCTGAGCAAAAGCTGGGGCTGTGTAGTCCTACTCGACGAAGCCGACGTCTTCCTCGAGCAACGCACACTAACCGATCTTGAGCGCAACGCCCTAGTCTCTGTCTTCTTACGAGTTCTCGAGTACTACGAAGGCATCCTCATTCTCACCTCAAACCGCGTTGGAACCTTCGACGAAGCCTTCAAATCCCGCATCCAGCTTTCGCTCCACTACGAGAACCTGAACAAAGGCCAGCGCTGCAAGATCTGGAAGAACTTCATCAAACGGCTCAAAACGCTGGATACAGGCATCGCAGCAACGACGACAACAACGACAACTACTGAATCAGGGCGACGCGACGCGAAGCCTGTAGACTCCATAGATATTGATTTCGAGGATATAGAATGCTATTGGGACGCGCTGGCGGAGGTGGAGTTGAATGGGCGCCAGATCAGGAATGTGATCACGACGGCGAGACAGCTGGCTAAGTTCAAGAAGACGACTATGAACTATGAGCATTTGAAACATGTCATTCATGTGGCGAACAAGTTTGACAAGTATCTTAATACTGTGCGCGAGGGGCTTTCGGACGATCAGATTGCGAGAGATCTTGGCTCTCGATAGCTGTTAGCATTGAGTCGGAGTCAGATTCGCGACTTGCTTTTTAGTTACTTGGTTGGTCTTTCAGCTTTTGTATGCTGTACTCAGTCATTACAGAGAGCAAGCCCTTTCTGGAAATTTACGCATTCTATATATCTTCGACGAGATACTTGAGCACCGGTACCTACCGACGAAGTCTAATCGTGTGCTTTTGCATCCGTTGTAAAAAAGAAAAAGGATTTTGATCAATCAGTATCCATGGCTCTGAACCAACCGGCGGAGAATGGCTTTTGAAGACATATTGTTCGCAGTCAATACTATTCCTGGGTCTCATAAGCGCGAACCTCTGGTTCCTCCGTTGCCAAACCCTTTCCTACTTCAGGTTGTTGCCTTCAGTGGTCGGCCAAGATCGATATCCGATGCGTTCATCCTATCCGTCGATCGATCGAATCGATCCAAACAATGCGAGGATCTAGAGCTCTTAGCAATAGCCTATACAGACAATTCGAACAGTGTTGATGCTTTTGTTAAGTGATGCCGCCTAAGGGTGCCTCATCTATGCTAATGTAGCCTCTATAGATACTAATATAACTAGCGAAAGCTAATGCGATTAACGTAGGCTCTAAGTTAGGCTAATCTAGGCCAGGCGAAGGATTCGGGGAATCGATCTGTCACATTCTATGTCTATAATCGAGAAAAGGCTCTAACTTATAGCTCAAATAGCTTTATATTATACTGCTACAAAGAGAGCTCGCCTTAAAGATATTTTCTCATAGCCATCTTAGTGTTATAAAACATTGCTGTTGGCAGAATGTGCTCCAGATCGGTGCCATGGTCTATCAACCTTTGCATACTCAGAAACAATATACCGTTTACTATGACGACGTATAGCAGAGTGATAAAAAAAATTCTCCTCTGTAAGTCTGGGCTCCACTCTTTGGAAATGATTCACGCGTAAGCGGCTTGGTTGACATGTTTTTCAATATATGCCGTGTCGAAACTCTACGTTCGACCAGTAAGAGGTCTTATGTATGCCCTGAGAATTGTTCACGCTATTATACGCGTGGACTGTCCGTTCTGAGAGGCATCAATCGACTGGATATATTCGCGTTATCCCCTAAAACACCCACACCCCCAGCAAGCCCACTAAAACCGCAACCGCAACCTTCCACACTCCACCACATGTCACACTCCCCGCCGCGCTACAAACCCCACCCTGCGGACACTCCTTCTCACCCTCATCATCAGGCACCTCAGGCTCACTCGGGCTCTCAGGCTCCTCCTCCTCCTCCTCCTCCTCCTCCTCCTCCTCGACTCTCTCCAGCACATTCTGCGTAAAACTACCAATGACATTCCCGGGCGGATAGTAATTGCACACGACAAACCACCCAGGTGCATCATCGCCGCCCTCGCCATTACACTCTGCACGGCCACAGCCCACGGACGTCGTCGCTTTCCACACCAGCTGCGTAAAGTGGCCCGTCTCGTGGGAGAACTCGCCCTTTTGGAAGTCGTACATGGTTCTTTCATCGCCCCATACGACGACGGACGCGGATGCGTTGCGGTAGCCTGAGGAAAGATTTTCGCCGCTTGGACCGCCCTGTGTTTCTGTTAGCTTCGGGATGGAAGGTCGTCTGGGGGAGAGGCGCGTACCGAATGTTCGAAAACACATCTCTCGCTCCATGTCCCTGCCCCGTCGGCGAGACTCTCGTTCCACCTCAGCGCTGTTGCATTGTGCTGTTTCCGGTACGTGTTCGTGACATTTAGCACTGCGTCTTTGAATTCATTGTCGTCTGTGTAATCTGTTGAAACTTGTTGTTCGTCTTCTGCTGAGGCTAGTTGGGTGTGTAAAGAGCAAACGAGAAGGAAGGCTATGAGAAGGTTGGATGGGAGAAATCGTTGTAAGAATCGCATATTGAAGCCATGCATTCCTTGTTCCTTTGAACGATGCGTAGAGGTGACCGGGATGTTTACTTATTTACTCCGTGTCATGGAAGGCAGTCGGTGGGAAGTGTGGAAGCGTGATGTGATCGTTGTACAGCTAACACACAGCTTACAATTCGAAGACTAGAAAGCGAGTCGACAAAAGGGTTCATAACCATATATCCTCGCAGTCGCAATCTCACAACAAGATGAACAAAGCCAAGGCCCCGAAATCTTGTTTCACCCATGCAGAAACAACCATCACCTAACGCCCAACCCCTTCTTTGTCGTTAGGCCGAGGTGCAGAGCGGGCGCTAATCTGTGACGTGGTGCGTCACGTGTGTAGCCAACTTCGCGAGCTTGACTCGCCATACTTGATCAAACAACTACTAAAAGGCTCGAAAGACACGTTACGTGAGGAAAGGATGTTTTGAGTAGGAGTTGATTGATGTAGACTTCGCGAAACTGATCAGATATCCAAGAAGCAAGGAAAGGAAATGAAACACAAGCTCAACGCGGCAACAACTCGAGCGCTAACCACAACATCATTACTCATCAACTCGTCGGCCCCTCATCCAGTCTCCAGGCCAGCCACGTAACTTCATTCTCCTCTTCACTTCTATCCACAGCCAAGAATCCCAAAGAGAAAATCAGAATCCAGATCCCAACTCCCACGCTACTCCTTCATAAAATATATGCCGAATAACAATGAGGCGCTCAAATGACAATGGTATCTGAACTTTTACCTCTCCATTCCAACCGCTTTCCATGCATCCGGTCAGAAACTAGACACTTAACCCCAGGAAAGAGTAAGAATGCCTAATGAACCTTTGCGAACACGCCCCATCTCGTACAGAATGCAGTCCAAGAAACCTGCGGTGAGCGAAGAAGAACGGAAGGAAGGGTATGTATAACAGGAAACGAAAAGAAAAGCTTCGGAATTATCGCCCATGAACAAAAAATAGTCGCTGCATCAACACAAGAGACGGACTCGATGATGCAATACCTCGCCGCAATAGACTTAGATACCCAACGCTTCATAGAGGTCAAACCAAAAACGTAACGATACGAAAACAATCCATCGAACGAAAAATCGCATCGCGACGCGGCATTCGAAAGGATCGACAGTCTGCCTATCTCAGACCCAACCGATTACCAGTTGGATCTACGATATTGGTATCTTCGGATGTAGCGTACGTTCTCGTTTTCGGCTTGGTCCCACTCGACGTTGAGCACTGCATCAGATGTCAGCAAGATATTCACATAACAAGACACTCTGTTTCTGCGTTGGTGTTAGTTGCAGAGGCGAGACTATGCAGCCCCTCCCGTCTTTTTCGGCTTCTTCACGGACTGCGTTCGACTGGTGGTCGTTCCAGCCGCCCACCTCATGAAAGGGTTGGCAGACACTTTCTGCTGTCGCGGCCGAGAAGTTTGCGATGGAGCACTGTGTGTTACATTCACAACTCCCGGCGGCATGGGGAGGTCTGCTGGCATAGGCATTGGCATGGCGTGAGGTGGGGGCGGAGGCATCGGTGAAGGCGCGGCTAGGTGAGGAGGGACCACCATGTGCTGAGACTCACGCTTCTTGCCCTTGTTCTTGCCCCTCATTTTCGGTTCCATATGTGACGGTGGCATGGACTCCTTCGATGGCGGCGGTGGAGGTGGTAGAGGCTCAGGCATCGGCCACATGTGCATCGTGATGGTCCAATCCGGCTGCACCATAGTTTCCCAAACTTGTGGCAGAATGATCTCGCCATCCGGACCAACCAGATCGTAGTGGCCCTCGTGCACATGCGGACCAATTACATCGACGTGGAGGAAGGCCTGCTTGATCAACTCTTCCATTCCCTGATTTCATATTAGTCTCGAATCATCAGAGGGCTAGCTAGCGACACATACCTTCCAGCTCTTACACAAATGCCAGGGGAAACTGAATTTGCGCCCAACCGCGTCTTTGAACTTGATAGGGGCCTTCGGGGCGTCTGAAGGCTTCAACTTGGCGGCCTCTTCTTCTGCCGCCTTCTTTGCCTTTTCCAACTCTTCAGCGGCGGTCTTGGCCTCGGCCATTGCCTTCTCGTGGGCAGTCTTCGTTTCTTCTGCTTCCTTCGCCGCTTTTTTCTCGGCTTCTTCGCGGGCCGCTTTTGCTGCATCAAGCAACTTCTTAGCGCCCTCTGCCGCCGCCTTTTTTTCCGCCGCCTCTTTCGCTACTTTGGCATCGGCTTCAGCCCTCTCTGCCGCACGTTGAGCGGCCAGATGCTCTTCGCGCTTGAGCTGCTCGTCCTTTTGGGCAAGGATAAGCTTCTCGAGTTTTTCGAGCTTGTCCTCGTCGCCCTTCTTCTTCGTCTCGGCGGCCAAGATAGCAGCTTCCTCGGCAGCTTTCCTCTTCTGAGCGTCCTTATCAATTCTCGCTTTTTGTTGCTCAATCAGTAATTGTTCGAGACGAGAGAACTTGATATCTTCTGCTTTTTTCTCTTCCATCTCTTGCTTTCCTAACAAAAGTTTCTCTAGCTTGGTGAGCATGCCATCCTCCTTGTGCATATCTGGTGGTGGTGGTGGTGGCGGCGGAGGTGGAGGTGGAGGCATGGGTGGGGGCATGTAATCCCTGGGACCAGCGGATGGTGGCGGAGGTGGAGGTGGAGGGGGCGGGGGCATATGCGCCCCATGGTCCATTTGAGGGGCCGGAGTAGGCCCCTTGGAGGGAGGATGCTGATGCTGGTGATGCTGAGGTGGAGGTGTCGAGTGTGGCATCCCGCCCTGGTACGGAGGGTACATCTGTGGTGGCATGCCTTGCATTCCGTAGGGAGGCATGCCATACGGCGGCGGATAGTAGCCTCCGCCATTCATATATGGCATCATGTCGCCACTCGGAACTGGAGGCATAGAATTGCGATGGTTTCGACCGCCGCCGCGGTGACCATGCCCTCCATGCGCCGCATGCCCTCCATGCCCGCCATGCCCGCCATGCCCCCCGTGTCCGTCGAAATAGCCATTGGGACCACCGCCTGCGGCTGGGGAGGCAAATGGGTTGGGACCTGCAGACGCAAATGGGTTTTGGTTGTACCCGTAGGGTTCAGGGTTTCCGAAGGGTACCAGTTGGTTGGTTGCCGGCTGTGGGCCGCCTTGGAAGGGATTGTACCGTGGATCAGACATTATGCTAGGAGCATATCCATTAGGTGGGGCTTGATGGGGAATGTGGGACCACTGAGCACTTGGGTGGTGAGGAGGCTGACCCGGCCGGGGCGCATAGCCCGGCCAGTCGTCGTGGCCGTCCAGACTGTCAGAGTGATCGGATTGGGGCCTTCGCCGACGCGGCCTGGGCCCGGGGTCCAGCGTGTGTCTGCTTCGAGATCTGTGGCGCGATGGGGGGTCGTGGACGGGTGGATGGTGCGAAGTTTTGCGGCGCGTCTGTTGCGGTCGGTGGCTGGGAGCGGGCGCTGGCGGGGGCACACCGTGATGCTTGACTCGCGCGGGGCGGGATGCAGAGTCCGAGGGCTGGATCTCGTCAATGTAGTCCCAGTCTTCCTCGTCTTCGTCTTCGTCGGAGTATTCGTCCTCCTGGCTGCCGGACGAGATCTGCACGCCGTCCTCTTCGTCGGTGTAAACGAGGTTTTCCGAACCAGTCGAATGATTGATGGTGATGTTTCTCCTAAAAGAAATGTCGACGTTAGTTGCGCGTGGACTACCCATTGCAGGAGATATCGAAACACTGGAGGGAGCGGTGGAACGAGAGACACGGGACGAGGAAGAAGGAGCTCGACGGCGGACAGGACGGCGCGAAAGCGACCGCTGGGACGAGGCAGCGCGACGATGAGGAAGGGCTATGACTAACGGCATGAGGCTGGATTGAAGTCGTCACCGTACTCGCGCCCGTTCTGCCAGAGAGGGCGTGAGTGCGGTAACTTCGCGGTAAGGTGTAAAGACGGACCTGTGTCCTTGAGGCCAGAAGACCGAATGCGCCCGACGCTGACGGCGGGGTTGCGACTGGGCGACGCGGCAACTGCGGGGTGTCGGGAGGTAGGTGTTGTTGGTCAACAAACGGCAGCGGCCTGGTTCGGTGCAGCAGCTGCAGATGCAACGGGCACAGCCGGAGGCGGACGCGGGCTATTTGAAGGGTGCAGTCGGGGGCGAAGGGGGAGGGGTGAGATGGGTGAGGCACGGCGAGAGTGCGGTAAGGCTGAGGGCGTGCGTGATTCGACGCTGGGCTAAAATTCGTCGCAAGTAGTCGGCTGAAGCAAGAACTGGGCAGATCCTGGTCCAGGCTCCCTTGCTGCCGCTCGTCTGCGCGTCAGAAGACGACGAGAGAGTGTTTGGGAGAGGGGGGCCTAGGCCGCGACGGGCGTAGCTGCTGATGGGCTGCGGGTCGGTGCGAGGCAATCGATAAGAAAGCGGCGGCCAAACAGCGGGGCGTATGGTGGGATGCTGCGAGCGACGGGCAGGCGGGTCGAAACGGGGATGCCTCGAAGCAGGATGACGCTCTGCTGCGATGCTGGGGCGGGCGATCGAGTATGGGATGGGATGGCAGGCTGTCAAGTGGACGG
>Ga0247803_1000863_pt1 | contig 16053 bp, 6 predicted proteins | sample UWRJL014104B1_FD_180928 | JGI IMG/M metagenome (GOLD analysis project Ga0247803, IMG submission 180928) | Plant litter microbial communities from Arlington Agricultural Research Station in Wisconsin, United States - UWRJ-L014-104B-1 | ecosystem: Environmental > Terrestrial > Plant litter >...
CAAAAAGGGAGTAAGAGGACAAATGCAGGTGGCTTACAGCTCGTTTATCGGGGTTGAAAAAGTTTCCAACAGATTGGACATGATGAGTGCAGACGAGCTACGCGCATTTTTGCAAAAAAACAATGTCGGGTTTACGCCCAATGATGATAAAGGTGCAAATACAGACTGGCAATCAGCCATTCAGAGAAAATCTGCCATTTCTACCAATCACAATCTTTCGTTCAGTGGCGGAGGTGAGCATAGTAATTACAGCGCTAGCCTGAATTATGTCAAAAAAGAAGGTGTTTTGAAAAATAGTGCTTTGCAGAGAGTAATCGGCCGTTTGTCGATCGAACAGTATGCGCTGAAAGACAAGTTGAAATTTGGTTTTACCGTGACAAATTCCCGCAGTGATGCCGATGATATTCCGTACCGTAACTCCGTTTTACTTCAATCTGCTTCCTATCTCCCGGTTTCGCCGATCACAAATGCGGATGGAAGTTATTTCGAGAATTTGCAGAATTCAAACTATTACAATCCGGTAGCGATGATGAATAATAGTGAGATGAACACCAAATCAAATAATCTGATCGGAAATTTTAAGACAGAACTGGAGCTCCCATTCGGACTGACTTACAATCTGGGTCTTTCTTATATGAACTCAAATACTTTGCAAGGATCGTATTACACAAAGTATTTTACGACGAATTACAATAACATGTATGACAATCCGGATCCGGGAGTGTCTTTTCACGCGGTACAGTCTTTTGGAAAAAATGGTCAGGCCAGCAGAAGTTCATACCAGAATACCAACAAGATTCTAGAAACGTATCTGACCTGGAATAAAGAATTTGGAGATCATTCCATCAATGCGGTCATTGGTTACTCCTGGCAGAACAACAAAATCGGAGAAGGTTTTCAGGTGACGACCAGCAATTTACCAGTTGATAACATCGGTTACGACAACCTCGCACTCAGCAATCCATATGGTACAACGGGTTACCAGATCAGTTTCGGGCCGGATGGAATTTACCAGGAAACACAGTTAATTTCTGATTTTGCCAGATTTAACTACAATTACAAAAGTAAATATCTGTTACAAGGATCCATCAGAAGAGACGGAAGTTCGGTATTTGGCAAGAATAATCAGTGGGGATATTTCCCTTCGGTTGGTGCTGCATGGAGAATCAGCCAGGAAGCTTTTATGGGAAATCAGACCGTGTTTTCTGACTTGAAACTGAGAGCAAGTTATGGTGTTACAGGAAATGCATCGGGTTTCAATGCTTATACCGCACAATTTATTTCGGGAAGTCTGGGGACCTACTATTACAACGGAACGCTGACAGGCGCTTATGGTCCGACGAAATCTGAAAATCCGAATTTGCAATGGGAAAAAACGGCAACTGGTAACATTGGTTTAGACTTTTCTGTGTTGGCGAACAGAATAAATGGTTCGCTGGAATTGTACGACAAAAATACGACCGGAATGATTTATTCCTATGCAGTAGATCCGATTCTGGTTCCTTCCGGAACGATTGTAGCCAATGGCGGAAGCGTTAATAACAAGGGAATTGAATTGACCCTGAGCGCTAAGGTTCTTTCTAAAAGCAAGTTAAACTGGACTACAACGGTAAATCTTGCTCATAATAAAAACGTGATCACGAGCTTGACCAATCCATTGTTTGCAGGCGGTGATTCTGTCCTTTTGTCACGCCCTGAAGGTGGAGGGCAATCGGGAAGATCTTTGCAAATCCTGAAATCGGGTAAACCTCTGGGTCAGTTCTTCTCATTCCTTTATGCAGGAAAAAATGAGGCCGGCGTATCGCAGTTTGTTGCTGGTGACGGCACTTTAACCACTACTCCGGTTGTTGGAAAAGATTATCATTACATGGGAAGCGCGCAGCCGAAATTGCTGATGGGCTGGAACAACAGCTTTAAATACGGGAATTTCGATTTGAATGTATTTATCAGAGGAGCTTTCGGAAACAAGATCTTTAACGCAACCCGCGCTGATCTGTTCAGACCAAGTACAGCACAATACAACAATATTCTTCGTGATGCGGCGAATGAATCGGTGACGGACATCAACGCTTATGCTTATTCTTCACGGTTTCTTGAAAACGGAAGCTACGTCAGATTTGACAACGCTACTCTGGGTTACAACTTCAAGAAAACAGGCTCCCTGGTAAGAAACCTGCGCGTGTACTCTTCGGTGAACAATTTGTTTGTCCTGACCAAATACAAAGGCATTGACCCTGAGGTAAATCAGGGCGGAATTGCTCCGGGAGTGGATTACAATAACTTCTATCCTAAAACACGTACGTTTCTGTTAGGGCTTAATATCTCATTCTAATTTTAAAAATATAGAAATCGTGAAGAAACCATATATAAAAATATTTTTTTCAATACTGTTCACAGGCGCCATGGTTTCCTGCCATGACCTGGATGTGCCGGTAACGACTGAGCTTACAACCGACGTTTTTCCGACCACTCCTGAACAGTATATTTCGGCTTCCGGACCGGCTTATGTTGCTCTAAGAGGAAATTTTGGAGCTGAATATTTTCAGCAGCAATCTTACACAACCGACGAAGGAATTATGCCTGCACGCGGTGGAAACTGGTATGATGGCGGGCAAAATCAAACATTCCATTATCATAACTGGACCGCGGATAATACGTACATTAACGGTAACTGGACCTGGATGTCCACCATTATTGGTGTAGCCAATCAGACGATTTCGATTCTTACCTCCAAAATGCCCGAGGGTGCCGCCAAGCAGACTGGCCTCGCGGAGATGAAAATGGTGCGTGCGCTTAGCTATTTTATGATGATGGACAATTTCGGAAATGTGCCCATTGACACGCTTTACGGCGATTTTACACCAAGACAAAACACACCACGTGCTCAGGTTTTTGAATTTATTGAGAAAGAGGTAAAAGCGGCCATTCCTAATTTGAGTGCTGTTTCGGGTGTGTCCACTTACGGACGGGCAAATAAATGGACGGCTTATGCTTTGTTGGCCAAAATGTATTTGAATGCAGAATACTACACAGGCACAAAAAGGTACGATGACTGTATCGCAGCGTGTGACCAGATCACGAACTCGGGCTTGTATGGGCTTGAAGCAAGGAGTAGTTATCTCAATATGTTTTACCCGAATAACGGTCCGCAAATGAAGGAATTTATTTTTGCGATCCCTTACGATCCGGCACAGACCAATACTTTCCCTTTCCGGTCGGTTAACAACCGTTCCCGTTACGATGTGCCCAGAAGCGAAGTTAAAAAATTCAGTTTGCCATTTACACCGGCCGGATGTGCCAGCACGCTGCCTGAATTCTACGCCAATTTCAATGACAACGGTGACGTAAGAAATGGTCAATGGCTTACAGGTCTGCAATTTATGAGCGATGGCGTAACGCCGGTGACGGTTACCACGACCAATATCGGATATGATCAGTTTTACAAAGGGGATAGTCCGACTGCGCCGTTTACATACCAGGTGAAATTAACACCGGATGTGGTACTCAGGCAGAATGTATCCGCTTTTGATGCCGGAAACGATGAAATTGCATGGCACATGGGATATCGTAACATCAAATTTTTTCCGGATGCAACTTCTTTGAACAGAAATCAAAACAATGACATACCGATTTTCAGGTATTCAGACATTGTGTTGATGAAAGCAGAGGCGATTTTGAGAGGCGGAGCACCCACTTTGGGAAGTACTGCCCTGACATTGGTCAATCAGTTAAGAGCCGTTCGGACTACCGCAGCTGCGCTGGCAACAGTTGATCTTGAATTTATTTATAGCGAAAGGGCCCGTGAGTTCGCCTGGGAAGGATGGCGGAGAAATGATATGATACGCTTTGGTAAATTTGAAGGTAAATGGGGTTACAAAACGGACGCGGATGTAAACCACCGTATCTTCCCGATACCAAGAGTTGCGTTACAGCTGAATCCTTCGCTTAAACAAAATCCTGGTTATTGATTTTATTTGCTCCGTATCCGCCAAAAGGGTACGGAGTTTTTTTTTGTAATTCAGGATAAATTAATCAGAATCAAAAGTTTTCAGTTTCTCCTGATATCCCAATCCCTTTTTTAATCACTACTTTGCCAGGAGTTTTTTCAAAATACCAATCAGGTTTGATTCTTCAAAAGGTTTTTCCAGAATATCGTTCATTCCCAATCCAGTATAATAAATTTTATTTTCATCGGTAGAACTTCCCGTAAAGGCTAAAACAGGCACTCTGGATTTGGTCGCATCTGCGTTTTGTCTGATTCGTTTCGTCAGTTCAACGCCATCCATTTCCGGCATGTGAATATCGGTAATGATCAAATCGTAATCGTTTAATTGAAAAAGATCATACGCTTTTTTCCCATCTGGCGCCTGGTCGTATTTGATGCCATGTTTTTCCATAATCTTGCCGAGAAGAAGCAGATTTATTCTGGTATCATCAACCAGCAGCATTTTTTTGCCTTCTAAAACTACCACCTTAGTCCGATCGCTGGATTTTCCGCCGGGTTCGGCGGCTGTTTTTTGCGCTATTTTTAATGGAATGGAAACCCTGAATTCCGAACCTTTTCCAAGAATACTTTCCACGGAAATCTGCCCTCCGTACAAATCTACAATCCGCTTGCAAATGGCCAGACCAAGTCCGGTTCCCAAATGACGTGATAAGCTGTCCACTGTCTCAACTTGTATGAATTCATCAAAGATGGTATCAATATGTTCCTTTGCGATTCCAACACCTGAGTCTTTGACGCTGATCCTGAAAATTCCCTTTTCCTCAGTGGTCTTTTCAAAATTGCAGCCAACCGTTATCTGTCCGTTTTTTGGAGTGAATTTTACGGCATTGGTGATCAGATTAATTGCAACCTGTTTGATACGGAAATCGTCACCGGTCAGGCTGATTTTCCTGTCAAGATTAAATTCGGTAGAAATGGTAATTTGTTTTTCAGCCGCCAGGACAGATAAGATGGCTATTGCATCGTCCAGCAGTTCAATGGGATAGAAATCTTTATTCAGAAGAGTAATTCTTCCGCTTTCAAACTTGGAAAAATCTAATATCTCGTTTACCAGGGTCAGTAAAATCCTGGAAGAACTTTTTATGGCATTAATATGAACTTTTAAATTTTCCTCTAACTTATTTGTGTCAATCAGTTGTGAAAAGCCAATTATTGAATTCAAAGGAGTTCTGATCTCATGCGCAACCTGGGCAAGAAAAGCACCTTTCTTTTTGGAGGTTTCAGCAGTGAGATTGGCATACTGTATGATTTTTTTCTCAGTTTTGTACAATTTTACAAGATTGCTGATAATCATGGTTGCCAGAGCCACCACAATGAGTATGTAACCCCATGATAAATGATAAACATCTTCAAACTTTGCAGACGTTGCCGATATTATCGAATTTTTGAGCTCTTTTGCACTTGCCTCTTCCTGGGCTTTTAAACCTTGTAATGCCAACTGGATATTGGAAAAAATGCGCTCGTTGAGTTTGAGGAGCCTGTGTTCGGCAGCATTGAGTTCGTGACGAACGATACTGAATTTTTCCGCCGTATTGGAATTATTTATCTCAGGCACAGCCTCCTGCACGTTAAGTGAATCCAGCGTGGTGATGGTATTGCTTTCGGATCTTGAAATGATCGAACTATCATTTTCTTTATTGGCGATTGCGTCTGCTATTCGCTTGAAAAGTCTTTTTTTTGTCAAGTTATTTGACAATACCACGGAATCTCTTTTCTCAATCTGCCTGCTTCTGCTGACCGTCGCTTTGGGTTTTTTGACTGGAATGGATTTAAGGGTTAACTGGTTTTCAGAGAAAGTCAGAAGGCTGTCCAGCATCATTTTCAGGTTAATAAACTCATCACTTCTTATCTTCTTTTTATTGATCAGCGACGAGAAAGACAAGGCCTGCCTGTTACTTTCAGCTTCAAATTTGGAAAGGATTACGGATACGGAATTGAGTTGTCCTTTATAAGCTTTGAGATAGGCTGAATCCGAAGTAATTATAAAAAGACGACTGTTATTTTCAGCTGCATATAACAGAGAAATGGACTGATCTATTTTCTGATAATTGTTATCTTCCTGATTTAAAGCCTTTATGTCATTTTTTATTGTTTCGGATTTCGAGTTTGTAAGTATTGTAACAAAGGCAAAGGAAGCTAAAACGATTATTAACACGATTGTCCAGGCAAAAGAAGCAAACTGGGCCGTTTTTTGAGGTATTTTCATGTGTGGGTTGAGTAAGGGTTTCTTATTCTGATGAAGATGTCACCCTTTGGTTACTGATAAAATTGGATGTACTTTTCTTATGGTTTACTTTAAGCGGGAATAGATTTTCTATCAATTGTAATTGATTTTACTGATAATTTTTTTGAGCGGATAAACCGAAAAAGAATTTTTTTAGTAAATCTATATCAGGTCTGGTATTAGGACAAATGCTGATTTGTAAATTCTTTGTGAACTTTGACGCCTCACAATTTAACAGATTAGTGCTGTACCATGGTAAGAGCTTTCTGTTGCATTCGTCAAAAGTACTGATAAACGTTTGTTACCGCAAGGAAACCGCTGGTTGACTTATATGATCCTGAGCCCGAAATTGACAAAATAAGATTAATATTAACCATGGATTTGACTTTATTTCTTAATTCTATCATGAAGTACTTCATTCTATTGCTCTGCCTGGTCAGTCTTTACGTAAATGCGCAAAATACAGCGCCTCCTGCCACAGACTGGCTCCTTAAAACGGCATCCGCCAAAGCAGAAATTAGTTTGTCAAAAGACGGAAAAGATTTGAGCCTTACCAATGGCCTGGTTAAAAGATCTTTCAGATTGGTTCCGGATCTGGTTTGTTTCGAATATAAAAATCTGAAAACTGGCCAGCAATTACTTCGTGCCGTGAAACCGGAAGCCCGTATTGTTTTGAACGGAATTCCCTATAATGTGGGCGGATTATACGGACAAACGGAAAATGCCTATTTGCTGCCTTCATGGCTGGATGGCTTTAAAACGTTCGATAGTGCTTTTCATTATGTGAAATATACTGTGACGGACATTAAGCCCTATTTGAACTGGACAACGAATATGTGGACAGGAGGAAATCAGAATGCGACCGGTAAAACAATTCGTTTTCAGTTCAAATCCAAACTCGCCGCGTTGTCTGGTCTGGATGTTTTTGTTCATTATTCCATATTTGATAATATTCCCCTGATCTCAAAATGGATAACGATAGAAAATAAACGTCCTGTGGATGTAGTTGTAGATCAGTTGGTTAATGAGATTCTGGCCGTTGTGGAAGAAGAAAGTTCGGTTGTTGGCAAACCCGATGAAATGGGAAAACCTGCCGGAATTTACGTTGAAAATAATTTTGCTTTTAATAATGCCATGCGCTACCCGCTCAGCGATCAGGCAACGCATTGGAAGGTTGACAAGCAGTACACTTCTCAGGTAAATTATGATTTTAACACGCCTTGCCTCCTTGAAATTCATCCTAAGCAGAACATCGGTTATCGCCTGAAAGCAGGTGAAAACTTTGAATCCATTCGTACTTACGAGCTTTTGCAGGACCAGTACGATCGGGAAAGAAGAGGATTGGCAATCAGGAAAATGTACCGGACAATTGCACCCTGGACGACCATCAATCCTATTTTCATGCATTTGGTAAGTAAAAATGACGAAGAAGTCCGAACCGCCATTGACCAATGTCAACAAACGGGTTATGAGGCACTGATCCTGAGTTTTGGCAGCCACTGCAACATGGAAGATACCACATCCGCCAATATGAAAAAGTGGAAAGAATTGGCTGATTATGCACACAGCAAGCATGTTTTCATTGGAAGTTATTCGTTGTTCAGTTCAAGAAAAATAAGTCAGGAAGACGACGTCATTGATCCTAAAACGGGGAAGCCAGGCGGCGCATTTTTCGGAAATGCCCCGTGTTTAGGCAGCAAGTGGGGACTGGGTTATCTGGAGAAACTGAAAAAATTTATGACTTACACCGGCTTTAATATTTTCGAGAACGACGGTCCTTATCCTGGTGATGTGTGCGCGTCCACTTCGCATCCCGGTCATGAAGGTTTGGCTGATTCTCAATGGAAACAAATGAACCTTCAAAAAAGCCTTTATCATTGGTGCAATCAAAACGGGATTTACGTAAATGCACCGGACTGGTATTTTCTGGATGGTACCAATAAAATAGGACTGGGTTACCGGGAAGTGAATTTTTCTCTTTCGCGGGACCAGCAAAAAATCCTGAACCGCCAGAATATTTACGATGCAACCTGGAACGAGACGCCGTCGATGGTTTGGGGTTTTGTGCCATTAACCAAATATCAGGGTGGCGGGGCGGATGCTGTTCTGGAACCACTGTCGGAACATCTGGATGCTTACGAGCAGTTAATGATGCAATATTATGGTGCCGGAGTGCAGGCGTGCTACCGCGGTCCGCGCTTGTACGACACGGATAAAACCAAAAAGTTGGTCAGCGAAGTGATCAAATGGTATAAAAAATATCGGGATATCCTCAATTCAGACCTGATACATTTAAGGCGCGCCGATGGGAGAGATTGGGACGGAATGATGCACGTCAACCCGGATTTGCCGGAAAAAGGTTTGGTAATGCTCTATAATCCGACGAAAGAAAATATTACCCGTACAATCAAGCTGCCGGTTTACTACACGGGTCAGCACAATACTTTGAAAATCAGGGTTAAGGAAGGCGTTGCGAAGTCGTATAACGTAAACAGGAATTATGAAATTGAATATAAAGTAGAAATTCCGGCGGAAGGTTACACCTGGCTGGTGTTGGAATGAGGGGATTATTACAAAAATGAAAGTTGGAAGTCGATTTTAGACAAAGTACCTGACCGATGATTTGGTCAGGTACTTTGTATTATACTGGTTAGTTGCTTTTACTGGTTAAAACATCTTGCTGAATCTTAGCGAAAAAGCCCTTCCTGGTAAATTGTAACCCCTTTTCTCGTAATAATTTTCGTCAGAAATGTTGTTTATTTTTAACGCCAATGAATGATTTCCCGGAATTTTAAAAACGGCTGTAAAATCCATCACCATATATTTAGGATATTCTATTTCGGGATTGATCGGGTCGGTGTAGTCTATGTCGGTACGCGTTCCAATCGATCTGCCCGACAAACGGATACGAAGCCATTTGAGATTGTCGTATTCCAGTCCATAATTGAAAGTATTTTTTGCAACATTCTGGATGTCACGCGTTACGGCCGAAGCATCTGTTCCAATGATAACTTCTCTGGCTTTTAAAATGGAAGTTCCGTTCCAATAGCATTTTAATGAATAGCGGTAATCGTTCAGCGCACCAAAATCATAAGAAAGTTCGGTTTCCAAACCATCAATATTCGCATCGGCTGCATTTACAAAAGTCGCCCTGGAAGTAATAATGTCTTTGTTTGGCAATGGTTCATTGACTGTCGTAATAATTTTGGCGATACGGTTGTCGACTTTGGTTGAGAAATAAGTGATACCAGCTGTAAAACCTGATTTCGGTTTATTGAAACTCAGACCCCAATCCCAGCTCAAACTGCTTTCGTTTTTAAGATTCGGATTGCCTGCCGTCACGGCAATCCTGCCTCTGGAATCCCGGATTTCATTGTAACCGGCCACACTGTAAGCGTCAGTTGTAACAAAAGCACGGCCAATGGCTGCTTTGGCTTGTAAAAAAGGAATTATTTCATAGGTTATTCCCACGCTCGGACTTGAAAATGGATTCGTCTTTTTGCCCGATTTATAGGTTGGCAGTAATGCAGTTTCACGAACATCAAAGGTAATATTGTCGTAACGAATGCCCGGCTGGATTGTCAGACGACCAAAATTTAACAAAGCCTGGGCGAAAAAAGCGGATGAAATAATCGCGTATTCCGGCTGGGTAGGTGCGCGTTCCGTGGTGTCGTTGGTCCAGCGACGGCTGTTTGTAGAAGCATTGAGGTAATCGTAACCAACTATTAATGAATGACTTCCTATTTTCCAGGTATCTTTTACCTGAATTCCTTTCCACGAATTATGCCCTTGTGCTGACCTGAAAGGAATGACAGGTTTGCCTGATACATTCAAAGTGTAATTTTTAGTATTTTCTTCTGAACCAAAAACTTTGATACCCGGACTGTGATTGCCCATTTTTCCGGATATAGAAATGTCCAGTGCAGTGCGGTCCACGTCTTTGGTACTTGCTTCTGTGCTGCCCGAAGAAATTTCACCTGGTGATTCGACATCCTTTGCCTGAAAACTTTCACCGCGCACATCAACTCTCCATTTGTCGTTCAATTGATATCCCAAACGCAAAGCGCCTGAGAAATAATGCAATTTCGTAAAAGCTCTTCTCAGGCCATCGTCTTTACGTTCATCCACTTTCTGAACCGGCTGCGCCGTGTAATTTTTCTGAGCCGTTGTATATCCAAACGCGTTTCGGAACCAGTTATCATCTCCGATCTTGTAGTCTTTTGATCGTTCCAGATAAGCGAATGAAATATCATAATCCAGTCGTTTTGTGAGATTTCCGCCCATATTTACACCAGTTTGAATGGTTTGAAAGCTGCCATATTCAACGAATACATTTCCTTTTGTTTCACCTTTTGAACGCGGCGTGATCACATTGATGACGCCTCCCATGGCCTGTGAACCGTATAAGGAAGAAGCCGGACCTTTCAAAACTTCTATCCTTTCAATGCCGTTCAGGTTGATCTGGGAAAAATTGGTTACGCCTGCCGGGCGACCCTCAATAAGAAGCAACGTTCTTTGGTTTAACCCCGAAAACTGAGGACGGAAACCGCGTATTCCTATTCCGGAAGATAAATTGGGATATTGAATGACATCAACGGCAGCCATCTTTCGGACAATGTCTGTGAGGTCAGCCGATGGCGTCATCAGAATGTCTTCCTTCGAAATCAACACCAGTTTTTGGGCGATATTTTCCTTTTTTGTTTCAAAACGTGTGGCCGTGATCACCACCGGATTGAGCAAATTTTCACGTGTTGAATCCGGCGAAACATTTTGTGCTGCAACGTTCGAGGCAGCACAAAATAGAATGCAGGCAATTGTTAAAGGATGGCTAATAGATTCGTAAAGTTTTTTCACAAGTGTTTTTTAGGGAGAAGTTAAAAGGTAATTAAGAAGTTATTTTAAGAATGAAGTTTAAGAATGAAGTTAGAGTAGTTAAGGAGTTAAAATAGAAAATACGTGATGCGTCTTTTAACTTTCAAAGGAGCCGTATAGTGTGATGAAGCCGATGATGATTGAGAATGTGCCAACGGTGTAGTTGATGATTTTTAGGATCGTTTCACGCTTTCCCGCAAGTCTGTTTATTGAAAAAGCGAAAAAGTAGCCGTACGCAGACATGGATACAATGATTCCAATGCTTTGAAGAACAATGATCCATACCGCTGTGGACGCATCACTCGCGGCAAGTGTTAATGCTACCGCACAGGCACCGCCCGTCCCGGCCAACCCGTGTACCATTCCCACCCAGAAAGAACGGCTGAATTTCTGGGGTTGCGAATTTGAAACGGTTTCCCTGTTTTTTTTAAAATTCCTCAAAATGGCTACAATTCCCAGCCAGATCATCAGGGGGCCAACCAGTAATTCGACCTTCCCGGAAACCTCTAATGATAAAGTCGATTTGAGCAGAAGCACTAAAACTGCAAATAAAATTAGCGTAAAGGAGTGTCCCAGGGCCCAATGTGACGAGCGCCAGATTAATTTCCAGCGATATGCAGGACTTTGATTTTTATCGCTGGCCAGCACCGAAACGGCAGCCATGTGATCAGGTTCAAATGAGTGCTGTACGCCAAGAAGTAATGAATCGATGAGTAAATAATTGATCATTTGTTTTCACATCTCGCTCACTTGTCTTTTGCAAGTGAGTATGATAAATTTGATATTTGCATTTTACAAGTACTGACATTTATCCTGAAAGCTAATGGGAAAATACAGGAGAAGACAGAAGCGAATATTGCCTCCTGTCCATTTCCTCTTACTTTTCTTCCCGAAAGCAGATGGATAATATGATTGACTGGCAGGTCTTCTGACTCGTTCGCTTTTAACGCCTTCCCGGGGAAATTAATGATTGAAAATTGTCCCTAGTGGCAAAAATGTTAAAACCCTTTTATGAACTTACAGCAGCGGGAACTGTTCCGGATTTACACCGGATTCCCTTTTAATCGCACCGTGAGGCACAAACCAATGAATGCGCAAAACTAGTTCTTTTTATTTATAAAATCCTTTTTCTACAAACAGGTTGCTCCTCCGGAGCACAGAAGAAATTGTTGAAATTAGTGAATACACTGTGCCAGCGGCACGACCTGTTTGTAGAAAAGGAAATTTAGATAAATGTTTTCACGTGCCGTAGGTACGTGACATGTGAGTTTTTCCCCTACATTTGCACCCAAAACAAGTTCTTTACTTTATTTTTCCAACAGGAAAAGGTTTTACCACCAGTGAATTAATAGGGAATCGTGTGAAAATCACGAACTGTCGCGCAACTGTAAGTAACACTAAAAGTTTATATCACAAGCTGTACACTGGAAACAAATCCGGGAAGTACGATATAAATGTTACAAGTCAGGAGACCTGCCTTTTCCATGTTGACCAAGCTTTCGCGGAATGAGGCTACGTCTGGTATGGATTTTTTTATTCTGAGTTTTTCAACTTGTGAATCATTGTGTGAATACTTTTCACATTAAAAATTTTCTCTTCTTTTCTGTTTCTTCCATTTGCTTGTAAAATCCGGCAAAGGACTTTTAACTCGTCTAATGAGGTTAAAGGTATGAAAACGCTAATCCGTGCACTGGATTTATCTGTCCATGCTCTTGAAAAACAGGTCGTTATGGAGTGATATCATTGTCTGGACTTCCCCATTGGGCGCAATTATGTGCATTTCCGGATCGTGATGGGATTTATCAGGTGTAAAAAGAAGAGATAAAAATTTCGCTGGGGTTCAGTCCAAATAAAAATTCATTGATCTAATATATGACCTTCAAACAACCTCATTTTCTTATTTCTGCACCTTCCAGCAATTCTGGCAAGACCACACTGACGCTTGGTTTGCTGCGCGCTTTGAAAAACCGGAATTTGAGGGTTCAGCCATTCAAATGCGGCCCGGATTATATCGATACGATTCACCACACCAAAGCCGCAGGAAAGCAAAGTATTAATCTGGATACATTTATGTCGTCCGAAACGCATGTTAGAGATTTGTATGAAAGTTACTCTTGTAATTCTGATGTTTCTGTAACAGAAGGCGTTATGGGACTTTTTGACGGCGCAGATAAAATGCAGGGAAGCAGCGCGTCCATTGCCGCATTATTGAATATTCCTGTGGTCCTCGTCGTGAACGCCAAATCAATGGCTTATTCTGCCGCTCCGTTACTTTATGGGTTTAAGAATTTTTATAAAGGAATTCAGGTTGTAGGAGTCATTTTTAATTTTGTAAATACGGAATCACATTACCGTTTTTTACAGGATGCCTGTGCGGATGTCGGCATTGAAGCACTGGGTTATTTACCAAAAAATGCAGAACTGGAAATCCCGTCCCGGCATTTGGGACTACATATTTCCAGTGAAACGGATTATGAAAAGATTATTGAAAAGTTGGCGGAAGCGATTACAAAAACGGTTGATATAAATCGTTTACTGGAAATTACTGAGAAAGATGCATTGCCTTCGCCGGCGTCCTTATCCTCACAAACTTCAACCAGACCTAACCTCAAAATAACAATTGCCAGAGACGAGGCCTTTTCCTTTATCTATCATCAAAATATAGAAGTGCTTTCTGAATTTGGAGACATTAACTGGTTTAGCCCGTTGCATGATCTGGTTTTGCCGGAAACGGATTTCCTTTATCTCCCCGGCGGCTACCCGGAGTTGTTTGCCAGAGATTTAAGCAAGAATTCAACCATGCTTGATAGTATCACAAGCTATTGCCAAGGTGGAGGTTTGACTTTCGCAGAATGCGGCGGATTGATGTATTTAGGCAAAAGCATTGAAATTAATAATGGAGAGGAATATGAAATGGCGGGCGTTCTGGATTGTACTACATCAATGCAAGATCCAAAAATGACGCTTGGTTATCGAATTGCACATTGGAATAACTTAGAAATCAGAGGTCATGAATTTCATTATTCCAGAATACATGATGAAGGACTTCAAACTGAGGGAGTTTTGGTCACTAATGCAAAAGGGATTGAGGTAGAAACAAAACTTTACCGAAAAAACAATACGTTCGCTTCCTATATGCATGTGTACTGGGGAGATAACAAAGAATTTTTAGAAAGAATATTTGGATCATCGAACCCTGCCAACCCGCCAATCGCTAACCGTTAAAAGCCACCATGAAAGAAATTAAACGTCAGCGTGTTACCCGTTCCGACGGAAAAGCGATCAATCTGGTTCAGCGGCGGGGACATTTGTCGTATTGCTACAATGCTTGCTGCTGTGGGCGGGTGGATCGGGGCTATGCGCCAATTCCGGTTGAATTGTACAAAAGCGAATGGCTGAGACGAAAACTCAGGAATTCGGTTCATATGACAAAAGGAGGATGTCTGGGTCCGTGCACGTTGGCCAATGTCGTGACTTTGTTGTTCGACGGTCATTCGATCTGGTTTCATTCCATCAATAATGACTGGCAGATCATTGCTATTTTCGACTACATTGAAAGCATGGTCAGGGCCGACCGCTATCTCGTTCCGCCTTCCGATCTGGCTGAATATGTGTTTCAATATTACACCTGGAAAGGTTCTGAAAATGCAACTGTGGCAGGACAAACAGCCTTGCCGACGGAAGGCATCGTTTTCATGACGCACGCCGATACCGATTTGCTGGCGCTTAACCGTGCCATGGAATCTTTGCCCGATGAATTCCCTAAGACTTTGGGTATCAGTTTGCTTGCCATAAAAAGTGAAGAACAAATGGCGCAGTTGCTCGAAAGGGAAATTGCGGAGGCCAAAATCATTATGGTCCGGATTCATGGCCGATTAAGCAGCATTCCCGGTTTTGGAAAACTGGTTCAATTGGCAAAGGAAAGAGAGCAGCATTTAATCGTTGTAAGCGGAACGGGTGATTTGAATCCTGAATTCGCGGCGGTTTCCACGGTTTCGCCAGCTATTTTGCAGGAAACGTTAACCTATTTACAGGCAGGAGGTTACAACAATATCAATTCACTTTTATTCTTTCTGTCTGATCATCTGCTGATGACGGGATTTGGGGCAGAAGCGGCCGTTCAGTTGCCCGAGCATGGCATTTACCATCCCGATCTTCCCGAAAATGCAGATATTTCAGATTGGCTAAAATACCGGAATTCGTCTTTTGCAACCATTGGCATTACCTTTTACCGCGCGCATTGGATTAGTGGAAACACCAGTTTTGTGGATGCAATAATCCGTTCGCTGGAAGACAAAAATGTCAATGTGCTGCCCATTTTTACCTCTTCTTTAAAAGCTGTAAATCCGGAAAGCGGCAAACCTTTTGCTTTTGCATTTTTTGATTTTCCGGGAGCGGAAATTTCTGTTTTAATCAATACGATTTCGTTTGCGATTACGGATATCCAGCCGCCAGGAATCGTCAGTAAGCCAGTGAAATCCCTGACTGGATTGGATGTGCCTATTTTGCAGGCGATTGCAAGCGGAATGAGCCGTGGTCCGTGGGAATCTTCGGCACGCGGACTGAATCCGCTTGACACCGCAATGAATGTTGCGATTCCGGAATTTGACGGTCGGATTATTACCGTTCCGGTTTCATTCAAGGAAAAAGGAAAAGAAACAAAAGGTTACGAATCTTTGGAAAACAGAGTGGAAAGAGTGGCAGGACTTGCGATCCGTTTTGCCAGATTGCGGCATCTGAAAAACTCAGAAAAGCGCATTGCCTTTATTTTTACCAATTCCAATACGAAAGCTTCGCAGGTAGGAAATGCAGTTGGACTGGACGCCCCGGCTTCGCTCATGAATATTCTGCATGCCATGCAGGCCGAAGGTTATCAAATCAATCATCTTCCGGCGACGGGCAATGAACTGATTCATACCTTGATAGACAGATGTTCATATGATCAGAATTA
>Ga0247803_1000864_pt1 | contig 16024 bp, 15 predicted proteins | sample UWRJL014104B1_FD_180928 | JGI IMG/M metagenome (GOLD analysis project Ga0247803, IMG submission 180928) | Plant litter microbial communities from Arlington Agricultural Research Station in Wisconsin, United States - UWRJ-L014-104B-1 | ecosystem: Environmental > Terrestrial > Plant litter >...
TCGATCTACCAGTGGCCGGTGTTGTGCGGGCGCATCGCGAGCTCGTTGACGAGCAGGCGGTCGTCGGTGGTCTCGAACAGCTCGACGGCCAGCACCCCGGTCACCCCGAGCGCCTCGGCGACGGTGGTGGCGATGTCGGCCGCGACGTCGGCGACCTTGCCTGCCGCGTGAGGGGCGGGCGCGATGACCTCGGCGCACACGCCGTCTCGCTGCACCGACTCGACGACGGGCCAGAGCGCGAGCTCGCCGCTCGGCCGGCGCGCGACGAGCTGGGCGAGCTCACGGCGGAACTCGACGAGCTCCTCGACGAGCAGCGCCTCGCCGTCCGCGGCGGCGAACCAGTCGTCGGCGTCCGACGCGTCGCGAACGACGCGCACGCCCTTGCCGTCGTAGCCGCCGCGGGCGGTCTTGAGCACCGCCTTGCCGCCGTGGTCGGCCAGGAACCGGGCGAGCTGCTCGCTCGACACGACGCGCGCCCAGTCGGGCACCGGGACTCCCAGCTCCGCCAGCCGTTCGCGCATCAGCAGCTTGTCCTGGGCGAACTGCAGCGCATCCGGCGACGGCTGCACGTTGACGCCGCGGGCCACCAGCTCGCGCAGTACCGCCTGCGGCACGTGCTCGTGGTCGAAGGTGACGACGTCGACCCCCTCCGCGAAACGAAGGACATCCTCGACGTCGAGGTGGCTGCCGAGCGCGGTGACGGCCAGAGCGGCCGGTTCTCCTTCTTTCTCGGCGAGAACGCGGAGGGTGAGGCCGAGGTTGGTCGCGGCAGGAATCATCATTCTCGCGAGCTGGCCGCCCCCGATCACACCGACGGTCTTCGACATCTGGTTGGCACTCCTGCGGGTCGCACGCCGGAGGGATCTCTCAGCGTTGGGGGCTGGCGGGCCGGATAGACTTCCAGCTCGGTAACCCTATCTTCGCTCACCCCGGTTGGATGCATGCGCGCTCTCGTCACCCAGTTCGGGCGTTTCGGCGTCGTCGGTCTCGTCGGCCTGGTGATCGACGTCGGCGTGTTCAACATCCTTCGGCTCACGGTGCTCAGCCCCGAGGCGCTGCACGAGGGCCCGGTCATCGCGAAGATCATCTCCACCTCGCTGGCGATCATCGCGAACTGGCTCGGCAACCGCTACTGGACGTTCGGCAGGGAGCGCCGCGACCACTGGCTGCTCGAGGCGTTGGAGTTCGGCCTCGTCAGCATCGGCGGGCTGCTCATCGCCCTCGGCTGCCTCTGGGTGTCGCACTACGCGCTCGGCTTCACCTCGGTCGTCGCCGACAACATCTCGACGAACGTGGTCGGTCTGGCGCTCGGCACCGCGTTCCGGTTCACGTTCTACCGGCTGTGGGTGTTCGGCAGCCACCGTTCGGGCTCCGGCGCGCACGCCACCGCGACCGCTCCGGTGCCGCTACCCGCGGTGGACTAGCGGGTTCCCCACATCGTGGTCTCGTCGGGGGCCGCCGAGCGCTCCTGCTGGCGGCGCGCCGAGACGGGGTTCTGGCTGTGCTCCATCAGATCGTGGATGGCGGACTGCACCAGATCCGCACCGGGCACGTCGCGCAGCACGATCGGGCGGTCGAGCCCCGTGTTGATCAGCACGTCGCCGCTGCGGAACATCGACTGCACGGCGTTCTTGCGCACGGTGACGTCGTAGCCGCGGCTGTGCAGCAGCTCCTGGCGCACCCGCACGAAGAAGCCGCTGCGCAACACGATGCGGCGCGTGGTGATCGTGTAGTGCCGGCCGAGCCAGTAGAGCAGCGGCAGCAGCCAGAGCAGCAGGCCGAGCAGCAGCGCGGCGGCGAGCACGGCGAGGTTCTGCCAGGCCTCGGCGAAGCTGCCGTAGAAGTATCCGGTGGCCGCGAGGATGAGGATCAGCGCGACGCTGGGCCAGAAGAGGGCGCGACCGTGCGGTCGAAGCCGCGCGACGACGGCTTCCGGCACCCTGTTCTCAGTGGACATGCCTTATTCATACCGCAGATGCGTCACGTCGCCCGCGGCGACAGCCGTAACCGCTCCATCCGACAGCCGACGAACCCGCAGGCGGCCCGCGGCGTCGATGCCCACGGCCGCGCCGAGGAGGTCGGGCGCGCCGGGGAGCTCGACCTTGACCTGCTGCCCGATCGTCGTGCACAGCTCGTCGAGCTGCTCCGCGACGCCGCTCGCGACCGGGTCGGCCCCGAGCCGCACGAAGTCGGTGTAGAGCGCACGGAGGTTCGTCAGATAAGAGCTCAGCGCGGCATCCGCCAGCTCGTCGCCCTGGAGCGTCGCCCCGCTCAGCGCGAGCGACGTCGACACCGGAGTCGGCAGCTGGTCACGGGTGAGGGAGAGGTTGAGGCCAGCGCCGAGCACGACGGCGTCGCCGCCCGGGAGCAGCTCGGCGAGCAGGCCGGAGACCTTGAGACCGTCGATCTGCACGTCGTTCGGCCACTTCAGCCCGACCCGGTGCGCCGGCACCAGCGACTGCACGGCGCGCGTCATGGCGACGCCCGCGATGAGCGGCAGCCAGCCGAAGTGGGCGATCTCGAGCGGCTGACCGGCGGGGAGCACGGGGCGCAGCAGCACCGACACGGCGAGGCTCGCACCGGCCGGCGCGACCCACACCCGGCCGAGCCGTCCGCGACCGGCCGTCTGGTTGCCCGTGACGACGACGCTGAAGTCGGCGACGGGCCCCGCGGATGCCTCGGCCACCAGCACGTCGTTGGTCGAACCCGCCTCGGGCAGCACCCGGAGGTTCTCAGCCGCTGCCGCGCTCAGGGGAAGTCTCATCCGACAAGGCTACCGGCGGGCGCGGGCGCCTCCCGCCGTCGGCACCGCTCAGCCGGCGTCGGCGGTCGGGCGGGCCGCACCCCCGGCATGCCCCGCGGGGCCCCGCACCGCGCGCTTCACGGCCCGCGCGGCCAGCACCGCACGGCGCGCGGGCACTCCAATCACGAGGGCGGCCGCGCCGAGCGCCGTGCGGTCGTGCGAGCCGAAGGCCTGCTTGCGCTCCCAGGCGCGGCGCAGCAGCCCGCCGAATCCGCCGCGCAACGACTCGCGCGGCACCAGCGCCGCGAGCGCCCTGGCGGCCAGCAGCGCCTCCACGCCCTCGAGCCAGTCGTTGTCGCTTGACTCGTGGAAGTAGTTGTCGTCGAGCCACTGCTCGCGCGGGTGGGCGAAGCGCAGGGCTGCGACGTCGTCGCCGGAGCCGGTGAGGCCCGACCGGGCGAAGACCAGGTTGATGAGCTCGGCCGACAGGCCGAACTCGTCGACGACGATCACCGGGATCCTCCGCGCCACAGCCTCGATCACCGCGGTCGAGCTGACGGTGACGAGCCCCGCGGCGGTGTCGAGCGCCTCGGCCATCGGGCCGGACCCGACGACGAGGTTCGCGGGCACGTCGCCGCGTGCGCGCAGCAGGTCGGGGTAGCTGTGCTCCTCGTCGTGGGTCTGCTGCTCTCCGTCGACGGCCCGCACCTTGATCACGACGCGGTGGTCGGGATTGCGGGCGGCGGTGTCGATCAGGATGTCGAGCATCCGTTCCCTGTCGGCCCGCAGCGCGGGCACGATCGACTGCACCGCGAAGACGACGTCGCGGCCGCCCGTCGAGGGCGCGGCGTCGGCGAACGGCAGCGTCGCGAGGGCGAGCCGGTGCGTCCAGCCGCGCTTGCCTGCGACGAGCCGGAACTCGCGGATCTCGTGCTTGCTGTGCAGCACGACGAGGTCGGCCTGGGCGCGGTAGAACAGTGCCTTCCAGGTCGCCGGAATCGAGATGCCGGGCAGGCCGCTCACGAGGACGGGCCGGTCGGGCAGGTCGGCGAGCAGGCGCAGGACGACGGATGCCGCCGGCCCGCGCATCGCGACGATGACAACGTCCGGCCGCTCGCGCGCCGCGCGCTCGGCGAGCTCGTCGAGGGTGGTGTGGATGACGCTCGCCGGCTCGAACCCCGAGCCGGCGAGCGCCGCCGCGAGCTGTGCGTCGCTCGGTCGCGCGGGAGTCGCCACGACGGCGATGTCGCGCTCCCAGCCGTCGGGCAGCCGCGCGAGCAGCGCGGCCCCCCACTTCACATAGGAGTCGGTGTCGACGAGGGCGAGGGCCCTCACGCCTGTACGCGGCGCAGTTTCGCCAGCGGGGCCAGCTCGCCCGGGAAGACGCGCTTCACGCCGTCGCCGAGCGCCTCGGACACGACACGGATGTCGCGCACGAGCTGCGTGAAGTCGGCCGGCTCGAGCGAGGCGGAGTGGTCGGATCCCCACATGCCGCGGTCGAGGGTGACGTGGCGCTCGACGACCGTGGCCCCGAGCGCGACGGCGGCGAGGCTGATCTGCAGTTCGCGCTCGTGTCCCGAGTAGCCGATCGGCAGGTCGGGGAAGCGCGCGGCGAGTGTCGGGATCATGCGGAGGTTGGCCTCCTCCGACGGCATCGGGTACGACGAGGTCGCGTGCAGCACGATCAGCCGGCCGCGGTCTAGCACGTTCACGGCGGCGTCGATCTGGTCCATCGTCGACATGCCGGTGGAGAGGATGATCGGCTTTCCGGTCGCGGCGAGCGCCTGCAGCATGCCGATGTCTGTCACCGACGCCGATGCGACCTTGTGGGCGACGACGCCGAGGTCTTCGAGGAACGCGACGGCGGGCTCGTCCCACGGGGAGGCGAACCAGTCGAGGCCGCGCAGCAGTGCGTGGTCGCCGATCTCGATGTACTGCTCGCGGTCGAACTCGACCTTGTAGCGGTAGTCGAGGTACGTCATGGTGCCCCACGGCGTCTCGCGCAGCACGCTCTTCATGTGCTCGGGCGTGGAGATGTCGGGGGTGCGCTTCTGGAACTTGACCGCCTGGGCGCCCGCGTCGGCTGCCATGTCGATGAGCTGCTTCGCGAGTTCGACGCTGCCGTTGTGGTTGAGCCCGATCTCGGCGATGACGTACACCGGCGAGGCCTCGCCGATGGTGTGGGATCCGATGTCAATTGTCATTCTGGGCTTCCTTATCGGTAGGCATCGCGAGCTCGGCGAGTTCGCGGACTGCACCGTCGCCGCCGCGCCGGGTGAGTACCACCCGTGCGGCCGCGACGACGAGAGGGTGGGCGTCGGCGACCGCGACCGGCCAGCCGACGAGGGAGAGGCAGGCGAGGTCGTTCACGTCGTTGCCGAGGTAGGCGACGCGCGCCAGGTCGAAGCCCTTGGCCGTGGTCCACTCGAGGAGCGCCCCCGCCTTGTCGTCGAGCCCCTGCCGCACGTCGACGCCGAGTTTGCGGGCGCGGGCCGTCACCACCGGGTTGACCTCGGTCGAGAGGATGAGCAGCGGAACCCCGGCTTCGCGAAGCATCCGCACCCCCATGCCGTCCGAGCGGTTGGTGACGACGAACTCGGCGCCGTCCTCGCCCACCAGCACGCGGTCGTCGGTGTGCACGCCGTCGAAGTCGGTCACGACGGCGTCGACGTCGATCGCCGGCAGCACGCCGGGGCCGTCGAAGGCGCGGGCGAGCACGGATGCCACGGCGAGCTCTTCGAGCGTGTCGATCTCGATCGCGTGCCGCTCGTCGACGGTGACGACCCCGACGGTCCCGAAGAAGCGGAAGCCCGCCGCCCGGAAGCCGGCCGCGCGCATCACGTAGAAGGCGCCGGTCTCGCGGTACTGCGCCTCGCGCTCCTGGCGCCGCGGACGGAACGAGTGGTCGTGGTTGACCCCGGATGCCCCGTCGGCGTCGAGCCTCCACAGGAAGGCGTGGGTCGGCACGGCGGAGAACACAGCGTCGCAATCGTCGTCGACGCGGGCGATCGCCTCCTCGAGCGAGACCGGTTCGATGAACGGGCTCGTCGCCTGGATGAAGACGAGGACCCGGGTGCGGACCCCGCGCCCCTCGAGCACGTCGAGGGCGTGCAGCAGAGCCGACTCCGAGCTCGACTCGTCGGCCGAGATGGTGGCGGGCCGATGCACGATGTCCGCGCCGGCGGCGAGGGCCGCGGCCGCGATCTCGGCGTCGTCGGTGGTGACCACGACCCTGTCGATCGAGGGGGCCGCCTGCGCGCTGCGGATCGCCCGCGCGAGCAGCGACACCCCGCCGACCTCGCGCAGGTTCTTGCGGGTGACGCCCTTCGACCCGCCTCGCGCCGGAATGACGGCGACGATCTCGGCCGAATCACGCACGCGGGTCTCCATTCACGGCGACCGGACGGCTGCCAATGTGGTGACGTTACGGCGGCAATGTGACACGGGAGGCGGCCGTCGGGTTAACGGAAGGCGAAGCGTTCGCGACATCCGTGAAAGCGCTCCGCGCGGTTTCTGTAGGTATCCGCCAACGGGTCGGCCCAAAGAGTGCCCAGTAGAGTGAAACCCGTGAATCTAGACGACGCCAATCCCGACCTCTTTACCACCGCGGGCAAACTCGCCGACCTGAAGGTCCGCTACCACGAGGCCGTGACGGCGAGCGGCGAGACCGCTATCGAGAAGCAGCACGCCCGCGGCAAGAAGACCGCCCGCGAGCGCATCGAGGAGCTTCTCGACCACGGCTCGTTCGTCGAGCTCGACGAGTTCGTGCGCCACCGCACCCACGCCTTCGGCATGGAGAAGAAGCGGCCGTACGGTGACGCGGTCGTCACCGGGCTCGGCACCATCCACGGCCGCCAGGTCGCCGTCTACGCGCAGGACTTCACGATCTTCGGCGGCTCCCTCGGCGAGGTCGCCGGGGAGAAGATCATCAAGGTCATGGACCACGCCATCAAGACGGGCGTCCCGATCATCGGCATGCTCGACTCCGGAGGGGCGCGCATCCAGGAGGGCGTCGTCGCCCTCGGCAAGTACGGCGAGATCTTCCGCCGCAACACCCAGGCCTCTGGCGTCATCCCGCAGATCTCCATCATCATGGGGCCGGCGGCAGGAGGCGCGGTCTACTCCCCCGCCCTCACCGACTTCGTGATCATGGTCGACAAGACCAGCCAGATGTTCGTCACCGGGCCCGACGTGATCAAGACCGTCACCGGCGAGGACGTGGGCATGGAGGAGCTCGGCGGCGCGCTCACCCACAACAAGATCTCCGGCGTCGCGCACTACCTGGCGAGCGACGAGAGCGACGCGCTCGACTACGCCCGCGCGCTCATCAGCTTCCTCCCCGACAACAACCTCGCCGAGCTGCCGGTGTACGAGAACACCGTCGAGCTCGAGATCACCGACGAGGACCGCAAGCTCAACTCGCTCATCCCCGACAGCCCCAACCAGCCGTACGACGTGAAGACCGTCATCGAGCACGTCGTCGATAACGGCGACTTCCTCGAGACGCAGCCGCTGTTCGCCCCGAACATCGTGGTGGGCTTCGGCCGCGTCGAGGGCCGCTCGGTCGGCATCGTCGCGAACCAGCCGAACGCGATGGCCGGGACCCTGAACATCGAGGCCGGCGAGAAGGCCGCCCGTTTCGTCCGGTTCTGCGACGCGTTCTCGATCCCGATCATCACGCTCGTCGACGTTCCCGGCTACCTGCCGGGCACCGACCAGGAGTGGACCGGCGTTATCCGCCGCGGCGCGAAGCTGCTCTACGCCTACGCGGAGGCCACAGTGCCGCTGGTGACGATCATCACCCGCAAGGCCTACGGCGGAGCGTACATCGTGATGGGCTCGAAGCAGCTCGGCGCCGACCTCAACTATGCCTGGCCCACGGCCGAGATCGCGGTGATGGGCGGCCAGGGCGCCGTCAACATCCTGTACCGCAACGAGATCAAGGCGGCCGAGGCCGCGGGTGAGGACGTGGCGGCCGTGCGCACCCGGCTCGCGAACGAATACACCTACAACGTCGCCAGTCCGTTCCTCGCCGCGGAGCGCGGCGAGCTCGACGGCATCATCGAGCCTGCGGCGACACGCGTCGCGATCATCAAGGCGCTGCGCGCGCTGCGCACCAAGCGCGCCACCCTGCCGCCCAAGAAGCACGGGAACATCCCGCTGTGAGCGAGCAGCATCAGGCGGATGCCGCGGCCGCGTCGTTCACGATCGTGGCGGGCGATCCCAGCCCCGCCGAGGTCGCAGCGGTGACCGCCGTGCTCGGCGCGGCCCTGGAGGAGATCGCCTCCGACCACGAGCGCGCGTCGTCGACCGGCACGTCCGCGTGGCAGCGCAGCCAGCGCGCCATCCGTACCCCGATCGTGCGCGGCCACGACGCCTGGCGGGGCTTCTCGGCCTGAGCGCGGGATCCGCACCCGGATGAGACGATTTCATCCGTATTGCCCGGATTTGCGGGAGTAAACGGCTGTTTATCGCCCTGTGTACCCCGGTTTTCGACTGTGAATTGGCCGTGTGACCAATGATTTGCTGGGCACGCGGCGACCGGGGTTCAAAACTGTACCCCTGCTGTCCCCCTAAATGACGACTGTGCAACCCTTTCCCAGACGGCATTATTACTAGTGCTAGGTGTCTCTCATCGAGTTACACCACCATTTGTTAGCCGACTAGGGTAAGCGGGCTAACTCATGGAGGCGAGTCAGGGTGCTATTCGGGTTAGCACCCTGACTCGGATTTTGACACAAGGCCGGAGACCACGTCTCCGGCCTTGTGTTCATTAACGGCACTGGTGTATCGACGGCCCCGGCATGGCCGTGGCGCCGTTTCAGGACTTGGGGATCTCGAGCCAGAGGTCGACTTCGTCGTCCTCGTCGTCGAGCGCGTCCGCCCCGTCGGCGTCGGAGGTGCTGCGCAGACCGACCACGGTCACAGCGGTGTCTGACCCCTCGTTGGCCGTCCGCACGATGATCTTGTCGGCGGCACTGCCGCGCAGCGCCTCGGCGAGTTGGTTCAGCACACGCTCGCGTGCGGGCTCCGCGAGGGTGTCCATGCCGCCCTCGTCGAGCAGGGTGACGATGGCACCGCGACGGCGGGCGACCATGACCTGCTCGCGCACGGCGTTGTTGAGCAGCTTGCGCCCGCGGATCTCGTCGCGGATCGCTCCCTCGAGATGCAGGCACTCGAGCCGCTCCTCCTCGGTGAGGTCGCCGCCGCTCTGCTCGATGCGCCGCAGCATCGGCAGGGCCATCGAGCTGGTCTGTCCGAGCCGGAACTGACGCTCGAAGACGTGGGCCTCCTGCGCGGCCTGCCAGTCGGCCGCCTCCCGCTCGGCGAACGCGAACCTGCGGGCGTCCTTCGAGGCCTTGGCGATCGAGCGGCTGAGCACGTTGGAGATGGCCACCCACGAGGCGCTGCCGATGACGCCGAGCGCGATGAGGGCGCCGGGGCCGTCCCACACCACCGTCTGCACGACGAGGAAGGCGATGCCGGCCCAGGCGAACATCTGCCTGCGCCTCGTCGAGGTGATCGTCATCAGCGTGCCGACGGCCGCCACGTACCAGGTGGCGTAGCCGTTGCCGCCCGGCCGGTCGGGGTCGAGCTCGCTCGTGACGAGCAGGGGGAGCGCGACGACGATCGCGACGTTGAAGGCGGCCATCCAGATCGGCATACGGGCCGGTCCCCAGCGCACGAGGCTGATCGCGGTGGCGATGAGGTAGATCGCCATGGCCACGACGACGGGCACGGCCGACTTCGGGATGTCGAGCATGATCGTGCCGAGCACCACGTGGTAGATCGAGAACAGTGCGCCGATGCCGACGATGATGAAGCGGGGGACGCCGATGTTCACAGTCGGCCTCCCGGGGCCGTGAGCCCGTTGAGGCGAGCGTCGATGCTCGTCGCGGGCGCCTTGGGCCAGCGGATCGAGATGACCGTTCCCTCGTCGACGGCGGAGTCGATCTCGACCGAGCCTCCCGCGTTGGTCACGCGCTCGACGATGGAGACACGGAGACCCATACGCTCTGCGGGCAGGTCGACGAACGAGAACCCGGCTCCGGTGTCGCCCACCTCAATCTCGATGCCCGACGGCTCCACCCCGCGGATGGCGAGCCAACGGCTCACCCGGGGCTCCTGGCCGGCGTGCTGGAGGCTGTTGACCATCGCCTGCACCGCCGCCGAGTAGACCGCCTCCGCGGCCTGCAGGGGCATCGACTGCACCGAGACGTCGCGCGTGCGCAGCTCGAACGGGGCGCTCATGCTCGACGCCGCCTCGGTGACGCGCCGCAGCACCGCCGACAGGCGCACCGTGCCCCCGTCGTCGGGGCTCACCAGCGCCGCCTCGCGCAGGTGGCCGATCGCGTTGGATGCCATGGTCGACGCGATGCGCTTCGCCTCGGGCGAGTAGGCGCGGGCGGCGGAGAGCAGGGTCGTGAGCACGCTGTCGTGCACGATCGAGTCGACCTGGACGCGTTCGATCTCGGTGGCGTGGGCGTGCACCGCGAGCGAGTAGCGGTCGAGGGCGGCCGACTGCGCCACATCGACCGCGGCCGCCGCGTGACGAAGCAGGGTGACGATCAGCACGACGGCCCCGCCGATGAGTACGGCGTAGACCGCCTCCAGGGTCGCCTCGAGCAGGGAGGCGCTGCCTCCCTCCGGGGTCATGCGGATGACGCCGTAGATCACGGGGATGGCGAACAGGTACAGGGTCGCGACCGGGGTGGCGAAGCCGACGGCCGCGGCGGCCGTGGCGACCGTCATCAGGAAGTACAGCCAGTAGCGGTCCAGCTCTGAGTCGGTGGGGGTGATGACGGCGAGCGGCCAGGTGGCGAGCGCCGCGAGGTAGACGAAGGCGATGAGGATGTTCGCCATGACCACCCAGCGCTGCGCGAACGCGGCCACGAGGGCGACCACGATGCTGCCGTAGAGAGCGGGAACCACGATCCACGCCCAGACCGGGTTCGCGGCGTCGATCTGGTCGAAGATGACGGGCAGCGTCTGCAGGCCGAAGACGATGCCGAAGACCGCCACCAGCCGGGAGATGAGTCCCTCGATCTGCAGTCGACTGATCGGGCTGCGCTTCCCGGTGGGTACGCTGCGGAGCGCCGAGCCCCTAGTGGGCATCGCCGCCGTCCGTGTCGAGCCCGGGGAGGATGCCGTCTTCGACGGCCCTGCGCAGCAGGTCGACCTTCGTCGGCGCCGGACGCCCGACCTCGACGTACTTCACGCGGATGCGGTCGAGGTACTCGCGTGCCGTCGAGTAGCTGATGCCGAGCTGCATCGCCGCGAGCTTGAGCGGGAGGCCCGAGGCGTAGAGGTGCAGGATCTCGCGTTCGCGGCGGCCGAGCTCGGCGCGCGCGAAGTCTCCGTCGGCGTCGATCGCGGTGGCCCACTCCAGGTTGTTGAGCACCTCGCCGCGGGCGACGCTCGCGGCGGCCGCGATGACGGTCCGCGTCGCCGACGACTTGGGGATCACTCCGGCCGCTCCGGCGGCGAGCGCCTCACGCACGTACGCGACGCGGTCGGCGATGCTGTGCACGAGCACGGCGGATCCCAGTGCCTGCACCCGCTTCACGTTCTCGGTGACGCTCGACCCGTCGCCGAGCGAGAGGTCGAGGACGACGACGTCGCACTCGCGGCCGTCGAGGCCGTCGACGAGCTCCTGGACCGTCGCTGCGGCGATCAGAAACTGGTAGCCCTCGTCGATGAAGGCGGCCTTGAGGCCCAGCCGCACCGACTCGTGGTCGTCGACGACTGCTACGCGCACAGCGGCGATCGACGCCACATCTGCGATTGAGGTAGCCGTTGGCTCCACCATGTCGTTCCTGTCTGCCCCGTATGACAACCGACTGGACTCGAGTTGTCACAGCAATAGTCTCATGGCGCGAATCGCTCGCGCACACCAACGGATAACGCGGCGTGTTAGCGACGCGTGAGGGTCGCCACCGCCTCGACGTGGTGCGTGTGCGGAAACAGGTCGAAGGCCTTCAGCGCCGTCAGGTCGTAGCCGCGTTCGGCGAACAGTCCGACGTCGCGAGCCAGCGCCACCGGGTCGCACGCGACGTAGACGATCTGCGCGGGCTGCAGCCCGCCGATGGCCTGCACGACCTGCTTTCCGGCACCCGAGCGGGGCGGGTCGAGCACGATCGTCGCCGACCGCAGGCGGGCGCGGTCGTGGGCGTTGGCGGATGCCGCGAGCTGGGCGATCCAGCGTTCGACGCGACCGGTCGCGGCCTCGGCGCCGATCCACTCCGCGAGGTTGCGGGCGGCGAAGCCCGTCGCGGTGGCGTCGCTCTCGACGGTGGTGATCTTCGTGCCGGAGCCGAAGCGGTCGGCGACGGCCGCGGCGAGCAGGCCGACTCCGCCGTAGAGGTCGAGGTTGTGCGCCTCGGGGTCGAAGAGGGCGGGGTCGACGGCATCCTGCACAGCCGTGGTGAGGGTCTCGGCCGCGTGCGTGTGCACCTGCCAGAACCCGGTGTCGGCGAGGCGGAACTCGCGGTCTCCGACGACCTCGATGATGGTCGACGGCTTCTGCTTGCCGACGATGAGTCGTGCGCCGCCGGTCGCCGCTTCGACGATGTCGACGTGCTCCTCGCCGACGAAGCGCGCCGCGAGGGGCGCGGCCTCCTGCACGGCGGCCGTGGCCAGCGGCAGCTCGGTGACCGCGATGACGCGGTGCGAGCGTGCCGCGTACGGGCCGGGCCGGCCGGACTCGTCGACGTGCAGGCGCACACGGGTGCGCCATCCGGTCCCGTCGTCGGAGCCCGGGAGCGCCGCGACGGTGACATCGGCGGCGACGGGCGTCTCGAGCCCCGCGAAGCGCTTCATCGAGTCGACGAGCACCTGGCGCTTGAGCTCGCGCTGGTGCGACAGCTCGATGTGGCCGAACTCGGCGCCGCCCGCGCGGTTCTCCGGGTCGCGTGCGACGCTCGCCGACGACCACACGTGCATCTGCCGGTGCTCGCTCGGAGTCACGACCTTGACCGTCTCGGCGCGCCAGAACGACTTCTTCGAGTCCTCGGTGATGCGCGCGAGCACCCGCTCGCCGGGGATCGCGTCGCTCACGAAGATCACCCGTCCGTCGTGCCGCGCGACCGAGATGCCGCCGTGCGCGATGTTGGTAACGTCGAGCTCTAGTTCTTTTCCTTGCGATTCACCCATCCCCCGAGTTTAGGAGCCGCAGTGCGTCTGTACCTCGCGTCGACCTCCCCCGCCCGGCTCGCGACGCTGCGCGCGGTCGGTGTCGAGCCGATCCTGCTGGCCTCGGGCGTCGACGAGGATGCCGCGGTCGCCGCCGCCGGCGATCTGACGGCACCCGAGATGGTGCTGCTGCTCGCGCGCCTCAAGGCCGAGGCGGTCGTGGGCCGCACGGTCGACGGAGCGCCGATCGACGGATTCATCCTCGGAGGGGACTCCGCGTTCGAGCTCGACGGGATCGTCTACGGCAAGCCGCACGAGCCCGAGGTCGCCCGGGAACGCTGGCTGCTGCAGCGCGGCCGCGAGGGGCGCCTGCACTCCGGCCACTGGCTCATCGACCACCGCGGGGGCGTCGTCGGCGGCGCGGCGGGCGACGTGTCGACATCGAGCGTGCGCTTCGCCTCCGACATCTCCGACGAGGAGATCGACGCCTACGTCGCCACCGGCGAGCCGCTCGAGGTCGCCGGTGCGTTCACGATCGACAGCCTCGGCGCGCCGTTCATCAGCGAGGTTCGCGGCGACCCGCACGCCGTCGTGGGGCTCTCGGTCGCGCTGGTGCGTGCGCTGCTGCTCGGGTTCGGGGTGCGCTGGCACACGCTGTGGAACCGCGCGTTGTAGGTCTTCGAAGCGAAGCATCCGCCATTCTTGTACACAGCGGACAAATTGGGTGGCCTCGCAGCCCCATAAGCTAGGGGACTATGGCTCGCATCTCCAAGGTTCTCATCGCTAACCGCGGGGAGATCGCAGTACGCGTTATCCGCGCCGCTAAAGACAGCGGCATCGTCTCCGTGGCGGTGTACGCCGACCAGGACCGCGACGCGCGGCACGTCAAGCTCGCCGACGAGGCGTACGCGCTCGACGGCGCCACCTCGGCCGACACCTACCTCGTCATCGAGAAGATCCTCTCGGTCGCACGCCGCTCCGGCGCCGACGCGATCCACCCCGGCTACGGCTTCCTCGCCGAGAACGCCGGGTTCGCCCGCGCCGTCATCGACGCCGGCCTCATCTGGATCGGCCCGTCGCCCGAGGCGATCGAGAAGCTCGGCGACAAGGTCTCGGCCCGTCACATCGCCGAGAAGGTGGGCGCACCTCTCGCCCCCGGAACCCTGAACCCCGTCTCCGGCGCGCAGGAGGTGCTCGACTTCGTCGACATCCACGGCCTGCCCGTCGCCATCAAGGCCGCGTTCGGCGGCGGAGGCCGCGGACTCAAGGTCGCCCGCACCCGCGAGGAGATCCCCGAGCTGTTCGAGTCGGCGACCCGCGAGGCCATCGCCGCCTTCGGCCGCGGCGAGTGCTTCGTCGAGAAGTACCTCGACCAGCCGCGCCACGTCGAGACCCAGTGCCTCGCCGACGCGCACGGCAATGTCGTCGTCATCTCCACCCGCGACTGCTCGCTGCAGCGGCGGCACCAGAAGCTCGTCGAGGAGGCGCCGGCGCCGTTCCTCACCGTCGCGCAGAACGCCGAGCTCTATTCTTCGTCGAAGGCGATCCTCAAGGAGGTCGGCTACCTCGGTGCCGGCACCTGCGAGTTCCTCGTCGCGAAAGACGGCACGATCTCCTTCCTCGAGGTCAACACGCGCCTCCAGGTCGAGCACCCGGTCTCCGAGGAGGTCACCGGCATCGACCTCGTGCGCGAGCAGTTCCGCCTGGCCGAGGGCGGCGTGCTCGACTACGACGACCCGGTCCCGCAGGGCCACTCGTTCGAGTTCCGCATCAATGGAGAAGACCCGGGCCTGAACTTCATGCCGGCGCCCGGCCCCGTCAACGTGCTGCGCTTCCCCGGCGGCCCCGGCGTGCGTGTCGACTCCGGCGTCACCACGGGCGACGTCATCAGCGGCGCGTTCGACTCGCTGCTCGCCAAGCTCATCGTCACCGGCGCGACCCGCGAGGACGCGCTGGAGCGCTCGCGCCGCGCCCTCGACGAGTTCGAGGTCGCCGGACTGCCGACCGTGCTGCCCTTCCACCGCAAGATCGTGCGCGACCCGGCCTTCACGTCGAACCCGTTCTCCATCTACACCCGCTGGATCGAGACCGACTTCGACAACGACATCGAGCCGTGGAGCGGGTCGCTGCAAGACTCCGCCGCGGCATCCGCCCGACACAACGTCGTGGTCGAGGTCGACGGCAAGCGCATCGAGGTGTCGCTGCCCACGAAGCTGCTTCCGGCGTCCGGCGGCGTCGCGAACGCGGCCGCTCCGAAGCGCCGCGGCGGCGGCTCGGTCTCCACGGTGACCGGCGACAGCGTCAAGGCGCCGATGCAGGCCACGATCGTGAAACTCGCCGTCGCCGACGGCGACGTCGTCGTCAAGGGCGACCTGATCCTCGTGCTCGAGGCCATGAAGATGGAGCAGCCGATCACCGCCCACAAGGACGGCACCGTCTCCGGCATCGCGGCGGCCGTCGGCACCACGGTCTCGTCGGGGCACGTGTTGCTCTCGATCTCCTGAGGCCTGCGCGCGCCCGTGCGTGAGACCATCGTCGGCGTCGCCGTGGACCTCGACGTCCCCGCGCCGCTGCTGGCCGACGCGCTCGACTACCTGACGCCGCAGACCGAGCCGCTCGTCGCTGCGCAGGTCGCGGCGCTCGAGGCCGCGATCGGCACCACGCGCACGGTCGCCTGGCCGGACGACGACCAGCGGTTCCAGCTGCTGGCGCTGCTCGGCACTGTTCCGGCGGCCCGGGTCTGGCTCGCCGCCCACGGCGTCGACGACGGCATCGCGCGGGCGTCGCTCGGCGACCTCACCCCGAAGCTCCGCGACTACGGCGTCGCGGAGACCGGGGTCGACTGGCTCGCGAAGGTCGTGACCTGCGGCGTCTTCTCCCTCGGCCGGCTGCAGTTCGAGCCCGGCGAGATCGTACCCGGCACCACGACACCCGCGTGGAACGTGCACATCCCCGCGTCCGGCCCGCTCGACCCGGCGGCCTGCGACGCATCGTTCGCCGCCGCCGCCCCGTTCTTCGCTTCAGCGTTCGGCGACACGACGACGCGCGACTTCGTCTGCCACTCCTGGCTGCTCGACGACCAGCTCGCCGAGTACCTGCCCGCAGAGAGCAACATCCTGCGATTCCAGCGCCGGTTCGCCCTGGTCGATT
>Ga0247803_1000865_pt1 | contig 16024 bp, 18 predicted proteins | sample UWRJL014104B1_FD_180928 | JGI IMG/M metagenome (GOLD analysis project Ga0247803, IMG submission 180928) | Plant litter microbial communities from Arlington Agricultural Research Station in Wisconsin, United States - UWRJ-L014-104B-1 | ecosystem: Environmental > Terrestrial > Plant litter >...
CGTTGCTGACACCGTCAGCCTGCAGTAAAACACATGCATGAGAGACATCGAGAAGCCAAGCTACATTATGCACGATTAATCCTACGTTAGAAGCAACTATCAGTGTGGCGAAACGTCGAAGACGGCCAGGCAAAGTCCAAACACATTGAGCCTCGTTGCCTGACAGGGTAATGCATGAGAAGTCCAAGCACGTAGATCATGCCAGCTTCGATGAATATTGATGATCTCGACCCTCTCTTGACGCTTTCGGTACCATGTCGCTAGCCGTCTCATCTGGACCAGGTTACGGCGGTTGTCAGTTGAGGAAGGAGCTCGATGTTCGACTCGGCTCCGCTACCTTGTCGCAACAATCTCGCATCGGCACGCCGGAAGAGCCACCCATTTAACGCCTCCCTTTCTCCAACAATCTCTCAATATCCGAGGAAGTGGGGCAGAAAAGAAAAATGTGGCACTAGTGCGCAAGTCAGGGCACAATTGCGTGCCGAACATGGATATGACCTTGCAGCGCTTGGGCCATGAAATTTTGCGGCATAGTAACCTTAATTGAACATAATATTGACTAGTAGATGCAGCGTCCGGTACGTACCCCGCTTCTCAATCCTCAGACTATGTGGAGACGGTGTCGAAGCGATGACGGACTATGCTGATCTACAGAATCTGGAGGCGAAAGGTGGTGAGGGAGGGGTCAGAAACGTGTTCGTGGGTAAGAAATCAATGGAGTTGGGCAATGGATGAGCGATTTTCATGCGATGGACGGGCTCTGCATCGATCTCTACGTTGGCGATCTTCAATGCAACGCCCAGTGGTTAGTGGATGATGAAGAACGGCGCTGCTGTTTTACGACGACGTGCCGACCGGACTCACAGTCATAAACGGCCTTTGCACAGCTTGGTATATAAGATGGTGGGCGGTAAGATCGAGGCCAATGGGCCACCGGATGCGCAATTACAAGCCGTGACTCGTCAAAGCCCGGGAAGAGACCGCGGGATATCTCGCTGGTAATGTTAATATCAATCTTGATTATATGTTGGAGCATCTATGGTTGATGAATGATGGTTACTGGCCAGTATTAGCTCAGCTCATGTTCTAGTCGTGACTAATGTATGTTGAAATCGAACTGGTCGTAGCTTCTGTGCTTAAGAAGAGGAGACAGCTTACTGAGAGAACATCTTAACGGCTCCAGTTATGGCGATTAAGACATACGACTTTACTAATGCTCTCGTTGATTTAAAACAAACCCCTTGGAACTGTTCGTAAGATGGCTGGCAAAGACCGCCTGAAGCGACCAGTGACTTTCGGTTTGGTTCGCTGTACTTACTCCCATCTACGTGTCGAAGTTGTATGATCCGAATGTCGCTTCACATTTCTTAACAAGCGCTTTTGATCATGTAACTGCATTGTTTGCTTCTTGTCACTCCGAATGCGAGGTCTTTTACATATGTTACTCCAAACTTTTTGCCAAAATACTGATCTTCGATGAACCAAGCACAATGAGGATCGGATGACGTAAACCGCTGTGTTCACCAACAGTACACCGCAATACACTTCCACTTCCGAGTGACTTCGGCTCGAGGTGTTGACGGTATAATGTCGCTGTAGATAAACCCCGTGTACTCGAGGGTTTCAGCTAACTACTTTAAACACGTTCACTACGAGGTTTTGTATACCCCAGACTGCGGGACAACGCATCGTTCATAGTAACACTATCTGCGCGAAAGTGACATATATCGTGAAGTTCGAAGGGTAAAGAATGTGTGCGTTGTCACTAATGATTGGGGACCCAGTGAAGCAGCGACTAGCTCGGGTAGTTTACAATATATAAACAATCCTTTTCTGTTGCCAAAGAAATCGAAAGCAACCTATGAGCAATTATGAGCCTCCACAGTAAGTTGGAAGGCCATAATGAGCAATCGTCACCGGTTGGACGAAGTCAAGTTGTTGCGTTGGCACGCTTCAATTTCTGCCCACAAATGAACGTGGGATTCATGTGCAAATTGAGTCTTTCGACACATTGAATAACATTACATATTCTCAGTATTTCTCGCTTGTTCCCGACTTCCGATGCTCAACTGCCAACGCCATATGGGAGAAATTGCGAGCCACCGTGAAAATTCACAATGTATTTTGTACAGTTCGAGAGTTTTGATAGAATCGGGTTGATACACGAAAGATCCACATCTGATATCGTACAGCTGCGCTGCTCTTGTACCTCTATCAACGCGATCAAATACTGGACACCTCTCACCGTCGACTTCCCATGAGTTTCATTCCAGCGACTAAGACCATTTACACCCCTATATCAACCTAATGACTTTCCGCTCGAACGGCATTCTAGCCACGAAACCCAAAATGTTATCTGCGCACCCAAATCCGCGGCCATACACGCCGATGTCAAGCATCTTATCTTCATCACGTTCGGGGGAACTCTGGAAGGGCTTCGACGACCGCGTGGCTACAATAAGCTGGGTAAAAGTCAAGCGCACGATAGGCGATCCGAGAAAAGAAGAATCATTCAAGGTAGAGGTGCTAACATATCGGGAGTCTTAGGACTGTGACATCTGCGAGATAGGATACAATATTACGGAGCTTATTCCTTCCTTTTCAATACCTTCTATAAGAGTTGAGCCAACATCTCGGTTCACTCGCAGATGTGTTACAGGCACTATTCAAGTGAGCGCCGCCGAATAGCAAGTTTGAGGAGGAAAGAATGCAAGGCGTTCAGTCGGTGACGTCTTGCAGCGTACGTGGACGAGAAGGGGCGTTGATCTCTGGTCGAGCAAGAGATCTGTGAGCTATTGCAATTCAAATCTTTACTCGAAAACCTCCACTAGCAGTCTGCACTGAATCAAGCACGGGTGAGTATTATCGAGTAGCGCAATCCGCTTGCAAAAACCGACGAGGGTGTGCAAAATCAGCTTTCACTTCCATAAATCGGAGAGTTCTTTCTCAAGCCCCATCGAATTTGAGTCTATGTAAATACCGGCTAGCAGTAAGACGCTGTGGAGGTCAAAGCTTGATTCTCTCATTGTTGACTTGGAGCTGATGGGAACTGATGGGTGTTGATATTGTAGATACTCGAGAACGTTTGAAAACGGGTTGCGAGCTTTCGGAATGGGCGGGGATTGTGCAGATTACAGTTTTTTATGCAAGACGCGAACGTCTGACGACAAGTTCAAGATGCTCGAGTAGATGAAATCAATTGCTGATACATGCATTGGCACTGTTTCATTTTTAGTTGTACGAATGTGTTCTCGGTTCTTACAGCTGTTAGCGATCGAATGTTTATAGAGTGGTGTAAAACTTGAACGAGTTCCACTGAAGAAATTGAAAATATACAGAGGAGCCTCATCATGTCTATGATGTGTCTTAGTCGAATTGAGTCGCTCTCTGATCGGTTTGCCTGGCGTATAATTGATGGTGAGCTTGGGGCACGGCTCGGACTCGGGACTACAAATCGTGTCGTATTCAAGAATACGTTACGCAATCACACCCCTCTGGATAGATAGGCTTTGCCGAGTCTGTGTACAATCTTTTTGGAATGGCTTCTCGCGCTCCCATAAACATAATTGGACATTGCTTCTACTGCGCTTATTCGCGAAGCACGGTTGCCCAGGCAGTTCTTTAGTAGTAATGAAGCGGGCGTGGGCTTTCCAGTGAATATGTGGTGACTCGAAGCATTTGTCACTAGCTCCTTCCTGGTGCCATATCACCGTCCTCAAAATATGCGCTCTTACGCATACGCGCATCGACTAACCTTAACCTCGATCACGAACACAACTCCGCTCTCTTCTCTCGCATCAGTCACGAATGCTTCGACTAGATGAAGGCCCTTGTGTTCTAGGTCTGGCGGCCCGGTCTGTGCAACGGTGCAAACAGCACGCGGTTCTGGGACTGCCTGTTTGAGAAGCATTTGTTCGATGAGAATGATGTTCCCCATGCAGACGATCCGTTATTCGAGAGGGTCTCCAAGGCCTTGGTATGTGCACCATCGTATCCACTCATACGCCTTCGCCAGGGCTGAGATAATGTACTAATTGTATAACAAATCCAACTATGTGTCCACGTTGAGAAGAAGCATGGCCAAGAAGTCATGAAGCAGTGGACCGTCAAGTGGTCTATGGATACGAAGAAGCAGCCTCGCGCTAAGCCTCGCTCAGTGGGCAACGAGCGTAAGGTCAGCATGGACGCTCCGATCTTGGGCTCAGCCAGACTTGGAGCCGGGTCCCATGTTGAAAAAGGTTCGTATTGCCCGGAAGGCATATGTGGCCTTTGGACCAGACGTAAATACGTTACCAGCTGTTGGGCATTTGAGTAGGTTCGAGAGACCAGTGGGGATCATGTTCTCAACGTCCAACTCTTATCAGGCACGACCAAGCGGCTGTTGGGATTAGAATGAGTAAGTTTCGTTGAGTACGGCAGTCAGCCACTGTAGTTGATATTAATGGCTTCAGATTGCATGACCCTCGGTGTCGATGCGTTTTTGCGGCCTTTGTTTCGAGCGAAGACGAGACAGGCTGACTAGTCGCCGAAATTGGGATAGAGTCCAACGTTACATGTCTGGTCGGACCATGGATTTTTGGAGACTCGTATACGAGCAAGTCAATGAAAATCCCGGTACGATTTTACGTACACAAGCTCACCAACGTTGATATTTACTTGCGTGTTCATGTGTGGAGTCCATCGAATGTGAATGGACCCCTCAATTCCTGTCACAAACTGCGTCGGGTTCGTGATCCCGAACAGCCAGTACTTTGAGACGATAGACACTAAGACCCCTTGTTTGGGCTTCGCAGACTACGTGCCCCAGGCTTAAGCCTCTTCGTTAGCTTGCAGCTACACTAGGGGTTCGCAGATGGATAGCTGACCTAGATGTCGCATACGCCAGCCCAATCGTTTAAAAAACCCTGTAGCCGTAGCGGCATGCTGAGCCCTGGACGGTGTCCTTGGCCGCAACCCTCAGACGCCATCGGGAATTGTTGCAAACCTTGAGTCTGGGCTGTGCCGCATCAAAATGATCGAGCACGTGAAACCTTCCGAGCAGGTTGGGACTAAAATTGGACTTTAATGATATGCGCGTGAAGTGAGAATGATAAAATCGTCCAGCTCGAAGACCACTGCCAAAGAGACATATACTACCAACAACCCATTTCGTACGCCCGGTATAGTAGAAAAGCGATGAATGGACGCAACTTCATTCCAAATCGTCTCCCAACCCACATACTCCCTCTATATCAACAAGCACAGCCCTCCTTCGCACCCTCTGGCCGAGCACTGCCCAAATTAACGCGAGCCTCCTCTTGCCGCCCAACGTTGGTCTGCCCACCAGCACCCCTCGGGCCCTTCAGGCTCGTCTCCGGAATCGCATTTGCAATAGCCGTAAACACCTCAGCGACATTCTGCCCCGTCTTCGCACTAGTCTCGAAAAACAGCAGTCCCTCCTCTTCCGCATAAGCCTTGGCAGTCTTCACAGGCACTCTTCGCGCGTCCGCGGCGTCCTCATCGTGTGCTTCCTCGCCTTCCGCAGCGGGCGCCGCATCCGCATCTTCCACGTCGTCCTCCCCGGCTGCGCCGGCCAAATCGGACTTGTTACCCACGAGCGCGATGACAATGCCTGGTGAGGCTTGGCGGTGTAGTTCAGCGACCCAGTGCTGGGCTTTTGTGAGCGAGGCTGGCTTCGTGATGTCGTAGACTACGAGCGCGGCTTGGGCGTTGCGGTAGTACATTGGGGCGAGGGAGGCGAAGCGTTCTTGGCCGGCGGTGTCCCAGATTTCGAATTTGATCGTTCGCGTGGGGAGGTTGCATTTTTGCGTTAGGAAGGCGGCTATTGGAAAAGTCGTGTTAGCATCGCGATGTGCCGTAGATCGGGAACACTTGTATAAGAATATGTCTCGCAGTCCTCAGGGATAGCACGCACTTACCGCCTATTGTTGGTTCCTTGTTCTCTTGAAAGTCGTTGTTGACGAAGCGCATTACGAGCGAAGACTGTTCCAACAGTTAGCCATGCGCACTGCCACCTTTCGCGACAGGCATGTGGTGTACCTTTCCGACGGCTGCCTCGCCCAAAAGTACCAGCTTCACGCTGCTGCTCGGCTTCGCCTGTGCTGCGGTATCCGCCATTGCGAGATGTGCGTGGTCCGAGTCGATGCAAGGGTTAGGAGGGTTGGAGTTGAGTGGAGCGAGAGACGTGATAAGGCCGCAAGCAAGTCCAAATCTGAGACACGGTCTCTGCGGGTGATGTGAAGGGATAACGGGGGTGGTGTAGTTGCAGGCAGACGGTTTGATACCCGGGGATGACGCAGGCGAGACGAGTCACGTGAAAGCGCTAAGCTTTGTTCGGAACTACCGCTCTGACATATAGTTGCACCTGAGAGACGATTTCAAAATCTCCTCCGCACCTTCTCCGTCTCTCTCAATCGATATTTGGAGAGACAAAACGAGGTCAAGACGGTCTTGACTATAGCTTGTTGAAGACTCTTGCACTGTCGAGCTAACCCCGTCTCCTGCCTGGTGATTCTCCAGCATCCATTGGAGCCTGCGTGTAGTGGCACACAGCGTCGCCATAAAAACCAAATATGTATGCCCTTCGGTTGGGGTACAAAGTGCGCTTTTGAAGCAGAACTTGAGGGGCGTGTGTTGTAAAACATTACATGCTAAGACCCCTTAGATAAACCCTGCTAACTTTGTACCCACCCCTACGTACATCTTCGCGGCTGTGTGCTCTTGCCTTACCCCTTCTTAATCCCGTACACCTCTTTCCTTGTGTAACATCCGCACAATTGGAAAATCTTACCAACTCTTTGTACTCTCCTTAATCCAGGGATCAGGCAATCAGATCGAACCTCCCAGACGCTGCATTAATCAGGGTTCTGTAGAGAATGCCGTCGATATAAAGTGGAAGGTCGAGTAGGTGGTGAAACTCTTAACATCGTAAGCAGCTCTTTGGAGTAACAAATTGTATCCTCGAGCTTGTACAGTAACATTTAGTCTACTTTCTGAGCTTTGGCCTGCGCGGATTGTTCTACGTGCATCTCGAGCATGTTGTCCGCCTCCACGCGGAAGCACTGCTAAAGATGGTGCACTTGATGGGCCGCCGAGCAGACCGGAGCAGCTGGCCGTATTGTATGTGCACAACATAGCCGACTGCTGGTAGCGATGAGCTACTTGCATGCGTTCCCGGCACCTTTGGCTTCGGACACGTTGTGGAGCTCGTTATTGAACTACGAGAGGTGTGCCGTCTCCTCCATCTGATCTCGGACAAGAAGGAAGATGTACTGGTCCGGCTCGTATACCCGAGTCGAGAAGACCTTCTCGTGGAATTTGATGCATGCTTGGTTGAGAAAGATGCCGCAGCCAGTCAAGCCGTACTCGTGAGAGCCAAGAGAAGTCGACGACTCGTAAAGGGGTGTAGCCCCGAAGTCTGATAGATGCTGTACCTTGTATTGGGAAAGGTCGGCCACTGGCTTTGCCGCACTTGTCGTGGCCTCGCCATGTGCAGAGTGTTTCGTTATGCGCCTGGTTGAAATGAACCAGGTCTGACTCGTCGGCAAAGTTCTTGATCTTCCTTGACGGCGACGTGTACATCTTTTCTTCTGATTTGGCGACAGGCTTCAACGCCTTTCATCCAGCATCCGTTTCTATCGCAGAAGCCGCTCAGTGCAACGTAGGGTGGATGGGAAGCAGAGATAGAGAGAGAGAGAGAGAGAGCATGCTCGCATCCTTTGTAACATGGGGGTCGTCTCAGACGTCGCGGTTTTCTGTTCAGTAAGAATTTGTGCCCTGTGGTTGTTGTGCCTTTGTGCCTTTGGTAGCGGGTGGTCGGTGCGCTAGCCCTGCACGCTCATGGATTGCATCTGCCACTGTTGGGTCACAGCAGAGGGTGAATGCCTGTGGACAGTCCTCAACACACACTCCTCTCACACTCACCCGCTGCCTGCACAACTATTGCGGTGCCACGTAGGTTACAACCCCTCCTCTAATCGGTGCATCGGCACTGACGATGGAGACGACGACGCCAGCCCCCACTTGGGGTGATTTGTAGGGAAGCATGCTTCCTCCTGGGCAGGGTTTTCCCGCTAGCACTACGGTGACTTGACTAGTTCTCATTCGAGGACCCTTAGCTAAGCAGAAGCGCAGTTTCAGTCGACACTTGTCTTGTCGTGCGGGAACCCCAACATGCCACTCCCCAGCGGTGACGTCAAGTCTAGACTCTGGCGGGAGCTTGCTTTGCATCGGGCTAGCATGCGTAGCACGCGGCCAAGCAGCGCCTCAGGAACAGGCTGCGCAAGCTTGTGCAGAGCCGTGGTCAGCCGCCTTTCAAGGTAGCTCGACCAGCAAACTCTAGCGATGCGCCGAAATGGCCTTCGCCGTCATTCAGGAAGACGATGATGCCGCGAGCCTCAGCGTCAGCCTCAGCGTCAGCCACGGGCTCCTTTGTCGAAGCTTCGCGGTCGAGCTTATCCGGCGAGGAGAGCGTCTGGGCCACAGGCACAAAGTGGACCCTCAACAAGCTGCATGACGAATAAAGACGACCACGACCAAAGAGCTCTAGCCCAGCCTTCCCCACAGCACAATGCCCGCACCGCGGCACGCAATTCGCCTTTCGTATCGGCACATGCATGGCGCCCGCGGATGCTCCTTTTTCGGCGTCTGTTCAGTTGGCGATAGAGTTGCGGGAGCAGAGGCCGGACTGTGGGAGGGAGGCTGCCGAGGCCATGACTTGCATAGGGCAACAGCACCTTGGAACAGGAACGAGAGAGGCTTTTTCAGGGCTGCTGTGCCCGCCCCAGCGGCAGGACACTCGCCCCAACCCCACGGCGGACCAAGAGGGGTAGCGCGCTCGCAATACAATCTGCACAGGCGACAGAAGCAAATCGTCGATCGCGCCAAGGTACTCTATCGTGGGAGGAGGGAGAGGGGGTCTGCTGTCTGCCAGCATCACGGAAAGACAGCAGCGCCCTCTGCCCGTCGACACGCAGCCACACGTCGGATCGCGTGCAGACGACGGGGACCAGCAAGCACAGAGCAGTGGTTCTAGACGCGACGATCGCAGCGCGGGTCTCTGCTGGTCACAGCGATGATCTCTGTGGATGATCCAAAGACGTGCGGTACTTGTACAAGGCACGGCACCTCGGAGCGCCGCTAGGGTTCCCGTGGCAGATGGGCGGTGATCCGGCCCAAGCGCCTTGGGCGAAGCTGATCGGCAGCGGCACGTCGTCCCAAACCGGAGGAGCTGTGTCGAGGCGTGCGAATCGCCGGCGCGGGGCCGCCCTCTGGGTATCGAGGGACCTGTTCTAGCGGCAGCGCCTGCGCGCAGCGTCAAAGGGAAGGGGGGGATTTTTTTCTTTCTTTCCCTCTCCCGCGTTTCTGAGTAGTGAGAGACGAGAGCGCCAGCAGCTCTGGGCTCTCTCCTCCAGGCAGGGCAGCACGCGCTGAAACGTGCAATGCTGGCCGTCGTCCGTCATTTGCGCCTGGCCACTAGACGCCCATTGTAGCAACGCCACTCCAAAGCCGGTACCTCGCCCTATCATGATCACGTTGGCGCTAGACACTCCGCACGGTGCTGCGTCCGCAGCGTCCGGCTGATCAAGAGCATGCGGACAACTGCGCGCGCGCCAACTTATCTCTCTCCGCCTCTCTCTCTCCCTCTCTCCCTCTCGCCGTCGCCATCAAGAATCCCGCGCCCTGCGCCTGCATAGCTCCGCTGTCCCTCTACCCTCTGTTTGCCTCGTCTCCCACCCGCCTTGGTGCCGCTGAAACGAAGGGCCATCCGAGTCGCTGAGACGAGCCGCCAGCGTGTAACCAATATCGAAGAGGGGTTCCACCCGCATTCCACATTATTTTTGTTCGACTGCAGCGCCGCTTCCAACCCGCTTGCATAGTCGCTCGCTCCACGCACAATAAATTCCCTCTCGGTTCCCGACGGCCCTCCAGCTGGCTCCGCTGCCATCCCCAGCTCTCCAGCCTATCGGGGCTGTGCTCGCTGTCGTCAGATTGCTGCCCATTACGCCGCGTCCGCCCACCCACCCCGACGAACAAAGCCAGCGAGCTGAATTCTGTGCTGGCACATCATGACCGTCGTCAAGGCACGTGTTTTCTTTCTTCGACGCTTCCCCGTTCAATTGCACCGCGCTGACTGTCTTGCCTGATGCAGGAGCCTATCGCCGTCCGCCCAACCAGCCAGCACCGGCACTCGAGCAACATGGCCGGCTCTCTCCCAAAAGCGCGCCCGCACTCGCACTCGGTGTCGGTAGGCTCCATCAATCCGGCACATCGCGTCACGCGTAGAAAGAGCATGAGCTCCAACGCGGCTGGAAACATCGCGGCCATGGCGGCTGCCGCCAAGGGCATGTCCGGCGCGCCGCTTGATGGCAGCAATGCCTCGCGCCGCCTGTCGAAGCCTGCGTCGCAGTTTCGGGGCCCTCACCTGAGCACCACCACTCCCTCAATGGCCTCGAGTGTCCCCAGCAGTGGCTCGCCGTTCGCGCCTGGGAGCTACAGCGCGGCTACCAAGACAGAGGCCATTGCCGACGGCCCTCCGCTAGCCGCCATGTCCGAACACGAGAAAGGCAACTCCAAATCTAGGATACGTCGCGCGAGTGAGGGCTCTCGTCTGGCAAAGGGCGACGGCAAGCGCACAAGTGGTAGCGAATTGAGATGTGAAAAATGTGGGAAAGGATACAAGCACAGCAGCTGTCTCACCAAGCACCTGTCAGTTGTCCCATGTCTATCGCTGTCCTCCCACACACTTTCACGGCTCATGACGAATGCCCTTTTCCCCAAAACACCTCCAGCGGCAAAGTTATTAATTCTCTGAGTTCCAAGTTGACTTTTTGTTTAGCTGGGAGCACACGCCGGAATGGCAATACACGTCGAAGCTGCTTATTTCAAAGCACCAACAGGTGCAACTCCTCGAGGCAGCATCAGTCCTCGTAGCCATGAACATGGACAGTACCGACAGCGATCACTCTTCTCCGTCGCCGCCGGCCTCTGGTTCCGATCTGCGCGACGATCTGAGCTCCACGGACACTACCCCACCCCCGCAGACTGATGATCATGCTGTGGGCTCCTACCCACGCCTCCACTATGGGGGACGCTCTTCGAAGCGTTTCTCCGCAAACAGCTCCGCCTACAGCCAATCTTACCAGTCCGCGGTATTTTCAGACAATGGTCATTACCGCCAATGGAGCAACGTGTCCGACCGCCCAACCACTTCAGGCACCTCGGTCGCTGGCTCGTATCGCGAAGATGAAAACGACCAGGCCGACCTTGCTGCTGCTGTTGGTTTGCTGAGCTGCTCCTACGGGACGCCCAAGTCGGGTCCCGTAGCCCTCTCGCCCGATATTCCCCCTGTGCCCCCCCTGCCAGCCAAGTTTCTGGACTTCAACCATGGCCCTTCCATATCGGGCAGCACCACTGTGACTGCGCAGCAATCAAGCCTGCGCCGCAGCAACTTCTATCACCACGAGAGTAGAGATGTGGACATGGACGGCGATAGCTTCGTAGACGAGGACGAGTTTCGCAACGGCAACACGCAGAGCCGCGGGCGAATGGACGAGGATGACGACGCGTTTTTCGGAAGGATGGAAGAGTAATGATTCGTCCACCGCGTAACGTCCGACACAATTTCGACAAGCCTAAATCTGCCCTTTTCCCCTTTGGATTTTCCTGGTCTGTACCACAATCAGCAATGAAGCAATCTATCTCCGCAGACTACCTGGATCCCGTTCTGCAGCACCGAGGAGAGGGCCTTCATGCCACGTCGCGCTCTTGAGGTTGAAGCTTCGGATCCGGCCAGGTCATAATGTCAGTCTAGCGTTGAGAGCCTCGTCATTATTAACATTTTCTGGAGTTTGTCACTTTCGCCTTCCTTTCACATTTCCGATCACCCTTAGCGTCTCGATTAGTGCGGGTTGGGTTGAAGGTTTGGGTCAGCTCCCGCAGACTATGGACTTGACATGTCATTCGGCCACCTTTTGTACATTCGGCTGGATGTGGGGTGGAAGAGATGGATAGGTGAGATGGATTGGGGGGTGGGAGTGAGAAGGATATGAGTGTAGGAAATTGGGAACAAAGATTCTTGCTCAACGAGTAGATGTGCATCCGTACAATGAAGTTGTGCGGGAAAACAGTGATGACTGACTTGGAAATAGAATGCGCGCCCTCGATGAAGTGGACTGAAATGATTAGGCTGGAGGGTAAGGAGTTGAAGAAGTGCGAAAGGGTGGTTTGCGATGAACTCATGTCAGCGCTTGCGGCATACCTAGGCTTCCCCTCCACCACACCACTCACCCGAGCCACCCACTGCCACATTCACATGCAATTCTAACATGCGAAATCGTCTTATCTCTCATGCCAACTCGAGTCAATGTAGCACAAGACCGCCGATCGCTCCCTCATAGACGTCGACTGGGATGACGGGCAACATGGAACTCCAAAACACACGCGAGGGCAGACGAAGAGCTTTCTTATGGTGACGGATCCTTGTACGTCATGTGCGCGACGGCAGGAATTTTGCGTTCCCGAATAGGTCGTACGGAGCTTACGTCCGAGATGGGGATCTGCAGGTGTAATAGCGGTCTCGGGATTGTTATGTATGACGATCGAAATGGTTCATGTGGACGGTTTGGGGTGAGGTGGTTGAGAAAGGTGTCCGGTGTGATGGATGGTGAGATTGGACGTTGATATTGTAATTGTTGGAGGTGGTCTGAGGCCAGGCCAGGCCAAGGTGTGATCTTGTAGTGTGTAGATTTTGGAAGTCTCGTGACGACGAATCGCGATTGATAGGCGTCGCTGCTGATCTTTCGTGGCAGGTGGGCATATCGTCCAGCCGCATGGAGATTGAAATGGACGCTCGTTCATTTAAGTGAAGCGGAGCGTGGTTTCTTCGACATGGGATGGGTTACGCTTTGATGAAGTGGGTCGTTGCGAGCATCGAAGTCATCGTTCGTCCCGCTCTTGAAGCGAATTGTCTCAGAATCCAAGTCCCGAATAGAAGTGCTTTTGCTCCATGCTTTCAACCTGGCTCTTGAATGGTTCGTGTGCAACAGGGATGCGGCTTGGTTCTTGGATGGCACAACGTTTCTGTTCTTGCCATGCTTATTCGCGACTGTGAAGCATGCCTCTCCTGGCCAGTGTTGCGGTGTTACTTTGAGTTTCCGGGTATGTTTTCATGAGACCAGCAATGTATACCCGGCGGACCAGAGTCGAGATCAAGCGGAAGTGTGTACGTCGTACCAAAGCTATTGCATTCCTCCCGTTCAGCGCTTCGTAATGCCGCACTCCACTTTGTAAATCTTCCTTACCCAGTTCTCCGCGGTCGGCAAAAGAGGAGCTTCAGGTTGTATACGAAGATGGCTGACGCCTCCGCATGTTAGCTGTACCGCGTAGAACGGCTGCATATCCTTGGTGGTGTTGATTCAGCGCTCATCGTATCATTGCGTCCGAGCAACAGGAAGCAGCGCTTTCAGAAGCATACGCAAACCGCACCCGAGAACAATCGTAAGGGTAACTTGGGGCGATGGGAGTAAAGTGTAAGTGTGCAAGAGTGCGCAGGATCTTTTCAACATGAAGGGCCTTCAACTACACTAGTCCCAAAACGCTCCGTCAGCTCCACCTATAAAGAACCTCGGCCGTAGCTCCGTCCCCTCACCCGACAAGCTTTCCTTACGTCAAGGGTTGGGAAACACAAAGCTACCGGAATACAAATCCGACCCAGTGCTTCTACAGTCTTCGTCTTCTAGACACAGCCTGTGTACCGCGAAAACTGTATCATCCAGACTTTGACCCAACATGACATCTTACGCATCCGAATACCCTCCCATCCCGTTCGACGCGGCATACAAGAAGTTCTTTGGGGAGTTTTATGCTACGTCGGATACACCTGATGCGCATGAGAAGTATGTGGAGCAATTCACGTCTGATGCGACGTTGATAATGGCGACGAAGAAGGCCAAAGGCTCAAAAGGTGTGTTCACACGTCCACCCCAGTCCCATCCCCCATCCATCTCATAATCCCACCAGAAATACTCGCCCTCCGCAAAGGGCTGTGGGAGAAGGTAGACAACCGCCTCCACCATGCATCAAAAATCTTCCCCTACGGCCTCAATGCAGACGAGGTGATGCTACAGGGCACGGTGCGATATAAGCTGAAGACTGGTGAGGAGTCGAGTGTGGACTGGGCGGCTTATGCGCATTTAGTCAAGGCGGAGGGGGTGGTAAAGATGGACTTTTATCAGGTTTATTTGGTGAGTTTGGTGAGGTGAAATGTGAAAGGGCTGTGTGCTGATATTGGATAGGATACCGCTATGAAGCCCAAGTAAGAAATGTTTAGGGTGTATCGAAGCATAACACGGTGGGTTTGAGGCGGTACTCGGTAGGATACACCGGTATGATCAATGAATGTAGCGCTGCAGTGCGAGATGGAGAGGGCGGCGCGACTGTCTAGAAAGTAGACTTGGCTTTACGCCTTCCATCACCACGTGCTAAGCGTAGGATGCCACTCTAAATTTGCTGTAACCTTATCGATACTTGAGTCATCACCTAAGATGGCTGTTGAGCGCTTCGGCACCCGCGTAATGATGATACTTCAACTGCGGTTCGTGATGCACATGACAGCGGCTCGCTAAAGCACCAAGGGCTAACTAGATTAGGATTCCGGAGCGATCTATAATCAGCGGCTCACAAAGCCATCTAAAACGTAGACGAGGGGTTTGCCAATAGTGGTGCAGGATTGTTGCCGCACTAAGATTATTCCTTGATTAGCATTTATAGGTTATATACTACTTAACGCAACATTCGTTTATAAATCAAGCCCGGCTAGCTCAATCGGTAGAGCGTAAGACTCTTAGTACTTACGGTCTAACAACGACGATTGCGAGGTATCTTAAGGTTGTGGGTTCGACCCCCACGTCGGGCTATCTTTTTTTGCCACTATAGGTGCTATGTTTTAACTATAGAACCGTATTTTACATAAAATACTAATTATAGAGTAAGATATAAGCGTAGTAATATATATTTAGAAGTTTAAAAATTAGAACTTAAGTATATATATTTTAATTTTTATTATTTAGATATTATTATATATCTAGAAAGAGAATAATATTAATAGTAGTATACTTACCTAAGCCTAGACTAGGTAAGAGTAGGATAGTATATAGTAGTATCTACCGTAGATAGTATTTAGAAGATTCGAGTATAGGAGTTAACTATCTAAGTTTAGAATATTTCTAATATTAACTAATTTAAATAACTTAAATAACTATTCATATCTATTAATTTAGTAAAGTAAATTCAAAAGTTTAAACTAAATAAGAGAGTTAACTATAAAGAGTTAAAATATAAATAAGATTCTCTAGATCTATATAGTCCGAATCTTCTAATTCTAATATTCTAGTCTAACTTTATTATCCCGGACGTTCTATAGTATCTTAGATACTTTAGAGTATCCTAGATATTCTATACTTAGCGGGATATTCTAGTTATATACTTATTAACTAAACCTTTCCCTATAGTCTAATATATTTAGGGAAGCTCCTTTATATCTATAACTACCGCCGACTTTCTTATCTATCTATAGCTAGTCTTTATTTATAATATTATTCTTCTTTTTAAGATTATTATTCTAATAATTTTATAATCTCTATTACTATACTATACCGCTATTAATAACTATAAAGGTAAGTTTCCCTATCTAACCCGTTAGATCGTAGCCCTTCTTATTATTACTCTTAAGCTAGGGTTGCCAATTACTATAGTAATAGTAATAGTAATTACTATTACTAAGTAGCGATAGTAATAGTAATTACTATTACTAAGTACTAATAGTAATAGTAATTACTATTCTTAGTAATTACTAAGTAGTAATAGTAATAGTAATTACTAAATAGTAATTACTAGTAATTACTATAGTAATTACTATTTCTAAAAATAGCTATTAAGTAAATCTAGTTTTAAAGTTAGTATAAACTATAAAATCTCTTTTTCTACTAAGTTAGCTTCTTATAATATAACTAAATTTTAAACTAGA
>Ga0247803_1000866_pt1 | contig 16018 bp, 25 predicted proteins | sample UWRJL014104B1_FD_180928 | JGI IMG/M metagenome (GOLD analysis project Ga0247803, IMG submission 180928) | Plant litter microbial communities from Arlington Agricultural Research Station in Wisconsin, United States - UWRJ-L014-104B-1 | ecosystem: Environmental > Terrestrial > Plant litter >...
GTTGGCGCTCCCAGCACAGAAAAGCGGTGAAGCGGTGCAAACGTAGCCGTGCCAGAACGGGTGCAGCCGCCCGCCGCATGCTTTCAGAGCCCTGGTGGAGTCGAGGCGAGTCACAGTGTGGTTCTGCGGACAGCCCCAGAGCATCGCGGGGCTCAGGCTGCATACGTGCTCCACTTGTCGCTGGCTGCTTCGTCTCCGGTGTCCGCTCGCTGGCCTGGCGAGAGACATCCATCTTCGGCGTGTCATATCGACCATGGGCCTGATTGGGCAGGTATCCCAGTGCCCTTTCGCCCTCGTCTTAATTCCTATTCGCTGGGCTGTTGTGATTACGAGGGACTGCATGCAGATTCTACCCGCGCCACGAGAGCCGCCTGGTGTAGCTTGAAATCCCACGCGCTTGACCACTCTCGAGTCAGTGACACCCAGCTCTACTGCGCGCCAGCTCACGGCCATACAAGTAGTCGACAGCTGTCCAGACCATGGCTAGTACGGTGGAGAACGACGTAGTCTGTTGCATGATATTGTTGACACATCACCTGACGTAGACCTGAATGCTCACGTGCCTTTTGGTCGAATTGGTGGGAATGTTGGGGGCTGTACGCCATTGTAGAAAATGTCCGGTAATTAGCCAATCCAAGGCGCCGATTCCGGCCCTTACCATCCTCGCGCCTCCGCCTCACCAAGTCCAACTACGCTGGACGCCCGCGGAGCCTCCAGCTCGGCTAGCCCTGCCAGGCCGCCAAGATCCCGTACGATGTCTTCGTAGTCAAAACCCAAATAATACAGCAGACGAGCCGCCCACTGGAGCGTCTCGCGCACTTCTGCGCGCTGGACCACAGTCAATTCCCCGCCCCGCCGTCGTCGTTCATCTTCTTCTCGCTGCACCTTTCGCAGAATGGCCCACACTGTTTGCCGGTTGGGGTCAACTCGGCCTCGTAGGATGAGCTTTGCCCCAGACTGCTGGACGATCTCAATGTTTTCTGGTCGACTCTCGTATTCTTCGCCCTTGGTCATGCGGAATTGGGGCATTGTGGGGAGACCGCCGGCTGCCCGATAGGGCTCGAAGGTCTTCGGTGGCTTGTAGCACCACTGGTCCACAACCTCTCTGCCTTTACGACTTCCATACCCTTCCAAAATTCCACCGAGTACTTGATTGAAGTCGCCCGTGGAGAGCTTTATAGGCTGAATTGCGGAGAAAGCGAGAAACTGTGAACAGTACTGCTTCCACTCGTCATGCACCGTGGACACTATTCCGAGGACGCAACAAAGCTCATTTCGTACGCGTCTCAGAACCAGGTCTTCCCAAGTAAATAAAAATTGGGTAAAAGCCCGGCAAGCTTTGTTCTTCTCCGGTGAAGGCACCGCACTAGGAGTAGATGGAAAGCGCAACAACTCGGCGCCGAAAGTCGCTAGAATTTCAGGCTGGGGTCGGTAGCCGGGCGATTCCAAAACATAATCCTGCATGCCTTGCACGGATTGCCAGCGATGCAATTTAATCTGGCTGCAGAGCATGGCAGTCAGGAATGCATAAGGCATCCGTTGGTTCTGCGTTGTGCTGTTAAATGTTCCGGTCTGTTTCACAATCTTCAAGACCAAGTCGTTCTCGCCCGCCATGGTTCCGAAACGTATAATGGCGGCTGCCATGGTCCAGTTGCTGTACATTGTCGGAGGAATCAATGGGCCATCAAGGTCGTCAGCGAAAAGGAACCACCGTCCCAGCTCGTACATCTTCGATTCTGTAGCGAGGTCTAAGACTCTAGCAAGAAGTGGTATGGGAAGTTGGTTTTCAAATGCTGGGAATTCGATCGGCGGGAGTCTGCTCGTGAAAGGTTCATCGTGCCGGAGAGTTACGCCCTTGAGTGTCTCGAAAAACTGTTCTAGGGATCTTTGCTTGTTGCTGTCGGTGTGTTCCTGAAGCACCTTCGTTGTAGTCATAGCGCCAGCGATGTCGCCGTTGTTGGTGTACGATCGTATTGTTCGATGGAGCAAACTAAGTGGTACCGTAGTAGGCTCGAAAAAGTATGGTGGGTCAGAATCGGCCATGGTAGACTTGGACGAAGCATTAACAGCGCTGATTTCAGTGCCGAATGCAGATGCCAGATCCAGGATGCTCAGTAGCAGCTCGGGCCGCCTCTCTGGCACTATTCCACCCGACTCCAGCAGGCGCGACATGATGGTGTCCCAAGTGGTGGAGCCTAGGCTTAGTGAATTGAGATCGAGAAAGCGTTTGAGCTTCTTGATACTGTCGACAAGGGCTTCTGGCGTAGTTCCTCGAGCCCCAACGCCTAGCCGCATAGCGTTTACCAAGCCGTCGACAAAAGCCGTGACAACTTCACTACTGATTGTTCTTCGGGTCAGCGCGCGGTCTTCGGCATCCGTAGAACGACTGCCGCGCTGTCGAAATAGTCTCCAGTCACTGAAACGTTCAAGATCTCGCCCTTTTGCCTGCATCAGTTCGCGCCAGCTGATGAGACCCCAACCGCGTCCCTTGTTGTCCGACGACATTTGGTCCAGGATTGCAGACCCATCCAACAGCCAGCCACCATGGAGACAGGTCCAGAGTATGAGCTCCAGCCACAGCTCTGGAGCCACCTCGGTGACTTGTATTTTGTAGCGCGACCCGGGTATTTCGTGGCCAAGAAAATACGAGGCGTTCAAGCGCTCGGTGGCTACCTTGACGGACGCTTCGTGGGCTTTCCATGTGGCATCCGACAGCGCTGTGAGTATCTTGGTCGACAGAAGATGCAGAGTCGGAGGCTGCTGCAGCGCATGGTCATCCAGGGGTGCTTTGTGTGTATAAACTGAATCTGGCATGAACCCGATGTGGTGAAGATGGGCGATGATTTCTAGCACATGTGACATGATGGCATCGTCGGTGTGGCTATGGTCCTCTGCGGCGACCAGGATCCAGTTAGCCAGGCTTCGCCAAAGCTGTCCAATCGCCCGTTTGATCACCCTGTGGTGCGGGTCAATGGAGTCCGGCATAGAGGTGAGGTTGTCCAGCGTGTGCTTGAGCTTTCTTGGGTGCCGGGCTGGCTGCGTCCGGAGAGGGCCATCGGTCAGGTCGGCCAACGTCCGTGGTTCCGTCTCGGGCCAAACGACGTTGGCAAATGGCTCCAGCTGCATTAAAGGCTCGACCGAAAGCGCGCCATCTTCAACGAGCTTCTTCGCGATCCACACGGCCGTCTCCCATCGCTGCTCCACCAACGCATAGAAGCTGAGTAGATCATGATTGGCGTCCTGTGCGCCGTTGAGCACTACAGCGAGATCCAGTGGTGCCACCACGGACGACGCATGGGGATTGTCGGCGGGTCTTCGTCGGAGACGTGACGGGAGGAAAGGATCGATGGCGGCGAGCCATTGCCGGATGTCGCCACGATCGTCGGGGTGTGGGAAGGGTATGCGCGAGCGGATAGGCTGTCTGCTGTAGCTCGAACGCAGGTTGGGTGGAACGGCGTCTTGGGACGGTTCAATGGTCGCCTGTGTGCTGGCTTGTTCTTTGCGGCGGCAGGCGGAAGAGAAGGGGCGGCGGCGGATGCGGATGCGCCGCGCAACGGCAGGAACAAGGAACTCGGGGACAGAGCAGGAAGCGACGGTCCTGGAGTTGGACAGACGGAAAGCCTGGGTCAGCACGCTGCGGATGCATGTGTGGGCAGCGCTCATTGATGGACGATGGGGGAGGGGGGGCCCCGAGTGGTGTGGAAGGCGGACGTCGGACGTCGGAACTTTTTCACAGTCCATGACGTTCACCGCGACGCGCCGCGATGCCAGGCGGCCCGAGCGCAAGCTTCGTACTTGGTAGTAGCTTCCGCGACCTCACGCCTGATCCGCGAGCAAACAATTGAGCAAAAAGTTTGCCTTCACACGCCGCACGCTACTCGCCCATCACGCCTGGTTGGCTTGACGCGTCTATATAACCTGCGCTCGCTCACGCCCTTCTCCGATCACGGCAGGCTATCCCCAAACATTCAGACCCGTCATCCATTCTCGCAGCCATGCCGTACCGCGTGGGTAAGTTTCTTCGCACCATCGCCTTGGAGAGAAGTGTTGACTCTTGCTGCTGGAACCAAGTCCATGTTCTTGTCAATCGGTCTTTTCGAAAGCTGACTTGAGACGCAGAGCTGGCCAAGCTAGGCCGCGCAGGATGCAAGAATACAGAATGTAAGGATGCCGGTGTCAAGATCGCCAAGGGAGAATTTCGCATGGGGACGCTGGTCACAATCCATGAGCATACTAGCTGGACCTGGAAGCACTGGTAAGCCCGCTCAATGTCCTCGAAGCGCAAGCTCTAACCCACGCAGGGGATGTGTCACACCAGTTCAAATCGCCAATCTTATCGAGGAGAGTGGCGGCGATACGGACATGGTCGACGGCTATGACGACCTTCCTTCGGAGTACCAGGAAAAGATCAAGTTCGCTCTCGCCAATGGCCATGTCGAGGACGAGGACTGGAAGGGCGACGTCGAGTGCAACCGCCCGGGACAGAAGGGTTTCCGCGTCAAGGTCAAGACGCCCAAGAAGAAAAAGGGTAGCAAGGCTGACGAGGTACGTATCCGAGAAGCTTGTAGCCTACGCCATACTCACCACGTGCAGGACACTGATGAAGAGGAGCCCAAGTCGAAGAAGAAGCGTGGTCGTCCTGCCAAAGAGGACAACGATGACGAAGCCCCCGCCCCCAAAAAACCCCGCGGCAAGAAGGCGGCCGTCAAACACGAGGAAGCCGTCAACAGTGAGGACGAAGCCTCCAAGCCAAAGAAGGGATCGAGGGGCAAGAAGCAGCCAGTGTATAAGGAAGAGTCCGAGAGCGAAGCCGAAGCAAAGCCGAAGGTGAAGAAGGCAACCAAGGGCAAGAAGGCCGTCCTAAAGAGGGAAGCCAGTGAAGATGAGGGTGAGGATGCTGAAGAGCTTGGGCCTCCGCAGCCGAAACGTCGCAACAAAAAAGCGGCTGCTGCCGTCAAGGAGGACAAGCCAGCCCCAGCCCCGCAAAAGAAGTAAGTCTAACTCCTACCTTTCGTTTCATCAGACTCACACCTAGCAGGGGTAGAAAGAAGAAGGCCATAGCCGAAGTCGATTAGATGCGCAATCACATTGTGTCCGTCAGCGCGTTGTGCGCTTTATCGCATCGTTTGGCTTCCCGTACTTCGGATCTGACAGTGGTCCCAAAGGTGTATTTTCTGCATGATGGGTCTGATAAGGCCGGCTGTTGCGTTTCGATGGCTAGGAGTCTATTAGTCACTTAGCGATATCGTCTGTGATGCAAATACCCGTCCGCATATGAGCGTGCCGACCTACGTAGTTATCTCATTAGAACATAACTCTTATCCATCTTCACCGTACTTTTCCTCGGCACGAGCTTATTTGCTCCCTGCATATCAGGTCTCAAACTCATATGCGAAGGCTAGGGTCTCCATCCGATCTAACGCTAACTTTTCCCCGTTAGACACATGTTTGACACGTCTTCACGACGTCACGACATTTCGCGTCAAAGCGTTCAACCACACTTCCCACCCCGTCATCGACATCTTCCATGACCGCGATCTTCGCGCCCGAAAAGCCCATGCGTTTGAGATCGAAGGTTCGATCGATACCTGTACCTAGAGGGAAAGCGACCTTTCTTGACGATTGCTCTCGTCAGTCCTCCCTAAAAAATGCTGGCGGCTGGGACACAACGGGAGATCACCTTTGAATGCAATAACTTCACTTTACTTTACAGGGTGACACACGAAGCATTGTGAGTTCTTGTTCCGATGGGGTCTTCCTCAGGTTGGGTCCACTCTTCAATTTGGGTGGCGCTTTTACATAATTCTATCTACGTCGAAGGACGTCGCCGCCATTCTTACACCCATCAGGTCTCCTAAACGGACACACTTTGGTCAGCTTCAATGATCAACCACCCCAGTCCTGGCCAAAATTACCAATCCAGGCACATATCGTCGACGTCAGCTTTACCTAGCACAAAGGCCATGTCCTGCGAAAGCAACCCGATCGATCTCGCCATCGACTAGTTCCCGTCCCTGGCGCCGATGCAGGTTAAATTCAGAGCCTATACGTACCCTTCCGATCCCAGGCCCCCTGGTAGATCTGGGGTACCATGCTTGAGACGTCCACTCGGAACTCTGCTGTCTCGATCTTGAACCCATCGTTGGTCGCCGTGTAGGAGTCATGAAATGCTGTCGGGCTGTAACTCGTCAGAGGCTGTTGACGTGGTGACGTGAATTAAAATCTCGGTAATGTATATAAAAGAGCGACCTAACTACCTGGCCTGCGTTATTATCCTGACACCTAATTCTTTTGCAATTCAACCTCAACGTTACAACCGATTTGCCCACATATATCCAAACCTACAACACAAAATGCCCGCCGATGATCAGTACGAGCAGCAAAACGACTTCGCCCAGAATGGCCCTGTCGCCGATGCAGTGGACAACGATTATGCGAGTCGCACCGGCCAGAGTCAGGTCCCAGTTCGGAACGATGAAGCTCCTGTAGAGGATCCCTACAACAATCCCTCCGCAGATTCTGATGAGCAGCTCGGTAATGTCATTGCACCCCTCATATCGGCTCCCATATTAATACACAGCAGCTCAAGATGAGAAGGACGCCATCGATCAAAGCAACATCATCGACAGTCGCACGCGTGGGGCAGTGAAGAAGGCCGGTACCTACGCTGAACCTGGTGATGAGGAGGGTTTACCTGGGCCAGAGGATGGGACGTCGCAATCCGCCAGTAGATGAGGGACGTGTCGGTAAAGCTCATGCACGGGGTATCAGCACCTGGTACGTCGCATTGGGAGATGCTGTCATCTGCCTGTTGCCACGCGGTCGTGTCGCAGAATCCATATTCTGTAGAACTCTTCCAAATGGTGTAAAGCCCCGATATACAGTATCGAAAATTGTAACCTTTTGCAATTTGTGACGCTTGTCCACAGCCTCGTCAATTTGTTACTCCGCCTCGTCGTGATCCATTCCCTTCTAACTACAATCACTCGACGACTCGCTTTGCCGCTTTGCGGCATAATTTCGTTACTCGGTCGACGTCCACCATCGCCGGAGCTGGGGCGTTGCCACGCCTCGGTGGAACCTGCTCGGAAGGCCCTCTCCCTCTCAGGTCAAAACTTCACCTCACAATTTTGCTTTCAAAAACCAACACCACCCGCGCTCCCTTCAATACGCCACCCAAAATGCCGAACAAAGGTACAAAGGCGAGGAACAGTAAGCATTACTACCTCGTTCCTAACAATAGCTGCAGATTTTTCTATCATTTGCTATTACTCTCTTTGCTTCCACAGTGATTGGTACTAACGGCACCGTTTATCTAGTGATTGTGTCCATCTCGGGAATCCAAGGTCGACACCCGATCAGCGTGGGAGTAGCATACTGGTACCGAGGCCACTTCCTCTATGGCCCTCACGGCAATCCTGTTGAGCCGATACCCTTCGCAACTAAGGAGATTCACATCATCGGCACCACTATCGATACGGCACCGCCATATAATCCCCACAGCATGGATCTCGAGGATGAGAGGGAAATTGCGGCTCTGCACCGGGGCATGATTCGCGAGTGGGAGAATATGCTGGAGGAGAATTCAATCAAGCCCCACACTGAAGCATTTGCAGAGCAGACTACGCTAGTTGAGGGTTTAGCATTCAAGTCTACAGAGGGAGAAAATCAAGGTGAGGATGATGATATAGCGCGTTGCCTCAGCATACGACGGGAAATTGGCAGTGTGCGGCCAGTATCATTTGCCATCCACTATCCTCGAACGTATACACTGACAATGAGCCAGACACACAACTCGCCATATCCACACCACGAGGTCGTCCGTTTACTCTAGACTACTACCTACCCGCGCATGATGCGTACTACAACGATCACGCCTTGTACCTCGCTGCTTCTGCTCCTGTCTCCAACCGCGGCACACCGTCACGCTCAAACACTCCCTACCACTCGCGCCCTTTCTCGCCGCATCACGAGTACAGCTCAGGCTGTGCCATGGCTCCTGATATCCGCCCTACAGCTTCTATGTCCCGCGTGGATCAGCTGATGGTCGATCATGGCGTCAACTGCTCTATCCAGATGTTGCAGCATATCGCGCCTTGTGAGTTCATCCCTAACTCATACTTTTAGTGAGACTTGAAACTGACATCCGTCAAAGCGCTCTTGAACGAGGATGCGGACGCCGCCTTCACAAGCGGCCCTTGTCGGGACAATGTTCGGCCAGGCTTCTTACGCACTTCGACCATGTTCGACGACGATAACGACAACCTCACCATGTTTAGACCACAAGTCGCTCGGACTACTCCCCGTGGTTCTAGTGTCGGCTTGGACTTTACACCAGTTGGGTACGAAACCAGTTGGCAGCCGGTCTCTCGCACCCACTCCTGTGTGCCGAGCGACACCACAGGTTTGGACGAGTCCGTCGGCAATGCGTCTGACCCAAAGTCTCGTGTGCGCAGCTTGGCTTCGGGGTGTAGTGAGTATTCGGCCTCTCGCAACCATTCTCGCGTCCCAGGTGTTGCTCCTGGTACGAATGAGACTGTTGGGATTAATACTTCACCCTCGACGCCTCGCATTTCCAACTTTGCTTCGAGTATCAACGAGCGGCCGACCCCTTGCACCCACTCCCAGGTCCCGTACATCTCCGCTGGCGCAAATGAGGCTCTTTGTTATGTTTCTTGCCCAACGCCTCGCGTTCCCAGCTTGACTGCAGCTGGTGCCGATGCCGCTCGCACTTTCCGTATCCTTACCGACACGACTGACGGCTTTAGTGTCCCATCTCGTAAAGGTCAACTCACGCAGAGCCATTTTGGAAACGAGTGTGTCGGTTTCGGAAGCCCCTCCCGTCCAAATGCACGCGTGTCAAGCATCTCGTCGACCCTGCAAGACGAATCGAATAACCGGGACGGCTCCGGCAGTACTGTTTGCCAAATGTTGCGCCATTCAAGCCTCCCCATCAATACGGCTGAGACTTTCACGAACATAACTCAGGGTTCCACCGGTCCAGCTTGTGCAGCTTCACTTACGCAGAGTCAGGCTGGAAATAGGCTGGAAACTTTGCGCTCAACTTCCCGTCCAGCTCCACCCATGCAAGTTCAACTAGGAGCCACGCGGAATACATCTGCTCCATCCTCACGTCCGATGTCCCGCGTCTCTAGCACTAACAATATCGACGACATTTTTGGAGGCTCCTCTCGTCCCCTGAGTCGAGCCCAGAGCAAGAATTCCATGTCCGTCCTCGGAGACGACTTTAACGGCCACCACAGCAAGTTCTTCCCCGCCGGTGTTCTAGCTTTGAAGGATTCACCGCGCAATATGCCTAGGTTAGGGGCCATCGGAACCGTGCCTCCCCAAATCCGTCGCCCACGCAAAGATAGTATGGCAAAAGCCTCCGTGGCACTCAATCGAGTCTATATTGCCGCCGGTTGCGGAACATCCACCGCTTGCAATATGAACACCGTGGAGCGTAGCACTCCCGCTCTAGACCCAAACATTGCAGCCTCTGACCCTTCCCCTCTCGACCTTAACATGCACGGTAGAGACGATCCCGCCCTCGACCCCAAAATAAGCGGTTGTGAAAACCTTATCACGATATCGTCCCCTTTCTCCGACCTCGAGATTGTTAAAGAGGGTCCTTTCAGGTGCCCGCTCCATAGTAGCGACTGCGACGGCATCACGGTGACGAATCTCCATATGACGGAGAATGCGCGGCGCACTAAGGGCTTGGTCGGTCCTTTGCCGTTGGTTGAGGCTCATGGACGTCAAATGGTAGATTGGTCTACCGTATTGAATGAGGAGAGGGCTAAGTCGCGCGGTATGTAAATGTGGGTGGGTCTTTCTTGTTTCTGGGTTGTCAGTCTGGCGGCAGCTCACCCTTTGCTTTTCTGTCGATCAGGCATTGATAGGGCCCTTTCAAGTGAATATGGGATCTCGCATCATGGACAAACGTGTGTTAATAGTCCGGCTTGCGGAATGTCAATCTCGAGTAAAGCTCGGGTTTCAGATCGGTGAATGCGGACATAAGTATTGCTCTGCTTCCAAAACATCGGTCTCGAATCTGAGGCGGGTTCTGTGTTTGATGGTTACGAACATGGATGACATCTGGAATGCCGTCACCGCTATGGTGATCGAACGGGTTTCGGATATGGCGTGGGGACGTCCGGGGTTTTGCGTGAAAAGTCTTCTTACAACCACTAGTCGTCATGTCATGAGGGCGGACGTGTATTTACAAAGACCGAGTGGATGATTTAGAGTTTCGTTCTGGATTCATCTATTTTGTTGCGATGACCCTAGTTTTTGAAGCTCCTTCGTTATGCTCGCTTGCTCGAGGCTTTTGAAGTGTGCTCACAGTGTTGGTATGCGACACAATGGCCAATTTTGCAGGTACCTGAACAGGGCATCATTAATATACCTACTCTGCCTACATTGTTCGAACCCGATTGACCTTCCTCCTACTCAAGAGTCCCCATACGTTCCCCTGTGCAGTCTCAACCCTCACAGCCCCACAATTCTCACTCTCCAAACGATTGAACCACTCTGACAAGGCTGGAAACTCCTTTGAACAAGCCCTTCCTGGACAGTGATATGCCTCTGTCCTGAGTGCGGGGCTAATTACATTTTGAATGCGTCCAGTCAAAGTACAAGAGCCGCGGTAGTAAAGGTAGCATTCGAAGTCGCCGGTGTGAGAATTGTGCGCTGCCGATATGGTAGTGATGATGGATGCGGAGGAAGAAGATGGGTATGTGAGAAGCTTTTTGGTGATGGTGTTGTGGCTTGGGTCGCGACGGCGGATTTAGTTTAGGATGGTGGCGTGGCTGATATTATTCTTGGTGTGGAAACCGCTCTCGCAGCTCTGGTATCAGTGCGCGTGCATATGGCGTCGTACCTCATGCTGCGTGCCGAACGCATCGTTGCAAGCCTCCTAGAAGTACTGAGGATTCTAATGACTCCATCTGTTCATGTGTTCAGTCGACGCTTCCGAGGTCCAGAACTCGGCACTACATATGTCGACAGGGCTTTTGAGATCCGATAGAGAGGATGTCAATAGACATCCCGGATTCGACGGCTTCTCAGCCATCTTTCTCCTAATACGAGAATCTCGCCGTTGACTATTAGCTTGTGTCCTCTGCTCTTCTCCTCGAATCAATATTGGCCGTACCTTGGCCCCGATATGGCCCGTTGCAGTGGCAGCCTACCATCCAGTTGTTCGCGGAAGGATGGAGGGGGGGGGAAGGGGAGGGAGGGGAGGCGACGTTCACACAGGAACGAATTTTGGGTGTGACATGACAGTCGAGTATTTTGACACCGACTCAACTTGCTAGAACTATGGCATAGGATCGATGATGCTTGCATTCGATACAGATACCGGGCCACGCTCGGCTCCTCGAAGTGTTGAATTGTTTTCGAACACACACAACTATGCATCTCCAATGCGTACTTTTCCCCTCTCTCAAGAACGCCGTGTTGAAATCAGCATCCAAACATGAACACCCACCATGCTATACACCCACTATCCGAACCAACTCTCACAACTCGTTACTCCTGTCCCGGCCAAATCGCATCAGCAATAGCCCTCACAAGCTCCAGCTTCTTTCTCATATCCTCATACCCCAATGAGTTTCCTTCAGCGTGACTCGCAAACCCACACTGCGGGCTCACGCTAATCTGCTGTAGCGCCTCCTCCTTCGGCTGCCCTGTGCCTTTAGCGATAAAGTCCGCAGCCTGGTTCACACGAGAGATCATCTCATTTTTGTCTTCGAGGGCGGGGAACTTCGAGGTGATGACGCCGAGCACGACATTCTTGTTTTTGGGAAGGTGCGCGAGGGGCTCGAAGCCGCCGGCGCGCGGGGTGTCGTATTCAAGGTAATATGTGTCGACGTTTAGGTCCTGAGGTTGAGGGTCAGTTTCGTTCAAACTGGTGGAGTAAAGGGAGAGACTGCACATACCTGGAAGAGCTTCTTCGCGATATTGTCGTATGCGCCCTCGGAGAAGTGACGGCTCCCGACGTAGTTACCGCGACAGAGATGAATACCAAGGTGCATGTCTTCCGGCCTCTCAAAGCACTTGTTGTAGAACTTGACATAGGCGTCAAACATCTCCTCTGCTGTCTTGTCATTCCCCTTGTCCGCCTTCCACCCCTCCAACATAGCCTCGGAGCAAAAATACGCTAGGTTGGGATCATCGATCTGAATATTCCTGATACCCTGACCGTGCAGATACTTCAGCTCCGTCTGGTACGCCTTGGCCACATCCTCAAAGTATTCCTCGTCGTTGGCGTACACCTCCTTCGGGTAAGCTCTCCCGGCCCTGTAGCGGAAGTGGTACCAGGACGGCGAGATGACGGTGATCTTGATGTTCTTCCAGTCTTCTTCTGGGACCAGCTTCTTCATGATGTCGACTTCTCGTTGGTAGCTTGAGTGGCCCGGGTGCGAGATCTTGCCGGTGCAGACGGTGACAGAATTTGGGATTTCCTTGGATTCCATGAAGGACTTGACATCCGGTGCGTAGTCACGGAACATGTCTGCGTTGTAGCCCTTGAGAACGCCGAGCTGAAGCTCTTTCATGCCATTGAGCTCTTCGAAGAAAGTTCCCCAGAACATGTGCCTGTCCGTGTAAGCGATTGGCTGTCCGATGACGACGGGCACGCGGGCACCTACCTCGCATATTCTCCGCTGGACACGACTTTTAGCCCGGCATCCTTCTGCAGCTTTATCACGTCTGCAATGGTCTTGTCCTCCAAGGGTGTCAAATCAGCCTGGGTAGCCTTGCCCGCCGCAACATCGTACCGCTTCTGGACCAGATCCTGGGGGCGAAGCAGGGAGCCGCAGTGCTCGGCCCGGAAGGGAGGGTTTCTCTTTGCAGTCGACATTTTCTTGGGGGAATGTGCAGGCTGGTGTGTATTACGCAATGGCCGGAGCGGGAACTGAAGAGCTTTAAGGGACGGGCTGGCTGTGCCCCTCATTGCCCCGCCTTGGTGTCAGATTGATCTTGCCATTGATCTGCCCGCAAACCACGTGCCAATGTGGAGACACGGGCGACGGTTAAATGGGGCGAAGTACGCTGTGCATGTGCCATGTGCCATGTAGTCTTCGCGAGGGACTGCAGTGACCCGAACGCGAGACTTGGGAAGAGGCCAAGGCGTGCAGACCTTCTCCAATTGACTTTGGACAGACGCGTTGCCAGGTGCGTCATCCTCTGCGACGGTCGCGACGCGAGTCCCCGTGATGTGACATGTAAGCATGGAACCCTTCCGAAGAGATATGACGGACGGGTAAGAAGACAGCATCCGACGAGCGTCCCGGGCCCAGCACGCCCACCACACGAGGGCGACGGTGTTAAGCAAACGCCGACGGAATTGCCCCGCAGTGGTGGGGAGAACGACATCACATTGCGACATCGACAGCCGTCCCGTCTTAAGAAATCGCCCTCCGCAAGCTTCGCAGCCCTCGTAACCTACCTTGCACCCACCTGCCTACCCCAATCTCAAACCCTGACCATGACGCGAGTCCTACTTACCGGCGGCAGCGGCTTCATTGCTGCGCACACGCTCGATATCCTGCTGAAGCGCGGTCATTCGGTCGTGACGACTGTCCGAACGCAGGAGAAAGCGGACAAAATCAAAGCCGACTACCAGGACGCGGCGGAAAAGGGCAACTTGAGCTTTGCCATCGTTCCGGACATTGCTCAGGAAGGCGCATTTGACAGGGCTGTCGTCTCAGACCCACCGTTCGAAGCGGTTCTGCACACGGCGTCTCCTTTCCACTTCAACGTGACCGATGTCCAGAAAGTACGTGGATGCGATTGACTGCGTTACTCGGGCTGACGAGACAGGATCTCCTTGACCCCGCAATCATCGGCACTACCGGTATCTTGAAGTCGATCAAGAAGAGTGCGCCTTCAGTGAAGCGCGTAGTCATCACGTCGTCGTTCGCCGCCATCATCAACCCATCCAAGGGGAACTGGCCTGGCCATGAGTACTCTGAAGAGGATATCAACCCGATGACTCAGCAAGACGCGCTGGAAAGCCCCGCTGCAGGCTATCGTGCAAGCAAGACGTTTGCGGAAAAGGCCGCGTGGGACTTTGTGGAGAAGGAGAAGCCAAATTTCACCATCTCAACCATCAACCCGCCGCTGGTGTTTGGGCCAATTGTAAGATTACTACAGCGGTATGGAATTGAAAACTTGACTGACAACCGAGAAGATCCACTCAATCGACAGTCTGGACAGCCTCAACACCTCGAACCAGCGCATCGCCGCGGCGGCACAAGGCAAATGGAAGGATGAAATCGCAGCTACAGGAGTCTACTTTTGGGTAGACGTGCGCGACGTGGCAGAGGCGCACGTTGCCGCGGTGGAGAAGCCGGAAGCGGCCAACAAGCGCTTCTTCACAGTGGCTGGATTCTTCAACAACAGGCAGATTGCGGACATCATCGCGAAGCACTTCCCGGAGTACGAGGACGTCCCGGGCAAGTCAACACCCGGCGGTGACTACCCCGAGGGCGGCATCGAGAAGAGCCTGTACAAGTACAACAACAAGCGAAGCATTGAGGTCCTGGGGATCAAGTACAAGTCGTTTGAGGAAAGCATCGTGGATTCGGTCAAATCGTTCCAACCGAAGGGCTTGTAGCTCAGGTCTGGGTTGGAAGGCGAACGAGGGGCTGCGGCTATAGATTCCTGTTACAGTACAGTGGCCTCATCTACGGTCATAGATTAGCATCGCTACATAGACATCGAATAGAAAGATGCGTCGTGAACAGAGTAGTATCAGATTGTTGAGCTTGACATGCTTTTTGTTGGAACTTCATCGAAGAACTCAGAAGTTTATTGTTTGAAGGTTGGATCATCACCAAGGAGCAGAGGAAGAGGAAGAGATGGAGTGGTACTTACAGTTGAGGCCGGCGACCGAGGCGCGATTGGCTACATGATAGCGAAGCACGCCGCGGTGTGGTGGGAAAGGCGAAGACGAAGGGCCAGCGAAAAAGATGGGAATAGGCGGACCGGGGGAACGATTATCCGAGCGCGGCTGCCCCACCAACGGACGTGGAAGCCCCTCGAACGGCCCGCCAGCGCAACATTTGACGGCCCTCACGCCTGCCTGTGCCCGATCCAACTTCAGCGTGCGCCATCCCCCGACTTCCAACGTCTACATACCCCCCCGACAAGCACATTCTTTCGGACCTCTATACACCGCTCCCAGCCGCCAGAATGCAAGGTTCGCACGCAGCCCCGCGCCTGTAAACAAAACAGACTGACTGACAGTCGACGGCAGAGTACGAGAGAATCGCATGTACGTCCTACGCGCAGCCGCCGCTTCTTGCGCATCCACCGGCTACTATCAAATGACGGCCGACGACTGACGAGCTTGCCAGGGGAGTTCCTCAAGGAGTTCTACCCGACCTTCGACGACAACCGCCCCGCCCTTCCCGCGCTCTACGTAAGCACCGACAAGGGCAGAACGAACATGGAGTACTGACGGGGAGCAGCTCGAGCATGCCATGCTCACGTTTGAGGGCCAGGCTGTGCAGGGAATCGAGGCCATCATCGAGAAGTTCAAGGTTCGATCGAAACCGCGCTTTGGTCCCTACAGTTGCTGAATCGCGCAGAACCTGCCCTTCACGGATCAGGTGAAGCACGTCATCACCGACCCGGAGAAGGACGTGGATATCCAGCCTACCGCCGCGGACAGTATCCTGATCGTGGTCACTGGACTGGTGCAGGTACGACGGCTTGAACTACAGAGGTCATGGCGGAAGCTGACAGCCGTGTAGGAGCTAGGGCAGCCCATGCCGTTCCGTTTCTCCGAGACTTTTCACATCAAGCACGCCGAGCCGGGCTGGCGCATCTTGAACCACGTTTTCCGCCTCCAGTGGCCGGCAGCATAGGCGTTGTCTTGTGCCGGGAGCTCAGCACAGCTGCTAGGCTTAGACAGTTAAGGGGAGGGGGACGGGATAGGTTACGCGACCATGTGAGGGTAGGATGCAGGCGGCATGTGGGAAATCCGGGGGGCGCCCACTGGAATGCA
>Ga0247803_1000867_pt1 | contig 16013 bp, 20 predicted proteins | sample UWRJL014104B1_FD_180928 | JGI IMG/M metagenome (GOLD analysis project Ga0247803, IMG submission 180928) | Plant litter microbial communities from Arlington Agricultural Research Station in Wisconsin, United States - UWRJ-L014-104B-1 | ecosystem: Environmental > Terrestrial > Plant litter >...
TACAAAGTAAAAATTGGAAATTTCATGCTAATACTATATGGCACGCCGGCAGAGATAAGCACCGCGGCAATGCTACTTGCAATCAAATTCGAACAAGATGTGACACTAACTGAAAGCGCCAAAAGGGTATTAAGTGGTGGCGAGACCTCTTCATTTCAATAAACGCAGCAGTATAGGCTTGGCATCAACACCAATAAATAGAATATTATATGATAATTTCTTATAAAAAAACGGGAGTATGGATGGATTATTCCAACGCTCACATTATATCATTTGCTGAGGCATCGCCAATGCCGAAAACCATTACTTCAGGTTTTACAGCCCAGAAAAAGGAAAAAGCGTTAGAAATAAGTGCAAGTGCTATGCTTAGCCTGCAACAGCAGGAAGCATCTGCATATCACAGAGATATTGCCGCTACCATAGTGGAAAGCAACGAAGTTTTTTTATTTGGCCCTACTGATGCCAAAAAAGACTTTTTTAACACCTTGAGGAATGATTCTAAATTCGATGCTATACATATTGAATTTTACAATTCCTACCGAATGACAGGCTCTGAGGAATATGTAGCCTCGGCAAATTGCTTTAGCGGTCAGGGGATAGAACTGTTATAATAATATTGTTATGATGAGTGATGAAGATTTACAGATGGAGGTGCAGGCTGCTATTAAATTGCAACAGGAACTGCATTTGGCTGATATAGATATAAGAGTAGCAGACGGGACTGTTACACTTACAGGCACTGTAAACAGTTTTGTATTAAAAACAGCTGCTGAAAAGGCTGCTGAAAACGTCGTGGGAATAAAAACAGTAATTACAAAGATTGACGTGATGCCTGATGGGTTTAAGGTAATGACAGATAACAATCTCAAGGCTGAGATTCTAAATGTCTTTAAATCGCATTGGGATATACCCGATGATAAAATCGAAGTGACAGTAAAAGATGGCCTGATTACCCTTGAAGGGAAAATTAAATGGCACTACCAGAAAGAAGCTGCCACAGAAGTAATTAGCAGCCTGATAGGTGTGAAAAGCGTGAATAATAACATTACAGTAGAGCGTAAAGTAACATAATCAGCTATTTATCTCACTTTACTAATTATATACCTGAGCTGCAACTGCCTATTAAAGCTACCTGCTTTAAAGGCAGTTTTCCATTAAATATAAACTGAGCAATATCACATTTTGAAATGATGCACATCATGGGATGCCCATAAGCTAACCACCACCTTTGCCTTATAAACTACTAATATAATTATGACCACTTCTACATCAACAACTTTACCGCAGCAAGCTTTCAGGACAGAACATGACAGCATGGGCGATGTGCCTGTAGCAATAGATAAATATTGGTGTGCACAAACCGAAAGGTTGCGCATTAACTTTCTTATCGGCCCACTGGCCTCTATGCCGAATGAGATCATACTGGCATTTGCCTACCTTAAAAAAGCAGCCGCCTATACCAATAACAACCTGGATGTAATGGATGCCATAGGTTTTGGCAACTGCTACAATACAGAAGCCTGTGAAGCAAAATGACCACAGAATATATCGGTCTTAAACATTGCCCGAATGAATTATGAGTACAATAAAGCCTCATTACTGCGATATTAATGCCGTTTTTCAATACAAATAACACCACACATGAAACATCTCATCATATACATCCTTTTTTTCTTATCTGCATCATTGGTTTTACTCAACAGGTATACGCCTCTTTATATTAATAATTCAATGTTGCATTATTACCTTTTGTTTATTGCAGCGGCAACATTTATAATTACAATTGGGCATTTGTTTGGAAAGCTACGTACCGGCAGGTCGATACTGGCTACCTTTTTACTTGTAGCCATTATATGTTTCATTAAAGCCTTTTTAACCTGGGGTGGCGACTGGAAAACGCAGACCATACTGTATACCAACACGGAAAATAATAGCAGGACAATTGAATACCAGATGCAGGGAAACAGGTTTGCATTTGGATATAGGAAACGCATTATCAACAGGTTAAAAATCGTACCTTTCATAGATTGGACCACTACTATTGATACCCTGGGGCTGGACACTGCTAAATGGAGCCGGGTAGACCAAAACGTTAATGAGTTGGGGCTTAAAGACCTGTAATTCCTGCGTAAATAAGTATTTAATCATATCATTAATTTGAACAGCAATGCAATTTATAGATTATTATAAGATACTTGAAATTCCAAAAACTGCTGACGAAGCTGCCATAAAAAAGGCATACCGCAGGCTTGCAAGAAAATACCATCCTGACCTGAGTCCTAATGACCCGGAGGCTGAAAAAAAATTCAAGCAGCTTAATGAAGCTAACGAAGTTTTGAGCAACCCGGAAAACAGGAAAAAGTACGACCAGTATGGCAAGGACTGGAAACATGCGGAAGAATTTGAAAAAGCAGGCCATCAGCCAAACCAGTCCCGCAGTGCGGGGAGCCAGCAAAGCTCCTCAGGCTTTTCCGGAGATTTTTCAGATTTTTTTCAATCCATGTATGGTGAACAAGCCAGTAGCAGGAGCCAGCAATCGCGATTCAGGGGGCAGGATCTAAATGCGGAATTGCATCTTATATTAAAAGATGTCCTTAGTTCTAAAAAGCAGACACTTACCGTTAACGGGAAAAATATAAGGATAACCATTCCCGCGGGTGTGGAGAATGGGCAGGTCATAAAAATATCCGGACACGGAAGCCCGGGAAGTAACAGAGGGCCCAATGGGAACCTCTATATAACATTCCTTATCGCTGATGACCCTGTTTTTAAAAGGGATGGCAGCAATATTTACATAACTGTAAACATTGATCTTTATACTGCACTACTCGGCGGTGAAGCACTTATTGGTACCTTGGATGGAAAAGTAAAGATGAAAGTGCCCCCCGAAACGCAGCCAGGCTTAAAAGTGAAATTAAAAGGCAAAGGAATGCCGGTTTATAAGAAAGAAGGAGTATTTGGGGACTTGTATGTTACCTATGCTGTTACATTGCCTGTCAACCTATCCGATAAAGAAAAAGAACTATTCACGGAACTATCAAAAATAAGCAGCCATGAAAAAAACTGAAGCGTTGGTCCTGGTGGAACAATTTTGCATTTCACACGGAATTGAAATCTCCTTTATTACGGCACTCCATAATTTTGGGCTTATAGAAATTATTGTAGTGGAAGAAAACCAATATCTTTCCCTCAAGCAACTTAAAAATACTGAAAAGATGGTACGCCTCTACTATAAATTAGAAGTAAACCTTGAAGGTATAGATATAATTAACAACCTTCTCAAACGCATTGAAAGCATGCAGGCGGAACTCACTGCCGCTAAAAATAAGCTAAGGTTTTTATCATGATGCATCATAATAAGCTTGTATTATAGCCTAAAGAGTAAGCATAATAATTTAGTGGTAAGTAAACATCTTAATTTTACAAACAGAACAACTATCATGGAACTTGAACAGCATTATATTTTCATAAACGGCTGGCTAAGGGCCACGGTACTGGGTGCCAATGATGGTATACTTTCTGCCACAAGTTTAGTCATTGGGGTAGCTGCTGCCAGCCATATAAGTGACCCCATAATCCTTGCTGCTATATGGGGGTACTTTTGCAATGGCCATTTCAGGATTGGTGGGCTATATTTTCGGTGTCAAGACACCTTGATATCAGGTTATTTTGCTTCAAGTTGTCTTAGTGCTTCTTCCATCTCCTCCTCCTTACTCTTAAATTCTTGTTTAAAACGTTCTATATCATGTAACGTTGCTTTGTTAAACCTGTAGTTTTCAGGTTTTATTTTCCTTGCATCAAGTAACATATCGCTAAGTTTTTCCACCCTTTCATCCGCTTTAATTATAGCTGACCTGAGCTTACCCTTGTGTTTTGACTCGCTAAACTCCATTCTATCTGTTGCCTGTGAGATTTTTACACATGCGTTATTCACTATACCCTCAGACTGTACAAGAAATTTTTCCCAGTCTGTAATAGCAGTACGTGCTTCCGTATCTTCAGCATCATAACTTCCGCCATTTGTTTCAATTTCCGTAGTCTCTTCGTTTTCTTCTGCACATTTGTAGGGGGACATTAAAAATAGTAACAGGCCCGCCATGATGAAAGTTTTCATAAGTACTTTTTATTTATAGCCAAAGATCGTAGTTGGTAACGGCTTATTTCATGATAAGCATCATATCGCAAAGTGATGGTTATCATTAGTCAAATGGAGGTTAAGAAATAGGGAGGCCAACTTTAAAATTTATCCTTGTAATCAAATTATTCTAGTCGATAACTAATTACTTTTATTCAAGTAGTTAATAAAAGCTATTTAATCTTCCCTGAAAATAATGATTTAAGCGGCTTCTTGTAAATGTAAATATACATCCCTGTGTTAAATTTATATATTCAAGAGAAACCCAACTCTAAATATATTATCACGAGTACAATGTTGAGTTATGGGGTAATTTAATTATTTTATTACAATTGCAAATTTGTTGGCTGTGCAATAACTCATAAATATAAGCTTGGTATTAAAAAAGAGTGACTAAAAAAATTAAGTCACTCTCTTTATGCTTTAATCAGTAACTTTTAAATGCTTAATTTGTCCATCAATAATATCAAAATGAAATTTTAATGTAATTGGGCTTCCTGGAAACGTGCCAGAACACTCTGCAGATAAAATACTTGAGGTACCATTTACGGTATATTCAAGAGGTTTCATCACTGATTTATATTTTTCATTTGATTCGTCAATCCACTGCTGTATATCCAGTCTTCCATTATGCGTTTTTCCTTCATCAAATACCACGGCGTTTTCAGAAAAACAGTTGGCGTAGGCAGTACTATCAAAGTTGTTCTGTGCATTTACTAAGTCCGATATTACTTTTGGTAAGTTCATGTTATTATTTTTAAATAGTATTAAATAGTTGGTATTGTTCCGCCATCGATTACAAATTCAGTCCCTGTTAAATAATTAGCTCTTGGTGAAACAAGAAAACCAACTAATTCAGCTACTTCTTCAGGCTGGGCAGGTCTGCCGTAAGGTATTCCGCCCAGTGCATCCATAACACTTTGCTGTGCTTCTTCTACAGTGCTATTGGCGTTTCTTGCAATCTCAGCAAGCCAGGCTTTCGATGCTCCTGTATTGATCCATCCAGGAGAAACAGTCAGCACCCGAACACCTTTAGGAGAAACTTCATTTGATAAACTTTTACTATAGTTTCTCAATCCTGCTTTTGCAGCGGCATATGGCAAAGTAGAATCATACAGAGGCAATCTGCCCTGGATTGAAGCAATGTGGATGATTACACCGCTTTTTTGATCTATCATTTGTGGTAAAAATCCCCTGTCTAAGCGAACAGGAGCAAGCAGATTAGCCTGCAGGGTTGATACCCAGTCTTCATCAGTTAACGCGCTGAAGCCACCGGCAGGTGTTGTTGAAGAACCGAGGTTGTTCACAAGAATGTCCAGCCTCCCGTAAGTAGACAACACTTCACTTACTACCTTTTCTGCTCCTTTTCCCGTACTTAAATCAGAAGGAATAAAATGCAGTTTGTTGTTTTCTTTTTCTGCCGCGTTTCTTGCAGTAATAATTACTGTTGCTCCCGCTTGCAGCAGCCTTTCTGCAATTGCTTTTCCGGCTCCTTTTGTACCTCCTGTTACTAAGGCAATCTTGCCTGATAATTCATTTTGATAATCCATCTTATACAGTATTTTAATTTCTTTGTACAAATCTCGGAAGTACGTTAGTTCCTTACAAGTACGGAGTTACGATTCATATAGGGATAAATTATTCCCCTATTGTACATATAGGGACATAGGATTACTTTTGTAATATGTATGAGAGAAAAACAATACCGAACCTGAATTGTGGTCTTGACCTGATAGGTGAAGTACTTTACGGCAAATGGAAGATACGTTTGCTATGGTTTATAAATGAAGGCCATAAAAGGCCAAGTGAATTGCAGCGTAAAATACCCGATGCTACGCGCAGGGTTTTAAATATTCAACTGAAGGAATTAGAGGAACATGAACTTGTTTCAAAAATTATTTACCCTGTTGTGCCTCCCAAAGTCGAATATAGCCTGACAGATTTTGGAAAAACACTAATTCCTGTAATTTCAGCCATCGGGAATTGGGGAGATGAGCATGAAGAACGTTTACGGTCGCTCATTTTAAAACGTTTAGATTAAAATTAACATGTAGAAGAACTATTTGTCTTTTTTTACATCCAGTTAACTTTTGTATCCAAGTAAATAAATCATATCTTTTTTTAAATCAGTAATTTAGTAACGTTTAAAATTGCAGCAAAATAATGATACGGCTAATCACTCTAAGCTACTAAAAAAAGTCAGAATTACGATTAAGTGCTCGACTGTAATCCGTGACCGCCCACTTAGAAAACCCAACACCACATAGAAATCTTGCGGGTGTTCTTTTGGTACAACAGTAAGCCTGAAGAGGAAGAATTCCACACACCTTACTCTTCTAAATTTACTTCTATTACCACACAACTTTTAGTATTGATTCGTTTTGTGACTGATCCAATTTCAGATTGATAAGTATTGTGATATAAACAAGAAAACCTCCACGTTTCTGTGAAGGTTTCTAACTGTTGAGCGAAAAACGGGATTCGAACCCGCGACCTCCACCTTGGCAAGGTGGCGCTCTACCAACTGAGCTATTTTCGCAGTAAAAAAACCTCTCCTTGCGAAAAGGTTTTTTGTTTTTGTACTCAAGGCGGGACTTGAACCCGCACGGGCATTACTGCCCACTGGATTTTAAGTCCAGCGTGTCTACCAATTCCACCACTCAAGCATAATTAGGTAGTAACTGAGCGAAAAACGGGATTCGAACCCGCGACCTCCACCTTGGCAAGGTGGCGCTCTACCAACTGAGCTATTTTCGCGTTATTTCAAAAAGCCTAACCGCTTCCGGTTAATTCGGTTGCAAATATACACAGGTTTTTTATACCCGCAAGGGTTTTTAAACGAATTTTCTTCTCTTAAAATATCAGGTAAGATAACCTATTGATAACGATTTGCTTAAAAAAGGTAGAAGGTGCGTTTTTTTACAAAGTAACGTTAAGAAGGCGCGAGGTTACGCAAAAAAACACACTCACCGCGGCTCTTATTGCGAGGAACGAAGCAATGAGGTTAATGATTTCCTGCTTTATTTCTTCCGGCAACGGGTCGTCAAGGTTAAAAAAGCTCAGCTGCATATCGCTTTTGGGCTGGGCTTTTATGCTCGATAAGGCTTCGCCGCATCAACAAATCAACAAAAAATTAACTTTCACGTTTAGAAATTTCGTCCCTAATCTTAGCGGCCTTCTCGTAGTCTTCATTCTGTACGGCCTGTTCAAGCTGTTCGTGCAGCTCCTGAAGGTTATACTGCGTATAGCCTTCGCCTGAAACCACATTTTCGGCAGTGCCAAAGGTTTCCGGTTCGCTAAGCACATCGTCGTTATGCTCTTCGTCCTGCTCTGGATTTATCTTTAGGTAAATACCGGCTTTGTCCAGTATATTCTTATAGGTAAAAATGGGCGCGTTAAAGCGAAGTGCAAGCGCTATGGCATCGCTGGTGCGGGCATCGATAATTTCTTCAATGCGGTCGCGTTCGCAAATAATGCTGCTAAAAAACACCCCGTCTACCAGTTTGTGTATGATAACCTGCTTTACCACAATATCAAAGCGGTCGGCAAAGTTTTTAAAAAGGTCGTGCGTAAGGGGGCGTGGCGGCTTTATCTCTTTTTCCAGTGCTATTGCAATAGACTGTGCTTCAAAAGCGCCAATAACAATGGGTAGCTTGCGCTCACCATCCACTTCGTTAAGTATAAGGGCATAGGCCCCGTTTTGCGTTTGGCTGTACGAAATGCCCTTTATAGTAAGTTTTACTAAGCTCATGTTGGTATTTTCTCCGGGTATACAAAAAAAGGCTATCAGGCAAAGATAAAAACTATCCTTTACCTGATAGCCCAATTAGGGGCACAATTTATAATAAAATTATGAGTTTTGCGCCTTGAACGCTTTTATTTTTTCGGTCAGTTTCGGCAGGATATCAAAGGCATCGCCTACCACACCGTAGTCGGCTACTTTAAAGAACGGCGCTTCGGGGTCGGCATTAATAACCACTTTTACCTTGCTTGAGTTAATACCGGCAATGTGCTGTATAGCGCCCGAAATGCCCACCGCAACATAAAGGTTAGCGGCTACCGGCTTACCTGTCTGGCCCACGTGCTCGCTGTGGGGCCTCCAGCCAAGGTCAGATACCGGCTTAGAGCAGGCTGTTGCAGCGCCAAGTGCAGATGCAAGGTCTTCGAGCAGGCCCCAGTTTTCCGGCCCTTTAAGGCCGCGCCCGCCCGATACCACAATTTCGGCATCGGCTATGGTTACCTGTCCGCTTACTTTTTCTGACGACGCTACTTTTACGGTAAAGTCGCCGTCGTTTAACGACGGGGTAAAATCTTCCTCCGTTGCAGAAGCAGCGTTTTCTTTTAATCCGAATGAGTTTTTACCAATGGAAAGCACTTTTACATCGGTGGTTATCTCAGTAATATTGAATGCTTTATTAGAAAACGCAGTCCTTTTCACCTGGAATGGCTCCAGGCTCTCAGGCAGCGCTACTACGTTACTGGCATACCCGGCCTCGAGGCCAACGGCTACCAGCGGGGTTATATATAAACTATCAGTATTGCTTGAGAATAGCACAAATTTTGAACCCTCTTTAGCAGCAGCCTGTTTGATAACATCGGCGAATGCCTTAGCATTAAACGCCTTTAGCTTATCGTTAGTTACCTTTAGCACTTTATCAACGCCATAAGCGGCAAGTACAGATGCATCGGCCACGTTAATGGCTAATGCGGTAACGGTGGTACCGGTTTGCCCGGCTATATTTTTGGCGTAAGAAGCAAGCTCAAACGCTGTCTTTTTAAATTTTCCTTCAGCCGATTCGGCGTATATTAGTATGGACATTTTAATTTCAGATTTTAGATTTCAGATTTCAGATTTGCTCTGAGAAATAGGCAATAGCAAATACGCAATATAAAATTATATCACTTTCGCTTCCGTGTGTAATAAATTTACAAGCTCATCAAGGTTATCCGGGCTTATCAGCTTCACGGCCGATTTAGGGGCGGGTTTTTCAAACTTCACGGCTTTGGTTGTTGCCTCGGCGCCGATAGGTTCTACTATGGTAAGTGCTTTGGTACGTGCCGCCATAATGCCGCGCATGTTAGGGATGCGAAGGTCTTTTTCCTCCACAAGGCCTTTTTGCCCGCCAATAACTAATGGCAGTTTCGCGCTAAGCGTTTCCTTACCGCCGTCTATCTCACGGGTAGCGGTAACATCACTGCCGTTTACATCCAGCTTTATGCAGCCGTTTACAAAGTCGGCTCCTGTAAGTGCTGCCAGCATGCCGGGCACCATACCGCCGTTATAGTCAAGCGATTCTTTACCGGCAATTACCAGGTCATAACCGCCGTTCTTTACAACTTCGGCAAGTTGTTTTGCTACGAAGAAGCCATCGGCTGGGGCGGCATTTACACGGATTGCTTCGTCAGCACCTATGGCAAGGGCTTTGCGCAGCGTGGCTTCGGCATCGGGGCCGCCCACGTTTACTACCGTTACAGTAGCGCCGGCCTGCTCCTTAAACCAGATGGCGCGGGTAAGGCCAAATTCGTCGTTAGGGTTGATAACAAACTGAACGCCATTAGTATCAAAAGCGCTGTAGTTATTTGTAAAGTTAATTTTTGCAGTAGTATCAGGCACGTGGCTGATGCAGACTAATATTTTCATTATGGATTGGAATTATAACGTTTGATTATTGATATTACGAAGTTAGGGAAAATTTTCGAATAAAAAACTATGCACGCATATTAAATATGTTTTTCATTAAAATTTTAATGAAAATATAAAATAGATGTAAAAAGAAAGCCTTTAAAAGGGCTTTCGATATCATATTCCAGGTAATTCATTCAATATGGCGGATATGACGTATCTAACAAATTACATTTTTAGGTATTTTTCGAGTTCGGCTTCTAATTCTTTTTCACTTGGCCGCGGGGCATCGGCATTTACAAGGTTGCCGTTCTTGTCAAAAATTGCATAATGTGGTATCGATGGTACTTTTATTGACCGGGATAAATCAGTTTTTTTGATGTCCCAGGCCATATAACTGTACGGCATATCTCCAATTCTTTCTTTCTCAGCAGCTTTCTTCCATTTATCTGCTTCGATATCCATCGAAACAAATACAAAAGTAATATCAGCCTCCTTGTACTTTTTGATCAGCGCCCTCATTTCGGGCATCTCCTTGCGGCACGGCTTGCACCAGCTGGCCCAGTAATCTATTAGTACCACCTTTCCTCTGTTTTCGGCAATTATTTCTTCAAACGATTTTTTTGCAGTGGTTTGAGCCTGGGAATATTGAGACAGTAAATATAAAACAAGCAAAAAACGTGTCATACAGTTGGTTGTGTTAGGCATTGATAAAATATTGTCGGAAAGTGTACTACAATATGCATTATTACAGGATAAAAATAGTTCAAAATAATTTTTAATTTCTATTTTTGCCACACATTTAACCACGCGAAAAACATTTACATGAGAACAATACAATTCAGGGAAGCAGTTTGCGAAGCAATGAGCGAAGAAATGCGTCGTGATGAAGCTATATATTTAATGGGCGAAGAGGTAGCCGAATACAACGGTGCCTACAAAGCCTCTAAAGGTATGCTTGACGAATTTGGCGCCAAGAGGGTTATAGACACCCCTATTGCCGAGCTGGGCTTTGCCGGTATAGCAGTAGGTTCTGCCATGAACGGCAACAGGCCTATTGTAGAATTCATGACTTTTAACTTTGCCCTTGTGGGTATAGACCAGATTATAAACAACGCCGCAAAAATCCGCCAGATGAGCGCCGGCCAGTTCAACTGCCCTATCGTGTTCCGCGGGCCTACGGCCTCTGCCGGGCAGCTGGGTGCTACACACAGCCAGGCTTTTGAAAACTGGTATGCTAACATACCGGGGCTTAAGGTAGTAGTGCCAAGTAACGTATACGACTGTAAAGGCTTGCTTAAATCGGCCATACGCGATAACGACCCTGTTATCTTTATGGAATCTGAACAAATGTATGGCGACAAAGGCGAGGTGCCTGAAGGGGAATACACAATCCCTCTGGGTGTTGCCGATGTAAAGCGCGAAGGTACCGATGTTACCGTGGTATCGTTTGGTAAAATTATGAAAGAGGCGTTTATTGCTGCCGAGCAACTTCAGAAAGAAGGCATCAGCATTGAGATTATCGACCTTAGGACCATCCGCCCTATGGATCATGAAACCATACTTACATCCGTTAAAAAAACAAACAGGCTGGTAATACTTGAAGAGGCTTGGCCGTTTGGCTCTATCGCTTCAGAAATTACCTATATTGTACAGGAACGCGCATTTGATTACCTGGATGCCCCTATACAAAGGATTACTACTGCCGATACCCCTGCACCTTACTCTCCTGCCCTGCTTAAAGAATGGTTGCCTAACGCGGGCGACCTTATTAAGGCGGTAAAGAAAGTTATGTATAAGTAATTTAAAAATTTGAAGATTTAAAAAATTGGCTTCCAATTATATCGGTATAGTTGCATTTTCAAATTTGCACATCTTCAAATGTAAAATTATTGCCCTATATTTGAAACTTCATCATACTAAATGATGAAGTTTTCTGTTTTTATCCCCATATGAAGAGAACGTTACTGTTTGCCTTTTTGGCATTTACTGTGTTTACCCTTTCTGCCCTGGCTCAAACCAAGGTTAGCGGCGTTGTGCTTGATAATACCGCCCAGCCGCTGCCCTACGTGAGTGTATATTTTAAAGGGAGCAGCGAAGGCGTTATTAGCGACGAGAATGGTAAATTTTACCTGGAGTCGCAAACCGCGTATACTGATTTGCTGGTGTCGTTTGTAGGCTTTGCCTCAAAAGAAGTGCACCTGGATGGCCCCGTAGCCTACAACCTAAAAGTTACCCTTGCCGAAGCCACCGAACTTAAAGAGGTGGTGCTGTACAGCGGAAAGACCTCTAAAAAGAACAACCCCGCTATTGACATACTCCGTAAAATATGGGAGCGCCGCCGCAAGAACGGCCTGCATATGTTTAAGCAATATGAATATGATAAATATGAAAAGGTAGAGTTTGACCTTAACAATGTAGACAGCACCATGACCCAAAGCAAGCTGTTTAAGGGCATGGAGTTTATATTTGAGCACATTGATACCAGCAATGTTACCGGCAAGAGCTACCTGCCCATTTTTATTAACGAGCAGCTTAGCAAGGTATATGGCGATAACGAAGCCAACCGTAAAAAGGAGGATATATCGGCCAATAAAAATTCGGGCTTTAGCGATAACCAGCAGATTATTGCCTTTGTAAAAGACCTCTATGCCGAGTATGATATCTACAACAACTACCTCAAGTTTTTTGATAAAGACTTTGTAAGCCCACTATCGCGCACGGGGATTAACGTATACAACTACGTGCTGGCCGATACGGCCGTTATAGATAATAAGTACTGCTACAACATCGTGTTTTACCCACGGCGCAAGGGCGAGCTTACTTTTAAGGGTAACTTTTGGGTAAACGACACCACCTTTGCCATTAAAAAGATAGCCATGAGTGCCAGCAAAGGCGCTAACATCAACTGGGTAAAGGATATTTATATAGAGCAGGATTTTGATGTGCTTAACGACTCGGTGTTCCTGCTTAAGCGCGACCACATGATGAGCGATTTTGCACTGCGCAAAAAAGACGAATCTAAAGGCGTATACGGCAAGCGCACCACGCTGTTTCGCGATTATGTGTTTGACCGTAAAAAGCCTGAGGAATTTTATGCAACGGATGTAAATAACTTTGACCCGACTGTTTTGCAAAAACCCGATGAATTTTGGGACGATAACCGCTTTGAATCGCTTAATAAAGACGAGCGGGGGGTATATAAAATGCTCGACACCCTAAAAACCGTTCCCCGGTTTAAGCACATGTATACCCTGGTGGCTACACTGGGCAGTGGTTATTACCAGATGGGGAATTTTGACTACGGCCCTATATTCTCCACCTTTGGATATAATGATGTAGAGGGCGCAAGGCTGCGTACCGGCGGGCGTACCTACTTTGGGCAAAACGACCCCTGGAGGCTTGAGGGTTATTTAGCTTACGGTTTTAGAGACAACCAGTTTAAGTATGGCATGAGCGGTAAATGGATGGTAAACAAACGCAACCGCATAATATTGCAGGCCGGTAACCGCCGCGATATAGAACAGATAGGCGTAAGCCTTACCGCTACTAATGACGTGCTGGGGCGCAGTTTTGCATCGTCGTCGTTATTTGCCAGCGGTAACAATAACTATTTAACGTCTATTAACTTTACCACATTTGGCGCCGAAATAGAGCCGGTAAAAAACCTGGTATTCCGCACCAGCCTTAACTACCGCACGCTAAAGAGTGCAGACCCCGATGCCTTTAGCCTCGACTACTGGAAAGACGTTAACGACCCCACCCAGGGTACCGAAGGATTTGTAAACCAGTATGAATATGGCGTGATGATAGATTATACCCCCAAGCGCCGCACCATAGGCTTTGGGGTAGAGCGCAGCGATGTAGATTTTAACTATGCGCGCCTGTTCTTAAACTTTAACCAGGGGATAAAAGGCGTACTCAACAGCGATTTTGATTACCAGAAACTACAGTTTTACTACCGCCAGCCGGTATTAGTAGGCGGTTTTGGGCGTCTGTTCACCACCTTTGAGGCCGGTAAGATATTTGGCACTGTGCCGCTGGGGCTCATGGGGGTAATACCCGGTAACCAGAGCTGGTTTAATATAGAGAACACCTACAACCTGCTCGATTACTATGAATTTGTAGCCGATGAATATGTATCGCTGCACCTGGAGCATAATTTTAACGGCAGGCTGTTTAGCCGCATACCCGGCATCCGCGACCTTAACCTGCGCGAAATTGTGGGCATAAAAGGCGTATACGGTACCGTAAGCGACGAAAATATCGCGCTTAATGCAAGTAATATTGTGTACCGCGCGCCCGAAGATGTGTACTGGGAGTACCATGCCGGTGTGGGCAACATCTTTAAGGTGTTCCGTATCGATTTTTGCTGGCGGGGCAGCTACATTAACATCCCCGATACCAATAAGTTTGCCGTAAAAGGCTCATTCGGGTTCTTCTTTTAAGGATAGATTTGCGCCAGAGAAACGCATTTTTTTTAGTGCTATTTTTTGAGCTATAGTAAAAATTACTACACGGATATTATTGAATTGTAAAATCGGGTACATTTTAGCCTTATTTTTAACGTTTTGCATGTGGTGGTTTAATATTTATACTATTTTTGCACTGCGTAACAAAAAACAGATTAAACGATGTCAGCAACAAAAACTTTTGATGTACTTATAGAGATACCAAGGGGTAGCAGGAACAAATATGAATATGATTTTGATATTAAGAGGATCCGTTTTGACAGGATGCTGTACTCATCAATGATGTACCCGGCAGATTACGGATTTATACCCGAAACGCTTGCGCTTGATAACGACCCGCTAGATGTATTGGTGTGGTTTACAGAGCCATCGTTCCCCGGCTGTGTGGTAGAGGTAAAGCCTATAGGTGTTTTTTATATGTCTGACGATAAAGGCGATGACGAAAAAATTATCTGTGTGCCGGTATCTGACCCTATCGCTTGTAAAATGAACGACCTAAGCGACCTTAACGAGCATTTTACTAAAGAGGTAGAGCACTTTTTCCAGGTATATAAAGACCTTGAAAACAAAACAGTAGAAGTAAGGGGCTGGGGCGACCGTGTTGCCGCAGAAGCTCTTATTGCTGAGTGTACCGAGCGTTTTAACGCCATTGAAAACAAAGCCGAAGGCCTTTTCAGCATAAAATAATTTTAAGGGGGTTTCCTTAAATGATACAGGCAGTTCAAAAGGCTGCCTGTTTTGCTTTATCCAAAATATCCTGAAATATACAGCCGACTTCGACAAGCTCAGCCTGACTGTATATTTCAGGATATTTCATTTACAAAATTAAACAGATGATAGTCACACTGAGCTTGTCGAAGTGGGCTGTTATCTGTTTAATTTTGTAATGGTATTTAGTCAAACCATAAACTCTGAATCATCAACCATCAACCAACTAAAACAAGCCGTTTAGTTGCGCGTTAATGCGGTTTATAATGTCGCCCAGGTCTTCAGGGTTGTCTACAAAGTTTAGTTTGTCTACATCAATTATCAGCAGCTTGCCTTTGTCGTACCCCTGTATCCAGGCTTCGTAGCGCTCGTTTAGGCGGCTAAGGTAGTCAATGCTTATCGAGTTTTCATAATCGCGGCCACGCTTGTGTATGTGGCTTACCAGGTTAGGTATACTGCTGCGCAGGTATATTAGTAAATCGGGCGCGCCTACAAACCCCTCCATCAGTTCAAAAAGCGATTTATAGTTAGTAAAGTCGCGGTTGCTCATCAGGCCCATGGCGTGCAGGTTAGGCGCAAATATGTGCGAGTCCTCATATATGGTACGGTCTTGTATAATGTTCTTACCGCTTTCGCGGAACTGTAGTATCTGGCTAAAGCGGGAATTTAAAAAGTAAATCTGCAGGTTGAATGACCAGCGCTCCATCTGGTGGTAAAAATCATCAAGATAGGGGTTGTCTACTACGTCTTCATAGTGGGGCTCCCACCTGAAATGTTTTGCCAATAGGCCGGTAAGTGTCGTTTTCCCGGCGCCGATGTTTCCTGCTACAGCTATATGCATTATCTGGGTATGCTTATTTTATATTGAATAATCTCGCTGTTGGTAAAAATACTTAAAATTCCGTCCTTATAGTAAAAAGCCCCAAACGTTTTTTCAAGGATTGTAACCGGCATGCTTTTTTGCGTGCTTAACTGGTATTGGTACAGCATGTTGTCTTTTTGAAATAGCAGGAAATCAGATGAAATAAGTTGCGCCGCATCAAAAGCAGGCAGCGTGCCCAAGGTACTTATTTTC